>Ga0307488_10000128_pt1 | contig 53973 bp, 46 predicted proteins | sample SB02metaG_FD_202248 | JGI IMG/M metagenome (GOLD analysis project Ga0307488, IMG submission 202248) | Sea-ice brine microbial communities from Beaufort Sea near Barrow, Alaska, United States - SB 0.2 | ecosystem: Environmental > Aquatic > Marine > Coastal | place: USA: Alaska | collected... | reverse complement strand
CAGGCTATGCAAGCTTAACCGAAAACTCTCTAGCGGCCTTAATTAGATTATCAACAATACCCGGTTCTTGTTGCGCATGACCTGCATCACGCACAATGTGGAGTTGGCATGCTTGCCACAGCGCATGCACTTCAAATGCCTGCTCTGACGGACAAATCATGTCATAACGGCCATGCACAATAATACCGGGGATGTGGCTTATTTTATGCATATTTGCTAACAACTGATTAGGCTCAAAAAAGCATTGATTAACAAAGTAATGACACTCAATACGGGCCAATGCCAGAGCAAAATGAGCATCTGTGAAGTGGTTTAAAAATTGAGGATTAGGATCTAACGTGGCAATGCTAGCTTCCCATGTGGCCCAGGCTTTGGCTGCCGCAAAGCGTTTCAATTCGTCAGCTCCACATAACAACTCATAATAGTGGTTGACCATTTGCCCTGTGGCTTCAGCATCGCTGCTCAATAATGGTTTTTGAAAGACTTGCCAATAGTCTGCGAACATACGGCTAGCACCACCGGCTTCGTAGACCCAGTTAACGTCTTTTTGTCGGCCTAAAAAAATGCCCCTTAAAATAAGCCCCAAAACCTGATCTGGATGTGCCTGAGCATAGGCTAAGGCCAAGGTAGAGCCCCAAGAGCCGCCAAATAAAAGCCATTTAGAAATGCCTAATTCACCACGTAACGCTTCAAAGTCTTCAATTAGATGCGGCGTAGTATTGGCCTCCAAACTGGCATGGGGTAGTGAGCGCCCAGCCCCGCGCTGATCCATCAAAATAATATGATAATCATGGGGGTCGAAAAAACGGCGTGATGAGGGACCGCAACCCCCGCCCGGACCGCCGTGCATAACCACCACCGGAATGCCCTGAGGGTTACCACACAGTTCTATATATAGACTGTGACCATGGGATACGGGGAGAAAAAACTCCCTATAGGGTTTGAGTTCTGGATGAAGTTGTTGCATGGTGTGGACTCAATAAAAAATGTAGTTAGGTAAAAATGACTCAATTTACGCCTTACTGGTGGCAAGATCAGCCCCAATATCGTAACACTGAAGCGCCGCCAGCCAAAGCCGATTGTGTTGTTGTAGGTGCAGGGTTTACTGGCTTAAGTGCAGCACTAACCCTAGCTCAAGCGGGTCGCCGCGTCTTAGTACTTGATAGTCAAGCCATAGGCTTTGGTGCCAGTACCCGCAACGGTGGCATGTTAGGTTCTGGCCACAAAGTATCAGTGGCCGATGCCGAGAAAATATACGGCCCCAATATTGCCGCGCAATTACACCGTGAAGCCAATGCCTCCCTAGCATTCACTAAAAGCCTTATTACTGATCACAAGATTGATTGCGATTTACAAGCCTGTGGCCGTTTACGTACAGCATGGACACCACAAGATTTCACTGCGATGCAAAGCGCCAATGCCAGCCTACAACACATTCAACCCTTTGCCGCACAGATGGTCAAGCCAGAAGCAATGGCTGAGCACATTGATACCAAATTATATTTTGGCGGCTTGCTGTATGAAAACCATGCAAGCGTGCACCCTAAAAAGTTTCATCATGGTCTATTGCAACTGGCCTTAGATGCGGGGGTAGAGGTATTTGGTGACCAAGCAGTTGACTCCGTTGAGCCTCACGCAGACGGTTTTTACATCAATACCAAGAGCCAAAAGATACAGTGTCAGCAGGTGCTTATGGCAACCAATGGCTACACCCAGCCTAGAGTCTCCAGATTTCTTGCCAGACGCGTTATTCCTGTTCCCAGTTTCATTATCGTAACTGAGGAACTGGGCAAAGATCGAGTAAAGACGTTATTGCCTGGTGGCCACTGCATGGTAGAAACCCGTCAACGTTTTTGTTACTACCGGGCTACGCCATGCGGTAAACGCATTATGCTGGGTTCCCGTGCAGCCTTGCATGCCATTACTCCGCAAGCGTCATTAGTGACCTTAAAGGCTAAATTAACAGAAATCTTCCCCAGCCTTAAAGGCATAGAAATCAGCCACTGTTGGACTGGGTTTACTGGTTTCAGCTTTAGTAAACTACCTCATATTGGTTGCCACAATGGTATTCATCACGCTTTGGGCTATTGTGGCAATGGCGTGGCCATGGCGCCTTATTTGGGTCATAAAGCAGCCCTTAAAATGCTCCACCCTAAACAACAACACTCGGTGTTCGAACAAACGCCACTACAAAGCCGCATTTATCATCATACTCATGCTTGGTACATGCCCGCTGCCAGCGCTTGGTATCGCACTAAAGACTGGTGGGATAACAGGCAACGAAAGCAAGCACTTAGGCAGCAAAAAATACCCTAGTAAACATTGAAGTCTTGGGTAATTAGGGCATTGGGTCAAAGGGTTTGCAGGCATAAGTGAAGCCTTTATCAATGCATCAATTAATGACTAACAAGCTGAGCTAACGGTACTATAGGCAGCAAGCGATTGCTGGGCCGGCCCACAAACTGTCAGCATGGCGATATTGAATACGCCTAAGCCGCACCTAAACCATTCATCACCGTGTAAACGTATTATTCTTCACCATATAAGCCTACAATAGTGGGCAATGAGTGGTTCTGCTTGGCGAACAGGCAGTTAAATGGGAAGCGTGGACAAGATTACGGCAAACCGGTCTTGAGCCAACACTGCCCCCGCAACGGTGAATCGTTAGGCGATTTAGTCCGATACCAGCCCCTCAAAATGAAATCAGAAACCTAGCTAGGCTTATTGGGTTCAACATAAATCGTGCGGTGGGTGCGATGGATACAGCTATGCTCAAATCAAACTTTCCTTTTACCGCCGTTGTTGGCCAAGCGCAAGTTAAGCTCGCTTTAACCTTGCTAGCCATTGATCCTGCCATTGGTGGCGTGCTCGTTAGTGGCCCCCGTGGTAGTGCCAAATCTACCTTAGCCCGCAGCTTGGCAGACCTCAATATTACCCACCTAAGCCAATTAGTTACCCTCCCCTTAGGGGCCAGCGAAGAAATGGTGACTGGCACCATAGACCTGCAAAAAGTGCTGGGTGAACAGCAGGTACAGTTTGCCCCCGGACTATTAAGTAAGGCCCACAAAGGCTTACTCTATGTGGATGAGGTCAATCTTTTACCCGACGCCTTGGTCGACTTATTGCTAGATGTGGCCGCCAGTGGTGTTAACCACATAGAGCGTGACGGCATAAGCCACCAGCATGCAGCCGAATTTACCTTGATGGGCACCATGAACCCAGATGAAGGTGAATTACGCCCACAGTTGTTGGATCGTTTTGGTTTTGGGGTGGCTCTTGAAAACACTTACAGTGCCCATGAACGGGTGGAAATTGTGCGCCGTCGTCAAGATTTTGATGCCAACCCTGTGGCATTTTTGGCAGACTATGCGCCGTTGCAGCTGGCATTGCAAACACAGATCCAACAGGCCCAAAAGCAGCTTACCTTGGTTACAGCAAGTGACGAGATGCGCTTGCAGGTCGCACTGCGCTGCGTGGCAGCTCAAGTAGATGGAGTGCGTGGTGATTTAGTTTGGCTGCGCGCTGCTCAAGCCCATGCGGCGCTTCGACAATCTGATGCCGTCACCTTAGTAGACATAGACGCCGTTGAAGAACTGGTGTTAATGCATCGCCGTAATGAGACTGACGCAACCAGTCCGCCTCACCACCCACCCCCTCAGAGCTCACCCCCTTTTGAACGCCCAAAAGACAGCAAGCCAGACACCCACAAGCCTGAAGAGAACTGGGGGCAGATGGAGCCGACTCAACAAACCACTGGTCAATTGCGTCGAATGGTTGCTGATAGCCGCAGTCCAAACACCAGTGCTAGCTTTATTAGTAACGCTAGTAAAGGCTTACAAGGGCAGGGCAAGGGGCGAGTAAATAAGCAGTGGTCCCAGCGTATTAACTGGTTTTCCAGCTTAATTGCAGGCCGCACCAAAGCCCTTGGTATTGACTTGCGTTACCGGCGTCAGCGCGGAGCAGACCCAATAATGCAACTCATCCTTCTTGATACCTCTGCTTCAACTTTAAATGGTGATGCCCAGAGTCAGGCTAAAGGCTTAGTTGCAGGCATTGCCCAACATGCCTATTTAACTCGCCAACAGCTGGTATTGTTAGGTTTTGGTAATGACCAAGTGTTACCACTATACAGCCAAGGCCGCGCGCCTAAAGCCATGACGCCTATGCTTAACAAAATAGGTGCCGGTGGTGGTACTCCATTAAAACAGGCACTGCAACACGCCAGTGACTTTGCGACTCGGTTGCTAAGGCGTAATCCTGCCACCCGCATTATCAACACTATTATTACCGATGGCCGCGTTCAGCAAGACTTGTCGGCAATGAAATTGGTAGGTGAGACGATCCTCGTCGACACCGAACAGGGTCCAGTTAAACGGGGTCGTGGCCAACACATTGCACGCACCTTAAAAGCACAATATCTAACCTTATCCCAAGCGAGGCTTGTTTAATGAGCAAAACCCATGAAGAACGTATGAGCGCTAAAAAAGCCGTCATTGATGCTCGTATCGCCAGAGCTACCGAAGAGCGTGGTGTGACCATATTGTTACGTGGTAACGGCAAGGGTAAAAGTAGCTCTGCCTTTGGCACTATGATGCGCAGCTTAGGTCACGGTAAAAAAGCGGCCGTGGTGCAGTTTGTAAAAGGCAGAGTAGAAACTGGCGAGTACAAGTTTTTTAAGGACTACCCTGGCCTAGACTGGCACGTGATGGGTCATGGTTTTACTTGGGAAACCCAAGATAAAGCCAACGATATTGCGGCTGCAGAACAAGCCTGGGAAATCACTCAAGGTTTATTACAAGACCCTAACATCGACATGTTAGTGCTGGATGAAATGGCCTATGTGTTTAAGTACAACTACCTACCACTGGAACCTGTGTTAGCAGCCTTAGCTAACCGACCACATCAACAAACAGTGATTATTACAGGCCGCGTCATGCCCGAGGCACTGGTCGAATATGCCGACACTATTAGTACCGTAAAAGATGATGGCCACGCCTTCCGTATAGGTGTTAAAGCTCAAGCGGGTATCGAATTTTAATGGCACAAGTAACCCCAACCCCAACGGCAACTAAAGCTCCAGCCATAGCCCACTGCCCTGCATTATTTTTAGCAGCACCTGCATCTGGCCAAGGTAAAACCACCATTACCGCAGCCCTAGCTCGTTATCATCGTGACCTTGGGCGTAAGGTGCAGGTGTTTAAAATGGGGCCCGATTATCTAGACCCACAAATTTTAGAACAGGCCTCAGGCCAGCCCGTAACCCAATTAGATTTATGGATGGCCGGTGCAGAGTACTGTCGCCATCAGTTCTATTTGGCGGCTCAGCAGTCTGATCTTATTTTGGTAGAAGGTGCCATGGGGGTGTTTGATGGTGAACCTTCTAGTGCAGATCTAGCAGCCACCTTTAACATCCCCGTGGCTTTAGTCATCGACGTGAAGGGCATGGCACAAACCGCAGCAGCCGTCGCCTTAGGCTTAGCTAACTTTCGCAATGATGTTGAGTTTTGTGGACTGATTGCCAATAACTGTGGCACCGAACGCCATGCGCAGCTTATTCGTGATGCACTTGACGGTCGTATGCCGTTGCTCGCTAACCTAGCCCGCGACCCAGAAGTTTCTTTACCCGAGCGCCACTTGGGTTTAGTGCAAGCCCATGAAGTGCGTGAGGAGCTAGAGCACCGCTTCAACTTAGGCAAAGCATGGTTAGGTGAGCAGGCCATTTGCGACTTGCCCGCAGCAGTCGCTTTTGCCAGCCAAGACATAGCTGCACCACAAAAACTTTTGGCAGGCACCAAAATTGGCATCGCCCGTGATGCCGCATTTAGCTTTATTTATAGCGCAAATACGCGCTTATTGGAGGCGATGGGGGCTGAATTAAGTTATTTCTCACCCCTGAATGATCAGCACTTACCGGCCGTAGACTCGCTTTGGTTTGCGGGTGGGTATCCTGAACTACATGCTAAGAAGTTAGCCGAAAATAGCAGCATGTTAGAAGATATTCGCAACTTTAATGCCCATAACAAACCTATTCTGGCCGAGTGTGGTGGCTTTTTATATTGTTTAGAAAACTTAACCGACCTCGATGACATCACCTACAAGATGACTGGCATTTTAGCAGGCCAAGGTGCAATGCGTGGTAAGCGAGGTTGCCAAGGTATGCAAGCCGCTATGCTGCCAGAAGGTGAAGTAAGGGCCCATGCCCACCACCGTTCTCGCAGCCAAAATACCCCTGAGCCGATTGCCCATGGTCAGCGTCAACGTCATCCAGCACCTGGCGAAGCCATTTATCGTCAACAGGGTTTAACGGCAAGTTATTTACATTTGTTCTTTCCGTCTAATCCGCAGGCGGTGGCGCAGTTGTTCACTAAGCCGCTTACACCAGCCCCACAACCCAGCCCAACAACTAGGTTAACCTAACTTATGTGGCCCGAATCTAGCGAACAAAAACAGCCCCTGCGCACCGGTTTAACCACCGGCACTTGCGCTACGGCCTGTTGTTTAGCTGTGGGCCATTTATTACTAGGTAATGTTTGTAAAACCACCGCCAGTGTGACTTTACCCAAGCCTAAAGACGCCAGCAAACAAGTAGATATAGAACTCACGGTGGTTGAACATCGCGGGGCTAATACGGCCTATGCTGAAACCGTTAAAGATGCTGGTGATGACCCAGATGCGACCCACGGTGCTACAGTTTGGGTATCGGTGAGCCTTGTTGCGCCAGTCGGCATTAACTTTATCGCCGGCGCCGGCGTAGGCACAGTCACCCGTACTGGCTTGTTGTTAGACGTAGGACAAGCCGCGATAAACCCTATCCCTAGGCAGATGATGAGTGAACACCTCACACACCTGGCACAAGTTTACCAATACGCAGGTGGTTTTGAAGTCACTATTGGGGTCGTTAACGGTGCTGAGATTGCTAAGAAAACCATGAACGGTCGCTTGGGCATTGTCGGTGGCTTGTCTATTTTAGGCACCAGCGGTATTGTGCGTCCCTACTCATGCAGTGCATGGATTGCCTCCATTCATCAGGGCCTAGATGTAGCAGCAGCCAATGATTACGCCCATATTGCCGCCACCACAGGTAATACCAGTGAAGCCTTTATTGGCCAACATTACGCCTTAGACGACATGCAACTCATCGAAATGGGCGACTTTGCAGGGGCCGTTCTCAAACACCTCAAAAAAGCCCCGGTAAAACGTTTAAGTATTTGTGGTGGTTTTGGAAAGATCAGTAAATTAGCCGATGGCCATTTAGACTTACATAGCGGTAAATCATCCATAAATTTGCCACAATTGGCGCACATTGCCCTCAGTTTAGGGGCAGATAGTCAGCTAGTGTTGGCGATAAAAGCATGTAATACCAGCCTAGAGGCTGTGGGCCTGTGCCAAGAAAAAGGCATTGATTTAGCCAGTGCGGTGTGCCAAAACGCCCTCACTTTTGCGCAACAAATGAGTCCAAAATCAGTACAGTTAGAGATCTTTGCCATTGATAGGCAAGGCCGGTTATTAGGCAGTGCTGCGGGAGCCATTGGGTGAAGCTATTGATCTTGGGCGGCACCGCTGATGCTCGCCATTTAGCTACGGCTATACACCAACTGCAACCAGCTTTAGAGCTAGTGTACAGCGTGGCGGGGCTGGTTCGTCAGCCACAGGTACCAGCCACTGTTGTAAGCGGGGGCTTTAGCCAATTTGGTGGATTGAATACCTACTGCCAACAACAACACATTGACGGCATCGTTAACACCACCCACCCCTTCAGTGTCACTATGGGCCAACATGCAGAACAAACTTGTAATGCTTTAGGGCTACCTTATTGGCGCTTTTTGAGGCCTCAGTGGCAGCAAAAAAGTGGCGATGATTGGCGCTTATTTAGCCACACAGCAGCGCTGTTAAGGGCCTTATCTAGTTACCCGCGTATATTACTCACCTTAGGTCAGATTGGCCCTGCAGAACTGGCACTGTTAAACCCAAAGCAACACGTTTGGTTGCGCACTGCGGTAAAACCTAAGCACCCGTTACCTGCCAACGTCACTTGGATTAAGGCCATCGGACCCTTTGCTGAAACCGATGAATTGGCCCTCTTGCAACGTCACGAGATTCAGGCTTTGGCTAGCAAAAACAGTGGTGGCAGCTCTACTGAAGCCAAACTCAGCGCCGCCCGCACACTTAAAGTGCCAGTATTTATGTTACAGCGCCCCAGCATTATGGGGCCTGTAGAACAACAATTTGATGTGCTCATAGACCGCTTACAAACATGGGCTCAAACCTCAATCATACGCACCCATCAAGGCAACTACCATGCGCAATAAAACCCCTAAAGTTTTTTTGTGGGTCACAGCCACAAGCCCCAGGTGTTGATAATATGAGTTTTGAATACCAACCTAATCCCCATGCTATAGAACAAGATAGCTTTCGCCAAATCCGCCTGTTAACGGATTTATCAGGCCTTAGTGACGACGCCCAGCAAGTTGTCATGCGCGTGGTTCACAGTGTCGGTGACCCACTAGTTGCCCAACACATGCGGCTGAGTGACAATGCGTGTGCGGCTGGCCGTAAAGCGCTAGCCAACCACCAAGCCCTATTATGTGATGTCGAAATGGTGAAGCAGGGCATTACCAAGCGCATGATTCAAAATCCACCTTTGTGCTACCTCAATCATGAACAGACAGCCATTATGGCTAAGCAGCATGGTGAAACTCGGTCCATGGCGGCATTAAACCTATGGGGCGATCAGCTGGAGGCCAGTGTGGTGGTCATTGGCAATGCGCCTACGGCCTTGTTTCGCTTGCTAGAGATGCTTAAAGCAGGGGCAGCTAAACCGGCGTTAATTGTCGGTATTCCAGTAGGTTTTGTGGGCGCGGCTGAATCTAAACACGCCCTCTGGAACCTCCATCAAGAGTTGGGTATAGAATGCATTACCCTGCTTGGCCGTCAAGGTGGCAGTGCTGCTGCGGCATCCGTGGTCAATGCGTTATTGCGCTGCAATATGGGTGAACGTTACTAATGACCAAAATTACCGTGATTGGTTTAGGTATCTGCCAACCCCCATTACTTAATGCTAAGGCCCTACAGGTGTTGCGCACTTGCGACTGCATCATGGGCTCCCCAAGACAGCTGGAGAGTATTGCCCAGGTGCAGAGTTTGGCAAACCACAGTCATGCAGGCCAAGTCCAATTGAGTTTACCAAAGCTCAAACACATCGCCGATGATATTAAGGGTTTTGACCACGTTGCGATTCTTGCTTCGGGGGATCCACTGCTGTTTGGTATCGGTAAATATTTGCAATCTGAATTTGCGGGTCAGGTCACTTGCATTAGCGGTGTGTCGAGTTTGCAGGGAGCCTGCCAAGTCACCGGCCTATCATTACAAGACGCCCAACTAGTGAGCCTACACGGGCGACCATTAAGCAACCTAAAGCGCTATTTGCAGCCACACCGCACATTGTTAATTCTCACCGATCAACACAGTCATCCCCAAGCCATTGCACAAGTTTTAGTAGCGGCTAATTTGGGACTATCGACAGTCGATGTGTGTGAACGATTAGGTTATGACAATCAAAACCACCAGCAATTTATAGCGAGCGATTTAGCCACATCCAACGCCAGCTTTGATGCACTTCACGTGAGCGTGGTGCATACCCAAGGCGTAGGTCAGGTGCTGCCCAATTTTCCAGGTATCGCAGATGCTCAGTTTGTGACCGATGGCGAGTCTGGTAAAGGCTTGCTAACCAAACGTGAAGTCCGGCTTAATATCTTAAGCTTATTGCAACCTGCGCCCCAAGACATTGCCTGGGATGTGGGTGCGGGTTGTGGCGGTGTAGCCATCGAATGGGCGTTATGGAACCCCTTAGGTCAGGTCTATGGTATAGAACACCACGACCAGCGTATTGCTTGTCTTAACGCCAACAGGGAAGCCTTTGGAGTAAGTGCTAACTTACACATAACCCAAGGTAGGGCGCCCACTTGCCTTGTCACTCTACCTGATCCAGACAAGGTCTTTATTGGCGGCAGTGGTGGCCAACTTAGCGCCATTTTACAATTGGCTTGGCAACGACTTAAACCCGGTGGGCGCCTTGTAGCCAGTGCCGTAACTGAACCAAGCAAAACAACATTGCGCCAGTTTAGCCAACATATTGGCCAAGCCCCCGTAGATTATTTACAAGTGGCTATAAGCCGCCAAGACACCATTGCTGGGCAAGACCTATTACGCCCAGCGCTACCTGTTACCTTAATGTGCTGGTATAAAGCTCTAGAGATCTCGAAATAATGCATAACTTTGAAGCCCAGGCTGGGGTATTTTATGGTGTGGGTGTGGGCCCAGGTGATCCTTTATTAATCACCTTAAAAGCGCATCACCTTATTCGCTCTGCTGATGTCATTTGTTATTTAGCTAATGCCACAGCTACCCCCGATGCTAAGGGTGGCTCGCCTACTTTGGGTGCCTCTGTTACTGTAGGCGCCTCTTCTGCTGTAGGCACCTCTGTTGCTGTAGGCACCTCTGTTGCTGTAGGCACTTCTCTTGCTGTAGGCACTTCACAAGCTCGTGATATTGCCCAACTGAGCATTGCCAGTCGCAGCCATCCGCTCATAGAAATTGCCATCCCTATGCCTATGAGCACTGATAGAACAGCGGCTAATGCTGCCTACGATTTAGCTGCCACACAAATCACCGAACAAATAAAACAGGGTAAATCTGTGGTGTTTTTGTGTGAAGGCGACCCACTATTTTTTGGTTCCTTTAGTTACCTACTCGAACGCTTAAGTGATGCCCATGAGTGTCTGGTAGTGCCTGGCATTTCTTCTGTTAACGGTGCAGCAGCAGCACTAAAACTGCCTCTCACACTGCTACAAGAATCGTTTGTGGTGATGACAGGCCGCCACACTGATGCCCAATTAGAGCAGGCCCTTAACACTCACGACAGCGTCGTGATCATGAAGGCTGGCCGCGCTCGGCCACGCATTTTAGCCATACTCGATAAGACTGGACGCATGGCTGATGCCAATTATCTGGCTTACATTGGCCGCGAAAAACAGGAAATTTTAATGGATGTAGCCCAGTTAGCCCGTCAATCTGGCCCCTACTTTTCATTGTTTGTTGTGCTCAGGCAGGAGCGTAATTGGTGATTAGAATTTTTGCCTTAACCGACGCTGGTGCCCTCCTAGGTGAACGTTTAAAGACCCTCCTTTTAGCCCAGGATCCACACAGTGCCGTGTCGTTTGAGCTCAAACCACAGCCCTTTGCAAACACAGTTCAAGCTGCATTTGGCCAAGCAGATCGACTTATTTTAATCTGTGCCACCGGCATTGCCGTGCGGACCTTGGCGCCTGTATTGGTGGATAAATACCGAGACCCAGCCGTATTAGTGCTTGATGAACAAGGCCAGTTTGTCATTCCTTTATTGTCTGGCCATGAAGGTGGCGCCAACGAATGGGGGCGCCAAGTGAGCGATTTGCTCGATGCTCAACTAGCGGTCACCACAGCTCAGCCCTACCTAATGCCTGTATATACCGTAGGTATGGGCTGCGAACGTGGCTGCAGCCACGCACATTTATTAGAATTTCTGCACCAATGTTTGTCTCAACAAGATCTCACCATTGACGATATTGTGAGCATTAATAGCATTGATGTTAAAGCCGATGAACACGGTCTCATTGAATTGGCTCAAAGCCTTGGTAAGAGTTTTCAAACGTATTCGGCCCAGACTCTGGCCACCGTCAATGATCAACTCATTAGCCCCTCACAATACGTGTATGAAACGGTGGGGGTCTATGGAGTAGCTGAGTCTGCTGCGCTCTGGGCGGCCCAACAAGCCACCGGTAATGCAGCCGAACTCATACAGCCCAAATTAAAAACCCCTAAAGCCACCTGCGCCATAGCCAGAGCATTTCCGCCTGGTGTTGGCGCCATTGGTGAAACCGATTAACCTTAAAAATTATTCAATAAGTACGAGATTAACATGAGCAAATTATTTATCGTCAGTACCGGCCCCGGTGATCCACAGCTAGTCGCACCCCGGGCCCACGCTGCTATTGCTGCCAGTTCAGACCTAGTGGCATACGGCCTTTACCTACAAATTTTGGGAGATGTGTGTAACGACAAGCAACACCATGAACTGCCCCTAGGCGAAGAAATTGGCCGCGCCCGCTTAGCCTTAAGCTTGGCTGCCAGTGGTAAAACCACCTCCCTTATTTCTAGTGGTGACATTGGTATTTACGCTATGGCCACCTTAGTGTTTGAATTACTCGACATGCAGTTAGAAGGTAAAGAAAATCACCCTGAATGGTTAGATGTAGAATTGGAAGTTATTCCAGGCATTTCTGCCATGCAAGCTGGTGCTAGCCGCGTGGGCGCTATGTTAGGGCATGACTTCTGCACTATTTCTTTGTCAGATTTACTCACGCCTTGGGAAACCATTGTTAAACGTATTGAAAAAGCGGGTGAAGGCGATTTTGTAGTGTCTTTCTATAACCCTGTGTCTAAAAAACGTGATTGGCAGCTTAACAAAGCCCGCGACATTTTATTACAGCACCGCCCAGCCTCTACACCCGTATTAATAGGTCGCCAGCTTACGCGGCCAGAAGAGCAGGTGAACATCATTCGTTTGGATGAATTAGATGCCAAAGACGTGGACATGTTTACCCTTGTCTCCGTGGGCAACAGCGAATCTAGGCACATAGTCAATGGTACCAAAGAGTGGGTTTATACCCCTCGCGGATATAAAAAGAAGCTTTAATTACCTATTTTTGGCATAACACAGGACATAATCATGACGGTATATTTTATTGGCTCAGGCCCAGGTGACCCAGAGCTGATGACCATTAAAGGTCAACGCTTATTAGATGCAGCACCCGTAGTGCTGTTTGCAGGGTCATTGATACCCGATGAAAATATGGCAACCGCACGTTCACGCGGCGCCCTAGTCATAGATACTGCAGCCCTAGCATTAGATGCTCAGGTAGAACTAATGGCCGATGCTCACGCCAAAGGTCAGCATGTGGCCCGTGTACACTCTGGTGACCCCTCGTTATATGGAGCTACTGGCGAGCAGATGCGCCGCTTAGAGGCATTAGACATTGATTACGAAATTATCCCAGGAGTCACAGCCTATTCTGCATCAGCCGCATGGCTGGGCAAAGAACTGACCTTGTCTGGCATTTCACAAACAGTCATTCTGACCCGCTACGAAGGCAAAACCCCCTTTCCAGAACGAGAGCGTTTACCAGCATTAGCTGCTACGGGTGCGACCTTAGCTATCCACTTGGGTATCACGCGTATTCACAAAATTGTGGAAGACTTAGTCCCCCACTATGGCGAAGACTGCCCAGTGGCTGTGTGTTATCGCACCAGCTGGCCAGACCAAGACAAGGTGACAGGCACTCTAGGTGATATCGTGGCTAAAGTGCGCGCTAAGAAATTTACTCGCACAGCGTTGATCTTAGTAGGCCATGTATTAGATGCTGATAACTTTGATGATTCCTACCTTTATGATGAAAATAAGGCCCATATTTATCGTAAGAAAGATCATAATAAAAAGATAGCCTAATGCAAGTGCTTTTAAACCCAAGTAAAACAGCCTCTTGATGAATTAAAAGCCCTCTGAAGGGGCTTTTTGGTTATTATAAGGGTTCCTTTTGTCTCGTACCTTTTTTTGTACCTATCGTTATGTCTAACCCGCCCTCCAACACAACCACAACCACAAACATACGTATTGGCATGGTTGAATTCATTGTCCTCATGGCCTCATTAATGTCGGTAGTCGCTTTGTCGATCGACGCAGTGTTGCCAGCTTTGGGTTTTATGGCGCAGGAGTTCAAGGTAGGTGGAAGTGAAGTTCAATTAGTCATCACCAGCCTGTTTGCTGGCTTTGCCATAGGTCAACTCATCTATGGCCCTGTTTCTGACCGTGTAGGTCGATTACCTGGAATTTATGTGGGTTTTGCCTTCTTTATTCTGGGCTGTATATTGGCGATGTCTGCACAGTCTTTAGAGATGATGCTTATAGGACGCTTTTTACAAGGTATAGGTGCATCTGGGCCACGCATTATGGTCTCAGCCATAGCCAGAGATTGTTTTAGCGGCCGTGCCATGGCGCGCATCATGTCTTTGTCTGGTGCCGTTTTTATGATGGTGCCTATCTGTGCTCCTATGCTTGGGCAAGTCTTGCTTTGGTTTGGGCCATGGCAATACATTTTTGCCATGTACATCATCTTAGCCGTGTTGTTGTGCATTTGGACTTGGCTGCGGCTTGACGAAACACTCAGCCACGAACAACGCCGCTCCATTCACCCTAAAGTGCTGAGAGAGGCGTTTGTGCTGGTACTGAGCAACCGTGTTGCGGCTGGATATACTTTGGTCAGTGGTTTGGTATTTGGTGGTTTTTTAGGCTATTTAAGCTCCAGTCAGTGGCTATTCCAGAACATTTATGACGTCGGCGATGCCTTCCCTCTGTATTTTGGTGCCTTGGTATTTCCGAACTTAATTTCGTCCTACCTCAACGCTAAACTGGTTATGCGTTGGGGTATGTTTAGACTGGTGCAGCTGACCAACCTACTGGTTTTCACTGGCTCCTTGGGGCTGTACATGTATGCCCAATTATACGATGGGGTGCCACCACTAATGCACACTATGGCTTTTTTGTTTTTGATTTTTTCTGGTATTGGTTTTCAGTTTGGCAATCTCAACGCCCTGGCCATGGAACCTTTGGGTCAGGTAGCAGGCATGGGCGCTTCTGTGGTGGGTGCTGGGTCAATGTTCATTTCTATTCCTATTGGTGGTTTGATCGGCATGTCGGTAGATACAGATATTTTCCCAGTGGCGCTGGGCATAGCTGTTTGCTCACTGATGTCTATGTTGGTGATGCATTGGGTGCGGTTTGGTTTTGGCAAACCCAAAGCTGGTGGTGGTGTGTCTGGCTAGGCTCAAGTGCTGCTTGAATCTTGAGAACCGAACCAGCGACTCTCGCCCTTGAAAAGCGTCGCATGAGGGATAGTTTATGCCTAAGCAAGGCTGATTTTCGTGGCTTTCTGTGCCAAAATAGCGGGCAAATTACAACACCCCCTAAGCGTTCAATTAAGCACAAGGTTATCCCATGCAACTGAAAAAAATCCCCGCTACTGTTGTCACCGGTTTTCTAGGTAGTGGCAAGACCACTTTATTGTCTAATGTGTTGCGTCAAATTTCTGGTGGTAAAGACCCAAAACGTATTGCTGTCATCGTTAACGAATTTGGCGAACTGGACATCGATGCTGATTTATTACGTAATTGTCCGTTAGATTGTGATGACGAAGACGAAGTTCCAGCCAATACCCAGCAAGGTATTTACGAGCTCGCTAACGGCTGCATTTGCTGCACCGTAGAAGAGGAATTCTTGCCCGTCATGCTGGAATTAGTAAAACGTCGTGACGACATTGACCATATTCTTATTGAAACCAGTGGTTTAGCTTTACCAAAACCTTTGGTGCAGGCCTTCAACTGGCCCACTATTAAACAACACTTTACCGTTGATGCAGTCATTACCGTGATTGACGGCCCTGCCGTTGCTGCCGGTCGTTTTGCCCACGATGCTGAGCAGGTTCAAGCCCAGCGCTTAGCCGACGAAAGCCTCAACCATGACCCTGATCTAGCCGAACTACTTGATGACCAGTTAAGTGCCGCCGACCTAGTTATCGTGTCTAAGAGCGACCTTCTTTCCGACCAAGAGCGCCAGCGGGTTGAGCAGGTGATCGCAGCTAAAGTGCCTGCCGCGGTGAAGACGGCTTACATTGGTCAAAAGGAAGATGGCACCAGCGATGCGTCGATGGAGTTAGTGCTGGGCCTAGAAGCCGCTGCGGAAGAACGCATTGAAGCGGTACACACGCACCACGATCATCACCATGACCATGGTGGCCATCATGAACATGCCCATGATCATTTTGACTCCTGTGTCATTCATTTAGGTGAAGTAGACGGAGAACGTTTACAAACGGTGTTACAGGAGTTACTGGCTAGCCACCAGATCTACCGTGCTAAGGGCTTTGCCGCCTTACCTAACAAACCCATGCGTCAAGTACTTCAGGCTGTTGGCCAGCGTTTAGAAAGCCACTTCGACCGCTTGTGGACTGACGATGATGCGCGTCGCACCTCGTTGGTGATGATCGGCAAGCATTTACCTGTCGACCAGCTCACCAGCGCCCTAAAAGTGGCTGAGGTCTAGTTACTAACCATGCATTTGCTCGCAGCCCAACCCGGCGGCTTCGTTGAAGAAGAGGGCATCATCGACCTAGGCCAAGACCCTGCGCAACTAGTAATCTTGGCCGCCGCCGATACTAGCCTTGCTATGCTGGCCACTGCAGCCGAACAACTGGGCGACGAACTGCCCTCTATACGACTGGCTAATTGGAGCCATCTGCTAAAACCCGCTGCTTTTGACCTCTATGAACATAAAGTGTTAGAGCAAGCAGAACTGGTGATGGTGTCATTGTTAGGGGGCGCAAGTTATTGGGATTATGGTTTTCAACGCCTGCAAGTATGGCAACAGGCCAAGCCTGGGCGCCAACTTATTTTGGTGCCTGGAGACGATGCCCCAGACCCTGAACTCACCTTAGCTAGTTCTTGTGAGCCTGCTGCCTGCCAACTGGTTTGGCAGTACTTGCGCCAAGGAGGAGTGGGCAACGGCATTAATTTGTTACGCCTGTTAAGCCAAGACCTTCTCAACCACAGCCCAGCGGCTTCATCAGTCAATGGCGAGCTTCAATGGCAACCTCCTGCTGAGCTTCCCCAAGCACTCATTTATCAACCCGGCATAGCCCAAGCTAGCTTAATGGATTGGCAAAACAATACCACTAGTCAAGGTTTACAAAATGCCCCTGTAGTGGCGCTATTGTTTTATCGCAGTCATTTACAAAGCGGTAACACCCGCATGTTCGATGGCTTAATGGCCAGCCTAGTCGAGCAGGGTATGAACCCCATTGCCCTGGCGCTGACTTCCCTCAAGGATCCCCATGCCTTGGCCTTGGTCAACCATACCTTAAAGCAGACCAACGCCCAATTAGTATTAAGCAGCTTGGGATTTGCCAGCAACAAAGTCGATGCACCAAGCCTTAGCTCTGCGCCTACACAATTTAACTTACCTATTAAGGGCGACATTCCAGTTTTACAGCTGGTGTTATCATCTACCACCAGCCAAGCGTGGCGTGAACATAAGCAAGGTTTAAGATCTCGTGATATTGCCATGCAAGTGGTGTTGCCAGAGATGGATGGGCATGTACTCACTCGTGCCATTAGCTTTAAGTCTATGGGTTACTACAGCAAACTATGCCAAATCAATCTTGTGGGGTACGAACTAGAACCCGAAAGAGCCAAGTTCGTGGCACGCCTTGCCAAGGGTTATTGCAGCCTTGGCCATAAGGCTAATCACAACAAGCGCATTGCTCTCATACTGGCCAACTACCCCACTAAAGATGGACGTATTGGCAATGGCGTAGGTCTAGATACACCACAATCGGCCATCAACGTATTACAAGCGATGCAAGATGCCGGCTACGTTATTGATACGGTGCCAGAAAATGGCAATGCCTTAATTGAAGCCTTGTTAGAATCGGTCACCAACAACCCCAACACCCTGCACCATTTACCTTGCTGGCAGAGTATAGATGCAGCGGCATACTTGGAGCATTTTGCTGAGTTGCCTGAGGCCTGCCAACAAGCCGTGTGGCAACGTTGGGGTAGCCCAGAGCAAGATCCTAAATTCCGTCAAGGGCGCATTATGTTGGCGGGTCTGCGCTTAGGCGAAACTTTTGTGGGTATTCAACCAGCGCGCGGTTTTAACCTTGATTTGAGTGCCAACTATCATGATCCAGACTTAGTCCCACCGCATAGTTATTTAGCCTTTTACTTTTGGCTGCGTCATAGTTATCAGGTAGACGCTGTCATTCACCTTGGCAAACATGGCAATCTAGAATGGCTACCCGGCAAAGGGCTGGCGTTAAGTGATGAATGCTGGCCCGATGTGGCCCTTGGCCCCATGCCGCATTTTTATCCATTTATTGTTAATGATCCGGGTGAGGGTGCTCAAGCCAAACGTCGCGCTCAAGGGGTGATTATTGATCACTTAATGCCACCTATGGCACGTGCTGAAACCTATGGAGAACTGGTCGATTTAGAAACCTTGGTAGACGAATTGTACCAAGCCACAGGTTTGGATACGGGGCGGGAACTTTGGCTCAGGGAGCAAATTGTTGCCACCTTAGCCAGCAGCCATGTTAAACAAGAACTAGGCCTGACAGCCAACACCACCGAAAGCCAAATGCTGGCCGAACTTGATACTTACTTATGTGACATTAAAGAAGCTCAAATTCGTAATGGATTGCACATTTTGGGCCAGCTGCCCGCCATTGACGAACTAAGCGAAACCTTGGTTGCTCTGCTGCGCTTACCCCGTGGTGAGGCCAACGAAGAGCGTGGCATTCTGCACAACCTAGCCCTTGATCTAGGGCTCAAGGGCTACGACCCTTTAGCCACCGATGTCAGCCTTTGGCTTGGCCCTAAGCCTGCGCTATTAGTGCAGCAAAGTGACAACCTATGGCGCTCCAGCATGGACACCAGGGAACGTCTTGAATCACTCGCACTAAGCTTAGTTAATGAGTACTTACTTTCACCACATCCCAATAATATAAGTAATTTAGCGACAACACTTCCATTTACAAGTGAACAATTAAACTATGCTAAAAGCATTATTTTAGTCGCTTTAGAAGACAGTGCGGTGCGCGAAACTCAAGCCCTCATTCAAGGGTTAGCTGGCCAAGCTGTTGAACCTGGCCCTAGCGGCGCGCCTACACGGGGGCGTTTAGATACCTTGCCTACGGGGCGTAATTTCTTTTCTTTGGACAACCGTAGCGTGCCCTCGGCAGCAGCATGGGCACTCGGCCAACGCTCAGCCCAAGCCCTTATCGAACGGCACTTGCAAGAGCATGGCGACTACCCTACCCAATTAGGCTTATCGGTTTGGGGCACTGCGACTATGCGCACTGGCGGTGATGATATTGCCCAAGCGTTTGCCTTAATGGGCATTAAACCTGTGTGGGCTGTTGGCTCACAACGAGTAACGGATTTCGAAATTATTCCTGCCATGTTGTTAGGCCGACCTCGGGTCGACGTTACCCTGCGAGTCTCTGGTTTTTTTCGTGATGCATTCCCCAATGTCATGAAGTTATATGATGCTGCCGTGCAGGCCCTTGCCCAGTTTGACGAACCCGGTTCCAGCACCGATGCCATGAGCGGTAACGGCAATACTATCCGCCAAAATATTGAACAACGACAAGCGCAATTAGAGGCCCAAGGCGTGAGCCATGTGGACGCCCAACGTCAGGCCAGCTATCGTGTTTATGGTAGTAAACCCGGTGCCTATGGTGCCGGATTACAAGGCCTCATTGATGAACGATGCTGGGCCGAGCGAGCCGACCTTGCTGATGCCTATCTCAACTGGGGTGGGTACGCCTATGGCAATCAAGTGGGTGATGGTGTGGCCGCTCACAGCCACTTTAAGCACCGCTTAAGTCAGCTAGAAGCGGTAGTGCAAAACCAAGATAACCGTGAACACGATATATTAGATTCCGATGATTACTACCAGTTTCAAGGGGGCATGACCAACGCAGTGACTAGCTTTAGTGGCCAAATCCCTGCGGTGTATCATAGCGATCACAGTAATCCCAGCGCACCCAAAATACGCACCTTAAAAGAAGAACTCAACCGGGTACTGCGTTCGCGTGTACTCAACCCAAAATGGATTAGCGCCATGCAGCGACATGGTTACAAGGGCGCCTTTGAAATGGCCGCAAGTGTCGACTACTTATTTGCCTACGATGCGACAACCGATTTAATTGCCGATTACCAGTATGAACAAGTCAGTGACGCGCTTATCTTTGCTACTGATAACCAGCAATTTATGCGCGACAATAATCCCGCCGCCTTAGAAGAAATGACTGAGCGGCTGCTCGAAGCGTGCCAGCGTGGCATGTGGCAGGAACCTGGGGAATATCAACAGAGCTTGCAAGATTTGCTGCTAAACTTAGATCAGCAAAAGGAAACTGTGTCGTGATTAAGCCAACATTAATGGCCCATGGGCCCCGCACCCTTGTCGTGGAAGACACCCGTACTGTGTTGCAGCAAAGGGCGCGTACCCTCATGGTACAAGGTACCACGTCTGATGCAGGCAAAAGTATTTTAGTCACGGCATTGTGCCGTATATTGGCCCGCAAAGGCATTAAGGTGGCCCCTTTTAAGAGTCAAAATATGGCCCTCAATAGTGCCGTAACTGCCGATGGGGGAGAAATCGGCCGCGCCCAAGCTGTGCAGGCTGAAGCCTGTTTTTTGCAGCCCGATGTACGCATGAACCCTATTCTACTTAAGCCCAATAGCGATTTGGGTTCGCAAGTGATTTTGCGTGGTAAAGCTATTGGCAACATGAAAGCCGTTGAATACCACCAGCACAAACCTAAATTATTACAAGACGTGGTGTTGGCCCACCAGGAGTTATTAGCAGACTTTGATCTAGTTATGGTGGAAGGTGCAGGCAGCCCTGCAGAAATTAATTTAAGGCAACATGACCTCGCCAACATGGGTTTTGCCGAAGCCGTAGACTGCCCCGTGATCATCGTTGCAGACATTGACCGTGGCGGTGTATTTGCCCACTTATATGGCACCTATGAGTTACTTAGCGCCACTGAACAGGCCCGTACACGGGGCTTTATTATCAATCGTTTCCGTGGTGATAAAGCCCTATTGCAAGGTGGTTTAGACTGGCTAGAACAAAAAACTGGCAAACCTGTCCTTGCCGTTTTACCCTATATCCACAATTTGCACATAGAAGCCGAAGACTCATTAGCCGTTGATCAATTTGCTAACAGTGATGCGGACCAGCACTTCAAAGTGGTGGTGCCGATTTACCCGAGAGCCAGTAATCATACGGATTTTGATGCCTTAAGAATGCACCCAGAAGTTGACTGTCGACTCATAAGAGACGTACAACACTTTAAGGGCGCAGACCTTATTATTCTGCCAGGCAGCAAAAATACACGGGGTGATTTAGGGTGGCTTAAAGTGTCTGGCTGGGATGCAGTCATTAAGCGTCATTTACGTTTAGGCGGTAAAGTGATTGGTATTTGTGGCGGCTATCAAATGTTAGGCCAAGCTGTGCATGACCCAGATGGCACTGAATCGAGCCCAGGCAGCAGTGAAGGCTTAGGCCATTTGGCCATTGAAACTCTGTTACAAGGCGAAAAACAATTACGAAATGTGCAAGGTCATTGGTTGGGCGAGGTGGGGCATATTCCAGTCACTGGTTATGAAATCCATGTAGGGCAAACTAGCGGTAGTGATTTAGCACAACCGTTAATGCAGCTCAATACTGGCCCAGATGGTGCTCGTAATAGCGAAGACACGGTAATGGGTAGCTATGTGCATGGCTTATTTGATGAACCCAAGCTATTAGCAGAATTATTACGCTGGGCGGGTTTAGAGCACACACAAGCGTTTGACTATCCGGCCTTAAGGGCTGCACAAATTGAACGTTTAGCCGATGAAGTAGAAGCCGAACTGCCTGTTGAAAAGATTTTTAACATCATGCAGGGTGAGCTGTAACATGAGCTTGATCGTCGCCGTGGTGATGGCTCTTGGTCTAGACTATGGCTTAGGCGAACCTAAACGACTGCACCCTCTGGTGGGTTTTGGCGGTCTGGCGGATGGTTTGGAAAAATGGCTCAATGGGCCAGGCGTATTGGGCTTGCTTGCGCATCAACACAAGACTTCCCAAACATCTGCTGAAGGCGCGCCACGTAGCAATGCTGTTTTTAAATGCAAAGGGACAATAGCCTTAATACTCGCCATTGGCCCCCTTAGTTTTGCTGCTTACAGCCTGCAACAAACCTTAGCCACTAACGCCATACTATCAACCCTTTTTGCGGGCTTTGTATTGTATTTGGCTATTGGTTGGCGCAGCTTAATGCAACATGCCAAGGCCATATCCATACCACTGCATCAAGGTGATCTAACCACTGCACGCCAAGCCGTAAGCCTTATTGTGAGCCGCGATACCGATACCCTCAATGAGCAAGAAATCGCTAAGGCGGCCACAGAATCGGTACTTGAAAATGGTGCTGATGCATTATTTGCTGCTCTGTTTTGGTTTATTGTTGCAGGTGTTCCAGGAGTGGTAATGTATCGGCTCAGCAACACCTTAGATGCGATGTGGGGCTATAAAAACCCACGGTTTTTACACTTTGGCTGGGCTGCTGCACGTTTTGATGACTTACTTAACTTTATTCCGGCCCGCCTCACTGCCCTCGCTTACACCCTGTGTGGTGGTATTAACGGACACACCCAGAACGCATGGCAAAGCTGGCGGCAACAGGCTGGCACTTGGAAAAGCCCTAACGCTGGACCCGTCATGGCAGCCGGTGCAGGAGCCATTGGTGTGGAGCTGGGCGGCAGTGCTCAATATGAGGGGCAAAATCAAACCCGCCCAATCTTAGGTTCAGGCAGTGCGCCCATGGCAGCCAGCATTGATGATGCCTGTAACTTAGTCAACTACAGTCTAGTGCTTTGGCTAGCTGCCATCGGTCTTCTGGCGGTAGTGGGGGTAATTTCATGAGCCCTCTATTTCACGGTGGTGATCTAAGGTCGGCCTGCGCCGTGTATGGCCGTGATCCTGCAGATTGGATAGATCTATCGACTGGCATTAACCAGCACAGTTATCCTGTGCCTGTCATAGGGCAGGATGCTTGGCATCAGCTCCCTTACACAAACCCTGCGTTAATCAAAGCGGCCCAGTCTTATTATGGGGATCACCCATGCTTAGCCAGTAATGGTAGTCAAAACGTGATTCAATTGCTGCCTTTTATATTACATCAATTGGGTAATCACCAAGCCGCATGGGTGCCTGACGTGGGTTATCAAGAACACCACCAAGCGTGGTCGCTACAAGGTGAGGTTTGCACCTACAGTGGATTAAATGGTCAGTTAGCTGCTCAACAAATAGATGCAGCACTGCGGGATGATCAGCTAGGGCACCTAGTAGTTATCAACCCTAATAACCCTACGGGGCAGGTTTTTACCCGTCAACAACTCATAATGTGGGCCCACAAGTTGCACTCTAGAGGTGGCTTCTTAGTGGTTGATGAAGCTTTTATCGATACCTCGCCAGCAGCCAGTTTGCTTAGCGCAGAAGTCGCTGATAACCTCGTAATATTGCGCTCTGTGGGCAAGTTTTTTGGCCTGGCAGGCATGCGTTTAGGGTTTACCTTTGCTGCCCAAACGGTATTAAATAGCCTCGCCAAACACCTTGGCCCTTGGTCCGTTAACGGCCCCGCCCAAACGGTAGCCATTGCCGCTTTAAATGATACGCAGTGGCAAACTAATATGCGCTCTCAACTGGTCAACGAAAGTGCCCAGCAATTAAGCCTTTGGCAAGCTTCAATGGCTAAATTAGGCGCCGATCTAGTGGCTTCACATGCATTATTTAGAAGTTTTATTATGGCCTCAGATTTAGCCCAAAAACTTCATCATAGTGCCGCAAAAAGTGGACTATTATTGCGTCCAGTTAATATCAATTCAGACACCAGTTTGCTGCGCTTTGGCAATATTGATCTAGGCCACAGCAGCGCACTTGAGCACTGCCAAACATGGATACAACAGGAATCCAAATGACTTATTTCCCTCTGTTTCACAACGTCCAACAGTTAAAGGCACTCCTTATTGGTGGTGGGAAGGTCGCAAAACGCCGCGCTAAATCACTCATTGCAGCAGGTGTTAACTGCGATTTAGTAGCCACAGTAGTGTCTGAGGAACTGACCCTTTTAGTACAAAGTAATGGTGGCACGGTCACCATTGGTGGCTATGCATCAGACCAAGTAATGCTAGGCTATAACCTCATCCTGGCGCTCACCAATGACCGCACCATTAACCATCAGATTGCTACTGACGCCAAGGCCATGGGCTTATTAGTCAACGTAGTAGACGTGTCCGACGATGGCAATATTATTTTTGGAGCGATCATTGATCGTGCCCCGCTAACCATTGCAATTAACAACGGTGGAGCTTCACCGGTTTTATCGAGTATTTTGCGTCAACAGTTAGAACAATTTGTGCCCAAGGCCTATGGGCAATTGGCAAGCCTAGTGGGGGCTTATCGCCCACAGGTAAAAGACGCTCTACCCAACACCACTGACCGCTCTATTTTCTGGCATCAGGTGTTACAAGGGCCCGTCGCCGAGGCTGTGTTTTCGGGCAAGCATAATGAAGCCGAAAGTTTATTGAAAAAACACTTAAAAGAGCTTGATAGTGGCCTGGGTAACGTCAAAACCAACGGCGAAGTCTATCTTATTGGTGCAGGCCCTGGTGACCCAGACCTTCTCACCCTGAGAGCCTTTAGATTATTACAAAAAGCTGATGTGGTGCTTTACGATGCCCTAGTCTCCGATGGAGTGATGGCACTCATTCCAGAAGGGGTAGAAAGGGTTTATGTGGGTAAACGTCGCGCCAACCACAGTGTGCCCCAGGCAGGCATTAATCAATTGTTGGTAGATTATGCCAAACAAGGTAAACGAGTGGCCCGCCTTAAAGGCGGAGACCCGTTTATTTTTGGCCGCGGCGGTGAAGAGATTGAAACCTTAGCTGAACAACATGTGCCCTTTCAAGTGGTGCCTGGCATTACCGCAGCCAATGGATGTTCTGCCTATTCTGGCATTCCCCTTACCCACAGAGACTACGCACAATCAGTGCGATTTGTAACAGGACAATTACGCGATGGCAGTGTGGATTTACCCTGGTCTGAATTAGTAGTGGAAGGACAAACCCTAGTATTCTATATGGGACTAAAGGGCCTACCGTTGATTTGTGAGGCGCTCATTAATCACGGCATGGACCAACACATGCCCGTGGCACTGATTGAAAAAGGCACTACCCAAGACCAACGGGTACTGGTGTCAGACCTCACTGGATTACCGGCATTGATCGAGGCAGAACAAGTCATGTCACCTTCGCTTTTTCTGGTTGGGCGCGTGGTGAGTTTACATGATAAACTAGCATGGTTCACATCCTCCAGAGATGTTTGAACTAGCGCTTTAGTGAGTTGGAGTAGGGATATGAGTAAAGACACCGATAAAGACATTGCTGAGCTAATGGTCCAGTGTGAATCGGCACTCAATGAATATTCTGAACGCACTGGAGCGCCAGTATTTGCTGAAGCTAATACCCCACGCACTGCCAAAGCCGCTAAAAAACCTAAACCTGTGTCAGAACAAGCGTTGGTCAAGATGACCAAGTCTCTAACAACCGCTTGTGCCGATAGCGAAGACCATATCACTAAGCTTGACGCCAAATTAACGGTTAAAGCGGATACCTTGAGTGACCTAAAGCGTCAACGAGAGGCCTCATTACAGCAAGAAGAACACGCCAGACAGGTTCAATTAACCATCAAACGAAAAGCCTTATATCGCAACCGTGAACCCGAACCCGTTTCTGATTCTGATTCTGGTTCTGGTTCTGATTCTGTAGTGCGACATAGAAGTGTTGTGTTTGGCAAAAGTTCACCCAATCTTCGCCGTCCCAGATAACCCCCCTAGCAGGACGCTGCAATGCCCATCACACACCAATTATTGGCGGTTCTTGTCGCTCTAATCTGGGGTACTAATTTTGTCTTTATCGAATTGGGACTCAACGACTTGCCGCCATTTTTATTTGCCAGTCTACGCTTTACCTTTGCCGCCTTACCTTTAGTTTTTATTTTGCCTCGCCCTAAGGTGCCTTGGCGTTATTTAATCGCCTATGGTGTGTTGATTGGGTTTGGACAGTTCGGCCTATTGTTTTGGGTGATGGGTAGTCATATGTCTCCTGGACTCGCCTCTCTAGTCATTCAGATGCAAGCCGTGTTCACTATTTTTCTAGCCTTGATGTTATTTAAAGAAACCATTCGCTGGCCGCAAATTATTGCCCTCGTCATCTCTTTTACAGGAATCGCATTAATTGCGCTTAAAGGCAACTCCGACGCTACCTCTATTGGCTTGGCTGTGATTTTAGTGGCGGCGCTAAGTTGGGCTGCAGGAAACTTGGTGGTCAAGCGTTGTGGCAAGGTTAGCATTATTGCTTTTTTGGCCTGGTCTTCCATGTTTTCAGTGCCACCACTTGCGCTTATGTCTTATTATTACGAAGGGTCTGAATTAGTAAGTGCCAGCCTAGCTGCTGCCCCGTGGCAAGCTTGGGCCATTGTCTTGTGGCAAACCCTTGGTAACACGCTGATTGGTTATGGCCTGTGGAACTTATTGCTGCAGCGCCATGCAGCCGCATTAGTGGCCCCTTGGGCTTTGCTTGTGCCCGTGTTTGGTATGGCCGCCTCAAGTGTTTTTCTGGGCGAAAGTATGCCTTGGTGGAAGTGGGTTGCCGCCATCTTAATCATTGCCGGCCTCGTCATCAATTTGCGCTCTACTCAATCACCATTAACACCCGTGCGGGTTCCTTAGGTCAATTATGCATTTACTTCCTCGTCGCGTGCAGTACTTACTACTATTGACCTTGTCACTCTGGTGTCTACAAGGGCTGTTCCGTTTGCTGTTTTGGGGATTAATTTCTGATCTGCCTGTGGCTGCTGAAAGCCATTTGATCAAGGCCTTTTGGGTCGGTTTGCGGTTTGATTTGAGGGTCTCGTTATTGGCAGCCCTAATCACCTTGCCGTGGTTGCTTTTGCCCCGCTTTAGTGCCGTCAACTACACCCTGTTGCGTCGTTTGTTAGGCTATTGGTTTGGCTTTATTTTAATTGTAATATTAATGATGTATGTGTTTGACGCGGGTCATTACTTGTACCTTAACAAACGCATAGACGCATCTGTTATGCGCTTTAGTGGTGACCTAAGCATAGCCAGTACGATGGTATGGCAATCATACCCCGTGATGCAAATTTGCCTTGGTGTGGCTGCGGTTTGGCTGTTCGGTTATTGGTTCCATCGCCAATTTGTCTTACCCTTGCTAGCACAGTCCAAGCACCACCGACGCTGGTACAGCTATTGCCTTCATATTGGCATCATTGGCGCCCTGTTTTTAGTGATTTTGTTAGGCCGTTGGTCGTTGGTTCCCCTGCGCTGGAATCATGCCTTTTTTAATGGCAATGCCCAAGTGGCAGCCCTTGGTCTGAATCCATTTGTATGGATTTATGATACTGCACGTTTTACCACTACCACCGCCACTGAAGAAAATTTAAAACCGCACTTTGCTACCCTGTCTCGCTTATTAGGGGCCCCTTTTCCAAGTGAAAGTACGGCGGCATTAGACCGTTGGCAGACCCCCACTGCACCCGTAGTGGACCCTCAACAAGTGCCTCCAAATGTGGTTATTGTGTTTATGGAAAGCCTTGGTGCCAGCCACATTGGTGCTTATGGTAACGCACTAGATCCCACACCCAATATCGATGCCCTGATTAAGCAATCACGCTGGTACCCCCATTTTAACGTGCCCGCCCGCTCAACCGCTAAAAGCGTGTTTACCTCCATTACCGGTATCCCTGATGTCACGGCAATAAAAACCGCCACTCGTAATCCCTACATCACCCACCAGCGTTCTGTCATTAATGGGTTTTCGCAACACGAAAAACACTATATGTTAGGAGGTAGTGCTGGCTGGGCTAACATGAGCGCCCTTATTCATAACAGTATTCAAGGTGTTACCTTATATGAAGAAAAGTATTGGACGTCACCAATTGTTGACGTCTGGGGCATCTCTGATTATTCGTTAATCAACGAAGCCGGCGCTATTCTAGTACAGGCTAAGACACCATTTCTGGGTTACATTCAAACAGCAGCGAACCACGAACCTTATACGATCCCTGAAGATGATAGCGGTTTTGTAGCACAGCAACGCACTCGTGAGGAATTAAAAGATAATGGTTTTGCCAGCCTAGAGCAATTCAACGCCGTGCGCCTGCTGGACCATAATATTGGCTACATGTTTGAGCTTTTTAAGCGTGAAAAGTTATACGAAAATACCATATTTGTGATTTTTTCAGACCACCAAGCCTCTTCTGTTCGAGTCAAACACTTGCCTGAGTATATTTTCCAATTTGGCATAGGCGAGTTACCAGTGCCCTTAATCATCCATGCCCCCAATATGGTTGCCCCAGAAATAGATCACACTTTTGGTAGTTTACCTGATCTATTACCCACCATTGCTGGGTTATTCCCCCAGTCCTATCTCAACACCACCCTAGGCCGAGATTTGGCATGGGCTAAAGGCAAAAACTTACCTGCCTATGGTTTTGTGCAAGATAGCCGCACCAGTATTGCAGTTAATGGTACAAATATTGCGAGTATTAACCACATTACTGGAGAGGTGGTGAGTGCTGATATTGATGCACAAGGCGTAGCCCACATCACCACCCAAGACAATCCTATGGTAGATGCTGCCAAGGCTTATTATCTAGCTGCACAATACTTGCTCAAGGCCAACGTAGAAAAGCCTCAGAAGTAAATTAGGCTGCCACTAGTTTACTAAGGATTAGATTGGGCGAGCATCTCTTTGACAGGCGCGTCATCATGCATAAGTGAGCGCTGACTAATAAAAATAGTTGAACACCGTAAACCCACCAAGGCCAGACGTGCCCACACCAATCCCCAACTGAAGGTAGCCTACAAAGCCCTCTATGCGCTTGCTGGGAAGATTGAAAGGCAGGCTGATAGCGACTGATAAAATGGCCATGCCGGCAATAGAACCAATGCCAAACAGCAACATATAACCCATGCCTAACCAAAAATTTTGCGCAGCATTCAGTGTTAATACCACTAATGCCGCAGACCCTGCCATGCCGTGCATAATCCCCACCATTAAGGTGCGTATAGGGAATGGCTTGGGGTGGCTATGTTGGTGCGCACTTTGATCCACGGCAGATTCGCCCAAATGGTGCTGGTGAGCGTGCAGGTGTCGCTTACCTTGATGTTGATGGACGTGAAAATGGATGCCATTGCGACTCATGCGCCATAGCACATCAAGGCCTAAATACAACAGCATAAAGCCAACCGCACATTCTAATATAGCGGCCATATGGTCGGGTATTAAGGTGTCGGCTAGTAAAGCTGCGGTACCCAAAACAAAGAGTGTAATCGTATGCCCTAAGCCCCAAACAGCGCCTTGACGCCAGGCTGCTGACTTACCCTGCTTCTGGGTCATAATAGAGGCCACAGCAGCCACATGGTCAGCCTCTAAAGCATGACGCAAACCAATCATAAAGCCCACTAACAGAACACTTATTTCCACCTTAAATCCTTTATGTAAGAGCTAGTTGTGCAGCCTATGACGAGAAGGGTTGCAGCCGATAGAGACTCATATTGATGTTGTTGTGATTTTTAGCAATGACTACTTCAGCATCTAGGGCATGCAAACGGACTTGGGTTTGCTGAGCATAAAGGCAGCGTCTAAAACTAGTATAAGATTGGGCGTCAGGATCTTGGACTTCGAAAGCCGCAAATTCATAAAGTGCAGGTAAGCTAAATTCTAGACCAGCCGAAGTCATTTGTAACGTCGTTGTGGCTTGCCCGAGTCTAACTTCAAGGGCCAGAGGTTGGATTAAGTAGGCCCTGAAGACTGATTCAATTGTATAGTCATATACCCGCTGATTAGGCACTATATCCTTAGACTTTAATAAACCGCGTAGCAGCATAACTAACTAAACCACCCAAGGTAATCCAAAACAAACCATTAGTTATCGCTGTGGCGTAGATGAACTGTGCTTGCAAACTCTCTAAGGTTGCAACCGCCTCCATATTTGGATGCAAAAAGCCATGAACTAACGGCTCAGGCGCACCTACCAACCAAGGGGCAGCTAAAAATACGATAGCCATTAATTTAGCGAAGCCAGTTAAAAACACCAGGCTAGCAATGCCTAAGGCGGTGCCTGCAACTGCCAACACCCACCAAGATTGTCGGCCCCCAATAGCGGCAGTTTCCATGCTTGGAATTTCTGGCGGCAGGCCTAATGCTGGAACCACAAAAAAGGTTACATAGCCGGCTAAGCCCCATCCAAAGCCTTTAGCCCAAGAAATTTGTAATTCTGCTTTGTCACGAGCTAGAAGCATGCCCGTCAGTAGGATGATCGCAAAGCCAAAAGCTGATAAGACATTGGATAACATAGTAAAAGCAAGTCGTTCAAAGCCATCCTCAGGACCCCATGCTTGTTCATCATGAGAATGTGAGTGACCATCATTGTGAGCCACGATAACTTCGGGTTGGGCAATTTCAAATACTTCGGCGGCATGAATTATGGGGGACACAGCTAAGGTTTGTACTGCGCTCAAAAAAAGGCCCGCAACTAAAGCCACACCTAGCGCACTAAACACCATAGAACGAAACATAAATTCAACCTAATAAAGGATTAATTTTTAGTGGCACGGAAATGCAAAAGAGTGACGCGTATCGTGCGCAGCATTATGTGCTGCATCCATGGGAGCAAAACCAACACCCAATAATACGACGACGCCAAGGATTAAAGCGGCCGCCATTTGCACATTGTTACTGGTTAAAGCCTGACTTGGCACAGCTGTTTTTAGCTTAGAAGTCGGTGTAGTGGTCGTCATGTATTTCTCCACGTGCTGAGCCGCACGATAAAACTAATATTAGCGGCTATTCACCCATAAGTGGTAGGCCGTTATTCAGGTATACAAGCCGTGCTTGTATACCGTTGCAGGGACATTACAGTGCATTATAAAACTATTTGCCGATCAAGCTAAATTCGTGCAGCCACCTAGGGGCATACTTTATGTCAATTTGATGAGTTTTTGAAGCGTTAATACGAGTGGTTTGATTCAACACGCGACCTTTGGCAAAGAAATTAGCTTAGTTGTGAGGCGACAGTTAAAATGATTCACCAATTTTGCTAGTATTGCTCCATTGAACGTTGTTTAAGGCTAAAACTATGCAAGAAACACCCTCTTTTCGGTTTGCTCGCTTACTTCAAGTCGTGCGCAGTATGGAAGCAGACCTGGGTATAGGTGCGTTAAATAAGGCAGAGAAAGCTCTGTTTACTTGTGTCGCAGACCTGTGTGCCAGTGCAGATAGCACAGTAAATTTGGCTACCATACTGGATCATGAAGACATTAGAAAAATGCCCGAAGCCACAGTCTATAAATGCTTACGAGACCTAAGAGAAAAAGGCTTACTCGCTCATGTTGGCGGGCGTGGGTCTGGACTCTATAAGCTTGGCTAGAGTTACGGTATGTTTATCGCATCATGGTAACCTTTGACTTGATTACCCCTTTAACTTAATTACCCCTTAAAGCCATTAAGCTACTCCATCTAAACACCTAAAAACACCATACTTTTCCATGTTATGTTAGTTTATTAGACATATTTAATGTATTATTAAACTTTGGTTACATCAGACAGCAAGCAAAGCATTTTCCTAACAACGTCTTGCTTCGAAAAATGCATGTAATCGCACAAAGACGATACTATAAAATGATAAGACAACTAACTCCTTTTGGCATCGCATTTTGTTGTTATCTCGCGCTACATTTGCTTCAATTTTTAGTTATCTTCCCCTTAGAAGAAAAATATGGTTCAAATATAACTTGGCTTGCCAGTCTGTTTTTCTTCCCCCATCTTGTGCGCGTGCTAGCGGTGTGGATGCTTGGTCCATTAGCATTCTTTGCACTGTTGCCTGCCGATATTCTCATTCATCTCATCCTTCATCCAGATCGTCAAATAACAGACTTACAGATGTTAGTCCCTTTGGTGAGTAGCGCTTGTGCAGTTATGGCCTTTGAAATCTTTAAGCTCACAGGCATTGACCTTTATATGGAGTCAACAAAATCATCCAACTGGCGCCCTTTGTTGCTTGTTGGTGCTATTGCCTCGGTATTCAACTCGGTAGGCCTATCCCTTCTCTACCAAGGACTAGTGATCCCAGAGGCATGGTTACAGTTGTTGGTGAATTATATGGTGGGAGATATCTTAGGGCTGTTTTTTGGACTCGCTGTATTAATGCTATTAACCCGTACATTTAGATTAGGCGAAACAGCTTAGGAGCAACATTTTACTGGCATATATTAAGGAACGACTCGTTGGTCTCTTTAGTTATTCTATTCAGTCTGTTCTGCACCATTTAAACACACCAAATCCTCGGACTAAAGTCACCAGCGATGGTATGATGTCAGACTTAATTTACTAGCCCTAAATAGTGAGAAAACAATGACCGCATTCGGCACCCAATTTGTCCCTGAAATGGCATTGGCCACCTTTGAAGGCCACCAATGGAACACGCCTAGTTTAGTGCCTAGTAATAGCATCTCATTGCACCCAGGGGCGCACATCTTGCATTATGCGAGTACTTGCTTTGAAGGCTTAAAGGCGTTTCGTCACCCCGATGGCAGCTGTCATATTTTCCGCATGGACCAAAACATTGCCCGTTTGGCTCAAAGCAGTCGTTTACTATCCTTACCCGAAGTCAATGAAGCCATGCTCAGAAAAATGATTCTAGATTTGGTGAGTCGCTATGTAGATGACGTGCCTGCACCCCCAGGCACTATGTACTTGCGCCCCACTCACATAGGCACTGAAGCTGCCATTGGCAAAGCTGCTGCGCCTTCTAGTCAATCCATGCTTTACATATTAGGCTCGCCCGTCGGGGATTATTTTGCCGGTGGTGATGCCACACTGCGCATACTTATTGATGAAGTGGGCATGCGCTGTGCACCTCACATGGGCATGGTTAAATGTGGTGGTAACTATGCCAGTGCCTTACAGATGTTAAATAAGGCAAGGGTCGATCATAAAGCTGACCAAGTTCTCTTTTGCCCTGATGGTGACGTGCAGGAAACAGCGGCAGCAAACTTTATGTTGATCGAAGGTAATGAGCTTGTGACTAAGGCATTAGATTCGACCTTTTTACATGGTGTCACCCGAGCATCCGTGCTCACCTTAGCTGCTGAAATGGGTCTGACTGTCAGTGAGCGTAACCTAAGTGTAGCTGAGTTGCTTGAGCGCAGTGCTAAGCCTGGCGCAGAGGCTGCCCTATCAGGCACAGCTGCGGTACTCACGCCAGTGGGCACGTTAATCCACCAAGGTAAGGATTATACCTTAGGTACAGGTAAGCCAGGCCCCATCACCATTAAGTTACGTAAAGCTTTGAATGATATTCAGTTTGGCATGGCGGAAGATCGCTTTGGTTGGTTAACCAAGGTTTAGCCTTAGTTAACCTTAGCCTTAGTTAACCTTAGCCTTAGACTTCATTAGGCTTCACGCACTATGACGTTAGCATTGCACCGATGCCGATGCTAACGCCGAACTAGGCCCTCATGCGTTCGCAGCGTGGATCAAACAAGGGTTCGGTAAATAGTGTTGCAGGGCGCACTTCTCCTAAGATTTCAATTTCAAACACTGCGCCTTTAACAATCATTTGGGTGGGTATAAAACCAAGGGCTACAGACCGTTCACTAAAGTGAGCATAACCTCCAGAAGTCACGAAACCCACCACCGCTCCATCTTTCCAAATGGGCTCATCCGCCACCACATCAGCGTCAATAGCATCTACTATAAAACTCACCAGCCTACGTTTTGGAGGCTCTACCAACTCTTTAAGTGCGGCCACCTTTCCAATGTAATTAGCGTCTTTGTGGTAATCCATAAAGCGATCCATGCCCGTTTCCATGGGGGTGTAATCTGGCTTGTATTCACGCATCCAGGCCCCAAAAGACTTTTCTAAGCGCAGGCTCATCATGGCTCGCATACCAAAGGGTTTAAGGTCACAAGCCACACCGGCCTTGGCTAAGGTATGGTACAAACTCACCTGCTGTTCTAATGGCACATAAATTTCGTAGCCTAAATCACCCGTATAACTGACTCGTTGGACTATGGCGTCACATTGACCCACCTCCATTTTACGCACGGAAAGAAACGACATGGCACTGTTAGAGACATCAAACCGAGTGCATTGAGCAAGTAATTCACGCGCCCTTGGGCCTGCAATTTGAAAACCGATGCGACTCATGGAAATGTTTTCTATCGTCACATCAGTGGCTGGCAAATATTGCCCAAACCAACGCATGTGCAGGTCTTGGGCACCAAAAGAAGCGGTGAGTTGGTAATCGTGTTGAGCAATATGGGAAATGGTAAAGTCACCCATAAGTTTCCCCAAGGGGGAGAGCATGGGGCTTAGGGTAATGCGTCCCAAAGCAGGTAATTTACCGGCCATGACTTGATCTAACCAAGCCCTAGCACCCTTACCAGTGACTCGGTATTTACCAAAATTATGCACCTCATTAATACCCACTGAGGTGCGCACAGCGCGGCACTCGTTGCCAATGGCAGTAAAGGCATTAGAGCGCCTAAAAGTGGGAGTTTCAAACAGTGGCTCGCCTTCAGGTGCAAAGTAATTCACATGTTCCATACCATAGCCTTGTCCGAATACAGCCCGTTGCTGCTGCCAGATACTATAGGCTGGGGTGGTATTCAACGGCCGGCCCACAGGTAGTTCTTCGTTAGGGTAAGAAATACTAAAGCGTTTCTGGTAGTTTTCTCGCACCTTATTGCGGGTATAGGCCTTAGTGCAATAATTACCATAACGGGCCACGTCCATAGCAAACACATCGCGTGATGGCTCCCCATGTACCATCCATTCTGCCAAACTCAAACCCACTCCACCAGCTTGGCTAAAACCCGCCATCACCGCACAACAGGACCAATAATTCTGTACCCCAGGAACAGGGCCAACCAACGGGTTACCATCGGGTGCAAAGGTAAAAGGCCCATTAACAATAGACTTTATGCCTGCAGTTTCTAAACAAGGAAAACGTTTAAAAGCAAACTCAAGAGAGTCGCTAATACGATCCAATTTATTGTCCAACAACTCATGACCAAAGTCCCAACGAGTGCCGTCTAGGGCCCAAGGATCACATTCTTGTTCATAAATACCAATCACCAAACCTTTACCTTCTTGGCGCAGATAGCTTTCGCCAGCAGGATCCATGACGTGGGGTAGTTCCGCGTCTCTGGTGAATACTTCTGGCACATCATCGGTGATCAAATATTGATGTTCCATAGGGTGAAGAGGCAAGAATACGCCTACCATTTCACCCAATTCTCGGGCCCATAAGCCACCGGCATTAACCACATGCTCAGCATGGATCATGCCATTTTTAGTGGTTATATCCCAACTGCCATCAGGGCGTTGCTTGAGGTCTGTGACTGGGTTTCTTAAGTAAATCTCTGCACCTTGAATTTGTGCAGCTTTAGCATAGGCATGAGTTGTGCCAGAAGGGTCTAAATGGCCATCAAGTGGGTCATATAAGCCCCCCAAAACACCTTCGGTATTCACAATAGGACTTAGTTTTTTAATTTCTTCTGGGGTAATAATATGGGTGTCTAACCCCATGTGCCGGTGCTTGGCCCGTGCCGCTTTAATAAAATCCATGCGCTCTGGACTATCGGCTAGGGTAATACCCCCCACATGATGTAAGCCACAGGTTAAGCCCGTAATCGCCTCCAGTTCTTTATAGAGGTTAATAGTATAGCCTTGCAGTGCCGCCATATTAGGGTCGGAGTTAAGCGTATGAAAACCACCAGCCGCATGCCAGGTAGAACCAGAGGTTAACTCTGAACGCTCTATGAGGCACACATCTGGCCAACCTAATTTAGTCAGGTGGTACAGCACCGAGCACCCAACTACACCGCCACCAATAACGGCTACTTGAACCTGCGTCTTCATATTGATGCTTCCTTTTATTAGGACCCTGGCACTGCGCCACCCTCGTGGGTGCGCCGTTGTACAAAATCCGTCAGTTCATCGTCTATAGCGGCCTCTAACTTGGGCTCTTCATAATCTTGCAACATTTTTTTCCATATCTTATTGGCCCTTTGTGTCGCATCCATTGCGCCCGCATCGCGCCAGTTTTCAAAGTTAGACCAGTCGGACAATAAGGGTGAATAAAATGCATTCTCATAACGTGACAGGGTATGTGGAGAGCCAAAAAAGTGGCTGCCAGGGCCCACTGCTGCAATAGCATCCACCGCTAAGGCATCTGCATGGGTCTCAATCGGTTGCAAAAAAGCTTGCTGCATTTGAATCATTTCAGCATCTAGAATAATCTTTTCATAAGAAGTACATAAACCCCCTTCGATCCAGCCTAAGCCATGCAAGACATAGTTCACTTGACCCAACATGCACGCCCATAACGACATTTGTGACTCATATGCAGCCTGTGCGTCGGGGGCGTTAGAGGCGTTAGCGTTTGACGCACGCAAGGGAATGCCATACTTACGTGCGAGTTGACCCGACACAATAGTGGCTTGGCTGTATTCGGGTGTACCAAACGCAGGTGCACCCGATTTCATATCTACGTTAGACGTAAAGCTACCATACATCGCAGGTGCTCCTGGGTTCACACATTGATGAAAGGCTAAACCTGCTAAACACTCTGCGTTTTGCTGCACTAAGGCGCCAGCCATGGTGATGGGCGCCATGGCACCGGCCAGCGTAAACGGGGTATAGATCACAGGCTGATTGTTTTCGGCCATGACAATGGCACCTTCCAATAGCGCCCCATCATAAATAAGTGGGGAGTTTGAATTCACTACTGTATGCATGGACGGCTCAGTTAGCAGAGTTGCGTGGTCAATACCGCGAGAAATGCGTGCGATATCAATGGCATCCTGCATACGCTGTCGGCCTAAAGCGTAACCGCCTACGGGTTTAGTGGTGAGCCGAGCCATGGCTGCGCCGGCGACAAGGTGGCGGACATTTACATTAACGTCGCACGGTTCAACTGGAAACCCTACCTGTAATTGAACACTGTTAAGGCTTTCACCCAAACGCAATAAATTACAGAAATCATCATAATTACCGCTAACCCGACCTCTGTCCAAATCAGACACATTGGGCGTACTAGCCACCATGGCAAAGGCGATTGAATTGCCTCCCATCATAATATGTCTATCTGCACGGCGGCCATGTAAGACAAATTCACTGGGGGTGGTGGCAATGGTTTGCATAATCCAATCTGGATCAAACCTAACCCTCTGCCCATCCGCGTCTACCATAGCGCCTGAACGGCGCAATATATCCACCGCTTGAGGCGACTGAAAATCTATCCCCACTGTGCATAAAAGCCTGAGTGATGCCTGATGAATGTCTTCTAGCTGACCCTCACTGATCAATTCCATGGGCGCATAAGGGTTGCGCATTTGCCTAGAGGACGCTTGGTTAACACCACTAATAGAACGAGGTGATTGACGATTGGCGCGTGAACGTCTCATTGAGCCACCACTAAACTTGCTATAAAAAGCCATCATAGGGTATTGTCAAGTGAGTGAATAATTAATAAATTAGTGACTAACTATGAATTTATTTTATATATGCTGCGCCTTCAATTAAGCCACTATCGAGTAGTGCAGGCCGTGCGGATTCATGGCACTGTATCCGCTGCTGCCCAAGCATTGGGGCTAACTCAACCGGCCTTAAGCCATCAAATAGCTGAGGCTGAGCGGCGCTTGGGGATAAAATTGTTTGCTCGTGTGGGCCGGCGTTTAAGGTTAACTTCTGCAGGTGAGTTGCTGTCTACCAGTGCCGACACCATTCTTATGGAGGCCGGTATCGCTGAATCTACCCTCATGGGAAAGCTGGGTGTAGTGCCAGGGGAGGTCATCCGTATTGGTACTTTTGCTTACAACAGTTATCGCTGGCTACCCTCATTTTTAAAACAACTACAGCAGCAATGGCCTAATTTGTACTTTGAGTTCATTACTGACACTACTAAGGTGCCAATACGCAGTGTATTGGATGGCGATGTGGATATTGCCATCAGTGCGGGCAATCTAACTTCAAGCCGTACCAAAGTGTACTCACTGTTTAATGATGAACTACTGGCCATATGCGCCCCTGACTACCCCACAATAAATCGCAGTTATATGCTTGCAGCAGACTTTTTAGATGACCCTTTCATTACTTATTCCACCATTTATGAAACGGGGTTTGAGGAGGAGTTCCTGTGGCGCCCAGCAGGTCGCAGGCCACTTAACTATTTAAGGGCAGGCAACACAGAAGCGGTCATCGAGATGGTCAAGGCCGGCTTTGGCCGTTCTATTTTAAGCCGTTGGGCGGTGCAGCCCTACCTTGATAAGGGTCAGTTAGTAGCCCTCAGTGTCACCCCACATGGCATGCCGGTAAAATGGAGTGCCGTGGTGCGCAAAAGCCACCAGCATAGTCAGTTACTGGAGGCCGTGTGTGCACAATTACAAAGCTGGTGCCAACTCAATGCTGACAACTCCAGCGATTATTATTTGTTTAGTAATTTGTCAATGCTAACCGACAAAGACACCTTACCTTCGGCACTGTAGCCTTGACTGCGGTTCTCAATATGAGGCAACTCATACAAATAGTTAACCATCATGCCAGCCGATTGCTTTAGTCCATTGTCAGACGTGTCACCCATCCAGTTGAGCCGTTCGATCTGGGCACCATTGCTCAGATGGAAGTGCGCGACGGGATCCCGCGCATAGTTTTGATTGCGCTTTTGTTTCTGTTCACTAAGATAGTGAACTGCCAACTTTTGCAGGTGTGTAGGTGATCTTGATGTGACGCCCTCATCTAATAAAGCCGACTCCTGCGCCGTATCGATCTTGTCTAACCAGCGGCAAAAACCGGGCATGGGCGAAAGGGTCGCAAACTGGGTGAGTTGAGGGAACTCCTGTTGTAACTTTTTGACCACACGCTTAATAAGGAAGTTACCAAAACTAATGCCAGACAGTCCTTGTTGGGCGTTGGAAATAGAATAAAAAATAGCGGTATCAGCGAGCCGAATATCTTCCAGTGGCGCAGCCTCATCGAGCAGTGTTTGAACATTAGTCGCCATACCTTTGACCAGAGCGACTTCTACGAAGATCAGCGGTTCCTCTGGCATATTAGGGTGAAAGAAGGCAAAACAGCGACGGTCTGAATCAAGCCTGTTTTTGAGGTCATTCCAACTCTGTATGGCGTGGACTGCCTCATAGGCAATTAACTTCTCTAGTAATGCTGCACTGGAGCGCCAGTTGATTTCTTGCATTTGCAGTAAACCAACATCAAACCATGCGCTTAAAAGGCGTTTCAGATCTGCCTCTAAAGGTCTAAGGTTAGGGTGCCCTTGACGCAGGCGTAACAACTCAGCCCGCATGTCGACAAGAAATTTCACCCCCTGAGGAAGCTCATTAAACTGCGTCAATAGCTTCGTTCTGGGAGGCTCTAAGGCGCTGCGAAGTTGCGCCTCTAGATCAAACCGCTGACCAGATTCTGCTGCTAACCAAGACTCTATGACCGCCGTTAGACGCACTTCATCAACCGAGTAATTATCTGCCATGAGGGACAAAAAGCGCACTCGTCCAGCATCGTTAAGGTCTAAGAAGCGCTGGCCCAGCTCTGCCGCTCGTGTCCTTGCCGCCACCTCACCACCATTGTCTTTGAGGCAGGCATCCATCCACGTTAACAAGACCTTTTCATCGTTGTCATTGAGCTGTGGATCAAGCGATAGCTTTTCCAATAAATCATACTGCTGTGGCACATCGCGCCAAAACGGCACCCATCGGCGGATGGTCTTGTGGAATAATTCGTTGGCCAGCTGCTGCATGTTAGTTGTTCTCTTAGGTGAACTCAGCGTTAGTATTACCACTGCAGCCCACATTAGCGGTTACATTTATGGCCGTACTCTATCACCATTAACAGTTTTGTATGTCAGATCGACTCACGGGTCGCACACTCGCTTAGTGATAATAAAAATTTGCTATGACTTAGGTTAAGTTGAACTTAAAGGGTTGTTGGTCAAGGTGGTATAGAGCAAAACCGGAGGGTTTATATGAGCAATGCTGGGGATTACTGTGGCGATGCTTTTAAAGGTGTGATGATGTCGGTATAACGCATCAGGTGCACTCGAAGACTAGGGTATGGAGCCTGAGGCAAGGCCCTTCACTTTCGAGAGTGTTGCGCCTATTAACTCAGTTCCTAGCGTAATAAGTACCATGTGGTGGGTCTTATTACGCCAGAAATATACCCCAAAGTTAAGCTATGGAGTTATTCAGAAGTCTTGTCTTTACTAACTGAGGCTGCCTTCTTATCAGCTCGGTCCTGTTGGCGCCTGGGCTCACCATAACGAAACTCAACAAAAGTTAGCACAAGGCCTATGAGCATGATCACAAAGACAAACATGGCAATGGGAAGCAAATTATCTGAGATCATGGCTGGTCTCTCCTTGCCAATAGGCTAGATAGTTTGAAGTAAATGCCAAACGCTAGGATGGATGGTACCCATATTGCAGTGAACAATCCTTCTAACTGCTTACCTTCGAACCAGAGCAGTCCAGATACCGCAAAAGACACCGCAACCGCCAGCATGATGAAAAAATCTGATAGTTTGAACATACTAATTTCCTTACTTATTGAGTTAACTTTAGTCCAACTAAAGGCCCAGTTCAGCCCTCATTCAATCCGGTGAAATCCAACTGCAGCTAGCAATAGTCCAGCAATCGTAACTGCTGCAGGGATGCGCACTCCGACAATACCAAAGACATCAATCATCGATGGTATGAGGCCCGTAAACCCGAGTGGCACCCACACAAAAAATGGAGTAGCAACGACTACACCAACCCAGCCAGCAATCCTTAAAGGAGAAAGGCTTTGCTGCTCGTCATTGGATAGTGATGCTTGTCTATCGTCATTTACAGTCACTGTTTTGATTTCCATTTTATTCTGACACAATCAACTATATACACACAATACTAGTTTTCGCTAGGACGTACGCTTTTTGCATTTAGTGTCTTGAATTAGTTTATCGAGGAATTATTATACATCAGGAATCAACTCTGGTTGATAACTTTTTTAACTAGATGGGCAGCCATCGTCGCAGCCATAGTGACATTAGTAGGGCAGTGGACAGACATAGAAGAGATGATAAAGCTAGGCCATCAAGCTCGATGGCCTAGTTTGGATAACGGATTCGAAATAACATCAAGACCCAGTGAACCCTTGAGCCTTCATCTTAGGGGTTACTAACACCTGATATTAGGGTGCCAACTTACCATCAAGGTACAAAAGGGCATCGTCTTGCTGCACATTGATACCCATCTGAGTGCCCACTTGCATTTGGGTATGCTTACGGGTTTTTGCTTTGATAGTAATGCCAGTCGCTAATTGCAGTGTGACGATGCCATCTACGCCCAGGTGTTCAATCTTTTTAATAGTGCCAAGGCCAATATTTTGAGCATGATCACCTACCAGCGAAATATGTTCAGGCCGAATGCCCATCTGGTAAAGGGCTGCAGTGCTGTCAGTGGGTGGCTGCTGCGTTAAGCTCAAAGCGCCTGTAGACAGCAAACCTTCGCGGACCTCAAGATTAATCATGTTCATCGGTGGTGAACCTATGAAATAGCCCACAAAATCATTCTGTGGTCGTGAAAATAGCTCTTCAGGGGTGCCTGACTGCTGCAACAAACCATCTTTCATGACCACAATTTCATCAGCAAAACTCATGGCTTCACTTTGATCGTGGGTCACCAAAATCATAGTAACACCCGTTTGACGGTTGATTTCCCTTAATTTACGCCGCAGCATGAATTTCATTTGCGGATCAATCACCGTTAATGGCTCATCCAAGAGAATAGCGCTCACATCTTCTCGCACTAGGCCCCGGCCCAAAGAGATTAATTGTTTTTGATCCGCACTCAGCTTGCGGGCTGGCATATCAAGCGCATAATCCAAATCTAGCAAGGTGGCCACTTCTGCCACCCGTTGTCTAATTCGAGCCGGTGAAACACCCCGGCATTCTAATGGGAAGGCTAGATTCTGCCTTACCGTCTTAGTCGAGTAGATGACTGGAAACTGAAACACCTGAGCAATGTTACGCTCGGATGTTGGGATGTTAGTCACATCCTGCCCATCAAACAATAGGCGCCCGTGTGAGGGAGCGACCAGCCCTGAGATAATATTGAGCATGGTGGTCTTACCACAGCCCGAAGGGCCCAACAAAGCATAGGTTTTACCATCTTGCCATGTGAGATTAACTGGCTTTAAAGCATAGTCATGCTCACCTTTGGGGTCAGCTAAGTAGCTGTGTCCAAGGTTTTCCAATACAATTTTAGCCATCTTGGTTGTTCCTGAGTGTTATGTTGCCGCCATCTGGTGCAAACAGCATGATGTGTTCGGGCTTGATCGAAACGCTGATGTCATCGCCCGCTGCAAAGGTTTCAATACCGTCAACCATCATGATGGTGCGGCCAAACTCGAAATCGAGATGAATAATGGTTTGTGATCCACTAAATTCAGACAAGCCTATGTGGGCCTTAAAGGCGCCGTCTGGTTCAATTGCATCAGGCCTCAAGGCAATGGTCACTGGGCCATCTGCAGGCAGTAGCAAGCCTTCACTGGGCGCCAAATGGCCTTCACTAAAGTAAAGCTTATGGTCACGCACAAAGCCTGAGATGAAGGAGATGGGTGGATCACTGATGACGCTTGCCGTATCTTTGGTCGGTGGATGGGCAAATAAGTCTGCCGGTGCGCCACTGGCGATAATACGACCGTCATGCATGACGATCATCGTGTTACCCAACTCCATAGCCTCACGAGGCTCGGTGGTTGTGTACAAGATGACACTCTCAACATTGTCAGCCACCAGCCTTGGAAACTCCTCACGCAGCTGCTCACGCAGCTTATAGTCTAGGTTTGCCAAGGGTTCGTCTAGCATCAAGATGCGTGACTGTTTAACCATGGCGCGGGCCAGAGCCACACGTTGTTGCTGGCCACCAGAGAGCTGGGCTGGCCGACGTTGCAAAAATTCGCCTAGGCCAACCGTTTCAAGCATCTCACTAGCAAGCACTTGTGCCTCTGCTTTTTTCTTGCCTTGGCGGCGCAGGGGAAAGGCCACATTATCCAGCACACTTAAGTGAGGGTAATTAATAAACTGCTGGTACACAAGGGACATATTGCGGGCTCTGATGGGCCGCTCAGTAATGTCTTCTTCGTCTAATTTAATGTTACCAACGGTCAAAGGATTGAGCCCCATCAAGGCTCGTAAAAGTTCAGTCTTGCCCGCACCCGTGCGGCCTAAGATAGTATAAATTTTACCAGCCTCAAACAGGAATGAGACATCATCCAATGTGACTTTGGCATCGGCAGTTGTAAGGTGATCGATCTGAAGCATGATAATTACCTAATGGCCCCCGACATGGTGCCGCGCGACATATAACGCTCGACAATAATGGCAACAAACGCCAGTGGCGCCACAGAAATTAACGCGAAGGCTGACAGCGACCACCACGGCGTGACTGAGGAGTTAAGAGAAACAATTGAGACTGGCAATAATTGCGTCTCAGTAAAGGTGAGGGTGAAGGCAAAGAAGAAGTCATTCCATCCAAAGATCAGACAGAACATACCAGCCACCACTAGACCTGGAACTGAATTAGGCAGCACAACTCGGAAGAAAGCGCCAATGGGGCTGCACCCGTCTGTCATCGCCATTTCGTCAAGTTCTTTAGGAATGCCGGAGAAGAAGTCAGTCATCACCCACACCGCAATAGGCAGCAGCAAGGCAACATACACCAACACCAAACCAAAAATTGTGTCTAGGGCGCCCAGCTCTTTGAGCATCAAGAAGAAGGGTATGGCAAGCACAATGGGGGGCATAATGCGCTGAGATATAAAAAAGAAGGTGATGTCAGCATTTTTTACAAACCCCAAGCGATACTCAAACCGAGACAGACCATAAGCTGCCAAAGTACCAAGAATCAAACTTACTAGGCTGGCGATGAGTGTGACCGCTGCAGAGTCGATGAAGGGTCCAACAATATTAATACCTTGGGAGCCTGTGGTGAACAGTGATGTCCAACCTTGGGTTGAAGGTTCAAAATCTACCCATGGGATGTAGGTGGCACCACTGGTAATGGCGTTGGCATCTTTGAACGAAGTCGACAGCGCCCAGAGGAACGGAAAGACGACAAAAATGGACCAACCTAACAAAAAGATAGTTTTGAGGGTGTGGTAGAACTTATTCATGTTATTCGTCCCTCCCGACCAGCATACGTAATAAAAGTTTAGCAATGATAGTGAGGCTGATAATCATGATCACCAGATACACCAACGACAAGGCTGCGGAATAACCGATCTGAAAGTCTCGCAATCCACGGATGTAGATATAATACGAGGAGGTCTCAGTTGCAGTTCCAGGCCCACCTGAGGTGAGCACATAAACCGTGTCCATAATCTTGGATGCTTCTATAAGTCGGATAATTAAGGCGCCAATGGTAATGGGGGCCATAAGCGGAAACGTGACCTGCCAAAAGGTACGCCAAGTGCCAGCGCCATCGATGGCTGCAGCCAGATACGGCTCTTTAGGCAGCGACACTAGGCCTGCTAATAAGAGCAGGAACATAAAGGGTGTCCACTGCCAAACCTCTACAATTAACACACTAATAAAGGCCCCTGTGGCGCTGGAGAGCCAAGGTACGGGGCCAATGCCAAAGGCACTTAAAATATCATTAACAGGACCTAGGCTTTCATGAAACACAGTGCGCCAAATGACCGACATGACCACTGGAGTGGTCATCATGGGAATGAGGAATAACACCCGCAACAAGCGGCCACCCCGAACCTGCTTCCATACAGCTAGGGCAAGGGCAAAACCTAAGGTATATTGCAGTGACACAGAAATAATTGAAAGCAGCGATAAGCGCTGCAAACTTTGCCAAAATCGATCGTCCTCAAACACGCGGACGTAGTTGCTGCCACCAATAAAGTCGAGCCCCGACTGGAATACATCCCAGCTCGAAAAACTAACTCGAACGGTGAATAAAAGGGGGAAAAGAATGATAGCTACCAGCGTCAATAGCGCGGGCAGCAAAAAGAAGTGTTTTGAAGATAACATTATAATTTTTCCGAGATTGTTGGTGGGCGCCGGCAGGCGCCCACCATACAGCATCAACCTTCGTTGTCTTCAAGCTTAACAACGTTGGCATAGGCTTCACGCAACCGATCTTTACCAATACGATCGGTGATTTCAGCCCATTCTTTGGCGACACCATCCAGCGCTTCTTGAGCAGATTTCTGACCAGCCATTGCCTCAGCAACACCATTAGCCATGGATGACATGAACTGGCTTACACCAGGAACACGCAGGTCAAACACACGGTTTTGACTTTGTTCCATGTCTGATAATGTAGAAACATAAGATTCAGCTGTCTTGTTTTCCCAGCCTTGTCCCTTCCAGAAGTCTACATCTAAATGCTCATCACGGTAAGGGTTAACTCCAAAGCGACCAATCTGTAGGTCATGCTTGGCGTTAGCTTCGTTGGAGAAGAAGCACAAGAAGTCAAAAGCCATGTCCTGCTCTTCAGACATTGACGAAACAGCTGAAGACCAGCCCCACGTCATATAAGGTGCACGGTTTGGCGTAGCAAAGGTGTCCCACTTTCCTGTATCACGGTTCCAAACTTCACCAGCACCAGGTAGCGGAGCTGCAGCCACCATATTACGGATACGGCTGTCTGCTTGGTTAGCCTGAACGTAGGCATCATCCCAGCTATAACTCATCAACGTCTGGCCACCACCGAATGAGAAGATCTCATCACCAAGTCCAAAGTTATTGCCTCCTGGTGGAAAGCTTTTCTGTGCATCAACAAACAACTTCAAGCCACGTACAAAGCCTGGGGAGTTAATCAATGGCTCCATGGTTTCTAGGTCGAAGAAGAAACCACCTTTAACATCTGGGTGCTTTGCATAGGGAGCAGCACGACTGATGAACGCTGAGAACATCAAGTCATCACGCTTGGCAACTTCTGCTGAACCATAGTTTAGCTCGCCATCGCCGTCCCAATCGCGGTCATTAAAGTAAGCCGCAACTTTGTTGTAGTCTTCCCAAGTCTCAGGCACAGTCAGAGCACTACCCGTATCGGCTAGGAACTTAGCTTGTACTTCGGCATTGTCAAAAATATCAGTACGATACTTAAGGTAATGACGGTCGCCGTCCATTGGGTACTGAATCATCTGGCCATTCCACGTAGCAACGCCAGTGAAACTGTCAGTCACATCTGCCATACCCGTTGAATCAATGTACTTCTGTGGTACAGGCTCTAAGAAACGGTTAAAGTCGCCAATCCAAAGTGATGCGTAGAACAATACGTCATATGCGTTTTGCTCACTTTGAAAAGGAATCATAATACGTTGAAACAAATCACCAAAAGGCACATGTACAACGTTCACCTCGGCACCCGTCAGTTCTGCAAACTGTTCAGCGTGAAGTGCTGTTGGTTCACCAATGACTGGAATTGCGTGGGTAATGACATTTAACGAGCGTCCAGAATAATCTTTAGCGTCAATGGCTTCATAGCTACAGGTGCCTGGTAAGTCTTTTTGAATACCAAATTGCGTGTAGTCCTTTGCTATTGCCGGCGATGCCGCCGCAACAGCAAGCGCAAGTAGCGACGCTGGCCCTATAAACTTATTTATTTTTATCATCGTTTTACTCCAGTTTATTTAAAATTTTTCTTATAATCAGGGGATCAGCACGGCTCGGCCGGTGATCTTGCCTTCATGTAGATCGCGCAACGCAATATTCGCATCCCTAAGCGAGTATTCCTTGGTTGTAAGATCAACTAAGCCGCGGTGGGCCAACTCCATTAATTCAGTCAGTTCGGCCCAAGTTCCAACTAGATTACCTATAATATTCTTTTCCGTGATGACTAGGTCAACTGTTGGGATCTGAATATCTTCACCATACCCTACTACATAGTAACTACCAGCAGCTCGGGTCATTTCTAAACCCTTGCGGGTCGTACCTTTTTCACCAACAAAGTCCAGTACTGCTTGAGCACCCTTGCCTTTGGTTAGTGATAAAACTGCTTCAACTTCGCCACCATCAGCTTGCACTAGGTAGTTGGCGCCGCACTTGCCAGCAAGCTCCAAAGATTTAGCAGACGTATCAACCACAATGATTTCTGCAGCACACATGGCCCGCAAAACTTGAATCGCAATATGTCCCAAGCCTCCAGCACCAATTACTACGCAGTATTCACCCGGTAGTAAGTGACGCGTCGCCTTTTTCGCTGCTCTATAGGCTGTGAGGCCAGCATCTGAATAAGGTGCAACTTCTTTGGGTAGCAAAGAATCAGGTAATTTGATGATATTACGCTCTGATGTCACTAGCGCTTCGGCATAACCGCCGTCTGAATCCAGACCAGGGAAAGTGCCTTCTCCATGCATATCCTCGCCACGTCGGCAGGCGATGCAGGTACCATTGGAAATTTTTGGATGGATAATGACTGGGTCACCTTTTTTCAGGCCTTCAACTTCTGGGCCCACATCTTCAACCCAGCCAGCATTTTCATGGCCCAAGATAAGAGGCAAAAGCTGATCTCCAGTTGGGTCCATATGTGGCCGCCAAACGCCCTCAATCACGTGTAGGTCTGTGCGGCAAACGCCAGCACCACCAATGCGCACGATCACGTCAGAACCCTTAGTAATAGTAGGATCTGGCACATCGATGTACTCAACCCAGGATGATGCACTTAGGTCGTCATCGTATTTATGTAAAACTTGTGCCTTCATTTAACTCTCCGAAAATGTTTCGCTGTATTTGATGTATGGGTCAAATATACCGACAAACTTTTACAATCGGTCAGTCATCGGTGTTCAATTTTTGCCAACCCATCCTTTTTAGGTGTTCAAAATTTGAGCATTTTGGTGAATTGGCTTTATTTATGGCGCATTAATTGGCATATTATCGGTCAACTTGGGAGATTGATGTGGAAACTGCATTTGAAAAGGCACGTAATGGTCTAGAGCTGAACGGAAAATTCGCTTATGGTGCTATGCCATCAGCTATTGCGGATAGTTGGAAACGCTGCATACGGCTTGGGTTAGACCCCATCAGCAAACCAGAAGAATGTGTAGTATCTCACACAGACCTGCAACAGCGCCGCGATAAATTAGACCTTGTGATGCGCCTAGCTCGACCTGAATTAGAACTACTCAGTGCGCAAATAGCGGGGCCTAACTTTTTATTAGCTTTTGCTGATAGTGATGGCGTCGTGCTGGACCGCATCGTGGATAACGAATTTAGTAATTCAAATTGTGGCAAAAGTATTATTCCCGGATCTATCTGGAGTGAGGAAATTCGAGGCACCAATGCCCTAGGCCTAGCGCTTCACAGTGGGGTACCGTGCAATGTGACGGGGCCAGAACACTTTTTCTCTAAAGAAGGTAGAGTGTCGTGCCTATCTGCACCCATTTTTGATAGCGGTGGTGAATTAATTGGCTTGATTGATGCCTCTTCTGAGGTCACAGTACGCCAATACCACACGCTGGCCTTGGTCAATTTGGCAGCCCAGAATGTAGAAAACCGTCTCTTTGTAGACGACCACCGTGGTCACCATATTATCCAGTTTCATCCTCGCCAGGAGTACCTTCAAACCCAAAACGTGGCCATGATCGCCTTCAACCAAGAGGGTGAGATTACTGGCGCTAACCGCCGTACCAGCGAACTTTTAACAGGTTTAAAGCTCACCAGCACCCCCAAATTTGAAGATGTTTTTATGGGCCAATTTCGTGCCCTTATCGGGCGCATTTGTAAGGGTGAAGTGGTGCAGATTAAGGACTGGTTGCATTCGGCGTATTTTGCCCGCCTCAGACTTACTCATAGCGCCAAAGCATCACTCACCAAAACGCAGTTCTTTTTGCCGGCTGATCCCATTTATCACCTGCGCCAAGCGACCGAAAACTCAAGCACAGGCCGAGTTTTCACAGATGAAGCTCTTAGACATAACCTTAGATTAGGCAAAAAATCAGCCCAACAGGGACTCCCTGTGATGATCTTGGGAGAGAAAGGCACAGGCAAAAACACCATTGCAGAGGAAATACATGAGCAGTTACATGCCAGCCAGAATTTTATTATGGTCGACTGTTCAACAGTTGATGTAAATTCAGTTGAGAGCCAACTGATTGCACAAATGAAAGCCAATCCAGAGCAGGGCACTTTGGCGTCAGATAAAATTGACCTCAATAAAGGCGGCACTCTTTACCTAGACAGAGTTGATCTGCTACCTGCTGATATTGTACCCATGCTCAACACCTTATTGAACCGTGTCATGCAAAGGCGCAACCCGTTACTAGGTGATGGCGAATGGATAGTACTCAGCAGTGGCCACACAGACGAGGTTAAACAGGCTGCAAAAGGGCCCCTTGAGCAGCTCATCAAACGCCTTTCAGGCTTCTCACTGTTCTTGCCCAAACTGAATCATCGCTCTGATTTCCAGCATGTATGCAATGCCATGCTAGCCTCAATATCACCCCAGCATTCCTTATCAAACTGCGCCATTGACGCACTGAGAAAAAGTTCTACTATTGATAATTTATCTGATTTAGATTGGAGTGCACGCACCCTTGCAACTCAGCATCATGAGGGTATTATCCGCGCTGAAGGCGTCACCCGAATTTTGGGACACCACGAATTTGACATCATCTCTTGTCCTCGTTGCACCGGCCAAATGGCTAAGGAAGTTCAGTGCCTCGAAATTAGGAGAATGATCCGCGAGTGCAGTGGCAATATTGCCCTCGCTGCACGACAGCTTGGGGTGGCACGCAACACTGTTTACGCTCACTCCATTGAATAGCGTTATTCATATCTAGGTTGTAGCAGGGTCGACTGAGACCAACCTGAGCAGGGTTTGCTTAGCGTAAAAAACCTAGTCTAACTTGAACTTATTGGGTTAGATTTTATAAGGCAAAATGCCGCAAACCCATGCGGCTGAAATTAAAAGCTTAGGCCTGAGCTCAGACCTAAGCTAAACGAGTGTATTAATCACGCTCTATTTGATTAGCGAATAAAACTCATCAGCAAATAGATAGCCAGCAGCACTGTCACCCAAATAACCATGCTACCTGCAGGGTGATCACGGGAAAGGAGGCTACTTGGGCCTTCATGCCTTTGCGCTAGATAATTTAAACCTGAATCTAATTTGGCCAGAAAGCTGCGACGAATCACGCCATCGATCTTCCAAATAGTGGCAAACAAACGGCCTAATACTAAACGGAAAAAACGTCGATAAGTCCAATCGAAATCCAGCGTAATAGTGAGTGTTCGTTTCATCAAAGGAAGCATAATAAAAAAAGCAAAACCTGAGAATAACAACAGCTGCAACATCTGCACAACGTGAGTCACAGTATAAGGCACGTAAGTGACCTCATAAGGTAACATTGCATATAAATATTCTGGCCAAATTCCCAGACCGATACAAATACTTGCAAACAGGATCATTGCTAATCTCATACTCCAAGGAGGATCTGAAGGACGCAAACCTGAATCTTTTTGGAAAAATACAAACCAGGGGAATTTGATTCCAGCATGAAGGAAGACCCCAGCTGATGCAGCCATTAGCATAAACCAGATGAAAGTAAGACTTTCATCTGCAGCCGCTTGACTGATCATAGACTTACTGATGAATCCTGAGGTCAATGGAAATGAGGAAATCGACAGTGCACCAATAATACTGCAAAAGGCCGTCAGTGGCATACTCTGAAATAGGCCTCCTAAATCAGTGCACTTGCGCCTGCCCGTCATGTAAAGAACGGATCCAGCCGACATGAGCAACAAGCCCTTATAGATGATGTGTGTGAATGCGTGTGCAGCAACACCATTCAATGCCATTTCCGTACCAATGCCCACGCCAGTCACCATAAAGCCCACTTGGTTTACGATGCTATAAGCGAGAATTCTGCGCATGTCATTTTCTAGCAGGGCATAAATAATGCCATAAAATATCATGAATACGCCGATAAAAATCAGCACTTCAGTGCCAGGAAAACCACGTAGCAAAACATATACAGCGGCTTTAGTGGTAAACGCCGAAAGGAATACTGCGCCACTAAAAGAAGCTTCCGGATAGGCATCAGATAACCATGCTGATAAAGGGGGTGCAGCAGCGTTAATAAGGAAGCCCATGAGTATAAAAATGGTACCAAATGTATTAGGTTCCATGGCCGTAAATGCAGTCGAGCCGGTGTCCACAATATGTGACAATATGCCTATCAATAATAGTGTCCCACCAAACACGTGGACGAAGAAATATCGCATTGAGATTTGATAAGAACGTTTGCCACCCGCCGAAAGAACAACGACTGTTGACGCAACAGCCATTATTTCCCAAAAAATAAACAGGCTTATTAGGTCCCCAGCAAAGACCACGCCAATGGCGCTGCCCGCATAGACAAATACTGAAACTAATTCCAATACTCGCTTTTGCTTGAGTGCAAACAAGCTGCCACCAAATGTCATTATAGAAAAAACAGTGGCGAAGAGGCGGCTGATTGAATCACTTTGAACAAAGGCAAGATTATAATCTAACAGAGGAAAAGTAGAGAAAGTGCCGTTTGGCAAACTCCATACTAGGTACAGCGTCAACAACGGCAGCCCTAGTGTAAGCATTGGCCTCAGTCTTTGACCTATGATCGGCAGTAAGAATGCACCAATAATTAGCACTAGGCCTGGTGGGAAGTCACTCATTGTCATAATAGGTATCCTTGCGCTTTAAAAGTAGACCAAGTGCCTTAGCAAAAAGTACCATGCTGATACAGGTCACAAGCGCAAACCAGGAAAAGAAGCCAAACGTACCGTCGATCTGAAAGTAAGGGTGAGCATGAATAAAAAAATCAGCCATGACGAGCAAAAATAATATAGCAATACCACCTCGCCACAGTAAGCGTATGGTCTTTTCTCTAACGAGCCAATGCTTCTCTTGCTCATTCATACTTTCTCTCCACGCTGGGTTTTTAAGAGAAGGCAGCACACCATTCTTGTTAACAAACGGCAAGGATCAGATGCAAGTGACCATACCATTGACGTCGATTTTTTATCGTTCTGAATATCTGGACACTGAGTCATTTGGTTAGTTTCCATGAGTCAATTGCTGAGGTTCTAAAATAGCAGAAGCCAATTCGTGAAGAGGGTTAGGGTAGATAAACAAGACCAAACAACCCAAGGCTGCAATACCTATTGCGATCAATGAAGCCATAGGCGCTTCTTTTATTTGAACTTTGGCAGCAGACTCTCCATGCTCAATTTTAGCTGGAATGTTGGAGAAAAAAGCGTGAAAAGGTATGGGCATCAAATAGGCAATATTGAGTAGCGAACTGAGCATTAGGATGGCCATAATGATTAATTGTTCAGTTTCTAATGTAGCCATTAACAAGTACCACTTGCTCCATGTTCCACCTGTGGGAGGCAAGCCAATAATACTTAGACTACCAATAAAGAACGCCACCATAGTAAAAGGCATTTGCCTGCCCAGACCTCGCATTTCACTGATGTTACTTTTATGCGCAGCAACCAAAATTGCACCAGCACAGAAGAATAAAGTGATTTTTCCAAAGGCATGCATGGCTATATTCATTGAACTCGCAATAACGCCTGATGATGTGGCTAGAAGTACACCAATAGTAATATAGCCCAGCTGGCTAACCGTTGAGTAAGCCAACCTTGCTTTTAAATTGTCCTGTCGCATAGCAACGAATGAGGCAAGCAGTACTGAAGCGCCCGCTAGATACAGTAAAAACTGGGTCGTGGGCAAAACGACTAATAAATCGAGTCCAAAAATAAACACACCAACTTTCATTACGGTGAAAACACCTGCCTTAACTACAGCCACTGCATGCAGTAAAGCACTGACGGGAGTTGGTGCGACCATGGCAGCCGGCAGCCAGCGATGGAAAGGCATAATGGCAGCCTTACCAATGCCAAAAATAAATAGGACTAAAATTATACCTAGCAAAGTCGTGTCTGCATCTACTGGAAATACACCACCTAGAGTGAAATCTAGCGTACCAGCAACCACCCATGTACCAAGAATGGCAAATAGAAAAAATGCTATAGAGGTGCCAAGTAAAATACCAAGGTATGTTCGCCCACCCTTTTTTGCAGCCTCTGTGCCCGAGTGAGTCACAAGCGGATAAGTGGAAAGAGTTAGAATTTCATAAAAGATAAATAGGGTGAATAAATTATCTGCAAACGCCACGCCCATGACACTACCAATGGCTATGGCAAAACAGCAATAAAACCGGGCTTGATGGTCTTCGTTATGGCCACGCATGTAGCCAATGGCATAAATAATAGTCACCAGCCAGAGGAAGCTAGCGATTAAAGCGAAGATCATACCCAGGGGCTCAACACTAAAGCTCACACTTAAACCAGGTAATATTTGCAACCAATTGACGTCTATGGTTTCGCCACCTTGTAAGCCGAGGTAGATTGACACCACGGCGTAAAACACCAATAGACTGGCGCCAATGCTAACCGCTTCCCTTAAGTTTTGGTGGCGTCTTAAAGCCACGATGCCAAGCGTTGCAACCATGGGCAATAAAATACATAACTGCAGCAAGGTTGCTAATGATAAATTCATGGAACAACCCCAAATAAGCTTTGCGCTGCAGCAGTGGCAATTTCCACACTGAGGCGCGTATCAATACCAAAGTAGACATTAGCACCCACCAGAATCCAAACGGGTATAAGCAAGGCCATGGGGGCTTCTTGAACCAGTTCTTTACCTGCCATGGGGGCCTTAAAGTAGGCCGTTTCAACAATACGCCAAACGTAGACCACCGCTAATAGAGAACCCAGTAAAATAAGACCCGCTACTGGCCACCAACCCTTTTCAATGGCCGCCACCACTAGATACCATTTGCTCACAAAGCCAACGGTTAAAGGCACGCCGATAAGGCTTAAGCCGGCTACAACAATAGCCCCCATAGTTAATGGCATTTGACGCCCTAACCCCTGAAAGTCTCTCAGTTGAGTACTACCCACGCGGTAAAGCACTGCGCCTAGGGCCAAAAATAACGCCCCCTTCATGAGCGCATGATTGAATACATGCAGCAGCATGGCACTTAATCCAGCGTGGCTAGACATACTGAAACCCACAATCATGTAACCAATTTGAGCCACACTGGAATAGGCAAACACATGTTTTATGT
>Ga0307488_10000127_pt1 | contig 53979 bp, 53 predicted proteins | sample SB02metaG_FD_202248 | JGI IMG/M metagenome (GOLD analysis project Ga0307488, IMG submission 202248) | Sea-ice brine microbial communities from Beaufort Sea near Barrow, Alaska, United States - SB 0.2 | ecosystem: Environmental > Aquatic > Marine > Coastal | place: USA: Alaska | collected... | reverse complement strand
CCACACCCGCATATATTTAAGGGGACGACGATGCCCTCCCCCTAAGTTGCGCGCTTCCTAGCAAAGTGTCGGCAAGGATGCGAGCGGAAAACGCAAGCCATTTGCTATGATCAGGCGTTATTATTCAAGGCTTTGGTGAACACTACTGATTAACCCCTCGCCGTGACGAAACAGACTCACTTTTGCGTCGAGATGCGCAAATGCGCGATTAATGCCGCGCCATGAACTTTTTGTTGCCATATTTCAGGTCAAAAAAATGAGACAGTGATTTAATTACGAGAGCGGGTGACGCCATGCAAATGGAAATGACGTAAGATTTCAAAGAATGCAGCGCAGTAAAACCCGCCAATGTCTGCGGGCTCGCGACGGGGACCACAGTTGTAACGCGGGACGGCGATTGTCCTGTTGAGCATTTAAATGCTGGCGAATGGATCATCACCCGTGACAGCGGCATGGAAATCCTGCGTGACATCCGCACCTTACAAGTTCGCGTCGCCGCTACCAAAATCAATGCTGGTTCGCTTGGCCATACACGGCCACAGGCCGATATGGTCATGGGCCGATATGGTCATGGGCCCCGACACACTGGTTCACATTCGCGATTGGCGCGCCAAGGCGTTGTTTGGCGCTGATGTCGCAACGGTAAAGGCGAAACGCCTAATAGACGGTGAATTCGTGTCAGAAATCTCCGCCACAACAATGACGTTTTATGAACTGATCTTTGACCGTCAGCACATCGTTTATGTAGACGGCCTCGAAGTGGTCAGTACTGCCTTGTAGGCAGAGCGACTTGTCATCCATATCGGCGTGAAGTCGCGTTCACAATTCTCAGGGTAGTCCTGGCGCCACGTCATCAACAGAATGAAACGCAGTCTTTCAAGGCTGCGTTTTGCATTTGGGACGATGCTGACGCGCTCGCGCCTTTTAGATCTCGAAATACCTTGAAATTACGGCAACCGAGCAACCCTAATGTTGAGTACTGCGATTGGCGCGATTCATTTCCGATCATAATTGCGTCAATGTGCCTAATTTTTGTGCACACTGGCGGGAAACAAGTCCGACACGGGATTGGCCCTACCCTCTCGAATTGTGGGAGGGGGACAGACGTGGTCTCTCCCAACCTGAAGTCACAATGCAGGGGAGTCGCAGCCATGAAAAAGATCGAAGCGATCATTAAGCCGTTCAAGCTGGACGAAGTAAAAGAAGCGCTGCAAGACGCGGGCATTCAAGGCCTGAGCGTTGTGGAAGTCAAAGGGTTTGGCCGACAGAAAGGCCACACCGAATTGTACCGTGGCGCTGAATACGTCGTGGATTTCCTGCCCAAGGTAAAGATCGAGGTTGTTTTGGCCGACGATCAAGTAGATGGCGCCATCCAAGCCATCATCGCAGCTGCCAAAACCGACAAAATCGGTGATGGAAAGATTTTTGTCTCCGACGTGAGTTATGCGATCCGCATTCGCACCGGCGAGGAAGGCGACGAAGCTTTATAACTATTGGGCGCTGTAACCCAGCGCGCAATACTTTCAGTCCTACATCAAACCTATCAAACGAAAGACCGCTGATATGACCAACAAAGATATTGTCAAAATGATCAAAGACGAAGACATCGATTATGTCGACGTCCGTTTCACCGACCCGCGCGGCAAGTTGCAGCACGTGACCTTGATGTCAGATCAAGTTGACGAAGACTTCCTTGAAGAAGGCTTCATGTTCGACGGATCATCCATCGCGGGTTGGAAATCTATCGATAAATCCGACATGAAATTGATGCTGGACGTCGATAGCGCCTATGTTGACCCGTTTTACGCTGAGAAAACGCTGTGCATTCACTGTTCTGTGGTCGAGCCAGACACTGGCGAAGGCTATGACCGCGACCCACGCGGCACCGCCGAACGTGCGGAGGCATATTTGAAATCCACCGGTATCGGCGACACATCTTTTTGGGGTCCCGAAGCTGAATTTTTCCTGTTTGACGATGTCCGCTACCAAGTCGGCATCAACAAAGTATCCTACCAAGTCGATGCTATCGACGCATCCTGGAACACGGATACGCAGTACGAAATGGGCAACACAGGCCACCGTCCCGGTGTTAAGGGCGGCTATTTCCCTGTGAACCCAATCGATGACGCACAAGACATCCGCTCTGAGATGCTGTCGACGATGAAGCGCATGGGCATGAAGGTCGACAAGCACCACCACGAAGTGGCGTCCTGTCAGCACGAACTCGGCCTGATCTTCGGCACGTTAACGACACAAGCCGATGAGCTGCAAAAGTATAAATACGTCGTGCACAACGTTGCGCAAGCTTACGGCAAGACCGCAACATTCATGCCAAAGCCCATCGCGGGCGACAACGGTACGGGCATGCACGTGAACATGTCGATTTGGAAAGACGGCAAGCCGTTGTTTGCAGGTGACAAATACGCCGACCTGTCACAAGAAGCGCTGTATTTCATTGGCGGCATCCTGACACACGCCAAGGCTTTGAACGCGATCACGAACCCGTCCACGAACTCCTATAAGCGTCTAATCCCTGGCTTTGAGGCCCCAGTTTTGCGCGCCTATTCCGCCTCCAACCGCTCTGGTTGCGTGCGGATCCCGTGGACAGAATCCCCCAAAGCCAAGCGTGTTGAGGCCCGTTTCCCCGACCCCGCCGCCAACCCCTACCTGTGCTTTGCAGCGCTGTTGATGGCCGGCCTTGACGGAATCAAAAACAAGATCGATCCCGGTCCTGCATCCGACAAGGACCTCTATGATCTGCCGCCAGAAGAATTGGCTGAAATCCCAACCGTCTGCGGTTCCTTGCGCGAAGCCCTCGAAGAGTTGGAAAAAGACATGGACTTCTTGCTGCAAGGCGATGTGTTCACCAAAGGTCAGTTGCAAGGATACATGGACCTCAAGTGGGAGGAAGTTTACGAATACGAACACACCCCGCACCCTGTTGAATTCAAATTGTATTATAGCTGCTAATACCCTTTTGGTTTAGCGCTTGATATCGATGCAAAGGCGCCCCCTGCGGGGCGCCTTTTTTCATGTCACATGCCCGCTTGGTCGACCCCGCCACACTATGGCCCCAACAAACGTCTGAGATTGACAGATCAGTTACGTATTATTGACGAATTGATCGGTCAAGAACTCGACATGGCCGATATAGATTTCTCCCTCACGCCGAAAGTGGCCCCCAACGAAACCGCAACGCCACGTTTTGGCTCGCATCAGATCATCGATCGCCCGGCCTCTGCAGCTCACCGAAGTGCGCGCACGATGTCGATCACACGGCAAACCCGTGGGACATCCAATGACGCACATCAATACGGTGCACCAGCGCGCAGCATTGGGACCATTATGAAAGATCCCTTGCGCTGGGGTGTCGCGACCACCCCCCACAGGTACACACTTGCTGGCGTCACCATCGTCACTCTTCTTACCCTCAATCCTCTAATCGCGTGCTTCGGGGGCGCCTGCCGCCACCACAGTCGTGTGAATGACAAACGCCACAGCATCGGGCTGCGGCAGCCGCAGAACCGTTTGCCGTTCGCTGCGCAGATACGGCGCATCCGGCTGGCCGACAGGGCGCGGATCGTTCTCCAGCCTCGGCTGATGCAAGGCCGCCTTATCATAGCGCAGCAAATTGGCCCGCCACATCGGACGCCCCGCCTGCACCCCGTCAAATAAACGCTGAACCCGCGCCGCAATCGCACTGTCATAGTCCGTCACCGGATCATGAATTGCGATCAATGGCTTGCCGATCTTTTGCGCCAACGTCCAACTTGCAGGAAAACACAATACGGCTCCGCTCAAGACATGTTCATCACCACGCCGCTCCAAGATACAGACATCCTGCTGCAAAATCGCGCCGATGGATCGAAGCGGCGCACGCCAGTCTATCGTCTGTTCATGCCCATCCGGACAGTGCACATGATCGCCAGTCCGCACAAACCCGTCAGGCAAAGCGCCGAGTGCGGCCGCTACGAACCCACACGCAGCCGCCAAACCATTCAGCGTCTGCGCATGAACATCCGCCTCGCCACTCTGCAACAGTCGGCGTCGTTCCCCCATCTGCGCCCCGTAAGCACCATCAAACGTCAGCCAGGGACCCACGACAGGGCGCATTGACGGCAGGCGCGCAGCGGCAACGTCGGCCTGTCCGAGCGGCAATCTATCCTGCAATATCGGGATCGGAATGTCGTTCATTTGCGCCGCCTATTCATGTCGCTTTTTGACCTGACAGATGCAAATTGCCCCGCCAATTTGATCATACCCAGTGGAGACAAGCCATGAACACCCATTATCGCGACACCCGTAAAATTGACCCGTCCAAGGGTGCTTTTTTGGGGGACGGCACCCCAAACGACAATGATCGCGTTGAAATCGGTCCGACGCAGCTGGCATTTGGTGAATGGGATGCTGCGGGTCTGGTTTTGCCAAACTTACGGAACATGCGCGAATACCGCTGGCAACGCCTGACGCAACACATTGTGGATCGCAGCTATGGCGGCTTGCTGATGTTTGACCCACTTAACATTCGCTACACTACCGACAGCACAAACATGCAGCTGTGGAACACCCACAATCCGTTTCGAGCAGTACTGCTCTGTGCTGATGGATACATGGTTATCTGGGACTACAAAATTTCGCCATTCCTGAGCGCGTTTAATCCGCTTGTGCGCGAACGGCGCAGCGGTGCGTCGATGTTCTATTTCTCGAACGGTAACAAAGGCTTACAATCCGCATCTAGTTTTGCGGATGAGGTTAAAGACATCATGCGCGACCATGCGGGGACAAACACGCGCCTTGCGGTGGACAAGATCATGGTCGACGGACTTCGCGCACTCGAAGCCCGCGGGTTTGAGGTGATGGAAGGCGAAGAGGTCACCGAACACGCACGCTCCATCAAAGGCGTCGATGAAATCCTTGCCATGCGCTGCGCCAATCACGCCTGCGAAACCGCCGTCAAAGTTATGGAGGATTTCGCCCGCAGTCAGTCCGGCAACGGCGTCACATCAGAAGACGATATCTGGTCAGTGCTGCACGGCGAAAACATCAAACGCGGCGGCGAATGGATCGAAACCCGCCTGCTGGCGTCCGGCCCACGCACGAACCCTTGGTTCCAAGAGTGTGGACCACGAATCACCCAGCCGAACGAAATCCTCGCGTTTGATACGGATTTGATTGGAAGCTACGGCATTTGTATCGACATCTCACGCACGTGGTGGATCGGCGGTGAAAAACCCCACCCCGATATGATTGAGGCGATGAAGCACGGTGTGGAACATATTGAAACCAATATGCAAATGCTCAAGCCGGGGGTGAATATTCAAGACCTCAGCCGCAACACCCATGTGTTGAACGCGAAATATCAAAAACAAAAATACGGCTGCCTGATGCACGGCGTTGGCCTGTGCGATGAATGGCCACTGGTCGCCTATCCCGACAGCATGGTCGACGGCGCGTTTGATCACGAACTCGAAGCTGGAATGGTTTTGTGCGTAGAGGCATTGATCGGCGAAGAAGGCGGCGATTTTTCAATAAAACTCGAAGACCAAGTGTTGATCACCGAAGACGGGTTCGAAAACTTGACGACATATCCCCATGACGATGCACTCATGGGGCGATGACAGGGCGCTAGGGAAACGTGACCGACGCAAGGAAGCCAAAGTGATCCGACCCCAATTGCGGGCGAACCGACAACGTCCCAGCACCGCCTGTCGCCAACACATGATCAATGCCCAATGGATAGCCGAACAGATCAAACGTCCGCACCGACCCACCCGCGCAGTCGCAGTGGCCCGTTCAAACCATGCCACCGTTCGCCCCGACGCGACCATATTGAAATCACCACCGATGACAGTCACACCGCCATCCAGTTGCGATATTCCTTAATCAAAGCAGTGGCATGGTCTTGTTGCCAATGCGGCCAAGGCCAATGTAGATGCACAGATACGACCTGCACCACTGTCCCGCGCACATCCGTGACGGCCGTCGCCATACCGGGCGCAGGGGCACACGTTTCGTGCAACAATGGCGTGCGCGACAGAACGGCAACTTTGCCAACCGAATGGGCATCGCACACCAACTGATAGGGATACAGATCGCTGATGTTGTCCAACATCGCCAGGTTGACGCAGCTGACCTCTTGCAAGGTGACAACATCGGCGTTGGCCTGACGCAAATCGTCCACAAGCAAAGTTCGATCACTTGGCTGGAACAAAATGTTCTTTTGTTAAAGTGTTAGGTCAACTCCGCCGCGTGGATCGCTGTCTGGCAAGAAACCTGCCCCATGCCAAAGCGCACCCAAACACGCAATAACCGCGAGGACCTGCGCCCCAAGCCACCGCCAAACCAAGCCCACCACCACGAGACACCCGATCAGGATTATCGGGCGAAACACCGCTAGGCTGTCCCCCAGCCCGTGCACCTCCCCCGCGAATGACGCGGCCAACACAACAGCCGCACAAACAACCAATCCGCGTGTAATCCAAGACCACATGTGCTCACCTTCCTGTGACGCAGGCGTCATATCCCTTGTGGGCGCATCCGCCCTGGGCCACCTGTACTGCAACCCCAAGTCAAAAGGCGATGCCAAATGCCCACCACCCGTTTCACGTTCCCCGGTCAGGATGGCCAGCAACTCGCCGCCCGTCTTGATCTGCCCGAAGGTCCCCACCTAGCAACTGCCCTGTTCGCCCATTGCTTCACCTGCTCCAAAGACATCCCCGCAGCGCGCCGCATCGCCGCGCGCCTGTCGTCAATGGGCATCGCGGTGCTGCGGTTTGACTTCACCGGCTTGGGCCATTCGGAGGGCGAATTTGAGAACACGAATTTCACCACCAATGTGCAGGACCTCATGGCGGCTAGCGCAGAACTAGCGCAGCGCGGCATGTGCCCGTCGCTGCTGGTCGGTCACAGCTTAGGCGGGGCCGCCGTGCTCAAAGCAGCGCCCGAGATGACAAACATCAAGGCGGTCGTGACCTTGGGCGCACCGTTTGATCCTGAACACGTCACCAAAAATTTCGCCGATGCGCTACCGCAGATAATCCGTGACGGCGTCGCCGAAGTATCGCTTGGCGGGCGCCCCTTCCGCATCTCCAACGATTTCCTACAAGACATCGCCAAAGGCAAACTCACCCCCGCCATCGCGTCCCTTGATGCGGCCCTGCTAGTGCTCCACGCCCCACGCGACGCCACAGTTTCCATCGACAACGCCTCTGAAATATTCCTCGCAGCCAAACACCCCAAAAGTTTCGTTACATTGGACGGTGCCGACCATCTGCTGAGCCGCGCAGAAGACGCCGAATACGCCGCCGATGTCATCGCGACATGGGCCAAGCGCTATATTGACCTGCCCAGCCCTGCCCCGCCCGTCGGCACCCCCGAAGGCGTGTTGCGCGTGTCTGAGGCGGATCCGAATGGCTTCCTGCAAGACGTACAATCGGGGCCACACCACTTGCTCGCAGATGAACCCGCAGCCTACGGTGGCACCAACAAAGGCCTGACACCCTATGGATTCCTGTCAGCAGGCCTCGGCGCGTGTACGTCCATGACCATCCGCATGTATGCTCGCCGCAAAGGCTGGCCGCTCGCCTCGGTCAGCGTTGATGTGACCCACGATAAAGTCCACGGACAGGACGCTGGCTCGGAAACCAAATCAAAGATCGACAGCTTCGTTCGAACCATCACCCTGAAAGGCGACCTTGACGACAGCCAACGCGCCCGCTTGCTCGAGATTGCCGACCGTTGCCCTGTCCACCAATCGCTGGAACGCTCCAACCACATCAAAACAAAACTCGCCTGAACCCTGCGATCTGCCTCTTTTTTTTGCCTGCCTTTGTCTCAAAAATACCCCCCCCGGAGGGTCGATATCGTCCATCACACCACCAGCGCGATGGGCTCACATCCACCACAGATACCAAACAAAAAAAAGAGGCGCAGAGCTTTGCTCCGAGCCTCTCAATTTAACAACCCGAATTGGGCGAGTTAGCTGCGGGCCTTACCGACAAGCTTCCAGATCGCTGGAACAAGCAATGCCGCCAATGCCAACTTCAGAACATCACCAACGATGAATGGTGTGAAACCCCACTGAAGGATCGGCTGGTCCCAGCCATAAAGCGTTCCCAGCCACAACAAACCTGGAATGTAGATCAATGCATTGCCGACCAACATCGCCAGCGCCATGGTCCCGATAGACCTGTCCCAGCCTTTGCGCGCCGCAAATCCAAGCGCCAAAGTTGCCAACACGTAACCGACCAAATAACCGCCCGTGCTGCCCATCATATACTCAAAGCCAAACGCTTCGGCGGACGAGCCTGCAAAAACATCAAAGCCCGCGAGACCGATAATCATATAGCCAAGGATCGTTGCCATACCCAGACGCGGGCCATACGCGGCACCAACCGTCAGCACTGCAAATGTGCCCATGGTGATGGGAACTGGAAGCATCGGGATTGAAACCTTTGAGGCCACTGCCAGCAAAACGATGCCAAGCAGCACCATGACTACCTGATTGATCCGAAGCGCTGTGCCCTCGATTGGGCCAAAGACTTCGGCCAATGCGGGGTTATTCATCGTCATCGCCATTGTGTGAGGCTCCTGTGATTGTCTCATTTATACAAGTCATGCCCCAGCAGGTCCGTTTCTGCAAGTGCGAAGCCCGATCAGGTTACTCAACTGGTACATAAGTTGTGATCGAGCAATAGTCCTTTCGCGGCCCGCTCACCTCCCACGTCACACTCCAACGCGGCCAGTCCGACAGCTCATAGCCACCACGATACAGATCCGCCCCACACAAATGCGCGCTCGCCAGCCCGCCAATCTTTGGATCAAAGTCATGAAAGTCACGGCCGTCGGCAAAGCGAACCCAAATGCGTCCCGCATCTTCGTGCCATAAATAACTGCGCTCTGCATGAAATCGAACACCGCTAGGCTGAACCATCTCACCCAGCTCGGCATATTTCGCACCAACTCCGTCACTGCGCCGTTCCAACGTCGCAGTGCCATCAAATCGCACAATTTCGCCTGACAAACGGTCTTGGATGGTCCGCGCCACTGCGAAGGTTCCGAAAAATCTGCCAATTTGGTCGCGTGCATTGCACATTTGAAAGCTCCGGATATCCATACCTGACGTGAAGCCACCTGCGTGCTACGATTTTTCCTTAAGTCATCAAAGTCTTATTTGGAAAGTTATTATATGAAACATCTTCTCGCATCGCTTGTAGTTGTGGCCGGTACTGGCCTGACGTGCACTGCCGCATCAGCGCAATATTTTGAATTTTATGGCGGCGCCTTGCTGGGCGGACAAGTTCTTAACTATTGGCCTATCCCGCCTGCCGCCCCGAATATGCAACAAATGGACACAGGCGCCGTCTTGGGCGCTGGCTATTACTTCGCGATCCCGAAACCGCTTTTCAGTTTGGGGGCGATGTTATGCTGACCGATCAGGATTACAGCTCCTGAGGTCCTAGGTCCAACCTGAGCACTGTGTCGGTGATGGCAAATGCACGCTACACGTTCCAGATTCCTGGGAACGTTCAAGGGTATCTTGGTGCGGGCCTTGGCGCCATTCATTTGGATTATGACGATCCAGCAGCATTTTTGGACGGCACAGACGTCATTGGAGTTACCAGTTGGAAGGCGGTCTTGTTTATAGCTTGGGTGCCTACACGACGTTCAAGGCCATCAAATACCAAGAAGGCTTCAAAGAAGGGCTTATTCAGACGGAGTCGGTCGAATAAAATTCGACCAGTATCTTGTTTGGTCTTCGCTTCTAAAGACAATTAAATCCTTGGGGCGGTTCGCCTTGCCCGCCCCGAACATACGAAATGACATCCCCGCCTTGTGACCCTGCGCCGCGCGCCTTATGACGCCTGCATCCGCTTTTGCACCTCACAAAAAGGCCAAAACCCATGATCCCCCGCTATTCACGCCCCTCCATGACCGACATTTGGGAACCTGCGACCAAGTTCCGAATCTGGTATGAAATCGAAGCCCATGCCTGTGAGGCCATGGCCGACATTGGCGTCATCCCGCGCGAAAACGCGGATGCCGTTTGGAAAGCGAAAGACGTCGAATTTGACGTGGCACGAATTGACGAGATCGAAGCCGTGACAAAACACGACGTCATCGCGTTCCTGACCCATCTGGCAGAACACGTCGGCAGCGACGAAGCCCGCTTTGTGCACCAAGGCATGACATCTTCTGATGTGTTGGACACCTGTTTTAACGTACAACTGGTGCGTGCTGCCGACATTCTGATAGCAGACATCCAAGCCTTGCTCGCAGCGCTGAAACGCCGCGCGATGGAACATAAAATGACCATCCGTGTTGGTCGCAGCCACGGCATTCACGCCGAACCGACCACCATGGGCCTGACATTCGCGCGTTTTTATGCCGAAATGGATCGCAACCTTGCACGTATGAAAACCGCCCGCGCTGAGGTTTCTACCGGTGCTGTGTCGGGCGCTGTTGGCACGTTTGCCAATATTGATCCCCGTGTCGAAGAACATGTCTGTGCCAAACTCGGCCTGACACCCGAACCGATTTCCACGCAAGTGATCCCGCGTGATCGCCACGCGATGTTTTTTGCCACACTCGGCGTGATTGCCAGCTCAATCGAAAACGTATCCACAGAAATCCGTCACATGCAGCGCACCGAAGTGTTGGAAGGCGCGGAGTTCTTTTCAGCCGGGCAAAAAGGCTCCTCGGCGATGCCGCACAAAAAGAACCCAGTGTTGACGGAAAACCTCACGGGATTGGCGCGTCTTGTGCGCATGACCGTAATCCCTGCAATGGAAAACGTCGCCCTGTGGCACGAACGCGATATCAGCCATTCCTCTGTCGAACGCGGCATTGGACCAGACGCGACCGTCACGCTGGACTTTGCCCTCAACCGGTTGACGGGTGTTGTTGATAAGATGCTGATTTTCCCTGAGAATATGCTCGACAATATGAACAAATTTCCTGGTCTTGTGATGTCACAGCGCGTGCTTTTGGCACTGACGCAGGCGGGCACGTCGCGCGAAGACGCCTATGCGATGGTTCAGCGCAATGCTTTGAAAGTATGGGAAGAGCGGACAGATTTCCGCGAAGAATTGCTGGCGGACGAACAGGTCGTCGCGGCACTCGGCGTGGATGCGATCAACGAGAATTTCAACCTCGATTATCATACCAAACACGTCGATACGATTTTTGCCCGCGTTTTTGGTCCCGATACGTAAACCCGCAAAGATGCCTCCATGGGCCCCCAATGGCCCATGGGTTGGCAACTTGGCTACGCTGCGCTCATCTCCAGCACGGGGCTGGCGACGTGTTTGCGTCGCGCAGGAATTCTGATGACTGCGTATTTGTGACCGTCATCACCGTTCTCATACGGTTGCCCCAGAAATTTTGCGCCATAGCCTAACCGTTTCAACGCGCGCAAAACCCAAAGGTTTGACAACAACATCATCCGCTTCGCCCCTTCTGCAGTGGCCATGTCCATCAGCCCACCGACGATCAGGTCCAGACACTGCAACCGACCCCACATGGATTTAATTTCGGGCGCCATCACCAGACGTGTACATTCCCAAACCTTTGGGCAGTCGACGATTTCACTCAGTAGGTTATTCGGGATCGTGCCCAACTTACCGGTCATCGCATCTTTCAGCATGTAGGTATGATCGCCCCACTTGGCTGTTGTGGACATGGCATGCGCGCCAGCCACAACACGACCCGCATCGTCCAACACGAGCGAATAGCGCGCCATTGGGTTGTCATACTGGTCCACCTCAACTTCCGCACTATGCGGTATTTGCCAATGTAATTCATCAACAAAGAACTGCTTTCGCAGGCATAGATAATCAAAAATGCAGAACCATGCAGATGCACGTTAGACAATTTAAAGGTGATACTCTTCATCATTGCTCTCCTTTTTGGAGAGTCCATTTAGCACCAAGAATAATTTTTTGTTAACTGCGAAACTGATTTTCGCCACTGGATATTCTTCAGGCTCTGGCCGAAACGCAAATATTAACCTTTTCGTAATGATTTCAAAAGGTTCATATCAATCCAAATTCTCTCACCATTGCAGCGGCTTGGGCAGAAGTTTGCGCCCCAAGCTTGATCTTGGCGTTCTTGAGGCGCTGTTTTACAGCCCCTTCAGAAATGCTTAATGAATGTGCGATTTGTTTCAGACGCAAGCCTTCTTTGATCATTCTCAGCGCTTCAAGTTCCGCATTCGTGAGATTCGTTGGCGGCGCTTTTGCATGGTGGCGCTGCAAAACGTAATCATGCAGAGCGTCGATCTCCGTTTGTTCAAACTCACGATCGGACCGCGCGAATGTGCCAAAAGATCGCTGGCCTTCACGGTTGCCGTCAAAACAGGCAACCGCCACGCCGTAGCGCAATCCAAACGTCTGCGCCTGAGCCAGAACGCACATTGGATCGGGCAAATCAATCGCGCTCCAACGGATCGCGCCTGTGTTGGCGTAAATCCACCGAATGACCGGATCTTGCAGCATAAACCGATGGGTCGTGTAGTGATCCGCCCAAGGCGCCGGCAGTGCGTTCACTTCTTCAAGCGGAAAAGCGAAACCGACACGCAAAGCTATATAATAGCCATTTTTGGATATCAGTTCGACATCTTCAGCGGAATTTAGTTCAGTCAAGCTTGGCCCTTTCGACGGTCTAACCGAATAATTGACACTATCACTCCAGTCACAAAGCACCTACATTCACCATAATGTTCATCGCAGGATCATAAACGTTGGCGGCGCACATAAGCAACCGTGAGGCGAGTGGAGAGCGCAATGGCTGATATCAGCAAAATAAAAGTGTTGTTCGAAAGTGTTGAAAATCTGGCGCCGTCGGGTTGCGCAATCGCGCTCCATATTCGCCTGACCACGCCCGACTTCTTGTTTCAGACCTATCCGAAAGAATGGACCGACATCTACTCGAAACAGGGCTATGTGATGCAGGACCCCACAGTGCGGTGGGGCTTTGTAGAAACCGGGTCAATTCGCTGGTCTGGCTTGATCGAAATGGACGATCACAACATATTAGGGCTGTCTCGAGCGTATGGAATGGCGTACGGCGTCACCTTCGCAACAGACACCAGTGGAAGCCGCAGCTTGGCCAGTTTTTCGCGTCCCGATCGCGAATATTCAGACGAAGAAATCAAACAGTTATCACGCTCCTTCCAAGCGCTTCACGATATGACGGCGTCCCAAGGCGGCATCTCCGAAATCTGGCACACTGAACTGCATCATCTGTCCGTTAAGATGACCCACGCCTCCACAACCTAAGCGCGAACGTCACACTGCGACGCCTGCCCCCCCCGTAGTTCCACCTCTTTTTCACGGACAACTTCAGCGGGGGACACAAGCCACGTCCACAACAGGCAATAACCATAAGTGGCCATCGGCATCATCGATGCGATTAAGGTCCTGTTCACCTTGAACGGCTAAGAACCAGCATGCGCCCTTTTTTTCAGGAGCACGCTGTTATGGCTGCCAACCCGACTTCATTGCCCCAAACCGATATAACCCGATCCCGTAAGGCGGCGATGGTGGTGCAACTTCTGTTGCGCAGTGGCGGTGATCTGCCGTTGTCGCAATTGCCCGAGGCGGCACAAGCGCGCCTAACCCGCGAACTCGGCGCGCTCAACATCATCGACAAGGACACGCTGAACAGCATCGCGCAGGAATTCGCCCGCGAAGAACTTGCTGACGTCGCTTTGACTGCCCCCAGCAGCTTTGAGGCAGCGTTAAAACCTCTCAATGGGCGCATTTCAGCGGCGATGGTCGCGCGCTTGCGCGAAGAGGCCGCGGCGCAATCAGGCAGCGACTGTGGGCCATCGTAGTTGCCCTAACGGCCGAGGAAATGCTGCCCATCACCGACGCCGAAAGCGCAGAGGTTTGTGCCATTTTTCTCTCAAAACTCCCGACGAGCAAGGCCGCGAACTTGTTGGGCTTGATGCCCGGGGCATCGCACCCGCCGGATCGCCTATGCCATGTCCAAAACAACAAACGCCACATCCGACACCATCACGCGGATCGGCACAGGATTGGCGCAGCATTATTGCAGCGCGTCCCTGCCCGCCTTTAGTGACAGCACTGAACAGCGCATTGGTGCGATCCTCAACTCAACACTCACCTCGACCCGCGATAAGGTCCTTGAGGGTCTATTGTCACAAGACCCCACCTTTGGCGAAGGCGTGCGCAAAGCAATCTTTACATTCGCCAACATCCCCGCGCGGCTCGCCATTGCTGACGTGCCAAAGGTCCTTCGCGACATTGACCCTACAGACCTTGTGCGCGCCTTAGCATCAGCCACCGAAATGGGCGGACTTTTGGCAACCACAGTGGCCCATCTGCTCGACAATATGTTGACACGCATGGCCAACAATTTGCCCGAAGAAATGTCGGAAGCCGCTAAGATCAAACAATCCAACGCTGAAGCCGCGCAAGCCGCTGTGGTCACGGCCATCCGCGCGGTGGCGGATGCGGGCACAATCATGCTCAATCAGGACGGCGAAGACTAATGCGCCGATTGCAGGGTTTCCTGCACGGGCATGTCAGCCTAGCATCACAGTATGACAAAACCAAACACACCCTCACCCGCCCGCCGATGGCACGACATGGGCGGCGACACCGCTGGTCCAATCCCGATGGAACAACGTCCAGACGCCGATCATGACTTCGCACTTTGGGAAAAACGCGTCGATGCCTTGATGATCCTCGGCTCTGCGAAGGGATTTTTCACGGTCGACGGATTGCGCCGTGTCCTAGAAGACTTGGGCGAAGACGCGTTTGAAACCATGACTTATTACGAACGCTGGATCATGGCTGTGAACCAGAACCTCATCGAAGGGGGCGCATATACCACGGCCGACCTCGCGGCAAAAATGGCCGACGTCACCGCACGCGGTGACACCTACGGCGATGCAGCAGCACCTGTTAAATGAAAGCCGCTTGATGCAAAAAATCCGTGTAAAACACCTCATGCCTCCGGGCCATGTGCGCACCCCGGCCTATCTGCGCGGCAAGGTCGGCGTGATCGAACGCTCACTAGGGGCGTTTCCAAATCCCGAAGACTTGGCGTACGGCGTGACGGCCCGCGCGCTGCCATTGCACCGCGTCCGGTTTAGAATGGCCGATGTCTGGGGGGCAAATGCCGAAAACCCTAACGACACGTTGGACGCCGAAATCTATGAACATTGGTTGGAGCCAGCAGATGCCACATGACCACCATGACCATGATACTCTCAACCCACCCGGACATCCCTACCGCGCCGATGACGATGCACCGCTGAGCTATTGGCAGGTGATGGAAATTGCCGTCCGCGAACTGCTTGTTGAAAAAGGCATCACCACCGCCAGCGAAATCGCGGCCCAAATTGATACAATGGATGCCCGCACACCCTCCAATGGGGCGCAGGTCGTGGCCCGCGCATGGTGCGACCCTGAATTTCACGCAGCACTGATGGATGACGCATCCGAAGCGACGCACGCCATGGGGTTCGACATCGGCGCGCTGAAATTGATCGCCGTGGAAAACACGGATGAGGTTCACAACATGATCGTGTGTACGTTGTGTTCATGCTACCCGCGCAATCTTTTGGGCCTGCCGCCGGATTGGTACAAATCCCGAGCCTATCGCAGCCGCACCGTGCGTGAACCGCGATCAGTATTGGCTGAATTCGGCGTCATATTGCCCGACACAACGAAAATTCGCGTCCACGACAGCACCGCAGACATGCGCTACATCGTTATCCCCAACCGTCCTGAAGGCACGGAAAACATGTCACAAAATGACCTTTCAGGGCTTGTGACCCGTGACAGCATGATCGGCACTGGCCTCGCGATTCCATCCCTATCACTCGACGCTTAACGCAGAACGGCAGACGCCATAATCGCACCTGGGCCAGGTTCTTGGATGATAACCACCAAAGGGCCACCACCCGAAATATTGACCGTCATATTCAAATCGCCACCGCCGCTCCATTCACCGACAGTGCGCCAATCCGTGACGATATTGACATAGCTCAGCGATCTGCCCGCGTTTTCGCCAAGTCGGATATCAACGGTTTCTTGTGGGCTATAGCGGACGACTTCCACAACGGTTCCACTGCGCAACGGGCGCGAGGTTTGACCGGTGATTTGCAACTGACCGCCAGAGCGTTGCAACGAAATCCGTGTGCCTGTCGGGCTGGCATTGTGGGTTTGGATCAAGTTCGCAACCTCCATCGGCTTGGTGCCGACCACATGATCTTCGCCGCCAATAATCATCTGCGGCGTGTAAATCGAACTGGCCCCCGAGACGTGGGCATAACGTTGCTGGCGCACCGTGTGTGTGGGATTGGCAAAACTATCCGCCCAACCGATGTAATCCCAATAATCGACATGCAGCGCTAATGCGATCACATCTGGCCGCGCCTCTAATGCGTGCAACATTTCATCCGCTGGTGGGCAGCTGGAACAGCCTTGCGATGTGTAAAGTTCAACAACCACAGGGCCATCAGCCAACGCGGGTGTAACGAGGGCAAAGCATGAGGCCCAGATTGAAAAGGCGGCGGCGAAAGTTTGGCGCATAAAAAATCCTGACGTTGATCACTTTGCCTAGCGCACCCGCGTGCTGGACGCCAATCAACCGTTTGCGATTAAACTGTTACAGTATCATTGTAGCAGTGTAAGCACGACGACCGAAACGGATATAAGACCCATCCAAATCTCGTAAAACAAGGCTTGGCACCAATTGTGTGCAATAGTATACCGAATTCAGAATCATCATCCATGCCCCTGCAGGAGAGACCGATATGCCCATCACAGTTGGCCACGATAGCGCCAAGACCCGTAAAACCCTCAAAGTGGGCGACCAGTCGCTTGCCTATTATTCGATCCCAGCGGCGACCGCCGCGGGTTTGGGCGACTTTTCCAAGTTGCCCGCCGCGTTGAAGGTTGTGCTGGAAAACATGCTGCGCTTTGAAGACGGCAAGACAGTGACCGTGGATGATATCAAAGCCTTCGCCGAATGGGCCACCAAAGGTGGGCAAAACCCCCGCGAAATCGCCTACCGCCCTGCTCGCGTGCTGATGCAGGATTTCACCGGAGTTCCGGCTGTTGTTGATTTGGCCGCGATGCGCGACGGGATTGTCGCCCTCGGCGGGGATGCCCAGCAAATTAACCCGCTTAATCCGGTTGATCTGGTCATCGACCATTCAGTGATGATCGACGAATTCGGCAACCCACGCGCCTTCAAGGTGAACGTGGACCGCGAATATGAACGCAACATCGAACGCTACACCTTCCTGAAATGGGGCCAGTCGGCATTTTCCAACTTCCGCGTTGTGCCACCCGGTACGGGCATCTGCCATCAGGTGAACCTTGAATACCTCAGCCAAACTGTCTGGACCGATGTGGATCAGAACGGCGAAGAAGTGGCGTATCCTGACACGCTTGTTGGCACGGACTCACACACAACCATGGTCAACGGCGTGGCTGTTTTGGGTTGGGGAGTTGGCGGAATTGAGGCAGAAGCCTCTATGCTTGGACAGCCGATTTCCATGCTGATCCCCGAGGTCGTCGGCTTCAAGCTGACCGGCCGCATGTTGGAAGGCACGACAGGCACTGACCTCGTGCTCAAGGTCGTTGAAATGCTGCGTGCCCATGGCGTTGTCAGTAAGTTCGTGGAATTTTACGGCGAAGGGCTGGATCACTTGCCACTGGCCGACCGCGCAACAATCGCCAACATGGCACCGGAATACGGCGCCACTTGCGGCTTCTTCCCGATTGACGATGAAACACTGCGCTACCTGCGCAACACAGGCCGCGAAGAAGACCGGATTGAACTTGTCGAAGCCTACGCAAAAGAAAACGGATTCTGGCGCGGCCCGGACTACGATCCCGTTTACTCCTCCACGCTCGAACTTGATATGGGCACCATCGTTCCGGCAATCTCAGGACCCAAGCGCCCACAAGACTACGTTGCACTGGATGTGGCAGCAAAGACATTCGGTGAATACATCAGCGGTGAGCGCCCCGAATGGTCTGCCGACGAAGAAGAAACCACCGAATGGGCTGACGAAGGTGGCGCAATCGCACCGCGCTCCATCCCCGGCGATATCGGCAAACACAAACGTGCCAAGGTCGCGGGTGAGGATTACACGATCCATGACGGCACAATTGTCATCGCGTCAATTACATCGTGCACAAACACGTCCAACCCCTACGTGATGATCGGCGCGGGCCTAGTGGCACGTAAAGCACGCGCACTGGGTCTGAACCGTAAACCTTGGGTCAAAACGTCCCTCGCGCCGGGCAGCCAAGTCGTGTCTGCCTACCTCGAAGCGGCGGGTCTGCAAGAAGACTTAGATGCCATCGGGTTCAACCTTGTGGGCTATGGCTGCACAACCTGCATCGGCAATTCAGGCCCGATCCAGCAGGAATTGTCCGACGCGATTGCATCAGGCGATATCATCGCCACGTCCGTGCTGTCAGGCAATCGCAACTTTGAAGGTCGGATTTCACCGGATGTGCGCGCCAACTATCTGGCGTCCCCGCCACTTGTGGTGGCCTACGCATTGGCCGGTGATATGAACGTGGACATTGCCAAAGACCCACTTGGACAGGACAGGGACGGCAATGACGTCTACCTGAAAGACATTTGGCCAACATCCAAAGAAGTCACTGATCTGGTCGAAAAAACCGTAACCCGCGAAGCATTCCAATCGAAATATGCAGACGTCTTCAAGGGCGACGAAAAATGGCAAGCCGTGGAAACCACGGGCGCGGAAACCTACGACTGGCCACCACAATCCACCTACATCCAGAACCCGCCCTACTTTCAAGGCATGTCAAAAGACCCCGGCGTTATCACCAACATTGCCGGCGCCAAAGTGTTGGCCGTGCTTGGTGATATGATTACGACGGACCACATCTCACCCGCTGGATCGTTTAAGGAAACCACGCCAGCCGGCGAATACTTGCTTGAACGCCAAGTTCCCGTGCGCGAATTCAACTCTTACGGATCCCGCCGCGGCAACCACGAGGTGATGATGCGCGGCACCTTCGCCAACATCCGGATCAAGAACGAGATGCTGGACGGCGTTGAGGGCGGCTACACCAAAGGGCCAGACGGCGAGCAGATGTCGATCTTTGATGCCGCGATGGCCTATATGGCTGCGGGCACGCCAACCGTGATCTTCGGGGGCGAACAATACGGCGCCGGATCATCGCGCGACTGGGCAGCCAAAGGCACCAACCTGCTTGGCGTGAAGGCCGTCATTGCCGAAAGCTTTGAGCGCATCCACCGCTCAAACCTCGTGGGCATGGGCGTCATTCCTTTTGAGTTCACCAAGGGCGACAGCCGCAAATCGCTTGGCTTGATGGGGGATGAAACGGTGTCGATCTCTGGTTTGGACACGATCACACCCCTGCAAGAGGTGCAGGGCACAATCACCATGGCAGACGGTACGGTGAAGGAAATCACCCTGAAATGCCGCATCGATACGGCGATTGAGGTGGAATACATCGAACACGGCGGTGTTTTGCACTACGTTCTGCGCAACCTTGCCAAAGCTGCCTAAATCGAAACGGCAGTTTTCACCCAAAGGTCGCGCCCAAACCGGCGCGACTTTCTTGTTTTGGGGGCTCTGCCCCGTCGAGCACGCTCGCCTCCCCAGGATATTTTTGAGGCAAAGTCAAAAAAGAAAAAAGGCGACCAATGACACATCCCTCATTTGAATTCACCCACGCGCTGTGCCGCTTGCCCGCAACATCTGTGACCGATGGATTGCGGGCCAGCGACCAGGGCAACCCCGATCCGGTTACATTTGCAGCAGAACACGCCGCCTACATCAGCGCCTTGCGCGCGGCCGGTTGCGTCGTCAATGTCCTGCCCGCAGATGAAGCGTTCCCTGATTCAGTCTTCATCGAAGACCCCGCATTAGTGCTCAACGGCACCGCAATCGTGCTGCGCCCGGGGGCTGCGTCCCGCCTCGGAGAGGCTGCCACACTTCGGCCCGCATTGCTGGAAAACATGAACGATGTCATTGATTTAACCACTGATGGTTACGTTGATGGTGGGGACATACTTTGCACGGACGACCGCGTATTGCTGGGCCTGTCCGCGCGCACCAACGTACAAGGCGCCGAGGATTTGCGCCCCATTGTTGAAGGTTTGGGTTACACCCTAGAGGTCATGCAAACACCGCCTGAAATCCTTCATTTCAAAACCGAAAGCTCACTCCTTGATGCACAAACTGTGCTGGCGACCCCGGCATTGGCCGCGTCAGCCGCGTTCAAAGGTCTAAAAGTGCTTGAGACGGCAATGGACGAAGACGCCGCCGCCAACGCGATCCGGGTTAACGCAAATGTGTTCTTGTCGGCGGGATATCCAAAAACCGCAGAAATGCTTGATGGTGCGGGCTATTCGGTGCGAATTTTGAACACTAGCCAGGCCGCCCTAGTTGATGGCGGGCTCAGCTGCATGTCACTGCGCTATAGCCGCTAGCAGGTCAATTTGCGGCACGTGCTGCTTCAAGCGCAGGGCGCAACCGGTTGGCCAGTTCGCGCTGCGTCACCGGCGCTGCCACGCGTAACAGGATCGTCCCGTCCCCATCAATCAGGAACGTTTCCGGCACGCCGTAGACGCCCCAGTCGATTGCGTGAAAACCGCGCGGGTCTGCCCCGACGGCCAGATACGGATCGCCAAGATCATCAAGGAATGACAACGCGTTTCCGTCTAGGTCTTTGTAATTGACACCATAAATCGGCACCCCTTCGGCGGCCAACGCGGTGAGGTTGGGATGTTCGACGCGGCACGGTGCGCACCAACTGGCCCAAAAGTTCACGATCTTGACCTCCCCGTCGCGCAGCATTGCGTCGGTTAAGGGCGCAAGACCATCGATTTCAGAAACGTCAACGACTGGCGCCGATCGTCCGATGAACGCGGAGGGTAATTCCGGCCCTTGCCCCCCAAACAGGCCCTGCCCGAAGACTATCCCCACGATCCCTGCAAACACGACGAACGGCACCATCATCAATTTAGACATTGGCGCGGTCTCTGCGGGCTTCAACGTCGGCCAGTTGCGTGCGGACCTTGCGGCCACGACGCAGCGACACGACCACAATGGCGACCAATAGCAGGATCGACAGCCCATAAGCGGCCATCACTTCGGCAGCGTAATTGCCAAGGTCGGGGATCATGACCGCATCCTCATCTCAAGTGCGCGCATCCGGCGTACACGAACTTCGGTCTGGGTCCGCATCAAGACCAAAGCTAGAAACAACAAGCCAAACCCGACCATGCAGATCACCAGCGGCACAAAAAACACGTCCGAAATCGTGCGGTCCCCCGTGGCGACGGGCACGCTGGTGCCTTGGTGCAGGCCTTGGTTCCAGAAGTTAACGGCGTAGCGAGATAGCACTGCAAAAACCGACCCGACGATGCACAACACGCTTGTCAGATCGGCGGCGGTGTCGGGGTCTTCAATGGCTTCCCAAAGAGCAATATAACCGAGATAAAACAGGAACAAAATCAGAAATGACGTCAATCGCGGGTCCCATGCCCACCATGTGCCCCACATCGGCTGGCCCCAAATAGCGCCGGTTATCAATGCGATAACGGTCATGACCACCCCCACCGGTGCGGCTGCGCGTGCAGCCAATGCACTGACATGGTGACGTCGCACCAGCCAGATCAGCGACGCCAAAAGCATCATAAACCAGGCGTTGATCGCCATAAGTGCGGCGGGCACATGCAGGTAGATAATCTTAACCGTTGATCCCTGCCGAAAATCGTCTGGCGTCAGGAAGAAACCCCAAAACAAGCCAACCACAAGACAGGCAATCGCAACGCCCAAAACCCACGGCACCAGCGGCGTCGTGGTTGCGATGAATTTCTTTGGATTGGCATATTCCCAGATCGACATGTTCCTTTGTTAACCTGCTGTTTGCGGGGCGACAATACCGTTCACCTAAGGTTGACCCGCAGTGCGGACGATGCGGCAAATGGCAACAGGGCGAAACTGCCCAATGTGATTCCCGCAAGCATCAGCAGCGGTGTCGTCGCGTCCAGCCCAAGCGCTCCGCGCCGCACTGCTTCGGCCCCGAAAATCAGAGTCGGCACGTACAGCGGCAGCACCAGAAGCGACATCAACAACCCGCCGCGCCGCAAACCTACGGTCAATGCGGCCCCAAATGTCCCGATCATCGACAGCGCCGGCGTGCCAAGCGCGAGAGAGGCGAGCAGCCAGACATAGGCGCTCATTTCAAGGTTCAACAGGAACCCCAACGCAGGTGCTGCCAGTGTCAGGGGCAAGCCCGTGGTGATCCAATGCGCAATGCCCTTGATCAACGCAACACCCTCTAAGGGGAGCGGCGATGTCGCGAGAAGCGGCAGCGTTCCGTCCTCAAAATCCAGCGCGAAAATCCGGTCCAGCGACAACAAGGCGGCCAGCAACGCCGCGACCCACAAGATGCCCGGTGCGATGCGGCTGAGCACCGCCGCCTCAGGCCCGACGCCAAACGGCACCAGCACTATAACGATCAAGAAAAACGTCAATCCAAGGCCAAAACCGCCCCCAGCGCGCACCGCAAGGGTGAGATCGCGGCGCAACAACGCAATCATGGATGCGACCAGCGCGTCATAAAAACGCCTCGTCGGACCCGCCGCTCGCATGCGGCGTTGACTTGAACGGTGTCAATTCCAGTTCTGGGGCGTCAATGCCAAGATCAACATGCGTGGCGATCACAGCGATCCCACCTTGCGCCAAATGATCGTTGCGAAGCCAGTTCGCGAACATCTTGACCGAAAATCCATCGAGGCTGACGGTTGGTTCGTCCAAAAACAGAACCTTGCGACCAATAACTCCCAAACGTGCCAACCCAAGGCGGCGTTTTTGACCTGCGGACAGCGTGCCCGCCAACCGCGTGCGCAGATCGCCCAGATCAAAGGAATCAAACACGCTCTCCGGCATGTTTGAGCCATGCACACTTGCCCAAAATGCCAGATTTTCCGTCACTGTTAGTTGTGATTTGATCCCATCTGCGTGGCTGGCGTATGCGCCCGAGTCTTCGGAGAAATCTACGGTTCCAGACAGCGCGGGTTGCAAGCCCGCAAGCGTGCGCAGCAAGGTTGTCTTGCCGATGCCATTTGGCCCGCGCATCACCAAAGCGCTGCCCGCGTTCACCGCAAACGACACGCCCGACAACACCGGAGCGCCGCCGCGCGCAACTGATAGGTCTGTGACGGTTAACTTCATGACATCACGCTAACACATTGAGCCATTTTGCCACTAGACGGGCAAAAGCGCCAAACCGACGCGCCGCCCTTCGGACAAAACCACATTATACGTGCGGCACGCTGTCGGGGATGACATAACCTCAACCCCGAGGCCCGCGTCTTCCAACGCTGTGCGAAATTCAGCGGAAATGTAGGCGATTTCGGCACCTGTCCCGATGAACACCACATCGATGGCGTCAGCCGCGTCGATCAAGGTTTGCGCATCCTCAAAGCCGCCCCATGCCGCAACGCCCGAAGGCAGCACGACCGACGCACCTTCATAGACATCACCACCAATGCGAAAGAAGCCGGGGCCATACCCGTCAACTGGTTTGGCGTCTGTATAGACAACTTCATTCAATCGCATGATTTGGCCCCCCTTCAGGCGTCGATGTCTGAATACTGCCCGCCAACGTTTTTGGCTGTACCGGACCAGTCACGTTTTACGCCCAGCACCAGCAATGTCGTGGAAGCCACGAAAATCGACGAATAGGTGCCGACAATTACGCCCCAGATCATCGCAAAGACAAAGCCGCGGATTACATCACCGCCGAGCACATAAAGCGAAATCAGCGCCAGCAATGTGGTGAACGATGTCATGAATGTTCGGCTTAAGGTTTCGTTGATCGACAGGTTCAACACCTCCTTGAGGTCCTTGGCCTTATATTTGCGCAAGTTTTCACGCACGCGGTCAAAGACGACCACGGTGTCGTTCAACGAATAACCCACGATGGTCAAAAGCGCAGCGATAATTGCCAAATCGAACCGGATGTTCAGTTCCGAAAATATGCCAATCGTCAGCACGACGTCATGGATCAACGCCACCACAGCGCCCAAGGCGAACTGCCACTCAAAGCGCATCCAGATATACATCAACACGGCCCCAATGGCCAAAACCACCGCGATAACAGCCGCTTGGATCAGTTCCGCAGAAACGGTCGGGCCGACGGATTCCACCGCCGGGAATGTCATGTCAGGATCAATCGTGCGCAGCGCATCCTGCACGGCTGAAATGGTATCATTCGAAACGGATTCTTCGCCATCTTGCGCCTGAAGCGCCACTGTTGCAACGTTTTGATCGGCGTCGAACGTCGGATCGAAGACTTCGGTGATGGTCACCTCGCCTAAGTTAAGCGGCGCGATAACGGCGCGATACTCGGACACGTCAACCACCTGCGTGCTGTCAGTTCGCAGCGTCGTTCCGCCTTTAAAATCGATACCATAGTTCAAACCCTGCGCGAGGAAGGACACAAAGGCCACAACCACCATGATGCCAGATAGGCCAAGCCAGATCTTGCCGCGCTTGAAGAAATCGAACGCTGTTTCGGACTTGACCAAACGAAGGTATTTGCCCGCAAGGATCTTTTTGGGACGTTTGCGTTCAAACCAGATCACCACCAACAGGCGAGTCACAAAGATCGCGGTGAAAACCGATGTGATGATACCCAGACCCAGTGTAATCGCGAACCCACGCACGGGGCCCGCGCCCATTGCAAACAGGATGCCGGCAGTGATGAGAGTGGTAATGTTGGCGTCGATAATGGCCGACAACGCCTTTTCATACCCTAGCTCAATTGCGCGTGCGGGGCCTTTAGCGGTGCGCGATTCCTCTCGGATACGCTCAAATATCAGCACGTTAGCGTCGACAGCCATGCCGATGGTCAACACGATGCCCGCAATACCCGGCAGCGTCAGTGTGCCACCGATAAGAGACAACATCGCAAAGATCAGCGCGACGTTGACCACTAGGGCGACGTTGGCAAAGACGCCCAGCAATCCATAGCTCAGAACCATGTAAATCAGAACCAACGCAAACGCGACAATACAGGCGATTGCGCCCGCATTGATGCTGTCCTGCCCAAGATCAGGCCCGACAGTTTGTTCCTGTAAAAAGTTCAATTCGGCAGGCAAAGCACCAGCCCGCAGCAACACGGCGAGATTGGTCGATTCCTCAAGCGTGAACTGCCCTGTGATAATCCCCGATCCGCCGGAAATATGGCTTTGAATGGTCGGCGCGCTCACCACCTCGTTGTCGAGAACTATGGCAAAGGGCGACCCGATATTGTCGCGGGTATAATCACCAAATTTGCGCGCACCCGATGGATTGAACCGGAATGTTACGGCTGGTTGGTTGTTTTCGTTGAACGTGGGCTGGCTATCGACCAGTTCTTCGCCCGTCACAACCGGGGAGCGTTCAACAATGTAATACTGGCCCTCAACGTCCAAGGACGGGATCACCATATTCCCGACACCAGGCCGCGCATCTGGATCACTTGTGGACCCAACAACTGGGTGAAACCCCAGCTGCGCCGTGGTGCCAATGATGTCTTTAACTTCTTGCGCGGACCCGACGCCGGGTACTTGGATCAGGATCCGGTTTGCACCTTGGCGCTGGATGGATGGTTCGCGCGTACCGGTTTCATCAATTCGGCGGCGTACAATTTCAAGCGCTTGGCGCACCGTGCGATCGTCAGTGGCGACCATTTCGGCCTGCGACAACGTGATGACCAAATCGGTAGCAGACACGGCAGCAACTTCGATGTCGGTCTCACCAACACTGGTGACGCTGACCACTTGTTGCGCCAAACCGCGCGTCAATTCCAAGGCGCGATCCATGCCGGCAGGTTCAGAAATCCGCACCCGTAATTCACCCGGTGTGGTGCTGACGTCCGTCACAAACCCGACAACATCACGCTGTGCGGCCAAAACATCTCGCACTTCTGGCCACATGCCCCGCATCCGTTGTTCGTAAACTTGTTCGACTTTCACTTCGGCCAGCAATTGCGCCCCTCCGCGCAGATCAAGACCAAGGTTCACCAGATTATCAGGTAGGAACGATGGCCAATCGGCGGCCGCCGCCTCAAGTTCTGGAGTGGATCCGCTTTTAACGATGGACGCTTCCGCATCGTTGGACATCTCAACCTTGATGTAAAAACCGTTCGGCATTGCAACGATGATGCCAAACGCCACGACCAGCCAAATCGCCGTGCGCTTCCAAAGATCAATCTTGAGCATGGGGACGTCCTGTCTATTCTATCAGAGGCCATTGGGCCTGTTATATATGTCATGTGGGGATGGGCGCGCGGCGTCAAGGACGACCAGCGCAAAAGACTGTGTGTATCGTGGGTTACGGGAAGAAACCCGCGCTGGGGTCGGACCCGTCAATCGCAGGGCGTACGGCGGCGAAGGCCGCCAAACCGCGAGGGGTCTCAAACGAAGCAACAGCAATATCATCAGCCAGAAACGGTAATATCGCGCCTGTGCCATCATCAAAGTGTGCGGCGACAAAGTGGACGTCGCCCGTCTGCGAACTATCAATTTGAACACTGTCAATTTCGTCATCACCTTTATCGCCCGCAGGCGTCGCGACACGGGCGTCCAACACCAATGCCGTCGCGACAATGCCCTGCGTATTTCGCGCAACAGCCGCGCCGGAACTGATGAACAGCAAACATGCCGTCAACGCCCCGAAAAACAGCGCACTTAGTGCGCCCGCGCTCACGCCAAAAGCCATGAGCGCGGTCTTAATCATTTCTCGGTTGGCTCGGTCTTGTTCAGGACTTGCCCGATGGTCGAGCGCACAACGCGAACTTTCACGCCCTCTGCCAGTTCAACTTCAACTTCAGATTCGTCCTTGATCTTGGAGACTTTACCGATAAGCCCGCCAGCGGTCACAACCTGATCGCCACGACGCAGTGAGGCCACCATTGACTGATGTTGCTTAAGCTTTTTTTGCTGCGGACGGATCAGCAGGAAATACATGATCGCGAAGATCAGAATAAGCGGAATAAATTGGCCGAAGGAGTCCATGTCGTCTTTTCCTTGTTCTTACACGAAGGCATCCCCCTCGCATTTGCGCGACACTACGAATGTGGCGCGGGATTCGCAACGCGAACCAACGTCAAATATGTATGTTGCAGTTTTATGCAATCCATATGCAGTCCATTCGCTTTCCATAGCTGCAATTTTGCGGCATATGAACAGCCAGATACACCGATCAAAGGACCGATCCCATGCACGACATTCGCGCTATCCGAGAGAACCCAGCAGCCTTTGATGCGGCCCTATCCCGGCGCGGCGACGCGCCCTTGTCGGCTGAATTGCTCGCCATGGACGAAGCGCGGCGTACCAAGATCCTCGCGGCGGAAACCGCGCAGGCCGACGCCAACAAAGCCGCCAAAGAAGTCGGCGCCGCAAAAGGGCGCGGGGATAACGCAGAATTTGAACGTCTGCGCGCGCTTGTGTCTGAAAAGAAAACACAAATCTCGCAGCTTAATGATGAAGCAAAAGCCCAAGGCACTGCCCTAACGGCGCGTTTGGCGATGATCCCGAACCTGCCCGCCGATGATGTCCCTTTGGGCGCAAACGAAAACGACAACGTCGAAATCAGCCGCTGGGGCACCCCGCGCACGTTTGACTTCACGCCCGCCGAACACTTTGACATTACGGCTGTGAAACCCGGCATGGATTTTGAAACCGCCGCCAAGATTTCCGGCAGCCGTTTTGTTCTTATGTCGGGTGCAGTTGCGCGCCTGCACCGCGCATTGGCGCAATTCATGCTTGATATTCATACGGTTGAAAACGGCTTGACCGAGATGAACACACCCGTCCTTGTGCGCGACGATGCAATGTATGGCACCGATAAGCTGCCAAAATTCGCCGGTGATAGCTACCAGACGACCGAAGGCATGTGGCTGATCTCCACCTCGGAAATCCCGCTGACATATATCGCCGCTGGCGACACCATCGACGCCGCATTCCTGCCCCGCCGCTATACTGCGCATACCTTATGTTTTCGCTCCGAAGCAGGCAGTGCGGGGCGTGACACCTCCGGTATGTTGCGCCAACACCAGTTCGAAAAGGTCGAAATGGTCTCCGTTACCCATCCGGACGAGTCCGACACCGAACAAAAACGCATGCTGCGCTGCGCCGAAGATTTGCTTGAACGCCTTGAAATTCCTTACAGAACCGTTCTGCTGTGCACAGGCGACATGGGTTTTGGTGCACGCCGCACGTTCGACATCGAAGCGTGGTTGCCCGGTCAAAACGCCTACCGCGAAATCAGTTCGGTTTCGACCACGGGCGAATTTCAGGCTCGCCGCATGAACGCCCGCTTCAAGCCGGCTGACGGTGGAAAACCGCAGTTCGTCCACACGTTGAACGGCTCCGGCCTCGCCGTGGGGCGCTGCCTGATTGCGGTGTTGGAAAATGGCCAGCAAGCCGATGGGTCCGTGAAAATTCCAACGGCCCTGCACGGGCATATGGGTGGCAAAACCATGATCAATCCAGACGGAACGCTGGGTTAAATCGCGGCCAAAGGCCGTCGTATTACAGCCATTCTCTGGGGCGCGTCACCTCATCGGACCGATGGGTGAAGCCCCCATCGACCCATTTTCGCGCGGCACACATCTTTTCGCGCTGCATGTCGTCCATGCCATGCAATTGATGATAGGACCGCGCCAACGTCCGGTTTCGACGATAGTCTGGCGCTTCGAAACATCGATCCACGGCTGCCATCGACATTTCATCGACGGACGCAGGCCCCGCGCGATCCTTTGAAATCGCGTTCATCAACGCACCCAACAGACCCATCGGCCGAACTTATTGTCCAGCGGATCAGTGACATCAAAATGATGCGCCACCTTGTCGATCTGCGGCCAGTCAATCGCCAAACCTGCCCGCACGGCCCCCAAGGCGACCCAGTTCAACGAAATTGAACTCAGACCGATCTGGTTTCCACCGCCACCAACAGACCCATGGTTGCCCGGGAACCAGTGCTGCATATGGCTAGGCACCAGATTACTGTCATACTTTTCATTTAATTCCGGCATATTAAACCACGGATAACTGGGGAATGTGATCCGGCGTTCATCAATGGCGATGGCATGGCGCGCCGCTAAAACGATCGACGACAGCTCAGCGTCATGGAACCAGTATTGCACGTTCAACCACTTGGAAACCGGCAGAAACTCCTGCGCACCAAGGGCGGACACCGTGTCCCAGACCCCAAGATACGCAATTTTGAGCGGCACGACATCCGCCACCGAATGGCCCATCCGTTTACGCCACGCGCGTTCCTTATCGCTCGTCGTCACGCGCGGCGCAAAATCCAATCTATAGTCATGGCTTTCGTCCGTATTGGGGTGCGTCTTCGGGTCCAAACTGCGGTAGCATTTGATCGCATCAGGAATAGCCGCCAAACGCTCTCGCGCAGGAATTCCGCAAGACCGGATCAACCCGACCAAAGATTGTGCCGCAAAGGACCCGCGTGAGAAACCAAAGATGCAAATCTCATCGCCCGGTTCATAGAGAAACACCAGATTGCGATAGGCGTTTTCGATGATCGCCGTCAAACCCCAGCCAAGTGCGCCACCGAACAGACGATCGGTTTTTCGCGCCACCCCTGTGTTCCCTTACCCCGCGCCCACGCCCGTCGAATAGGACACGACCTGCGGCATCCCGCCCTCATTATAGGGCCGCACACATTGCGCCAAACGAACCACATTCGTCGGGTGCCGAGCGTCAGGTCTGTTCCATGTACCATCGATGAAAATAGCGATCCGTTTCATAGTCTTGCCCCTCAAAATTCAAATCTAAATTGAAACGGCCTTGCCGTAGCGTCAAGTCAGCAATACCTGACCCAACAGTGCGACGCGGTCTTGTAATCTACAACGCCGCGCTAATTATGAGTCATGAAAAAAACACTCCTGACCCTGATCTTAACTGTGACCTTTGTGGTCTCGCCCTATTTCACTTCGCCGTTCAGCGGGTTTCAGGCGGATCAATTGCCGATTCCACAGATTGACCCACCGATCCAACCGGCAGGCTACGCCTTCGCGATCTGGGGTCTGATCTATGGTTGGCTGATTGTGTCGGCCGTTTTCGGCATCTGGAAACGCAGCGGCGATCCGGCGTGGGATAAAATGCGCGCGCCGCTGATTGTCAGCCTCGCACTTGGCACGCCGTGGCTTTGGGTGGCAAACCAATCGGCCATCGGCGCGACTATTTTGATCTTTGCGATGGCCGTTCCCGCGATTGTTGCGACATTGCGCGCGCCGCGCGTCGACCCATGGCTCGCACTCTGGCCTGTATCGATCTATGCAGGCTGGCTGACGGCTGCATCCTTCGTGTCGCTGGGCAGCACAGCTGCGGGATACGGGATCGTGTTTGGCGCAACGGGCTGGGCGTTTGCAGGGATTGCACTCGCCCTGATCGTGGCGCTTTCCGTGCAGCGCCGCCTTGGGGCGACGCCGGGCTACGGCCTGACGTTGATTTGGGCGTTGGTGGGCATAATCGTCGCAAATGGCATGACCCCTGTGGGCGCATTCGCAGCCCTAGGAATCGTTGCAATGTTGGCACTGCTGGCCTTTCAGCTGCGCCAGATGCCAACCGGCCATCCTAGCCCCTAAACCGCTTTTTCACGTCAGCTGGTGCCTTACCCAAGTGCTTACGCAGGCGCGACGGCGTTGATTTCGTGTTGTTTTTATACGGGTTCTTATCCGCTTGGCTGCGGAAATGCAGACGTATCGGCGTGCCCGGCATGTCGAAATCCAACCGCAATCCGTTGACCAGATAGCGCGAATAGCTTTCGGGCAGCATATCGGGATGGCTACACATCACAACAAACCCTGGTGGGCGGGTTTTGACCTGTGTGGCATAACGCATCTTGATGCGACGCCCGCCCGGTGCTGGGGGCGGATGCGCCTCGGTCATGCCCATCAACCAACGGTTCAATTGCGCGGTGGTGATACGACGGTTCCAAACCTCATGGGCCTTCAGGATGGCCTCTTGTAGACGATCAATGCCGCGTCCGGTCTTGGCGGACACAGTCACCAACGGCGCGCCTTTTAGCTGGGGCAGCAAACGGGTGAATTGTTCCTGAAGCTCTTTCAGCTTGGCCTGCTTTTCGCCCTCAACATCCCACTTGTTCACGGCCAGCACCACAGCACGACCTTCGCGTTCGGCAAGGTCGGCAAGCCGCAAGTCCTGCTGTTCAAACGGAATTTCCACGTCGATCAGGATGACCACAACTTCGGCGAATTTCACCGCACGCAGACCATCCGCAACAGACAGTTTTTCCAGCTTTTCTTGCACCTTGGCACGTTTACGTATGCCTGCCGTGTCAAAGATACGCACAGGAACCGTTGCGCCCTCTGGGCCCCAGTCCATCTGCACAGAAATCGCATCACGGGTAATCCCCGCTTCGGGTCCAGTCAAAAGCCGGTCTTCGCCAAGGATCTGGTTGATCAGCGTCGACTTACCCGCATTTGGTCGGCCCACGACAGCAATCTGCAATGGCTTTGCTTGGGTGGGAACGCGCGGGCCGTCTTCTTCGTTGTCTTCATTAACTTCGACGTCCACGTCCGGCGCATCGGCGGCTGCGCGTTCTTCAAACGCATCCGAAATCGGCATCAAGACATCATACATCTCGCTCAGGCCTTCGCCGTGTTCGGCAGATAGACGAATTGGTTCGCCAAGGCCCAGATTGAAGCCCTCGATCACGCCCGCATCAGCGGCACGGCCTTCGGATTTATTGGCAGCCAGAATCACCTTGGCACTTTTCTTGCGCAGGATGTCGGCGAACACTTCATCCGCAGGCATAATCCCCATGCGGGCATCATACATAAACAAGCAAACATCCGCCATTTCAACGGCGCGTTCGGTCAAAGCACGCATGCGGCCCTGCAACGATTCATCTGTGGCTTCTTCCAGACCCGCGGTGTCGATCACCGTAAAGCGTAAATCCCCCAAACGCGCGGCACCTTCGCGCAAATCGCGCGTGACTCCGGGTTGGTCATCAACAAGCGCAAGCTTTTTGCCGACAAGACGGTTGAACAACGTGGATTTGCCGACGTTCGGGCGGCCCACAATGGCGAGAGTGAATGACATGGGTTACGACTCTGTTAGGTTAGAGACGCGCAGTACACCCTTTGTCGCTTAACGGAAAGCCAGCAATTGGCCCCGCTTGGTAACAACATAAAGCGTGCCGTTGGCAACGACAGGGTTTGACGCCGCCCCACCTGGGATTTCGATGGTTCCGACCAAGGCGCCCGACGTGGGGTCAAACTGGCGAATCAACCCGTCGCTTGACGCCACAATAAGACGACCCCCCGCAAGAATAGGACCATAATGGGCAAAACGGGTTTTCTGGCGACGTTCGCGGGTTTCTTCAAAACCGGGCAATGCCACACGCCAAATCGCGGTGCCATCGTCAGCGTCAAGCCTTAGCAATTCACCGATATCATTGACCAGAAAAACCGACCCGCCCGCAGGCCATACAGGGCCAACCGCGCCCTCGGTCGCAGTCCAGATGCGATCGCCGTTGGCAATATCAAGCGCCACGACGCGCCCCGAAAAGTTGCCGACGTAGACGCGGTCGCCGTCAATCACCGGATCGCCAGCGATGTCAGAAATGTTCGAAGCGGCTTGGCCGGGGCGTTGGCCGGTCACAACAGTGGACCAGCGGCGCAATCCGCCTTCAGGGAAAGCAGCAAGCACTTCACCTGTAGGAAACGGGAAAATCGCAAAATCGCCGGATACCGCAGCACCTGCCCCGCCTGAGAAATTTGACACAGGTGGTGTGCCACTTTGGGTCCAGCGAATTCGCCCCGATGCCAACTCAATAGCCCAAGCGCGGCCATCACGGGCCACGACATAGGCCAGATCACCGACAATTGTTGGTGCAGAAGTACCTGGTGCGTCAAGGTCTTGGCGCCAGATCTCAGCGCCAGAAGCCGCGTCCAGCGCGACAACTTCACCAAATCCGGTGGTTGCCAGCAAAACAGGTCCTGCCACAGCAAGACCGCCACCGGACGCATCGCGAGGATTGTCGGTTGGTGGGATGACGCTGCGCGCCCAAAGGGTTCCCCCTGCGCTCGAAGTCGCAACAACCTGACTTTGCGCATCCATCGTGTAGATCGCGTTAGGAGTTACGATCGGATCAGCGGTTATCCGAAGCCGGCGGCTGTCACCTGCTCCGATACCGTTGGAAAACAACGGTGCGAGGGACGCGCCAAGGGCCGGATGGGTCACCATATGGTTCGGCCCACCATTGCGATGGGTCCAATTGGCGTTGATCACCGCAGCGGGCAATGAAATCGGGCGGGCTTGGTTCACGAAGGCGGCGACATCTGTCGCGCCGCCCCGAATATCAAGCCGCTCACCCGTGAGGATGATGTCTTGTTCTCCGCAGGCTGCCAGCGCCGTCGTAAACGCCAAAGCCACCAGTGTCGGTCTCTTGAAGACTGTCAATATTCTGCCTGTCACGTCGTTCCCCTTTTCGGGCCCCTTAGCGGGTGTCTTAATTGTCCTGCGCATCCGTGGCAGCAATACTACCTACAAGTGCGTCAATGTCACCGCCCAAGGCCACAATCATACTGAACGCCCGCTCACGCAAGCCCCGCGTCGCTTCGGCATCTTGGGCAAGGGCGACAAATTGCGTCATCGCAGTTTCAATGTCGCCCGCTTCAACGCTGATCAGCGCCAGCTGTTCTTGCGCAAGCACACGGAACGGCCCACCGGCCATGGCCAAGCCTGCCAGCAGCGCGCGACGATCTTCAATCGACAGTGTATCGCCTTGAACCATAATGGATTTCAACACCGCAAGGTCGCGGTATACTTGCGGTGCGCCAGCGTCCAGCGCCACGGCCTCAAGTGCGCCAGCGGCCCCCGCGATGTCGTCGGTTTCAGTCAAATTAGCTGCGGTCAACAAACCTGTGATCGCAGCAGCAGGGCCGCTTACATCAATCGCCTGCAAGGCGGCAGCGCGCCCCTCGTCGTCGTCAATTTCCAGCGCCGCAAGGATTTCATCACCCGCAGCCTGCGCCGCACTTGTCGTCTGCGCCTTGCGAAACTCCGAATATGCGGTGCCGCCAACGATCAGCAAAACCGCCAAGACGGCGATCCAGCCATATTTGCGCATATAGCCGAACAGCTTGTCCTTGCGGACCTCTTCGCTGACTTCATCGATAAATGATTCAGAATTGCTCATAGTGACCTCGCGCAGTTTCACGCCCCTCTTATCGCGAAGGGGCAAGCAGGGACAAGACCCGCGCAGTTACACATTGGGATTGCGCAGGAAATCCGCGTCATTTCTGATGAATTCAGCAAAGTAACGACCTTTAACATTTCCGCCTTGCCGATGCGTCAATTTTTTCATTAAACTAAACTGATCAGTTTAACGTAAGAATATTACATCACACCCTTTTGATCCCCCACTGCGAGACCTGATTTATGCGTTTTATGCCCCTATTCACAGCCATCGTCGTGTCGATCGCACTTTATGCCCTCGTCTTTGAGAGGGACTCGTTGCTGGCCTTCGCCCAAGTCGAGCCGGGCTTCGAAGAAATTATCGACGACGCCGTCACAGCTAACCCTATCAGTGTCGTCGCCATGACATCGCAAGCCGTCACCGTGGACAGCGCCGTTATCATGCGCGGGCGCACCGAAGCTGCACGGCAAGTGACCGTTGCATCCGAAATTTCGGGCCTTGTGATCTCCGAACCTATCCGCAAAGGCGCATTTGTCGACGCCGGCGATCTGTTGTGCCAACTTGACCCTGGCACGCTTGCAGCACAATTGGCCGAAGGCCGCGCGCGTCTGGCCGAAGCGCAAGGCCGCGTCCCCGAAGCCCAAGCAACTGTCGTTGAGGCCTCCGCCCGCGTTCGCGAAGCCGAAATTAACGTCAACGTCGCACGCCGCCTGTCTGAAGACGGTTTTGCGTCAGAAACCCGTCTGATCAGTGCCGAAGCCGCACTGGAAGCTGCAAATGCAGGCGTGCAGCGCGCCTCTAGCCAAGTGATATCAGCGCAAGCGGGCATTGAAGGTGCGCAAGCCACCGTCGCCGCAGATGAGCGTGCGATTGAGCGTTTGAACATCACTGCACCCTTTGCGGGTCTGCTTGAAAGTGACACCAGCGAACTTGGCTCGCTCATGCAGCCCGGCGCGCCCTGCGCCACGATTATCCAGCTGGATCCGATTAAACTGGTGGGTTTTGTGCCCGAAGCCAGCGTGAGCCAGATCACAGTTGGTGCCATGGCCGGCGCGCGACTGACAACAGGGCAAGAGGTCGTGGGCCAAGTGACGTTCCTGTCGCGCTCAGCAGATGAGCAGACCCGCACCTTCCGCGTTGAAGTGCGGGTGCCAAACGCCGATCAGCGTATCGGTGACGGGCAAACTGCCGAAATTATCGTGGCATCAGACGGACGCATGGCGCATCTTTTGCCCGCCTCATCCTTGACGCTGGACAATGACGGCGCCATCGGCATCCGCGCCATCGTCACACAAGAAGGAGGCGGCAGCGATATCGCCCAGTTCATGCCCGTGGGCATCATGCGCGACACCATTGATGGCATCTGGGTCACAGGCCTGCCCAGCACGGTGGACGTGATTGTTGTCGGACAAGAATATGTGACAGATGGCGTGCCCGTCTTCGCAACCATGCAGTAGGAAACTGACGAATGATCAAAATCATCGACGTCGCCGCCGCACGTGCGCGCATGGTCATCGCCTTTATCGTCCTGTCGCTTTTGGCAGGGGGATTTGCCTATTACGCCCTACCCAAAGAAGGCGAACCGGACATCGAAATTCCGGTGATCTTCGTGTCCGTCCCCTTCCCCGGTATTTCAGCAGAAGACTCAGAAACACTGCTGGTCCAGCCAATGGAATCACAGTTGCGCGACCTTGACGGGTTGAAGACCATGACCGCGACGGCAGCCGAAAGTTACGCGAGTGTGGCGCTGGAGTTCGATTTTGGTTGGAACAAGACCGAAACCATGGCCGACATTCGCGACGCGATGAATACAGTCGAAAGCGAATTTCCAGACGGGGCCGATAATTATTCCATCAACGAAATCAACTTTTCCGAATTCCCGATCATCATCGTCAACCTGACGGGCGATGTCCCCGAACGCACGCTTATCCAAGTGGCTGAGGATTTGCAGGAAACCGTGGAAGGCATCGAAGGTGTACTTGAGGCCGCGTTAACCGGCCAGCGCGCCGAGATGATCGAAGTCATCATCGACCCGCTAAAGCTGGAATCCTACAACGTCACCGCAAGTGAGCTGATCGACGTCGTCACCCAAAACAACCTATTGATCGCCGCCGGAGAGGTAGAGACAGCACAGGGGTCATTCGCTGTCAAAATCCCGTCCAGTTTCGATGAACCACGCGACATCTATTCTCTGCCCGTCAAGATCAACGGCGACCGAGTTATCACGCTAGGCGACCTTGCAGAAATCCGCCTGACGTTTGAAGACCGCGCAAGCACCGCGCGCTTTAACGGAACGACGACTGTTGCACTGCAGGTGGTCAAACGCCGCGGGTTTAATCTGATCGACACCGCACAAGAAGTGCGCGACGTGATCGACGCCGAAGTCGCCGCATGGCCGCAAGATTTACAAGACGCAGTGCAAGTTGGCATGTCTAACGATCAGTCCCGCAATGTAGTTTCCATGGTCCGCCAGCTTGAAGGCTCGGTTTTGACCGCCATCGCACTGGTGATGATCGTGGTCCTCGCTACCCTTGGCATGCGCCCAGCGCTGCTGGTCGGCTTTGCTATTCCGACATCGTTCCTGTTGTGCTTTGCTTTCCTTGCAGTAATGGGCGTGACCATTTCAAACATCGTGATGTTCGGACTGATCCTTGCGGTGGGAATGTTGGTGGACGGGGCCATTGTGGTGGTCGAGTTCGCCGACAAACGCATGCAAGAAGGCGCCGGCCCAATGGAGGCTTATACCGACGCTGCCAAGCGGATGTTTTGGCCCATCGTGTCGTCAACCGCCACGACGCTCTGTGCGTTCTTGCCCATGCTGTTCTGGCCCGGTGTGCCGGGGCAATTCATGGGCATGTTACCTGTCACAATCATCTTCGTTTTGTCCGCATCACTCATCGTGGCGCTGATCTACCTGCCCGTCATGGGCGGTGTCACGGGGCGCATGTCACGCGCCTTTGGCAGCACGTCAGACGCGCTCAAGGCCCGCCTGCCGTGGTTCGTAAATGCCCTCTTGGTTTTGCCCGCGATCATGATCGTGTTCACCGGCGCGATGATGACATTGAACCCCGGCTATTTAACGGGTGAACAAGTCAACAACGGCGGATTTTTCGCAGCCCTGCCTGGGATGATTGTGTTCTTGTTGGGCGGCGTGGCCGTGTCGATCACCGTCAGTGCCGCCAAAATCGAACGCCCTGTAAAACGCATCAAAGCTGGTTACCGCCGCACGATCTTTGGCCGCTTTATCCATTTTATCGCTGGCAATCCGATTATGCCCATCGTGTCTATCGTCGGCATCATCTTCCTAGTTTATTCGACATTCATCTTTTTTGGGGCCAACAACAACGGCGTTGAATTCTTCGTTGAAAACGAACCCGAACAGGCCATCGTTTACGTCCAAGCCCGCGGAAACCTGTCGATTGCGGAAAAAGACATTCTCGTGCGCCAAGTCGAAACCATCACCCTGCAAGAACCCGGCATCCAGTCGGTCTTTGCCTTTGCTGGCGAAGGTGGGCTGAACCAAAACACCGCCAGTGCAAGTGGTCCAAAAGATGCCATTGGCCAGCTGCAAATCGAATTGGTGCCATGGGACGACCGCCCCGAATTTGCCCGCGCCAACGACATTGATTTGGCCACGTTGGACGGCGATCTGGTGATCGCACGCCTGCAAACCGCCCTTGATACGATTCCCGGTATCCGCACTGAAATCCTGAACCTCTCGGCGGGACCGGGTGCTTCCAAACCGGTGCATCTGCGCCTGTCAGGTGACAATTGGGATGAATTGCGCACAGCAACAGCCCTCGCGCGCGACCAGTTCGACACGACCTCCGGCCTGACCCTGATTGAGGACAGCCGCCCCCTCCCCGGCATTGATTGGGAAATCACAGTAGATGTGCAGAAAGCAGGTCGGTACGGCGCCAATGTCGCCGCTGTCGGTGGCATGGTGCAACTGGTGACGCGGGGCATTTTGCTCGACACGATGCGGGTCGACTCCTCGGACGAGGAAATCGAAATCCGTGTGCGCCTGCCCGAAGCCAACCGCGTGCTGTCCACGCTGGACAGCCTTCGCGTGCGCACCACGTCAGGCCTGGTGCCACTGTCCAATTTCATCTCCCGCACGCCTGTTCCCGAACTAGCGCAGATCGACCGGATCGACCATAACCGCTACTTTGATGTGAAAGCGGATGTCGCACCGAACCTGACGAAATTGACAACTGGCGAAGGCGATAACCTGTCCGTCCTCGGCCTGTTTCGAGAACTGCAGGACAACGACGCAGCACCGGACGCCAACCGCACGATCATGTCATCGGACGGCACAATCTTTGTGCTGGTTGACCTGATTGATGCGCCAAACGTCGCGGCTGTGCAAACCGCCATCACCGACGGCGATGCGCTCCCCGTGGCTGTCAATGGCAACGAACGCATTGCGACGATAACCCAGTGGCTCGACACCAACCCCTTCCCCGCCTCTGTCAGCTTCGAGTGGACCGGCGATCAAGAAGACCAAGCCGAATCCGGTGCGTTCCTCGCAAAGGCGTTCGCGGGCGCATTGGGCTTGATGTTCATCATCCTGCTGGCGCAATTCAACTCGGTCTATAACTCGGTGCTGGTTCTGCTGGCCGTGGTCCTGTCCACCACGGGCGTGCTGATCGGTATGCTAGTCATGGATCAGGCGTTTTCGATCATCATGACGGGAACAGGGATCGTCGCCCTTGCGGGTATCGTGGTGAACAACAACATCGTGTTGATCGACACCTATCAAGAATACGAACGCTACATGCCCCGCATCGAAGCGATCACCCGCACCGCCGAGGACCGTATTCGCCCCGTGTTACTGACGACCATCACCACTATGGCGGGCCTTGCGCCGATGATGTTCGGCCTTTCGCTGGACTTTATCGGTGGTGGGTATTCCATCGACAGCCCAACATCACTGTGGTGGAAACAACTGGCAACGGCAGTGGTATTTGGCCTGGGCATCGCAACCGTGCTGACGCTAGTCTTTACCCCGTCGATGCTGGCCTTGCGAGTCTGGGTCACGACCTATGCGCACTGGGGTGGTCAACTGATGTCCAAATTGTCGATGGGCAATTCCAGCCGCGCCGCACAAGACTGGGCGCTGAGCCGTGAAGCTAAACAGGTTAAGGCACCCGAAATCATCTGGGACGATCCTGATGACGTGCCCGTCGCTGTGATGGCACCTACAGCGTCCCTGAAAGCAGCTGAGTGATGGCGGAGCCTGCAAAGGTTCTGGCATCACTCCCGCCAGAAAGCCGCGCGGACCTAACCACGCGCAGCGATCGCGCGGGGCTGCTGCATCTGGCAAAACATGCAAGTATCATCTTGGTGTTGGCGGGCTATGTCGCCGCCGGACTGCCAATGTGGTGGGTGGCATTGCTGCCACTTGGTATCGCGCTGGTGTTTTTGTTTACGCTTCAACATGAATGCACCCATCAGACGCCGTTCAAGTCGGTCTGGCTGAACGAGCTCGTCGGCCACATCTGCGCTGTCTTGATCGCGCAACCGTTCCTGTGGTTTCGCGCGTTCCACTTGGCGCATCACCGTCACACGAACGACCCCGACAAAGACCCAGAACTGGCTGGCGATGCAAAGCCCGAATCTTGGTCCGCCTTCGCATGGCATCTGGGTTCCTTTGGATATTGGGCGTCGAAACTTCGCACACTTTGGGAGAACGCCCGCGGATCGTTCGATCTGTCCTACGTGTCGCCCCGCGCCCACGCTCGATTTAAAATCGAAAGCCGCCTGTTGATTGCGCTTTACGCCGTAGTGATACTTTTCACGCTGACCGTGAGCCCGATCCTGATCTGGATATGGGCCCTGCCGCTGGCGCTCGGATTTCCAGTGTTACGTCTGTATCTTTTGGCCGAGCACGGACGCTGCCCGCAGGTCGCCAATATGTTCGAAAACTCACGCACAACGTTAACGAATACAGCTGTCAATTTGCTCGCGTGGAACATGCCCTATCACGCCGAACACCACGCCTATCCAAACGTGCCGTTCCACAAGTTGCCAGATGCCCACGCGGTCACGGCACCCCACTTGACGGTCATTGCGGATGGCTACGTGGCCTTCACAAAAACCTATACCTTGCCGCTAAAATAACTGGACGGCAGTTACGCCGCCTTTTCATCCTGCTGCTGGCGATGCCAAAGCTGCGCATAGCGCCCGTCTGCCGAAATCAACGCGTCATGGGTGCCCTGCTCAACGATCATGCCCTCCTCAAGCACAACAATCCTGTCTGCATCCGAAATGGTGCTCAGGCGGTGCGCTATGGTAAGAACCGTGCGGCCTTGCCCCATCGCCTTAAGCTCGGTCTGGATTTTGCCCTCAGTCTCTGTGTCCAGCGCGCTTGTTGCCTCATCTAGGATCAGGATAGGCGGGTCCTTGAGCAACGTACGTGCAATGCCGACACGTTGCTTTTCGCCACCCGATAATTTTAAACCACGCTCCCCGACAGTCGTTTCATACCCGTCGGGCAGGCTTTCGATGAAGTCATGGATTTTCGCCGCTTTAGCCGCTGCTTTGATGTCGTCAAAACTGGCCCCATTGCGTCCATAGGCGATGTTGTAGCGGATGGTATCGTTGAACAGCACCGTGTCCTGCGGCACGACACCGATCTGGTCATGCAGGCTTTCCTGCGTCACATCACGAATGTCTTGGCCGTCAATCCGGATGGCCCCTTCGCCAACATCATAAAACCGGAACAACAGCCGCCCTATGGTGGATTTACCAGACCCCGATGACCCAACAATCGCCACGGTTTGACCCGCTGGCACCGGTAAATCAACGCCTTTCAAAATGGGTCGCGCCGCGTCGTAGCCAAAGAACACCCCTTCAAAGACCACTTCGCCACCTTTGACCTTTAGAACCTTGGCGTCCGGTTTATCATTCACCTCGGCCGGTTGTCCGAGCAAGGTAAACATATCCCCCATGTCGATCAAAGCTTGGCGGATTTCGCGGTAGACCGTGCCCAAAAAGTTCAGCGGCATGGTGATCTGGATCATGTAGGCGTTTACCATCACGAAATCACCCACCGTCAATGCGCCGTTCTGCACGCCTATTGCGGCCATAACCATGACCCCGACCAATCCGCCAGTTATCAACACCGACTGGCCGAAATTCAGAAACGCCAGCGAATAAGAGGTCTTTAGCGCGGCGGCGACGTACTGCTCCATCGCCCCGTCGTAGCGATTTGCCTCACGCTCCTCGGCGCCAAAATATTTCACTGTCTCGAAATTCAGCAGGCTATCAATCGCCTTTTGGTTCGCGTCAGTGTCTTGATCGTTCATTTCCTTGCGGATTTTCACCCGCCATTCGGTGACAGTAAATGTGAACCAGATATAAAGCGAAATGGTGCCAACAACGACGGCCAAGTACCAGACATCAAACAGGAAAAATAGAATGATCGCGATCATGATCAATTCAAGGATCAGCGGACCAATGCTGAACAGCAAGAACCGCAGCAAAAAATCAACACCTTTGACACCGCGTTCGATAATCCGGCTTAATCCGCCAGTTTTGCGCGTGATGTGATAGCGCAAGGACAGGCGGTGAATGTGGGTAAACGTTTCAAGCGCGAGCGCACGCAGCGCCCGTTGCCCGACTTTGGCGAAGATCACATCGCGCAATTGCTGAAACCCGACGTTCATCAAGCGCACAAATCCATAGGCCACCGTCAGCCCGACAGCACCAATCGCCAACATCGATGCTGATCCCTCGCCCGCCAGCGCATCAACTGCGCCTTTGTACAAAATCGGCGTGCCCACTGCGATCAGTTTGGCGAAGAAGAGCACTGCCATGGCCGCCACTACGCGCCGCTTCACCCACAATTCATCTTCGGGCCAAAGGTACGGGATCACACGCTTGATCACGTTCCAGCCTTCCACTTTATTATTGTCGAGGTTTGCGGAAGTTTTGGTCGCGCGGCGCATAGTAATTTCCCATCTGAACTGAAGCGTTTACTTAGTGTGCCTGAGTCAGATTAACCAGACTTGAGGCGCATCATCGCCAACATCCGTGCCTTATCACCCCCATCACGCGGATCACAAATCGCTGCTGCCAACCCTTGCAGCGATGCAATATTATGCCCTGCCAGAAAGCTGGTAACATGGGGCATCATGGCGCGAATTCCGTGGGCTTGGGGTGCGAAATTCTCCCAACGCATCAGCGGGTTGAGCCAGATAAGCTGTCGCGCAGACAGGTTCAGCCGTTCCATCGCCTTGGCCAAATCACCAGTTGCGTCGCGGTCCAGCCCATCTGTGATCAACAAAACGCACGCGCCCTGCCCCAAAACACGGCGCGACCAGTCACGGTTGAAGGCCGCAATGCAGGCCCCGATCCGCGTCCCGCCTTCCCAATCTTGCGCCTGCGCCCCAACGGCGGCCAGTGCGTCATCAACGTCAAGGGTGCGTAAATGGCGGGTGATGTTGGTTAATTGGGTGCCGAATGTGAACGCATGAACGCTGCCCCATCGCTCGCCCTTTTGATTGGCAATTGAGTGAACAAAATGCAGCACTGCACGGCTATAGGCCGACATTGAGCCCGAAATATCGCACAGCACGACTAAATTGGGCGCGCGCGTTCGCCGTGTCTTCATCGCAATTTCGTGGATTTCACCACCCCAGCGGTTGGCGATCCGCAGGGTTTGCCGCCAATCAGGACTGCGCCCAGCGCCCGCTTTCATGCGTCGCGACACCAGCGGATTAATCGGCAAGGTCAGCGTCGACAAGATGCGTTTGGCATGCGCCATTTCATCGCAACTCATCTGTTCAAAATCCAATGTGCGCAGGCGTTCTTGCGCAGAAACGGTCTGGGACGCGTCAATGTCGGTCTCGATCGCGTCCTCTTGTGGTCTGTCCTTCGCCGGTGCCTCTGCCCCGTCTAACAACGCCTCAGCCGCGCGTTTTTCGGCGGGTTTGGCGGGACGGTCTTCTTGCACGCCACGCAACATCGGCGTGAGCAGCGACATCATGTGATCAAGGTAGTGCGGGTCGCGCCAGAACAGCCGGAACGTTTGGGCAAATACCGCGCGGTGATCGGGGCGGCTGACAAAACAAGCTTGCAACGTGTAGAAAAAATCCGCGCGATCGCTAAATCCCGCAACCCTGACAGCCGCAACGGCATCCAGCACGCGGCCAGGCCCGATCGGTAATCCCACTTTGCGCAACGCCCGCGCGAAATGCGTGATGTTGTGGGCGAGCTTGCCATCTTCGGGCAGATCAAGGGACGGCAGGTCCATCACGTTCGCGCAATCGGGGCGCTGCCCCCGGCCATTCGGCCTCCCCCTGGATTTTTACGAGACAAAGGCAATTTATTGATCACCGAGATGAGCCCGCGCTGAGTCAAGAATGCGTTTTGCTTCGGATCCTTGCAGCGCTTGAATGTCGTCCTGGTATTTCAGTATCGCCCCCAAGGTGTCGCTGATGACCTCTGGCGACAGGGCGATCACGTCCAGCGCCAGCAGGCATTTCGCCCAATCAATTGTCTCTGCGACACCCGGCTTTTTGAACAGGTCTTCGCGTCGCAATGCCTGTACGAACGCGACAACCTCGCGCGAGAGGGCCTGCTGTGCCTCGGGCGCACGGGTGGCCAAAATCTTCATCTCGCGTTCAAAATCAGGAAAGTCGACCCAGTGATACAGGCAGCGGCGTTTCAGCGCATCATGCACCTCGCGGGTGCGGTTGGATGTCAGGATCACAATGGGCGGCTCTGGCGCTTTGATCGTGCCAAGTTCGGGAATCGTGACTTGGAACTCCGACAATGCCTCAAGCAGATAGGCTTCAAACGGCTCATCGGTGCGGTCAACTTCGTCGATCAGCAGCACCGGCGCACCACCGGGCTGGGCGCGCATGGCCTGTAGCAGCGGGCGTTCGATCAGATAGTCCTCGGTAAAAAGTTCAGCCTTTAGCGCAGTGCGATCCGCGCCACCGGCGGCTTCGGCGGTGCGAATGGCAATCATCTGTTCAGCAAAATTCCATTCGTAGACGGCAGACGCCGCGTCCAGACCCTCATAACACTGCAACCGGATCAGGCGGCGGCCAAGGGAGGTGGCGATGGCTTTGGCAATCTCAGTCTTGCCTGTCCCCGCTTCGCCCTCCAAAAATAACGGGCGACCCAATCGTTGCGACAAAAACACAACCGTCGCCAGTGAACGGCCACAAATATAGCCCTGCGCGGCTAGGTCTGCTTGCACATCGTCAATGGTTTGCATCAATTTGCCCCTTTGTTTCCATAAGCTGCATGCAAAAGCGCTTGCGTCAAGGCGCGCATTGTTCGCGCGGTTCAGGCAGGTTAGACTAAAACCTGAGCACCAAGGAGATCGAGAATGAATGAGTCGTCAGCAATCTTAGCGGGTCACGGACCAGATTTGGCCGCGTTTGAATGGTCAGATGCCCTGCGTCTGGAGGACCAGTTGAGCGAGGACGAACGCATGCTGCGCGACGCGGCCGCGGCATTTGCACAAACCACCCTGCAGCCCAAAGTGCGCGACGCCTACCGCGAAGAGGTTACCGACGCGGGCATTTTCCGCCAGATGGGTGATGCAGGTCTACTTGGCCTGACGATCCCCGAAGAATACGGCGGGTTGGGCGCCGGTTATGTCACCTACGGGTTGGTCGCGCGGGAAATCGAACGCGTCGATTCCGGGTATCGTTCGATGATGTCGGTGCAAAGCTCGCTTGTGATGTACCCGATTCACGCCTACGGCTCCGCGGCCCAGCGCAAGAAATTCCTTCCCGGATTGGCCAGCGGTGCGTTGATCGGCTGCTTTGGCCTGACCGAACCAGACGCTGGATCCGACCCTGCAGGCATGAAAACCCGCGCGGTCAAAACCCCGACGGGGTATAAGATCAGCGGTGCAAAGATGTGGATTTCCAACGCGCCAATTGCCGATGTCTTCGTGGTCTGGGCCAAATCAGACGATCATGGCGGTAAAATCCGTGGCTTTATTCTTGAAAAGGGCATGACTGGTCTCAGCGCCCCGAAGATCGGCGGCAAGCTGTCCCTGCGCGCCTCTGTGACGGGGGAAATCGTGATGGACGGGGTTGAGGTTGGCGAAGACGCGTTGTTGCCAAACGTTCAAGGCTTGAAGGGGCCGTTCGGCTGTTTGAACCGTGCGCGCTATGGAATTGCTTGGGGCGTGATGGGGGCCGCAGAGTTCTGCTGGCACGCGGCGTTGCGCTACGGGCTTGATCGCAAGCAATTCGGCAAACCACTTGCGCAAACGCAGTTGTTTCAAAAGAAACTCGCGGATATGCAGACAGAAATCACCCTTGGCTTGCAGTCTGCGCTGCAACTGGGCCGCTTGATGGACGCGGGCAAAGCTGCGCCTGCGATGATTTCCATGATGAAACGCAACAACTGCGGCAAGGCGCTGGATATTGCGCGCGCATCCCGCGACATGCACGGCGGCAATGGCATATCAGATGAGTTTCACATCATGCGCCACATGGTGAACCTTGAAACTGTCAATACCTATGAAGGCACGCATGACGTGCACGCACTGATCCTAGGTCGCGCCCAGACTGGATTGCAGGCGTTTTTCTGATGGTTTTTGTAGATCAGAGCACAAACAATCGCCGCACCCCCAGCCTATTTGTGCCCCAATCCACCGCTAGCCCTGCCAACTGTGAGTAGGATCACACCTTGGATATGGAAATAAGATGAAAGATGTTGCTGCCGCGTTTGCCTATGATTTAGGCGACCTTGATCGTTCTGCTTGGATGGAACGTGTCGAAGAGACCGCCGAAGAGTTCGGCCATGCCGAACCTATTGGACCAGATCATATGGCGCTGCTCATCGATGCTGGCCGCACGTTGCTGGTCAGCTTTGAAACCATCGCATCTGTACGCAAACACAATGACGACGACGCGCCGGTCGGTTGGGGATTCGTGCAAAGTCATGGTTGGTCAAGCCTGACCCTCATGGCAAATGCGCAACCCGATTGGTTCCGCCATCCTGCCATGTTTGGCTATTTCGACCGGATGATTGACGACGGGTTCTTTGATGATTTCGATCAGGTGCTATTTTACGGTGCGGGTGCTGCAGGCTACGCCGCCGCCGCCTATAGCGTCGCTGCGCCGGATGCGCAGGTTTTGGTCATTCAACCGCAAGCGACCCTTCGTCCAAGCTTGGCCCGCTGGGACCGCCGCCACCTCGAAGCGCGGCGCTTGGACTTCACGACCCGCTTTGGCTATGCGCCGATGATGGTTGAAACAGCCGATAAGGTAACAATTATTCACGATCCATCCGTGATCGAGGACGCCATGCACGCATCATTGTTTACCGGTGACAACATCACGCATCTGGCCTGCCCCTATCTGGGACCAAACGCAGATCATGCTTTGATCGCCATGGATGTCATGCCGGACATGATTGAACAGGCGATGGCGGGCACTCTAACGGCCACGAGCTTTGCGACACTGTGGCGCGCACGGCAGACGTTTTTACCATATTTGCGAACTTTGTTGGCCCGTTTGGACGGTCAAGACCGCCATGAACGGCTTTTGTCCCGCCTGTGTCGCCACGTAGGGGCAAACGGAAAACGCCCGCTGTTCAACAACAAGCTGGAAGAACTAAAGGCCAAAGGCGTCACCCTTTAGCCTACCGATTTATCGAACCGATTGAGCTCCAATGATATCAGCTGCGACGATCGTCGATGCTACGCTGTCCCCAGCGCAGCAAACGCGCGCCAAAATATCCCAATGCGCCACCCACCGCGAGGCCAAGTGGCGATCCGGTGGCGATCACATTACACGCCACGCCCGCAAGGATCATCGCGATCATGAATGCCAACGCACGCACTTCGTTTTCTTGCACCTCAACGTGTTGACCCATCGTTTTGGCAGCACGACGCGCCAACGGACCTTCAATCATCGGCGTCACAGCACCCGCAGCTAAGGCGATCAAAAAACCAAACATTCAAATATCCTTTTCATTGCTGCATCTGGCTTACGCAAACTCGCCCCCGCTTGGCAAGAGCCGACAGGCTATCGGCAGAGCCATTGGTGCGCTCAAACCCTCTGGTCAGCACGGGGTTGGCAGTGTACGAGACACCCCATGATCAAACAACGCCCAGATCGCATCATCATTCGCCAACCCGATGATTGGCATCTCCACCTGCGCGACGGCGCGATGATGCAGGCCGTGGCGCCTTTGTCCGCCGCACGTTTTGGCCGCGCAATCATCATGCCAAACCTTGTGCCCCCCGTCGTGACAGGCGCACAGGCGCGTGCGTACCGCGACCGGATTATGGCCGCCCTGCCTGCTGATACCAAATTCCGCCCGTTGATGACGTGTTATCTGACCGAAGACACCGACGCCGATGATCTGGCAGCCGGCCACCGCGACGGCATAATCACAGCCGTCAAATTATACCCTGCAGGTGCCACCACAAATTCCGCATCCGGCGTTGCCAACTTTGACAAAATCCGCCCCATTTTGGAGCGTATGGCCGACATTGGTCTGCCTTTGTGTGTGCACGGCGAAGTCACCGATCCCGACGTCGACATTTTTGACCGCGAAGCCGTGTTTATCGACAAGGTTCTAAAGCCGATCCGCAAACGGGTGCCCGACCTTAAAGTGATCATGGAACACATCACCACGCAGGATGCGGTGGATTATGTGCGCGACAGCCGAGCTAACCTCGCGGCGACGATCACGACGCACCATTTGATCATCAACCGCAATCACATCCTCGCGGGCGGGATCAAACCACACTATTATTGCCTTCCCGTCGCCAAACGCGAACGGCACCGCATCGCGTTGGTTCAGGCTGCAATTTCAGGCGACAAACGCTTCTTTCTTGGCACCGATTCAGCGCCGCACACGGACGCCAACAAACTTCTGCCCTGTGGCTGCGCCGGCTGTTTCACCGCGATCAATACCCTGTCGTGCCTCGCTGAAGTCTTTGATGTTGCTGGTAAAATGGACAAGTTTGAAAGCTTCACATCGCTGTCTGGCCCGCGGTTCTACGACCTTGCGCCCAATGACGCGACCGTGACGCTGATACGGGGCGATGCGGTAACCTACCCCGATCACATCGACACCGCCGATGGTCCCGTCACGGTGTTCGATCCCGGTTTTCCGCTGCACTGGCGCGTTGAATAACTCCAAGAAGAGAGACCTGCATGATCCCCTCCGCCTTTCCCGACAAATCCGAAATCGCCCGTCTGACTGCGCGGATGTTGATTGAAATTGGTGCGATTGATTTCAACGCAGCAGAGCCATTCACCCATGCGTCCGGCAAAAAGGCCCCCACCTATGTGGATTGTCGCAAGCTGATCTCGTTCCCGCGAATCCGCTCCACGTTGATGGATTTTCTGGCCGTGACAACCATGCGCGAAGTCGGGTTTGAAGCATTTGATAACATCGCAGGCGGCGAAACTGCCGGTATCCCGTTTGGCGCATTGATGGCCGAACGCCTCGCCTTACCGATGACCTACGTGCGCAAGAAACCCAAAGGCTACGGGCGCAATGCCCGCATTGAGGGTGTGATGACTGAGGGCCAGCGCGTGCTTCTGGTTGAGGATCTGACAACCGATGGCGGCTCTAAATTGTCGTTCGTCGATGCGATCCGCGAAACGGGTGCAACCTGCAATGCAACGGCGGTGATCTTCTTTTACGGCATCTTTGAGGGGGTCGAGCAAACGCTGGCCGATCACGGCATTCAATTGCTGCACCTATGCACATGGTGGGATGTGCTCGAAGAAGCCAAAACGTCCAAATCCTTTGATGAGGAAACATTGGCAGAAGTCGAAGCGTATTTGCGCGATCCTGCCGGTTGGTCCACCGCGCACGCCTGAATGTTGTAAATAAATTACCCCCATCGGGGCCCTAAATTGCGCTTCATCTAGCGGACTTTACGCTATCCGCAGACTGCATCTTGTGACATGATAAACCCCAAATCCTATCCACAACTTTATACAATTTGCACGAATAGTGCGGGTTTTGTATGACGACGCAGCGGTGGATCGCGAATGCAGGGGCAAAATAGATGAACGAAATTTCGACATTCAACGCGACAGGCACACTTGAAACCACCGTCGATTACGCCCCCCATTCGATTGAGGCTGAACAGCAGCTTCTCGGCGCGATCCTGACCAACAACGATATTTTTGATCGCATCGCATCCATCGTTGGGCCAAATCATTTTTATGATCCCGTTCATGCCCGCATCTTTGATGTGGCAGCTGCGCGCATCGCCAAAAACAACCTCGCCTCCCCCGTGACGCTCAAGGCGTTTCTGGAAGACGACGAAGGGTTGAAAGAACTCGGCGGCCCAGCCTATCTTGCGCGGCTTGCAGGGGCGGCAATTTCGGCGTTTGCGGCGCGCGATTACGCACAGATGATCTATGACCTCTCGGTGCGCCGGGAATTGATCACCGTTGGCCAGGACATCGCGGCGAAGGCCAAAAAAGTCGATGTGGACAACGAACCGAAGGAACAAATCGTCGAGGCCGAGCAAGCCCTTTACAAACTGGCCGAACAAGGCTCGTCCGAGGGCGGATTTCAATCCTTTCTCAAGGCCGTAACCGACGCCGTCAACGTTGCCAACTCTGCGTATCAACGCGACGGCGGGCTGGCGGGCGTTGCCACAGACCTTATTGATCTGGACAACAAGCTGGGTGGTTTGCACAAATCCGACCTGCTGATCCTTGCCGGTCGCCCGTCCATGGGCAAGACGTCTTTGGCGACCAACATCGCCTACAACGTCGCCAAGGCCTATAAAAAGGGCAAGCTGGCCGATGGATCGGAGGGCACAGTTGATGGCGGCGTTGTCGGGTTCTTCAGCCTTGAGATGTCGGCAGAACAGCTTGCCGGTCGTATCCTTGCGGAAGCCTCTGAGATCTCCAGCCACAAAATCCGCCAAGGTGATATGACCGAGGTCGAATTCCGCCGCTTTGTCGATGCAGCCAAACAGCTTGAAGCCTGCCCACTTTATATCGATGACACAGCCGCAATCCCGATCAGCCAACTCTCCGCCCGCGCGCGGCGTCTGAAACGCACCCACGGGCTGGATTTGTTAATTGTGGACTATCTGCAGCTTGTCCGCGGCACGTCAGAACACCGCGTGCAGGAAATCGGCGAAATTTCCATGGGCCTCAAAGCCATCGCCAAGGAACTGCAAATCCCCGTCATTGCCCTGTCTCAGCTGTCACGACAGGTGGAAAACCGCGAAGACAAACGCCCGCAACTCAGTGACTTGCGCGAATCTGGCTCGATCGAGCAAGACGCCGACGTGGTCATGTTCGTCTATCGCGGCGAATATTATACCGAACGTGAAAAGCCGGAAGACAGCAACATGGAAGCCATGGCGGCGTGGCAGAACAAAATGAACGACCAATTCGGCAAAGCCGAAGTAATCATCGGCAAACAGCGCCACGGCCCGATTGGCATGGTCGAGCTGTCGTTCACGCCTGAATTCACCCGCTTTGGCAATCTTGTGAAACCTTGGCAACAAAACGGTGATCAAGAATTCTAAAGGCGGCTTGCACCGCCCCTTGCGACCACGCGCGCAGGCTGGCACAACGTCCCAATGAGTACAGGTTTTTTATCGGTTGATTTAGATGCGCTGACCGCCAACTGGCGCACCTTGAACGCAATGACAGACGTGGAAACATGCGCTGTCGTCAAGGCGGATGGCTACGGCCTCGGCGTGGCCAAAGTGGGCCGCGCGTTGATGAAGGCAGGCGTAAAACGCTTCTTCGTGGCCGTTCCAGAAGAAGGTGCAATACTACGTCATGCCCTTGGTCCTAATGTGGAAATTTGCATCTTTGCAGGCCACATGCGCGGCGACACCGACATGATCGCAGACATGATGTTGACCCCGATGATCAACACCATCGGCCAGCTGACCCGGCACCTCGAAGCGTTGCCAGAACATCCCTTTGGCGTGCAGCTGGATACCGGCATGAATCGCCTTGGGCTTGAGATTGATGAATGGGCCTCCATCGCCGAAATCGCCCTGACGCAAAACTGTCGCCTCGTCATGAGCCACCTTGCCTGCCCCGACACCCCTGATCACCCGATGAACCGCCAACAGCTTGACCAGTTTCACCTGATGACAGACGGCATCAACGTGCCGCGTTCCTTGGCCGCGACGGGTGGCATATTGCTCGGCCCTGAATACCATTTTGACATGACGCGGCCCGGCATCGGTCTGTATGGCGGCGCTCCCTTCGCTGACGCCCTGCCTGTGGCCTATCTCGACCTACCTGTCATCCAAGTGCGTGATGTCAAAATTGGCGAAACTGTCGGCTACGCCAACGCGTGGACCGCGCAGCGACCCTCAAAAATCGCAACCCTGTCAGGCGGTTACGCTGACGGGCTGACCCGTGCGCTGTCTGCTGGCGCCAATCTGTGGCACGGCGCACAGCCTGTGCCGCTTGTAGGCCGCGTGTCGATGGACCTGATCACGGCGGACGTCACCGACTTGCCCGAATTGCCTGGCGTGCTGTCAGTCCTTGGCCCTGATCAAACCGTTGACGAACTGGCCGCGCGGGCGGGCACGATCGGCTATGAAATCCTCACGTCGCTGGGGCCGCGATATCAGCGACGGTATTCCGGCGCATGATCGGCTCACTCGCCTCTTTGGGCGCTGGCGTTCTTGGGCTTTTGGCGGCAATCGGGCGGTTGGCGGCATTCACTGGACAAACCATCAGCCACCTTGTGCGGCCCCCGTTTTATGGCCGCGAATTCGCCACAGCCTTGCTGCAAATCGGCTATTTCTCCCTCCCCGTTGTTGGCCTGACGGCTTTCTTCACAGGCGGCGCATTGGCGCTACAAATCTATTCTGGCGGTGCGCGTTTTAGCGCCGAAGCCGTGGTGCCGCAAATCGTTGCGATCGGCATGGTCCGCGAGCTTGGCCCAGTCCTTGTAGGCCTGATGATTGCAGCTCGGGTCACATCCTCAATTGCCGCCGAAATCGCCACCATGAAGGTCACCGAACAGATTGACGCGCTTGTCACCTTGTCCACGCATCCGATGAAATACCTGACCCTGCCCCGCGTTCTCGCGGCCACCTTGGTGATGCCTATCTTGGTCGGCGTCGGGGACATCATCGGGATCTACGGTGGCTTTCTGGTCGGCACGGAACGGCTTGGCTTTAACGCGGCCGCTTATTTGCAAAACACAGCAGATTTTCTTGAACCAAGCGACATCGTATCCTCCCTCGCCAAGGGTGCGGTCTTCGGGTTTATCGCTGCCCTCATGGGCTGTTATTACGGCATGAACAGCGAACGCGGCGCGATGGGCGTTGGTCGTGCAACAAAGTCCAGCGTCGTCGCCGCCGCCATTCTGATCCTGGCTGCGAACTTCCTTCTGACAGAGGCATTTTTCTCCGCATGATCACACTTTCAGGCGTTCACAAAACATTCGGCACCAACGCAGTCCTGCGCGGCGTTGATCTGTCTGTGGCCAAGGGCGAAAGTATGGTCGTGATCGGCGGGTCAGGCACCGGAAAGTCCGTGCTGATCAAATCGGTTCTGGGCTTGGTCAAACCCGATGCAGGCATCATCACGGTGGACGGCAAGGACGTCAACAAAGGCGACCGCGACGCTTTTCTTGGGCGGTTCGGCATGCTTTTTCAGGGCGGGGCCTTGTTTGATTCACTCCCCGTTTGGCAAAACGTCGCCTTTCGGTTGCTGCGCGGCAGCCTCAAAAAACCCAAAGACCTAGCGCGCGCCATAGCGGTTGAAAAGCTGCGCCGCGTCGGACTTGGCAGCGACGTCGCCGACCGCCTGCCTGCCGAACTGTCCGGCGGCATGCAAAAGCGCGTCAGCCTTGCCCGCGCCATCGCCGCAGAACCAGAAATTATCTTTTTCGACGAACCGACCACGGGTCTCGATCCGATCATGGCCGGTGTTATCAATGACCTGATCCGCGAAATCGTCACCGAAATGGGGGCAACTGCCGTGACGATCACCCACGACATGACCTCCGTGCGCGCGATTGCAGACAAAGTCGCCATGCTGCACGCTGGAAAAATTCGCTGGACCGGACCTGTGGGCGACATGGATGCCTCTGGCGACCCTTATGTAGACCAGTTCATCCACGGCCGCGCGACAGGCCCGATTGCGGCCGTACGTTAACTCCAGTTTCTCAACCCGCACATATCGCTCTGGCCCGCCCCTTCGCCCCCTCCCACACCCAAACGAATCGCAAAACTGGATATGGCCCGATAACCACGCTGGGTGGGATCGTCGTCTAGATATACGGACTGCACCAATGCGACCTACCACATCATGGATCAAGTCGGCTCGATATCCTGACTCAATTTGTGACTGTATAGCCCTGCCTCGGAATTAATTCCGGCAATTAACTGTTATTGTTTATGTTTTCCGAAATTGGCGGTGAATTGACCGAAACCTCCCCCTTGGAGTCGGAGATTTTCCGCCTATTATAGGCTATAGTTAAAAAGGCATTACAACCTGGGGGTCAGCCTGGGGATCAGAATGTCTGGTATTTCATTCGTGGCACGTAGCCACCGCGTCCTACATTCCATCTCAATGATCCTGATCCTCGTGATCGGGCTGACCGCAGCGTATGCCTTTGGAGTGGCCCCTTGGATCACATTCTCAGTGGCCTTTGGCGAATTTATATACCCGCAGGCTGGCATGATCACACAGATCATTGTCACCATCATCCTCGCGTCGCTGGTTTTCTTTATGCCCAGTACGGGTCGCATTCTGTCGCTTGAACGTTCGCACCGCAAT
>Ga0307488_10000126_pt1 | contig 53999 bp, 43 predicted proteins | sample SB02metaG_FD_202248 | JGI IMG/M metagenome (GOLD analysis project Ga0307488, IMG submission 202248) | Sea-ice brine microbial communities from Beaufort Sea near Barrow, Alaska, United States - SB 0.2 | ecosystem: Environmental > Aquatic > Marine > Coastal | place: USA: Alaska | collected... | reverse complement strand
TAACATCACAGGCACCTGATGCAAAACCGGTCGCCAAGTCTTTTACTTTGACTACCAATTGGTTGGCAATGATAGAAGTACCGAACTATGAAGTTCCAGAGCTAGTCTTTGGTGGTTCAACAACAACTGAACCTGGTGTTGGTGAAGTTATTTCACCTCTCATTTTATGCAACATCACATCTAACACTGTGTTAGTTGACGTTGAAGTACACAGAGAAGATATTAACGCAGAATTTTATCTGGTTAGAAATCTACAAATTCCGGGTTATGATACTATTCCGCTACCTCTTAACGGACAATTCTTCAAATCAGGCGATTTATTAAATCTTAAAGCCGATACAAACTTGGCAGTTCACGCTACGTTATCGTTCACGTTGGGTCAAGCCGAAGAGGATGACGTCTAATGGCATTTAATTCAATAAGCGGAAGTAAGATCATTGGACAAGGTACACCGCAAGCTGTACCTATCCAACTAGATCCTAGTCCGTATAAGGGAGCCGTTGCCTTCGGGGCAGACGGCTTAATTTATGTTTCTAACGGAACTGCTTGGAACGCTGTTGGTGCTGGCATCCAAGGTACAACAGGTCTTCAAGGTGATGATGGTTTACAGGGTACACAAGGTACTTACGGCCCAGGATTTGATGTTATTGGCTCAGTTGCCGATGTCGATACTGGCGGTGATCAACAAGCAACTCTTAATGCAGCTTTTCCAAGTGCAGCTCTCGGTAACGGTGTTATTGATAATACTGATGATGAGCTCTGGGTATATGACGGCGCAGTCTGGGTAAATGTTGGTTCATTCCGTGGTATTCAAGGTTTTATTGGTAATCAGGGTACACAAGGTAATCAGGGTACTATTGGTGAAGAAGGTATTCAAGGTTCTCGCGGCTATAGAGGTTTTCAGGGTTTTCAAGGTAACCAGGGTACAACAGGTATTCAGGGCATGCAAGGTATTCAGGGAAACCAGGGTACTCAAGGTATCCAAGGCGTTCAAGGCCCTCAAGGTACGCAAGGTGTACAGGGTTTACTCGGTAATCAGGGTACGCAAGGACCGCAATCTATTCAAGGTACAACAGGTATCCAGGGTGATTTAGGTTTCCAAGGTTTCTCAGGCGATGACTCAGGAATGGTTGTCCAATATAATGTAGGACACACATTTGCAGAACCAAGTCCAGCTACTTCTGGATTTATGGTATTCAATTCTCCAGCAGCAGATACTGGCGCATTAACTGGTGCAACTAAACTTTGGATTGCTGATAGCGATACATTTAATATTGATTTAACAGCTTACTTTAACGCAATAGGTTCATCTAGCTCTACTAATAAAGGTTATATGAAATTCACATTACGCGATAACCCTAGTAAGTATGCGATATTCTCAATACAGGGACTTACTGATGATGGCAATTACTTTGATTTAGATGTTACTTATTTAAGTGGTAATGGTCTCAAAGAAGATTTTGTTGCTGAGGATTTACCTTCTAACCCAGGTACATATATTTCATTACCATGTATCGTAGCATTTGATATATCAGGTGACAGAGGTTTCCAAGGTATTCAGGGTTTACAAGGCTTGCAAGGAATACAGGGAATTCAAGGCTTACTAGGTAATCAGGGTACGCAAGGACCGCAATCTATTCAAGGTTTACAAGGCTTGCAAGGCCCTCAGGGAATTAAAGGTATTCAAGGAAATCAAGGCCCTCAGGGTACGCAAGGTATTCAGGGTACACAATCAGTTCAAGGTATTCAAGGTGTGCAAGGTGGAACCGGTACACAAGGTATTCAGGGAACTCAAGGCCATCAAGGCGTGCAAGGTTTACAAGGCTTTCAGGGTCCTCAAGGAACCACTGGTATTCAAGGCGATACAGGTTTTCAGGGTACGTTGGGTAACCAGGGTATTCAGGGCATTGGAGGTAATCACGGTGGATTAACTTTCGAATGGAACTTTATTTCAAACGTAACCGCAAATACAAGTCCTGGTACAAGTAATTGGAAAATAAACAACGCTGATATTACTCTTGCTACAAAATTAACTATTGATGATGTACCTCTAGATAACTATACTAATGACGTCGATGAACTATTCGATTACTTAGATTCAAATCAATCTTCAATTAAAGGTCAAATCTTTATTGAAAGTGAGCACGATGACAATGGTCCTCCAGGTCACCACTTCGTAGTTTACGAATTCTCTGATTTTACATGGGATAGTGCATCTAAAACATGGGGCGAATTTGACGTTAACTATGTTCACTCTTCGTCTGTGTCAGCTAATGATTGGAATACAGTAGCAGCAGAGCACGGATCAAAAGCTGTAATTAACTTTATTCCAGCAGGAGAACGTGGTACACAAGGTGTTCAAGGACACCAAGGCGTTCAAGGAGTTCAGGGCGTTCAGGGTACGCAAGGTCCTCAATCTATTCAGGGTACGACTGGTATTCAAGGCAGCCAAGGTACGCAAGGTGCTGAAGGTGCAAGAACATTTACTGTCATAAACTCTGGTAGTTCTGACTATCTAATAGATACGGTTGCTGATCCTACTATTCACCTTATCAGAGGATTTACGTACATATTTAACGTAGATGCTCCAGGCCATCCATTCGATATTAGAGTTTCAAACGGTGGAGCTCAATTCAATGACGGTGTTACGAATAACGGCGCAGCTTCTGGACTTATCACGTTTAGAGTTCCATGGGATTCTCCTGCTACTTTGTATTATCAATGCCAATTGCACTCAGGAATGGGCGGAGTTATTGTTACTTCAGATCTTGGTCCTCAAGGTACTCAAGGTATTCAATCGCTTCAGGGTATTCAAGGTATATTAGGTTTACAAGGTGATACTGGTGCTGGTAACCAAGGTATTCAAGGTACTATAGGTTTACAAGGTGATGACGGAACACAGGGTGTTCAGGGTTTCCCTGGTCCGATAGGTCCTCAAGGTGTACAGGGCTCGTTAGGTTTACAGGGTAATTTAGGTTCTCAAGGTACGACCGGTAGTTTCGGTGGCGTTACATTTGACTATACGTTTAGCTCAACAACTACGGCAGGAGATCCAGGTGTTGGTACCATGCGGCTCAATAATGCTGCTGCTTCTGGAGCAACATCACTTTACATCGATGATAGAGATGACAACTTTACAGATATTCAGCCGTTCCTTAGAACTATTGATGACTCTACGTCACCTATTAAAGGTCACTTTAAAATATCTATTAATGGTTCACCGGATCAATTTGCAGTATACACAATTAATGCTTTAGCAGAAGTTTCTGGATATTTCTCAATTAGTTGTATATATGTAAACGGATCAATAGCTGGATCATTCGCTGACGCAGCTGATGTTGTAATAACATTCGCTAGAACAGGTGATATCGGTGCAGACGGTCCTCAAGGTACAACAGGTATCCAAGGTAATGACGGTTTCCAAGGTACAGCGGGTTTTGTAGGCGGTGAAGGTACACAAGGTTCTCAGGGTACGCAAGGTATTCAGGGCCTTCAGGGTTTACAAGGTGATGAAGGTATAGGTATTCAAGGTTCAACTGGTCTTCAAGGACCAGAAGGACCAGCTGGCGATGAGGGCGAAGTCGGTGGAGACGGTCCTCAAGGTGTTCAGGGCTTATTAGGTTTCCAAGGTGCCGAAGGTTTCCAAGGTATGCAAGGGTTTCAAGGTACACAGGGCGTAGGTGCTCCTGGCGCATCTGGTATCCAGGGTAATGACGGTTTCCAAGGTACACAGGGTATGCAAGCTGCACAGGGTATCCAAGGTAATCTAGGCCCAATCGGTTTCGGTACACAGGGCGTTCAAGGTGTTCAAGGCTTCCAGGGTGAAAGCGGTTTCCAAGGTTTCGGAGGTTTACAAGGTATATCAGGTTCAGGTAACCAAGGTGTTCAAGGTTTTAACGGCTTCCAAGGTTTCCAAGGAGATAACGGTTTCCAAGGACCTTCAGGCGCAGGTAATCAAGGTACACAGGGTTTTCAGGGTGCTGCTGGTATCGGTGATGAAGGTCTTCAAGGTACACAGGGTTTACTAGGTTTTCAAGGCTTATCGGGAGATGAAGGTCAAGGCGGTGTTCAGGGTTTCACTGGTTTCCAAGGTTTTCAAGGATTTCAGGGTATTAGCGGTGGTTTAGGTAATACTGGTTTACAAGGTTTTCAAGGTACAGACGGTACTGGTATTCAAGGCGTTCAGGGTCAAACAGGAACTGGTGCGCAAGGCCATCAAGGTACACAAGGTATTCAAGGAAACTTAGGATTCCAAGGTGCTATTGGTGGTGGTGTTCAAGGTTTCCAAGGTACAGAAGGCTTCCAAGGTGACTACGGTTTCCAAGGTACGCAAGGTGTGCAGGGACCGGGCAACGAAGGTGGTGTTGGTAACCTACAGAACGTTCACACTTCTGGTCTACAGGGTACTCCACTATTCATTCCAATGTTTGAAGCTGGAGCTGATCAAAGACAATTATTAGCAACAACTGGTCCAAACCCAGGTGGTGAAAGCAACTTCTATTATACATCAGATGTTGATGAATTAAGCCTAGAAAACTTAGCACTCGGTGGTAACTTGGATGTTACTGGTACAGTATCTATGGGCGCGTTAACGGGATTGACCTCAGACTTAAACTTACCAAACGACGTTTATATGGGCTTTGGTACTAACCAAGCTACTAAAGTCGGATTTGATACTACTGGTTCTGGAACATTCAATATTGACGTTGACACAACTGTAACAACTGCGGTATTGATTGAAAAAAGATCAGACGGATCTGCGTTGTTTACTTTTGATACAGCAACCGGCAATTTTACTGCCTCAGGTGATGTTACAACAAACTCTGATAGAAGACTCAAAACAAATATAGAAACTCTTACTCAAGCATTACCGAAAGTAATGGCAATGAGAGGTGTATCTTTTAACATGAAAGATAATCCTGATATAGCAAAGATCGGACTTATTGCGCAAGAAGTTGAAAAGATTGTCCCGCAAGTAGTTATCACTGATAATTCAGATGATAAGATTAAATCAGTTGCTTATTCATCATTAGTAGGCCTCTTAATTGAAGCTATTAAGGATTTAAAAGGCGAAGTAGACGAAATAAAAATTCAATAAAACTTTGTAGATCTGTTGGGTTTAAATGAGGGGGTCTATTTTAGTACCCCCTTATTTTTTATAAATAGATAAAAGTAATAAAGAGATGAAGACATGGGATCCAAAGCAAATATCTATATAGATCAAGGTACAGATTTTCGCATCACGTTGGAGTTGTTCGACGGTGATGATGACGATTTGGTGATCAGTACTTTTAGTTTCTTCGCAGATCTAAGAAAGATGTACTCTTCAAAGAGAACAGCTGAGTTTGTTGTAGAAAAAAACGCAAACGACATAACACTTGTTTTAGAGGCTGATGTAACAGCTAACTTAAAACCTGGGAAATACGAATATGATGTTTTAATGAGAAAATCCAGTGGTGAGATGTCCAAGATAGTTGAAGGACTAGCTATTGTTATTCCTACTATCACGGAGGTATAACTGGTGAGTATTAAAGTTAAAGTAGGCGCACCTAATAATATCAGGATTGTAGCTGCTGCAGAAAAGAAACCATTAATTACTCCAGATTCGATTACTTTAGGCATCGATACAGTAGGTCAGTATGTAGCAAAGATTGATGCTGGTTCAGGCATTATTGTTACACCGGAACTTAATGTAGAGAATGCAAATCTTGTCATATCACACGCATCTACATCAACTGAAATAAGTTCTAATAACGCAGGTTTAGTTTTTGCTGGCAATATTGATATAGATCAATTCGGTCACGTTACACAATTCAATAATCGTTCTTTTTCTAATACAAATTTCTCATACGCAAATTCAGTTATCAGTACTAATGATTTAACTCTTGGTACAACGTCGTTAACAGTTGGTGAGACATCAAATACAATAGTTGGCTTAACAAGTTTTGAAGCTGGTGGTGTAGAATTATTTAATAGAAAGTTTACAGCAAACGGTAATATTAGTTTTGAGCCAGGCAGTAACAATGTTATTGACATGGGTTTCTCAAGAATTGCTGGTGTTTCAACTCCTATTGATGGATTTGATGCTGTTAACAAAACTTGGCTTGAATTTGAATTAGAGCGTGTAGAAAATACTGTTAAAGTTATTGAAGATCCTATTCTTCCTTCAGATGCCACTAATAAAAGATATGTTGATAACTTAGTTAATGGCTTTGTTGTTAGACCACAAGCTTTAGCTGCTACAGTTGCAGATCTTGGTGCTGCTTTTGAAGAAGGTAATACAAGTGTAAGAGATACACTTACTATTCCGCCAGTTAACTTTTTATATATCGATGATGTTACTACTTGGACATTAGGCGCAAACCTTCTTGTTAAAGACCAGACAGATGCTACTGAAAACGGCTCGTATAATGTTAAGCAAATTGGTAGTGCCAATACAGCTTGGATTTTTGAAAGAGCTGATTTCTCTACAAACACTGAACTTCCTGGTTCTTATGAATTTGTTACTGACGGTACAATTAACGGCGGCACAGGTTGGGTTGCAACAGTTCTAGATGCTTCGAGCTTTAATCTTAATACAGATGCGATTGAATGGGCTCAGTTCCAAGGTGAAGGTACATTCACAGCTGGCGCAGGTTTAAATCTTAACGGTACACAATTTAACGTATCAGAAACATTGCCGCTAAATCAAATTAATCCAGTAGGCGACGACTTGATTATAAGTGGAAGTTCTGCGTTAAGATTACCGACTGGTAATATAGCTCAAAGACCAACGGCTTCTGCAGGTCAAATAAGATTTAATAATCAAGATAATCAATTTGAAGGTTATGACGGCGTAGCATGGGCAGGACTTGGCGGTACTGTTGATGTTGACCAAGATACGAAAATCGTAGCAGAAACTTCTCCTGGCGCAGATAATGATCAACTTCAGTTCTATACTGGTGGCACATTAGCAGCGATGATCAATGCTAATAATGTAACGTCTTTTTACGGTGATGTAAACATAAATGCACTTGGTTCTTCATTAAATCCTAACGTTGACGGCACTCTTAGTCTTGGTAGTAATTCTAAGAACTTTGATAAAATATTTACTTCTAAGATTGGATCTGATGATCAAAGCGTCAGAATTGACACTACTGGATCTATCGTATTACCAAAAGGTACTGCTGCGCAAAGACCGGTAGGAATAATAGGCGCTTTACGTTATAACACTGAAGATGACAGATTTGAAGGTTACGATGGTACTGTTTGGGCAGGTCTTGCTGGATCTGTTATGGATCTCGACAGGAATACATATATTATTGCTGAAACAGCTTCTGGCGATGACAACAACGATTTGGATTTCTGGACAGCTAATACTCATAGAATGCAGATTGATCAAGATGGTAACTTAAACTACGGTCAAAGCTTTAATAAAATTATATTCAATTATAGCACAGGAAATTTAATTGTTAACAGCGAAATAGGAGCTGCGAGCAATTTAGTTTTAAACCCTACTGGCTATATTGATGCTGCTAATAATACGATTACAAACGTTGCAGATCCAGTAAATCTTAGTGATGTTGTTACTCTTAATTATTTAGGCGGATCGTTCTCATCTAAGCTTCAAATTATTGATAATGCAAATACACATCTTACAGATATAGATTTACTTCAAAATCCAACTCTATCAATTGGCAGAGGTTTAGAACTTCAGAGTATTGATAGTGCCAATAATGAATTAAAAATTGGTCTTGACAATCCTATGACTGGCTCTACAGGAATGTACGGTACTGATGGATTTACTCCTCGTATTCGTATTACTGAAGATGGTCGTATTGACTTTGCTACAGATATTCCTCTTGAGCTTCAAGCTAACGCGATTCCAAACTTTACAGAAACATCTCGTGATATTATCGGGCAAATGTTTGTCCTTGGTAATGCAAATAACGAAGGTATCATTGCAGTAAACGACGATCCAAACGATGTAATGAACCTTAAGGCCGAAAACTTTAATATCTCTTTGGCCGGCGATCTGATAGGTTCATCTCAGGTAACAAGATTATCTAATACAGAAATTTCTGCAACTATTACTGCAGATTATGTTTCTGATATTACACCCGTTGGTCCTAGTTCAGGTATTAGTATTACACAACCTAGCGGACCAGCTGCAAATGTAGCTATAGGGATCGATTACTCTCATGTTGATACGCTTTATGCTACATTAACTGGTGCAACATTTGCAGGTAACGTGTTTGCTCCAAGATACTATGATAGCGACAACAATAATTACTTCGGTGATTTTGCTGGAGAAACAAGATTAAACCAATTAAGAGTTGGTTTTGGATTAACAACTTCTCAAATCAGCTTTGCAGACGGTGTTGGAAGTCAATCGACATTATATGCTGGCGGCGGAAAAATTGGTTTCTTAAATAACACGTTTAACTTTGCTGCATATTCTGAAAAGACCACTGGCAATTGGGTTGTAGATAATGGTGATGTATTGGCAGAAAGGTTTGTTGATGCAGACTCAACATCTTTCTTTATCCATCCGGGTGGTACAGATTCATACATTAAAGCTTTAGATGTTCAAGATAACTTTAGAGCAGGCGCTGTTTTAGTTACTTTAAGAACAATTTCAACTGCTGCTGGAACTGGTGACTTAATACTTGATTCAGATTCTAATGAGATTTCAGTAGCTTCAAATAAGATTACAAACCTTGCAGATCCTACTAGCACGCAAGATGCAGCTACTAAAGCATATGTTGATAGTGTTGCTCAGGGTTTAAGAGTTATTCCAGCTGCTAAGGCTGCGACAGTTGCAGATCTCGGTGCGACATACACATTTGCCGCGGGTGCAAGCACTTTGTCAATAAATGCTGGTGCCCTACTCGATATCGACGGTGTTTTAACTTGGTCATTAGGTGATAGAATTCTTGTAAAGAATCAAACAAACGCTGATGAAAATGGCTCATACGAGCTTACAACTATCGGAGACATATCTAATCCATTCATCCTTACAAGAGGTGAATACTTTAATCAAACATCTGAAATTCCTGGCGCATTCCAATTCGTAACTGATGGTAGTGTAAATAGTAACTCAGGATATGTCGCAACTGTAGTTGATGCAGAAACGTTTGTTCTTGGAACAGATGATATTACGTTCTATCAATTCTCTGGCGCTGGTACATATACCGCTGGAAATCAATTAACGTTAACCGGGACTGAGTTCTCGGTTACTAATCCACAAATTACCATTATTGGTGAAGCTGGAGCAAATCAAGATATATTATTGGGTGGAAGTTTAGAATTTGAAGGTACAGATGGCGTAAATACGACAATCTCTGCTGGTAAGGTTTCCATTGCTGTTGATGAAATAGATGGTGGTAGTTTTTAAATAAACTATATTACTATTATCTTATTGGCTATATAGCTATTATACAGAAGGGGCATAAATATGTCAACAATTAAATTACGCCGTAGTTCGGTTGCTGGGAATATTCCTACAACAGCACAGTTAGCTCTTGGCGAAGTAGCAATTAACACGCAAGATGGTAAGTTGTATTTTAAGAAATATGACGCTGCATCTAACACAGAATCCATCGTTGATATATCCGCAGATCTCGACCCTTCTGCTATTCTTACTCTTATTAAAACAGTTGACGGCGCAGGCTCTGGCCTTGATGCTGACCTGTTAGATGGACAGTCTGGAGATTATTATCTAGATTACAACAACTTTACAAACGTTCCTGCAGCGTCTCTAGACCTCACTCTTACTGGTAAAGTAACAGGTACAGCTTTCTCTAATACCGGTGTAATGACTCTTACTACTGAGCTGGCTAACACTGGTGTCATAGCAGGAACATACGGTACGTCATCTCAAATACCGGTTATTACTATCGACGAAGATGGCAGAATTACGACTGCAGGTAATACCGCTGTTGCTGGTGTTGATGACTTTACTTGGAATACTGCAAACAATACATTACAAGTTGATACGGGCGATGGTTCGTCGTTCTTTGCAGATATATCTGACTTTGGTGATCCTGTAAATATTAATACTACTTCAAGTGTTTACTCAGATTCATTTGATTTACTATCAAATAACCCTCTTACTTTCGGTTATAACGCTGGTGCTTTACCTCAATCAGTTCTTGGACCAATAAGAGATGATACTGCAGGTAACTCAGCTCTTGGCATTAGATTATACAATTATGGAACAGAATCTACAGGAGATTTTGCTATTATTGGTAAATCAAACGCATCAGGTTCTGCAGAACAATTACTTAGAGTTAATTGGGACGGGTCTTCTGTAGACTTAACTGCTCCTAAATTAAAATTAGGTGATACATCAAACAACTCTACAACTTCAACTATTGAAACTTCAGGGCTGTTGATAATTGATCCAGCACCAATTGGCGGAGATGTTGCAGGCGCTGTAAGAATTAAAGGTGACTTGTTAATTGATGGTGATTTCAAACAAGATTTAACCGTTACTTTGACAGGAGACGTTACAGGTACTGTAACTTCAAACAATACGATTATGTCTGTTGCTACAGATATTGCTGCAACCACAGTAAGTGCTGGAGACTATGGTTCATCTACCGCAATCGCAACATTTACTGTTGACGCAGATGGTCGATTAACTGCTGCAGGCGAAGCTGCGGTATCTGGTGTTTCTGATTTCCAATGGTATTCTGCAAATAATACATTAGCTCTTAGTACAAGCACTACAGATTACAATGTCTTATTAGACGCATTTGGAAATATCACAACAGGCAATATCACAACTGCAGGAACTGTAGATGGTAGAGATCTTTCTGTTGATGGTGATAAACTAGATTTAATTGAAGCTAGCGCAACTGCAGACCAAACACCTTCAGAATTATTAACAGCGATTAAAACAGTCGATGGAACTGGAACAGGCCTTGATGCAGATTTATTAGATGGTTTACATGCTTCTGATATCCTATCTCAAGCTGCTAATACCGCTGCACAGTCTGTGGGTAATGGATTAGTAACTATCACTGCAAATAACGGATTGATTGGTTCAGGTAACTTCAATCTAAACGATGGAGTTCCAACTACGATTACCGTCGAGCATTCTGATACTTCAAGTGTTGTTGATGTTGATAATAGTGCAGGAAACGTGCTACAAGATATAGCATTTGATACGTTTGGTCATGTTCAGTCAACATCAAGTATTGATCTTGATAGTCGTTATTATACTGAAACAGAACTAGATGCAGGTCAACTTAATAGCCTTTATTATACAGAGGCTGAGCTAGACGCAGGTCAACTTAATACTCTTTATTACACTGAATCAGAGTTAGATGCTGGTCAATTAGATAGCAGATATTATACTGAAACAGAATTAGATGCTGGTCAATTAGATAGTCGATATTATACAGAAACTGAATCTGATAATAGATACGTTAATGTCTCGGGCGATACAATAACAGGTAATCTTGATATCCAAGGTAACCTAGGATTAAATCATTCAACATTCGTGTCGGCTAGTGTTACTACGACATCTACAGGATCTACTACTTTATACGCATTCCCTCTTGCTAACTTTGGCGGAGCTGAACTTTTAATATCAGCTGAAGAAGGTGGCGAAAGACACACGACTAAATTGGTAATAGCTCATAACAGTTCAATAGCAGTAGGCACAGAATACGCCTCGATATTTACTAGTTCTGAGCTTGGCGTATTTGACGTGACGATTACTAGTCCGTTAGTTATTGTGAGTGTGCAAGCTGCATCCTCGAGCTCTACTGTCTTTAAGGTGTCAGGCCAGCTTTTGAAAGTATAGTTTCATTATAAATAAAAGAAAATAGAAGCCTAACTGGGGAGAGTGAACCGAATGGCGAACGATAAAAAATTTATAGTAAAGAACGGTCTCCAATCAGAGAATAACGTTCTTATCGGCACTACCACAGACGACGGCGTAAACAAGCTACAAGTATCAGGCACAGCTAAGCTTACAAGCTCAGGATCATCGGTTCCAATTACTATTGAGAACAGCGGTGGTATTAATACTCCTTTAATGAATTTTGAAGGTGGTGTAGGTGCACTACAAGTTAAAAATTCAGGCAGTGGCGATTACAGTATTCTAAATACTTCAGGCGCAAACGAAATCAAATTCAATGATAATACCGCGAATGGTTTAGTATTCATTGCTGGTAATAATGACCAGCTTAAAATCAATACTACTATCGCAGATTTTACTAATGTTCCTTCTATTGGCGGTGTACCAGTTTGGTATGCTGGAAACGACGGTGCAGGATCTGGCCTTGATGCTGATTTACTTGATGGTATTGAAGGCGCGAGTTTTGTAAGATCAGATCAAAATGATACAATGGACGGTGATTATATTATCACTGGTAACCTTACTGTTCAAGGTACACGTACTGAAGTTCAATCAGAAACAGTTCTAATTGCTGACAATATAATAACACTCAACAGCAACTTTTTAACTGGCAATCCAACAGAAAACTCTGGTTGGGAAGTTTCTCGTGGTAATTTAGCAAACTCGTCAGTGCAATGGGATGAAACCCAAGATTGGTTTAAATTAATCTCTGCAGGTGTAGATTTAGGTAGAATTATTACAACGGTAGACGAAGGCTCTGGTAATAACTTTGATGCTGACACTGTAGATGGCTTACATGCAAATCAATTCTTACGTTCAGATGTAAACGATACAGCTACTGGTAACCTAGAACTTGAAGGCACGGTCAAAATCGGTAACAATACCGGTTCAGCTTTGTTAACAATGGATGGTCTTGGAAACAACCGTGTTCTCGCATCTACTGCAGGCAAAATTGGTTTCTTAGACACGGTCTTTGCTTATAACACATATTCTGATGCTAATTATAATTGGATCGTAGGAAATGATGTTATTGCAGGAAATGATGTTATTGGTAAAAGACTACTTGATGCAGATGATAACGACTATTTAGTTGATCCTGCAGGAGAATCAGTCATAAATGATGTTGTATTAGCTGGTGAAATTTATGGCACTTATGGCGGTGCTGTAAAAGATGGTAGTACATATATTAAATTTGCAAACAACAATACGACTGGTTTGATTTATTTTAATGTTGATGGTGCTGGATTACACACTACTCTATCAAAAGATCAGATGTATGTAAACAAAAAAGTTGTTGCACCAAGATTTGAAGATAGCAACGATAACGGATATTACGTAGTACCTAGTAGTGTATCAAGACTTAGTCAAATTCAAATAGACGACTATATCATACACAAAGGTGATACAAACACTTACTTTGGTTTTGACACAGATGACAGTTATAAATTGTACATTAACGGTGTGCAACAACTCGCAATGTCAGCAAACTCTGCCATATTTACTAATGATGTTCAAGCAGCTAGGTTTGTAGATTCAGATAACACTAATTATTTTGCTAATCCCGGTGATGACTCAGTTTTACACTCAATAGGTTTAGACGATTGGATTTTTCATAACGGAGACTCTGGTGCAAAATTTGGTTTTCCAAACATCGGCGAATGGCATGTAGATATAGCAGGAGTAAATAGACTTAGCATTTATAACACTTCTGCAGACTTTAGTGTAAAAGCTACTGCACCAAGATTCTACACTGAGGATTACCTTACACATACAGGAGACACAAATACTTATATTGGTTTTGATGCTAACGATCAATTTGGCGTATGGACAAACGCTGTTAAACAAGTTAATATAGATACTACCTCTGCTGATTTTACTCAGAGCGTGTATGCTCCAAGATTCTACACTGACGATTATATTACGCATAACAGCGATACAAATACATATATCGGTTTTGATGCTAACGATCAATTTGGCGTATGGACAGCAGGTACTCAAAGATTTAAAGTTGATACTACAAGAACTACATCTACTTTAGCAGTAAAAGCTCCAATATATTATGGTAATACTACAACGACTGAATTTTTAGATATTGACGCAGCAGCTGGTTCTGCAGCTTTAAATACAGTTGGTAGTCTTAGTGTTGGCGGTGGAAATTTAGAAAGAGCTAATTTAACTACAGGTACAGGTGGTATTACAGCTTCTGGTTATTCTGGTATGGGTGGAACAACAAACCCATCTATTCAAATTGCAGGCGCAAATGGAGCAAGGGCTCTTCTATCTCTTAACAAGATTGATATTGGTGGAAACCCGTTTTCTTCTAAAAATAATCATTTTGCAGAGTTTATAACAGACGGTTTGGCTGCTTTCTCTATTAGAGGCGATAGTTCTAAAAACGCTTATTGGATTTCAGACGCAGATCAAAAAACTATCTTCATGGATAGCGCAGCCAATACAAGATTAGCGATGGACGAACTTGGTAATACCATTATCGGCAACGACTCAATAAGTTTTACTCAGGGATCACATACTCCGTTACTTGCTTCTGGAGTAAAAACAGATGGTAAACTGCATGTTGACGGTTCTATCCACATAAACGGTGCAAATGATGCATTGGTTATTGGTGGTACTACATCTACTTTCTTAAGAGATGACGAACTAGGGTTTGGTTCAGGTGGTGGTTTCTATATGAACAATACTTCTGATATTAAAGTCAGAGGAGATCTTGAGTTACAATCTGGTGGAGATGCAAAGTTTGCTCGTTACCTAGATTATAATAACACTGCGTTTTATGGAGATTTCGCATCTTCTTCAAGAATTAATAACGTATCACTTGTAGGTGAAATTATACACGACGGAGATACTAATACTAAAATTGGTTTCGGCGCTGACCAAATTATTTTTACTGCTGGCGCGACTGCACAGCTTAATGTATATACAACATATGCGCAAGCTACTACAGATATGAGATCTCCAATATTCTCTGACGCTGGTGGAACTTTTCAGTTTGAGCCTAACACGAGCTCAGCTCACAGATTTACAACTCCTACCGGTTGGTTAGAAATCGGTTCTAAAGTTGTAGGTTCAACTGCATTTGATACCGATAGAGCTTTATTCACATTCAATAAACGAGTAAATTTCAACGGTGGAATTTCTGCTGCTGATGCAAACGACGATGCGTACTTTAATCGTTATTATGATTATGGAGATAACGCATATTATATAGATGCAGCTGGAGATTCACAATTAAATACTGTTGACATTGACGACTACATTAGGCATCGTGGCGATACAACAACCTATATGGGTTTCTCTGCTGCAGCAACTTATAAAGTATTCATATCAGGCACCGAAAGATTAAATATTGACGCAAACTCTGCTGATTTTAATACTGATGTTTACGCACCGCGTTATTATGACAGCGGTAACAATGCTTTCTACTTAGATCCGGCATCTACATCTATTACTAATGTTATACGAGTCCAAGAAATTCAAGTTGGTACTGGTTCTACAACAATTGAGCCACCTTCTGGTCCTAAGGGTACCATTATGGTTGAGGGCGAAAGAGATAGTTACGCTGGTTATATGATTAGTAACGACTGGGGTTTCATATCAAGTGGCGCTACAGAAATGGGTCTGTACAACGAAACAGATAATGAATGGTCGTTGGTTGCTAACAGAAATAACTTTACAAGATTATACTCTAACAATATCCACCAAATTGGTGCTGAAAACGGTTATGGTTCTGCACCAACAAGTATGCGGTCTCCAATATTCTATGACTTAAATGACTCGGCGTTTTATGCTGATATGGCCGGTCAAAATAGACTTAAGTCTATTAAAGCAGGTGATGGAGCAATACTAAATAGTACGGCTACGCCTCTTGAAATTTTAAGTGCACAACGAAATTTAATTAGATTATCGAATTCAACTGCTGACGCAAACTATCCAATCATTTTCCACGAAACTAGAAATTCTCGTTCAACACTTGGTATATCATTTAACGGTGTCGATGATCGTTTCTGGTTCGCAGAAAACGGTGATTTCCAATCTTACGGTGCTGGTATCTTTGGATCTCTTGCTCTTAACGGCGGTAACGAGGATCTCGGATTACTCAAATCATACGGGTCAGGTCTTGGCGATCTTAAAATGTTTGATGCTTCAGATTATTGGGATAAGCGTGTTATTCAACCTATGCAAGGCATAGAGAATAATGCAACATCAAGCACTTCAGAATATGTTAAAAACGGAGACGGTCCTTTCGCATCAAGCTATGCTTTAAGATCTTCAGGATTTAGATCTTTCGATTCTGACTTTATCGCGGTTGAACCAGGAGAAGAAATATACGTTGAGCAAGCGGTAAGACGTATAAGCGGTTCTGGCGGTTTATTCTATCTTGGTATTAGAAGATATGATAAAGATAAAAATCCAATTGCTACTAACGATGGCATTTCATACTTTGGTGCTTCAGCTATTAACGTAACTGCTACTACTTGGACACAGTATAAAGGTACGCATACACTACCAACTACTCACACACCATTTAATGGTTCTGATGGTTTAGGTGTTCGTTTCGTAAGAATTGTTTCTCTTATGGGATATAGCGGTGGTGGTGCTGTTCGTGAATATGGTCCACCAATTCTAAAACGCGTTAACGCACAATCTGATTTACGTACACCAAATCTTACAGTTGAAGTTGACTTAACGGTAGGTGGTGATGCAGGAATAACAGGTGATTTAACTGTTAATGACATCTTCGCTAATGTAATTGATGCAAATAGATTTAGAGATGCAGGAAATACTGCTTATTATATCGAACCATTGACAGGCGCAAAAGTTGCAGGTTCTTGGGATTGGACTAACGGTTCAATCAATAACTTGAATAGCTTATCGTTCAATGATCCGGGACCAACTGAAGGTATAAAATGGAACGGTGGTAATTTGTGGCAGATTTATGAGTCGCCAAACGATTTGGCTACTGACTCTGGCGGTAATTTACAGTTTACTTCTGGTGCAAACCAAGGTACGATGAGACTTAGAGTTGATACTTCTGGCGACGTTACTGCCGGACGTTACCATAGAGCACAACGTTTCTATGATACTAATGATGCTGCTTTTTATGTAGATCCAGCTTCTACATCCGTGATGAAACAAATTTATGTAAATGATTATATTCGCCATAACGGTGATACTGATACTTACATTCGTTTCCAAGCTGCTGACGATATGCAGCTTGTTGCTGGTGGCCGTCAAATGCTTCGTATGGCTGAAGGTACAAACCCTGATAGACTAAGATTTGTTACTGATACTAACTGGACTGATGCTAACGGTGACTGGAACATGTCACGTAATGTTAGTGTTAGCGGCACACACACTGTTCTAAACGGTGCGTATGCTAACATCTTCTACGATAACGATGACAATAGTTACTATGGCGATTTTGCTGGCACATCTATAATGAATACAGTTCGTGCAACAGCAGTTCAAATTGGTGGATCAACGTATCAAATTGATGCAACTCAAGGCACCTACGGCTCAATCAGCGTAACTGGTAATAAAGGTGGTTATGCAGGTTATGCTATTAACGATGACTGGGTATTCATGTCAAGTGGAGCTGGCGTTGCTGGTATCTATAATGATACTAACAACGAATGGGCTACGATTTATCGTCAGAATGGCGATGTCGAACTTTATTGGGATGGCACAGAACAAGCCTCTACTAAAGATGGTTTCTTCTTAGGTACTAACCAAGTTCGTTCACCTATCTTTTATGATAGCGACAATACAACGTATAACGGCAACTTTGCTAGTACATCAAGGTTCTTAGGATTAACTGTTGATCAAGCAATCACAACACCAGGTGTTACAGGTTATGCTAGTTCTCTCGTAAGAAGAGATAACAGAATTATTGAGCCAAATGAAGATACGGCTGGACAACTAAGGTTCGGTTTCACATCTTGGAATAATAATAACACTGCACCTTATGCAGATTACCTCCACTTAAGATCATACACAGATGCTTCCGGCGGATCAGATAACCTTCTTATGTTTAAGAAAACTGGTCGTGGTATGCGTTTATGGCAACAAACTTGGAACTCAGGTACTGCGTACTCAGCATATTCTGATATTGCTATCTACAACTCAAACCCAGGAGATACACCTTTTTACGCATCAAGATATTATGACGCAAATGACTCTTCTTACTACGGTGACTTTGCTTCTACATCTATAATGAATACAGTACAATTTACTTCTGGTGGTTCTGCAAACTTCCAATCAGCATCTGGCAATGTTCGTGGCTATATTCAAGCAACAGAAACAAATGATGCGCACTTAATTATTGCTACTTCTGGCGGAGAAGATATAGCGTTTAAAGATGGTGGATTAGGTGGTACTACAAACCTCATTATTAGAGGTGACGGTAACTTAATGGTTACAGGTGGTGCTTATGCTGGTACATTTTATGATAAAGATAGTACTGGTTATTACGGTAACTTTGCTGGTACATCAGTAATGAACACACTCGATATTCGTGGCGAAATCTACAACGATGGTTGGTTCCGTAATGATACAAGCGGTAAAGGTCTATATAACACTGCAACGGGTCAACACTTCTATTCAGATGACGATGATTATTGGAACGTCGCTGGTGGAACTGGAGCAAATGCTATACGCTTTAGAGACGAGAGCGGTGGTACTATTCGTGGTTACGTATATGCCAATAACACCAATAACATCGGTTTTCTTAACCAAGATGCAAGCTGGGCATTAAGAACTAATAGTTCTACGACTGAAATTTACGGCAGTTTATATGCTAATACTTTCTATGACCGTAATAACAGTTCTTATTATTCCAACCCGGCTGGAGACTCGCTATTTGCTGAGGATATTAGAGCAAACAGATTTGTTCATAGACGTGCAGTAAGTGATGATAATACTTTCGGTATGTATTTTAACACTAATGAATCTGCTGCTTACGCCATTTATCGTGAAAGTGGTGGTTGGTCTACCCCATACCCTGATCTAAGAATTGCTTTCCATACTGGTATTAAGATGGGCGCTTATCACACTTATAACGGTATTCGCTTCTATAACGATTATAATATGGCAACTCAGGTCATGTCAATCAATAACGGTTCTGATCCTTTAGGTCAAAACGATGTTCATGTAAATAACTCGTTACAAGCTGGCAGTTCATTAAGAGCTCCAATCTTCTATGACTCAAACGATACAAATCGTTATACAAATCCAGCTTCTACATCTCAAATGGGTACAATTGAATGGGATCAGTTAAACGCAAGAGATCGTGGTGACTTTATTACCTTTTATGGTGATAATAGTCAAAACCACTCAATCACTTCAAGAAACACTGCAGGTGATGTATCTGACGATATTCGTATCAACTCATACGGAAGTATTTTCTTTAACTTAGACTCAAATAACAACAACACATCTGGAGCTGACTTCTATGTTGGGCGTCACGGTTCAGCATCTGGCGCCATGGTCACAACTGCCTTATTTAGAGTTTACGGCGATTCAAATTATGCTTACTCAGCATACAGTTTCAGAGCGCCTATCTTCTATGATTCTGACAACACTACCTATTATTCCAACCCTGCAGGTGCTTCTGTCTTTAACACGAGTGTTCGTGCCAACGAGGTTTATGCTCGTAACTGGTTCCGTAATGACGATTCTGGCGAAGGTGTGTATAACCAAAATACTGGTGTTCACGCTTACTCATACCAAAGTGCATACTATGCTATCTCTGGTAACAGCAACTCTTCAATAAGTTTGCAGTTAAGGTCTTCATATAATAGTAGCATTAGAATGTGGCTACACGGAGACACTAGCAACTGGTGTGGTTATCTAAACACTGGTGGACAATGGCAAATTCGTACAAGAATGGCAGATGGCTATTCACCAAACCATTGGTACTACGAAGATGCGAACACAACTTGGACCGGTAACCCTGGAAATGATAAAGGTAAAATTGAATATCACTCAGATAGATTTTATATCGCTGCTGGTGGTAACTCAAATAGAATTTGTCAATTCCGTAGAGATGGTACTGATAAAGCTTATGTTAATAATGACGGTCTTTATGTCGGTACAGCTACGTCAGCAAGATGGGCGGATTTGGCGGAAAGATATACTGCAGATGATATATATCCAGCAGGCACAGTTTTAGCTATTGATATCAATGGAGATAAAGAAGTTACTCTTTACCAACCCGGTATGCCTTTAGCTGGTTGTGTTTCGACATTACCTGCTGTTATGATGAATGATATGGGTTACGATCCTGATGACAAATCAATAGATGCTATGATGGCTCCATTTATAGCTCTTAAAGGACGTATTCCTGTGTTAATCCACGGTTCTGCTAAAAAGGGTCAATGGGTTATTGCTGATGTAGATGGAAAAGGCCGCGCTGTAGACTATGGTACAAGTGGTATAAATAGTCATGAGATCATAGGCATCGCTATAGGTGATTGCGATGGAGAAGGTGAAGTAGAGGTGAAAGTATAATATGCCATCATATGCAGATTTAAACACGAGCATGCAGTCAAAAGCAGGCAGCCAGCTGAGAACGTTTGATAAAACGATTCAACTTAATGTAACTGGATGGGTGCGGGTTTGGGGCTTTGATAGCGCATACGGCAGTTGGATGCTCGTTAACGGTTATTCATCCTACGGATTGGTATATAACAGCCAACGTTACGAATACGTAAACGCAGGTGACTCAGTGTATAACAACTATTTAGATAGCGGTATTTACACAGGTAACATCATCAGTTCTCAAGATGTTATTGATTCTATTACAAGCGTGATTAGAAGAACTGTTGATTTGATTGAAGGTAGACTGGGCAATAGAACGTTTAGTATTTCTCCCTGCCACCAAAGCTGCCACAGCAGTTGTCATACATCTAGAGGTAGAAGATAATGGTTGCTACAGTTGCTGATCTAAACTCTTACGTGCAAACATATTCTGGCGCGGCATTACGAACATTTGACAAGACTGTAACTTATGGTGTAACAGCCTATGTTAGAACTTACGGGTTTGATAGCACATACGGCGGAGCGATGCGCCTAGACGGTAAACAATATACAACGCTCTGGAACCAGGGACATAGAATGGAATACGTAAACGCTGCTGATAGTTTATACGACGGTTATTACGATGCTGGTGTAGTAGCAGGAGGGCTAATGTACGCGCAAGATATCGTTGATACTATTGAAGACGGCGTAAGAAGAACAGTAGATCTGATAGAGGGTCGAATTAATAATGTGTCGTTTACAATTAACGTATGTCACGCTAGTTGCCATAGTAGTTGTCACACATCGAGAGGAAGACGCTAATGTCTATGCAAAAATCATACTGCAAACAAATGAGATATTCTGGTCCAGAAAGTCTTGCACCATCTGATACAAATAAATTTGATGTTCTTATTCAAATGGAAGTTTTAGCTGGTTGCGATCATGGTTGTTTAGGGTGTTTTGTTGATAAAAATATTGATCCAGAAATGAATCAAATGATTATAGACAGAGCAAAAGAACTTACTGATGGTATCAAAAGAACTGGTCTTAATTTAAGAGAATTTGTTATTGGACCGACTGATTTCTTTTCGGCGACAAATACAGAATCTGTATTAAATAACTCGGTTGTGCAAGAAATTATGAGAGAACATACTGGTGCCAGAATTGCAGCGCCTGCTAAATTTGATATCGCAACTATGGAAAAGGTAGAAGAAATATTTGCCATCTTAGATGACGAAGACAAATTTCGTAGAGAAATGATTATAGAATTTATCATGCCAATAGGTAAAGTATCACAAATGTTGGATGATGAAGATTACTTTAATTCAGTCATGCAGAAAGTCAAGTTCTTTAAAGATAGTACACCTAAACAAATGGATTGGTCTTGGACACTCCAGGCTTCTAATGTTGTGGGTAAGAAAATTGATAAGGAAACATATAACAGAATTATCCAAAAATCAGTTAACGAATATGAAACAATTGTTGAAATGAACCCTGCCTTTTCAAGAGCTAGATCAGAATTAATTCAACGCAGAAATCTATTCGGCTGGAACGAATTTCTTGGTAAAGTTATTGATGAAGATAACGCGCAAGAAACAGTTATGTCGATGGCTAATCTGTATTGTAATTCAATAAACTTTGTTGGTCTTACAATTGTACCTGGTGCTGATGGTCCAACAACACACTTAAATGTAATGCTTCACGAACAAGCGTTTTTCTTAAATAATAAGAATTTAGATGTTACTGGTTTATCATTCGAAGAAATATTAGATCGTAAAAACGAACTTGTTACTAAAGGTATAAATAAGTCAAGCAAGGTTAGTGACTGTGCTGATTGCAAATTTGCAGTAGCATGTGCTAGCAGATTAATATTCGAAGCGCAAGAATCATTAAACGTTAACGGCTGTGTCCTGAATAAGGATGTATTGGATCAATATAATCCAACTGATTGGACGTGGAACGATGATGCAATGGAAAAACTAGGAGCAATATCATGATTGGCCAACATCTTTATTTTTTAAACAACAAAAAATACATTACCAATATTACTAATTTAGAAACTGTCATATCTGAAATAAACAGCTTTTACCATACAAAACGACACAGAACTATTGTTTGTGTGCATCCTTCAAGAGTAGATAATCAGCTTATACCGGGTGATATCCAGGTAAGAGCAGACGCACTTCGCGATGGAATTGGCGCGGAAATTGTATTTAAGCAGTGGGAAGAAATCACAGAAGATTATATTCAAAACAGCGAAAAATGCATATTAGTATTTTGGGAAGAAGATGATCAAATTGCAATGCACGCAAGATATGTTTCTGGTCTATTAACTGCTGCCGGATTTTATTCAGACACAGATTATAATGTAAACGATATTGCAGCACAATTCTTAGAAAAAGTAATTTCTTGCGATAGTATGTTCACATATATGGCTGGATCTTCGGTAGTAGCAGATATTTCAGCATATGCCAACGGTATTCTTGGACACGAAGACACGCCGCCATTCACTGTGGTTTATCAAAATGGTAAAAACTTTAGCTATGATCTGTTGTTTTACTTAAATGATTATTACCCGTGTCCAGAAGTTCAATCTCTTTTAATTGAGAAATTTACTATTCACAGCGCAGATATGGCTCAAGATGTTATGGAACACTTTACATCTCGTCGCCACTACTTGGCTTATATTCTTTCTGTAATTGATTGGATGAATGCTAATGAATTACCGGTAGACAAACAAGAATTCATCAACGAGACTTATTTAAAAGCTGCTAACAACGGTAATTATCAAGTTGCGTTTTATAAGCTTGAGGAATTGTGGAACAGAGTAAAAGACAACGCTGCATTTATTCAGGTACACTCCGATAAAAGAGATGCTAGCCCTGATGGTTGGGAATTCTGGGATTTGTACACAGAAATTAATAACGTTTTTCCAATCGTAAAGAAAGTTCTAGAAAGAACATTTGACATGGATAACTTAACAGAAGATTTAAGATTGATTAATACTGATGTTCAGTTCTTTTCCAAAAGGCAGAATAGAATTCCTTACTTGATCCACAAATATACATTAACTGATTAGGATATAAATTATGATTGATAAAAGTGAAGAACTAATAAGTGAAAAAGAACTAGATGAACGTGCTAAGTCAATTACTTGCTATAAATTACCTCTGGCTCCTCAGGACCTAGTTGCGATTTATAAAGAAAAAGAAGAAAAGAAAGATTATATTCTTTACGTTGATTATCTTGCGTCAAAAGAAAAACTTTCTGCTAAGCATATTATGATATATCTTGCTAACACCAATTTTAAAACCGGCTTCAGCGCCGTTGACGAAGATCTTATTAAAGAATATATTACTTCTGATTTTATGGTGGACTCTCCGATTCTTGTAAGGTTTGTATCTATGCTTATTAGACACAGATTGCACTACGAACTTAATGACGCAGATAAAATGTTTTATAAAATATGGCCAGAAGATGAAATACATAAGTTTATAGAGGGTAACTTTGATCTTGTTGACGAGCTTATCGAAACAATCAGAGATGTAATACCATTTTCTTTGCACAAGTTATATGAAACAATGCCAGAAGAAAACAGAATTAAAGAGGTAGAACTCAAGAATTTTGTCGATGAGATTACTATCGTAGACAAGCCAGCAAAGTGTGGTCCTAACATTGCAAGATTTGTTACTGAAGGTCTAGATGGATTTTTAGCAATTACACACATGAGGGGATTAAGCCAAACGTACAATAAATCTGTGTTTAACGATTCACCTAAATATTTCGGCAAAGATTTATATTATGTGTTAAACCATACAAAAGTTATGGGTCAAATAATGGCGTTTTTCCCAAGTTCGTTCTTTATTAATTTCGAAACACCAGAATTATCAGAATTAGAATTAGATGATAGTCCACCTGAATAGCACCTATGCTGGTTATTATTCTTACGACGAAGACAAAAGTCCTATAAACACAGATTTTTTGAGGACAGAAATTAATCTAGATATTTTACATGGTTGTAGCCAGATGTGTCCAGGTTGTTTCATACCACGAAAGAATTTAACAAAAGCAGATAATTTAGAAACTCTTTATAACTTGCTTATAAAGGGGCAGTATCATCCTGACGAAATCACTGTCGGACCTACAGACATATTTGACGCAGAGAACTTTAACGATATAATGTATCACCCTTATATGGAAAAATTGTACGGCATATCAGCTATAGGATTTTCATCTGCTTTGACACAACCTTATATGCTAATCAAAGAAAAATTGGCTGTTATTTGGAGTTTATATAGAAATATCCACAGAGTGCCAGACATTGACTTTAAAATTGTTTTAGATATTAACAAATATTTAGACGGTGATCTCGATGACTTCTACAAGAATCTTGAGTTATTTAAACTTGGATCAGTACAGTTCCGAGTCAATTATCATAAAGATATATTTAAAAGAATTTCGTATAACGAATTAGCACAAAGAGTATTTGATGACTTTAATGCTCCTGTTGTTATTACACCTTCGTTTCTCACAGATAGAAACGTAAGAGGAAAGGTAAGCCAACATCTTGAAAACTTTAGACGTGAAATGGTTGAGCAAAAGATAGATAAACGATGGTTAAACCTATATACGTTCTTTGACGCAAAGTTTAATGGTTACGGATGTCAGAACTACAGTTTTTATAATAACAAACTTTATATTAATCCGTTCTTATATGATGTGATTATCCAACGCACACCTCAATTCGAAACAGATATGGATGCTAACACTTTGTACGATAATATAGAGTATGCGCAGCAAGTCGACGACTGCAATGGTTGTGAATATATGATGAGTTGTGCAGAACGTAACGTTCATTTGTATATGGAGTCGAGAGGATTAGACACGTGTGTTGCATTGAAGGAATACATGTATGCCTCTAATTAAGAATAACCTATACTATGAGATGACCACAGAGACTCAGACAAAGCCTGTATCAGCGGTTAAGATACAGCTAGACGTTTTAGACGGATGCCATCACAAGTGCCCAGGATGCTTCGTGCATAGACGTGGAAACAGTAGTGACAAGCACCAGTTAAACAAAGCTAAAGAATTTATTCGCAGCATTACTGACCAAGGTATATTGGTTGATGAGATTTTAATAGGACCTACAGACTTTCTTGCATCTGAAAACTTCTATGAAGTGATGCCAGAATTATTAGATATTATTAATGAGAACAATCCCATTCTTGCGTTCGTGTCAACTCTTATCGATGGAGACATAGAAGGTTTTTGCGAATATATTACAGATAATGTAAATATTAATACAGAAATTGAAATAGGTATTGCAACAAATCCTCATAAGTTTTTTAAAGAAGACTATGTACAACACATATCAGATATGCTATACTATATAGATCAGAACCTGAAACATGAAGTAACCTATACATTCGTTGTAAACATTAAAGATTACGGTTTAGATTACACTGCATTGCATGCACACGCTGTAGAAAAGTTTGATACAATCTTAGATTTCATTCCTTCTGTCTCTCGTTCTCACAAAGCTAATATAATTTTAAAAACGTTAGATGAATTTAACGATTATTTTAATACGTGGCACAGAGAATCAAAACTCAATAATATTATGATAGATCATTCTCATGCTGGAATGAATTACACAGTTCTAAACTATAAACGCGGAGAATGGTATCTTAGCCCGTTCATGTACGAGAACATGGCCATATATGATCCAATGTTTCTTGTAGATGACTTTAATGACGTTAATGTTATGGTTGAAGAACAAATACAAAGAGCTAAGGGTACAGAATGCGAAGATTGTCCTCTGTTTTTCAGTTGTTATAATAGAAAAATCATAATGCTTAGAGATTACCTTGGAGTTGATCGTTGTATTGCTCCAAAAGAAAATATGCTAAATAACATACATAATTATAATGGACCTGCTCAGACAATGTATAAGTGGGATGGTTATTCAGTAGAGAACGACAAGCAAGGTTATCGTAAAAAGTTTTTGGTTACTGAAGATGATGACCCAGAATTAGAAAGAATTAAGGACATATCGTATGTTAAATAATGAATGGAAAGACATCGTAAGCGGTGGCGGTATTGGTGAAGAGTTTACTTCAGTAGACAGTATGAAGCAGTACAAAATTCAAGTAAATCTAGAAATTCTTGAAGGTTGTTCTTATATGTGTCCAGGTTGTTTTGTTAAACGCCGTGGTAATTGGAACCCAAAATCAATCAGCTTATTTCACGAATTATCATATGAATTAAAAGACAGAGAAGATGTTGTATTAGACGATATTGTAATAGGACCAACTGATTTCTACGGTGCAGAAAATCTCATAGACATTATCAATAACCCAAGACTTGCAGATGCCATACTAATGATGCCAAAAGATAATAGAAACATCCAACATAACTGTTCTATACTTGGCTCATTATCAGAAAAAGACATTCAAGGCAAAATTAAAGCTATCGAAGAATCACCGTTAGGTAAGGTTGTTGAGGCTTGGGATGTGCAGATTGCACTAGACTTGAACCGTTTAATGAATGATCAAGAATACTTAAATGCATTAGACGAAAGAATTGAAACTTTTAAGAATAGTTCTTTAAACTTTGAAATAAGTATGGCTACTAATATCGTACATGGTGTAGAGGATATATTGTACCCTGCTATAGATTTCGTTCGTTCAAAATATGAAACAGTAATTGAAGTATTACCATCAGTAGTTCGTTCATTTAACCATAGCGCAAAACACGGTGACAAACTCTTCGAATGGAATGATATGCTAACACGCTTAGCAATAGACCAACATCGTTTCAAAAACAAGTTTCATTTTTTACAAGGTGACGTTTCACACAAAGCATTTAACTATTCGGTAGTGAGTTTACACCAAGGCAATATGTATATGTCGCCATTCATATATGAGAATGCTCAATTACACAACGATGCTTTCAAAGTAAACATTGATGGTAATATAGTTGATTCTATTCTAAACAAAAAGAATAAGGTTGTAAACGATCAAATAGAACAAAGTTCTGATAAAGAATGTGGTAGTTGCAAGTATCTAAACATATGTGCGAATAGAATGGTTCCGATGATTATGGATACAGTGTTTGATGGAAGAAAAGAATGCATCTTAAATAAAGATGTGATTGGTTTATATGATGATGAGGTTTATCATGGGAATAGTTACTAACAATAAACGTGCAGCACAAGCTGACAAGGATTTTGATCTGTCTTTTAATGAAGGACATGAGATCAAGATACAATTTAATTGTGAAGTATTATCGGGGTGCGAGTTTAAATGCAAAGGTTGTTTTGTTAATAAACTTGGCTCAAACATGGGATCATACGACAGACTAAACAACGCGATTGATCTATTCAATAAGAATGGTTATAGAGTATCAACAATTAATATTGGTCCTACTGATTTATTTGGTAATAACAATGTTATTGAGTTATTAAAAGACGAAACATTTCGAGAGTGTTTAAGCAAGGTTTCTACTATACAATTCGTAACAACCCTAACAAGCATTTCGCAAGAAGTTATTGAACTACTTAACAGCATCCCTAAAATAGATGGATTTATGTATGACGCTAATATTGCGCTGCAACCTCCTGTAAATTGGGATTGGGTAGAAGAGCGATTAGACCTTCTGAATGGATTTACAGATGATCTAAATTATTATATGGTTTATAACATGGGTAATGATGACGAGTACAATTCTAAAGTGCTTGAAATGTCTGAACTTGTTGAGGATAGGTTTGATTCAATCCTTACACTAAACCCATCGTTCTTTAGAGCACCAAAATCTAAAGTTCAAAAACATTTAATTGAAAAATGGAAAGGCTATGATTTCTCAGATGATCTTATGCCTAAAACATTTATTGACCAAGCACAAGGCGGTTCGCTAGAACTAAACTATACTTACTGCAACGAACGTTTCTTTTGGACACCATTCGTATATGACATCGCTTTAATAGGTACTGATGAATTCCAAGTTAAAGATGAGAATGATATTGAGTCGTGGACAGAAGCCAAATCGTTCCATTTTATGAAACAATTAACGTACTCAAATGAAACAATTAATTGTGGCTCCTGCCCTAACATGATGACCTGTATTGATAAAGGTGTACTAAGTTATATGGAACATCACTCACTTGTTTCGTGCGTGTTTCCCGGCGTAATAGCGACCTAAGAACGTATTTGGGAAAATGTTGTTCAATTCATTCCATTCCACCGGATCTTTAACATAATGATTTTTGATTTCAACTTGCTTATCAGTCATGGGGAAAAGCGCCATCAACGGTTGACCGAATTTTAGCTCTATTTCATACTCTTCGTCTTTAAGAGGTATCAATAAAAATATATTAGTTGCGTGTTGGTCTTTAAAATTAAGAATTCCTGGTGCTATTTGTATTCCATGTTTTCTTAAAGATTCATCATAATGATATTCAGTGTTCATAAAACTCGTATCATCTGATGCTAAGAAGTACCACGGAGATTCAAGCTTGCAGACCGTAAATCCTGGATACAAACCATCTCCGTATTGAGCTTTTTCGTGAATACCAGATGATACTGCGTTGAGATTATGTAATGGAGCAACACTCGTAACTTTTCCGTCTGGTTTAATCTTCAGAATAACATCAGACCACATGCGCATGATAATAGCTTTTTGCATATATTGTGTAATCCCAGGACAAGCTTTTACTGTGGGTGTTGGTACCATGACGCCAGATTTGCTATGGTATATCTTGTACATAGTCGTTAAGTTTTTCCACCAAGTAGGTTTCCATTGTTTAGTAACAATGGGTTGATATTCATAAACTTGTTTACTGTGGGTGTATGCGTTAATTTTTAGTTTTTTCATAATCAAATCCTGTAATTTTGTTTTGTCCTGTTTTGTCCATGTAATTAAACCACATTCTCATAATACAATCTGGCAAATCACGTTCTCTATTCTTCCAATCCCATTGTGTGTAACATCTAAATCCACACTTGTTGTACCATTGGCAAGACAGGCAACCGTTCTCGTCCATGTATGCCTGCATCATGCCAGCATTATCTTTTGGCTCGTACTTCGTATTAAAATCTCTTTGATCATATCTATCCCATCTACAATTAGATGTAGAATTATCTGGAAAGATCGTAACCTTATTTAAAGCTAAGCAATGCATGTGGTTACTATCATTATATATAAGATCTTTGATAGGATTAATGTCAGGATAGTTATGGTATACGAATTTTAAAAACTCGAGGTACTCACTATCTGATGGTATCATATGATCATGTCCGCGGTCAGGAATATAATCATCAAAGTAAAAGTTATCAAACTTATCGTACAGATAATGGAAGTATTCATCCTCATCTGCCATAAACTTTCTAATGCTTAATGTCGTAGCAACCATGTTAATTGATGTAATATAATCTGAGAAATATTCTATGTTCTTAGCGTATGGACCCTTTGTTGGTCTACCGTCAAAATCATATGAACAAATAATATATGATGGAATATCAATAGCGTTTAAATCGTCGAGAAGTTTCTGAACCCTATCTCGTTTACTAAACTGAAATGATGTTACCCATACAACTTTAATCTTTTGTTTATGTTCATCATAGATCTTTTTAATCTCTACCATAAAATCATAGTAAACATCGTAAGCCCATTCTGATATTCTGTCTTGGAATAGTTCACCGCCAAGCATATTAATTTGAATGACGTCTGCACGACCTTTCATTTTAATAACATGTTCTTCAACTAATGGGATCTTAGAGAATATTGCTTCCCGTGATAAACCAACAGTTGACTTCTTATCGTGATGACAAAACGAACAGTTGAGATGACAGTTTTCAAACAACGTCATCTCAATCTCAGCGATGTCTGGTCGCTTACTCTCTAGTATTTGCTTAGTGAAGCTAAAGTCCAAACAACATTTCCTCTTTATAGTATTCGTATATGTCAGGTACCATACCAAGCTTTTCGTTAAAGTCTAGCTCAGAAAGTATGGCATCATAAGTTTCTTTGTCTTGCCAGTAAGGTATAAAATGCGGATCATTATTGAATAGTAACTCTGGATCATTCAATGCTTCATAAAAGTCTTCTTTAAAATCTCTGCTCAGCCAATGAGCATAGCATATAGCAACTACATATGACTTTGCAGGATAAATCCATTCATCTACATATTCTTTGAAATGAGTTAAAGCAAATTCAACTGTTAAATCAGGTTGCCAATTAACATCAACATCTGTTAAATCATCTTTAAACAACGATGCTGTTAAATGATATGCGCTTTGTCTAGCTTTCCATTCTTTCATAATATTCCAATAAACCTTTATATCCATTACAACTATTAGTCAAATCTTTAACATATCGATAGTGTTCTGTTAAACAACTGCCATAATATTTACACTTCTTACATATATCAGACAAGTTTTTATCGGGTTCTTCACGTGCCCAAGTCTTATATTCATAATACGTGTTATACTCTTTAAAGTATTCTCTATCATATTTATCGAATTCAAGCACGCCGTATTTACCGTTTGGTGTGATATAAACATGATCGTTTGAGAAAGCATCGTACTTTCCTTCTATACTATCGTATATATTATCTATATTTTGAAAGTTAAATTTCTTTTCTGTTTTAGCTTCATCAAACTTAATGACAAAATCTTCAAAGTCTTTGTGCGTAACTTCGTGTTGATTTGCTTGATTAACAGAATATGGTTTAATTTCTACAGACTTAACATTAGAAACCATGTTTAAAGTAAAGATCATAAACTCAACATCCATCTCTAAAACCTTTGGTGATGCCAATATAAGCACAGACAAATCTTTGTTTGCATTCATCATGTTATTTAAAACATGTTGTTCTTTTTCCCTTGCGTGAAAATCATATGATACAGATAACGTTACATCGTCATCTCTAAAGAAATCTGGAAATGCTGATAAGTTAGTATTGATATTAATAGTACCACCATAGTATCTTTTAATCACCTTTTTAAGCGAATAGTAATACTCTGGTGTTAGTAATCCAATCTCTCCGCCATACAAATCAACATGACCAATCTCGTCAGTAATTTGTTGTAGGTTATGTTCTAACCACAAAGGTGTTATCTTATGTCTATCATTTAACTGTGCAGTAGTAAGGTAACAGAAATCGCACGCGAAGTTACAATAATACGTAGGATTAATTGATAGATTCATCAACATAAGGCGTCACCATATCTGGACCCATTCCGTTCGTAGCAAGTATTCTTGGAGCGAGTGTTTTCATTCTACGACAATGCTCTTCTGCAGTGCCTTCTCTTTTCATATCACGTACTGTCTTTTTACATCCATTGCATATTTCAAACATAGGGCAAGTATAGCAAGCCATTTTCATTGTTTGGATATTAGGATCATTTTGTAACGGTGTTTGCATTTCACCATTCATTTCTTCTTCAAAATCAATTGGATAATCCATATCATCAGCAAAAGAACCGCAAGAATAATAATCGCCGCCTGGGTTAAAGGCACGAATGCCAGTATCGCATAATCTGTTTTGTGGGCAAGAGGTAGCTGAACCACCTAATCTTTTTATCATTTGTTTGGTGTTATATTCATATTCTGCTAATCCACGGTCATATATTTCTAGATATGTTTCATAAATTTTGCTTAGCTGATATGTGGAACCTTGAACACCAGATGCCATAGCATAATTGAGTTTACACTCAACGCCCATTTCCTTAGCAAGCTCAACGTTTTTTATAGCGAGATGCTCATTCTCATCAGTTATTACAGCTATAAAGTCTGGACGTTCACCAGTGTGTTTTAACATTGCATTTGAAACCATCCAAAAATCAGCTTCTGTAAACTCTGAGTAATCTCCCTTTAACCTGCCGCCTCCATATTGGAATGACGTAGCACAACCAAACCTTTCGTTTTTAAAGATAGGCAACCATTTCTCGGGTCGCATTAAGAATGGCCAAAGATTAGAAGTAAAGCTAATTGATGCCGGATAATCGTGTTCATCGAGGTGATTAATCAGATCCCAATAGTACTGAGGCTTGACCATAAGAGGATCTCCACCATTAACAATGATCGTATTTGTATCAGGATACCGCTTTAGAAATCTAAAGATAAATTCTAAATCTAACAACCCAACTTCATTTGGATCTATATCTGTTGATGAACAGAAAGTACATTTAAAGTTACAAGCCTCAGTTGGCTTAATAATTAAATCCATCCTTTATCCTTTGCAAGCTTAAGCATTAGAGTCTTAGGTGCTGGACATACATCTCCCATCCATTGTAATTGATGACAATCTGAATGGCAATATATAAAAACAGGACAGTCGTAACATCTTGGATCTCGTTCATGAGTTTCGCATGCTATAACTTCCATTCTCTTCGGACTTTGTCTAACAGTTTTAGCAGGCATACTAATATCGCCGTACCATTGTGTAGGAGCAGTATTAGGACAACCAGCTACAGTACCATCAGCATTAATTGTATGAATTTTCTGCTCGCAATCACGACAGAACGTACCATTGAAGAATTGACCTTTACTAAACTTATCATACACTGTATTCATATAACTGTCGTATACAGGATGATCAGCTGTTGTTTCATGAACTCTCATCCAAAATGCGTCAAGCTCAGAATTATGTGGGAATATATCTGTGTTAATCGTAGCATTACCGTCGTGGGTTAAACGTTCATAGTTAATAGCTTCTATACCAAGAGAATGCATATAATCAGATATTTCAATAGGATTCATTTTTACGACGTCTTTAGATACCGATATAAAGCACTTTACAAAACAGCCTTCTGCAACTAAACGTTTAACATTATCTTCCCAAAGCTTGCGTTGCTTCTCATTACTAAAACGAATGTTCGGATCCCAAGATGTTCCAATAGAACCAGAGTCTAGCATTTTAAGAAATTCGAGTCTTTCGTCAGTAAGTTTGTAAACTAGATTAGTAGTAATACCGTGTGTACATCTATCACCCCATTTTTCTTTTGTGATATTATAGAACTCCATTAAGTCTTTCATTGGCGCAAGAATAGGCTCACCACCATGATATTCAAAATGAATTTGGTTATCATCTGTCTGAAGTTCGTTGCACCATTCAGCAGTCTTCTTTGCATCAAAATAGATTTTACGTCCTTTTGATCCCGAAGTAAAACAATGACTACAATCTAGATTGCACGTTTCAGTCGTTTTAACGTATACGACTAAATGTTTCTGTGTCGTTAATGCCATATGATATCATCAATGCCTTTTCTTTGTTGAGCGCTCTGTGCTCGGTATTTGCTGGTATGAGGAGAGTGTCGTGTGGTTCTAAGATTATTTCTTTACCTTCAACTTCCATATATTTTCTGCCGTCCAAACATTCTATTATAACATCAACAGGGTCGGTATGTACACTAAAAGTTCCGCTGTTCACTTGGTTATAAAATGCATGTGCAGTTCTATCGTTATAATCAAACCATTTTTCTATTTGCTCAACTTTTATTGTTTTCGCCCAGACGCCAATCTCGAGCGAAATAACAGCAAGATAAGTCATATAGTCTTCGTTGTTTGTATTTAGATAGTGTTGAAGCCCGTCTTTGTCGATGACGGAAACATCGTGATTATCAAAACATTCTTCTGTTAATAAGAAGTTTTCAAAGTCTTGAAAAATCATAGTCACCTTCCTCATAATATAAATGTATTTATACTACGAGGCCAAGGTCCATCATTGCAAATTCTGCTTCTTGCTTGAACTGCTTGTTAGTAGCTTCAGAAAAATCGAAATCAGAGCATTCCATCTGAAACTGAATTGTTTTTGCAACTTCTTCGCTAACATTGAAGAGAGAGATAATTGCTTTTGTGTACATATTCATAACTGATTCCTTTTGTTTTAGCTTCTATAACCTTTATACGCTATTTAGGGGGCCTTGTAAACGGTTATAAATAAAGTTATTACATTATGGGAGTTTTTTATATGGAAATTCATAAATTTTGGCCTACGCAGGTTGGTCAAGGCACGTTTGAAACTGAAGGATTAATTCAGCACGTTTTTACTACATATGACTTAAATAATTTGCAAGGTGAGGTAGACGGAGGAAACATATTTAAAGATGACTCTGAACCCATGACTAAGTTTAAAAGCTTTGTTCACGAGGCCTTTAATAAATATCTTACTGAGACTATAGGCAAAACAATAGAAGATTTTTCTAGCCACGAAATGAAAGCCTGGATCACAGGTCACAGTAAAGATTACAATATGACTATTCATAATCATTCTGGTGCTCATTTATCTGGTGTATTTTATATAATGGCTGAAGATCAAAACTCGGGCGGTGATATAGTTTTTTCAGATCCAAGGACAAACGCTAACCGTGGATATGATGATTGGTTTAATTCTATGTTTGACAGAGTTTCTATTACTCCTAGAACTGGTGATTATATGATTTTTCCTAGCTTCACGTATCACCATGTTAATCCTTACTATTCCAACTTAAGGATTTGTGTACCAGTAGATCTATATTTGTACAGAGGTTAATGTATAAATAGATATATAATTATAATAGAGTGCTCATAAATAGAGTACCAAACATAAAAATAACGGAGATTTAAAAATGGCACTTACGTACACTTATGCAGTCAGAAACCTAAAGGTTAAAGACGAAGTCAATAGCGAGGGAGTTACTTTAACTAACGCTGTTGTTCAAACATATTGGGATATTACTGGTACAGACGAGAATGGAAATTCTGCTAAATGGACAGGAGCAACACCATTCACAGCTGCTAATGTACCTGCTGGATCATTCACTGCTTTTGAAACATTAGAAGAGGCAACAGTAATCGGTTGGATTCAGAATGTTATTAACAACGATCCAACTTATAAAGCACACATCGATGAAGTACTGTTAAACAGTATCAAAGAAGAAACAGAAGTTGTAACGGAAAAAACTGGTGCAGACTTACCTTGGGGTGAAGCAGCTCCTGCTCCCGAAGATCTTTAATAAGAAAGATAGACATGACTTACACTTGGGAAATTTTAAGACTTGGAACATTAGACCAAACCAACTCAGATGGAGAGAATCTTTCTGATGCTATTATTCAAGTTAAGTGGAGAAAAATAGCAACTAGCGATGGCGGTTCTGTCGCTAGTTACGTAGGAAAGACTGATCTTAGCTCTGCAGTTGCAGATACTTCTGCTGCAGATTTTGTAGCGTTAGATGATGTGACAAAAGCTAATGTCGTTGCTTGGATAGAAGAGTCTTTATCTGCTACTGATGTTGTTGCTATAAATAGAATTCTAGCTAACAAAGTTCAACAAAATACTATGACTGAGATCAAACCAGATTGGTAAGATCATCTATACTTTGTTATAGTTTTACATTATGGAGATACTATGCACGATTTGCACACAGGCGGATTAGCTAATTACGCACTCAAAAGAGGTGGTTCATTACACCCAATTTGTATACCAACTGAAGTTCTAGGGAACGAAACAGGTATAATGAACCCATCGATTTTCCAACACAACGGAAAATTACTCGTTAACGTACGCCACGTTAACTATTACCTATACCATTCAGAAGGCAAACAGTTTCCTCATCAGTGGGGTCCGTTAGTGTACATACATCCAGAAACTGATGTTACATTGCGAACTCATAACGTGATGTGCGAGCTTGACAAAAATATGAATATGATAAACGCTCAAAGAGTTAACATGGTTTTGGATACAGAACCAACATGGAACTTTATCGGTCTTGAAGATGCAAGACTCTTTAGTTGGGATGATAAACTGTTTCTTTGCGGTGTGCGTCGTGATTGTTATGATGCTAAAGGTAAAGGTCGTATGGAAATGGCTAATATCGAATTTGTTAACGGTGAATGGACAGAATTATCCCGCCATCCTATTCCAGCTCCAGGAGATGATGGTTCTTATTGTGAAAAGAATTGGATGCCAATACTTGACATGCCTTATCATTTTGTTAAGTGGACGAACCCAACACAAGTTATCAAATTCGACATAGAGAACGGTACGACAGAAGATGCTATTTACGATGCAAGTAAATTTGTAGAAGCTAACAAAGATTTTAGAGGCGGGTCACAAGTAATTCGTATTAACGAGCATCAAAGAATGGCATTCGTACACGAAACAAATCTACTAAGAGATCCGTTTGGGCGTAAAGATGGTAACTACGCTCATAGAATAATCGTGTGGGATAATGATTGGAATATTGTTCATAAATCAAAAGAGTTTCACTTTATGGGAACATATTACGATCATGTTAAAGCTCAAGATTATAATATTGAATTTGTGACCGGTGCAACTATGTACGGCAATGATATTCTCATCTCATACGGGTGGCAAGACAATGCTTCATATATATTACGTATGCCTCAAAATGTGTTTGCTAATTTTCTTTATGGAGAATAGATTATGAAATTTAAAAATATGAAAGTTCTGAATGATGTTGTTTTAGACTACAACAACCCATTTAAAATGTTTGAACTTGCTAAAGAATACGATAAACTTAAGCAAGGCGCTGCAGCATTTGGTTGGTATTTAAGAGCTGCTGATTTCTGTAAAGGTGAAACTTACGAGGAAAAAGAACTACAATATAAATGTATGGTGCTTGGTGCAGCAATATTTGCAAGATCAGAGGCCAGAACACAAACAGTGAAAGGCCTTATTAAATCTGCTATTACTGTTCTCCCTGCGAGACCTGAAGCATATTACTGGGCTGCTAAATATTCAATAGATCAAAGCAATTTTCGTAACGCAATAATGTATGCTAAGATGGGTAAAGATTGTGAAGACGTTGAACCAAACGAAGAATTAGACTATCCAGGACCAGTAGGTTTAGAATATTGTTATGCAATTGCTAAATGGAAATCAGATGGACGTGATGACTCTAAAAATCTGTTCTTTGATTTAAAACACAAACGCAAATTAGATATGCCTGATGAAATGTCTAAAAGTGTTGATTGGTGGATTGAGCAAGTTGGTTACCCTAGCACACTCCCTTATACTCAAAACGAAAAACATAAATACAGATATAAGTTCGATGGTTTAGATACAGTAGTAAAAAACTATTCACGCCACTTCCAAGATATGTTTGTTCTTTCTTTACTGAATGGTAAAAGAGATGGATCATTCGTTGAAATAGGCTCAGGACATCCAACACTCTTTAATAACACTTATCTTTTAGAAAAAGATTTTGGTTGGAAAGGTCTATCTGTAGAATGGTCAGAAAGAATGTGTGCGCAATTTAGCAGAGAAAGAAAGACTAATATTATTCTTGCTGATGCTACGAAGATAGATTACTCTGAACTATTCAAGCAGAATTGTATTGAACAACGAGTAGATTTTCTAAGAATTAACTCTGATACTTCATCTTACAATGTGCTCAAATCTATACCGTTTCATAAGTACGAGTTTAACGTCTTTCAGTTCCAACATAATTCGTGTTGGTGGGGTAATGAAGTTAGAGATGCAAGTAGAGATTTTATTAGAAATCTTGGTTATGTACTATTTGTACCAGATGTTGCAGTCTCAGAAGAGCAACCGTATGAAGATTGGTGGGTTCATCCAGCTTTGATAAACAATAGTATGAAGTCTAAAAATCAAATTAACTTTGCATGGAACTACTTTATGAAGGAGAGAACATGAAACCAGTAATTGTCACGGGCGGATTTGACCCTTTACACTCAGGTCATATCGCTTATTTTAAAGCAGCTAAAGAACTTGGTTCTATTCTATTTGTTGGTGTTAATAGTGACGAATGGTTAACTCGTAAAAAGGGTAGACCATTTATGTCTGTTGAAGAACGTATGGCTATCATTAAAGAGATCGGTTGTGTCGGTCACGTATTTACTTTTAATGACGACGACGATACTGCAATTTGTGCTATTGAATATGTAAAGAAGCAGGCTCCTGGGAATAGTAATATTGTATTTGCTAACGGTGGGGACAGAACATCAGATAACATTCCAGAAATGGTTTTTGACGATGTTAACTTTGTATTTGGTGTTGGAGGCGAAGATAAAAAGAATAGTTCTTCTTGGATTTTAAATGAGTGGGACAAGCCCACGACGAGTAGACTCTGGGGTAAGTACAGAGAATTGGATCAGAATGGACATTGGAAAGTTAAAGAATTATCAATTGATGTTGGTAAATCATTATCAGATCAACGCCATTTTGTTAGATCTGAACATTGGCATATCGTTGATGGTGAATTGAAAATGGATTTAGAATTTACGAATGATTACTCTACATCTAAAGTCTATAAGACCGGTGATAGTATTGACATTCCTACTAAATGTTGGCATCACGCAACAAATGTTGGCGATCGCCCAGTTAAAGTCATAGAAGTATGGATGGGAGATACGCTCTCAGAAGAAGATATTGAAAGAAGATAATATTTTATAGTAGATAAGACTATTCTACCGTGCCTCCCTGGAAGTGTCAACCGTTTTCTTATAAATAATAGAAATAAGTTGAAACAAAGGAGAGAAAGATGGCATTTCAGTTATCACCTGGCGCCAGAAATGGTACGCTCCAGTCACTAGAGACTACAATAGCAGCAAACCCTATCTTAACAATCGCAACCGGTTCTGCACCAGCAGAATGCGCAAGTGCTAACACAGGTAGCATTGTAGCTACCATGGTACTACCTACAGATTGGCTTTCAGCGCCTTCGGGTGGAGTGATCCAGTTGTCTGGCAGTTGGCAAGATCTATCTGCAGATGCTTCTGGTACTGCTGGTTATTTTAGAATTCACCAAAACGATGGAACAGTTTGTCATATGCAGGGTACAATTACTGCATCTGGAGCTGGCGGTGATATGCAATTAGATAACACTAACATTGCCATAGGTCAGCAGATCACAATCACTACTTTTACAATTACTGCTGGTGGCGCATAAAGGACTTACTAAATGTCCGCAAATGGCGTATTCACATCAACATTAGATATTAGTTTCTTTGGAGGTGGTTATTCAACCATCGAAGGAGTAGCTTCTAGCGTTTTCGATTTGAGCTTATCATCTGACGTCTTTAATCCAGTTTACGCTGAATTAAATCAAACGTTGACATTTGATGTTGCAGCTGGTATCGTAACACCTACTGTATATGGTGAATTTTCTGGTACAATAGACTTTAGCTTAAATCAGTCGGCTCGCATAGAGTTCGGCGTACAAAGTTATTTGTATTCTAGTAATAATGAAATTAACTTTACTGCATCTTCTACTGGACTTGTACCCGTATCTGGTATCTCGACTCCAACACTTGAAATATCGTTCTCAGGAACTATGGCTCAGTTTTCTACGTTGGATGGTGCAACAGCGTTTGGTTTCGTATTAAACGGAATTGGACAAAACTACGACTTACTTAATAAATCAAGATTCGGCTCAAACGATGCAGAATTAACTAGATTTGCGTCGAATGAAATAGTAATAAAGCAAGAACCAAACGACGTTAAGATAAGAAATTCTGGCATAACATACGCAGAAGTACGATGACGGTTTTAATAAATAAGAGTAAATACTTGGAGAGAACAAATGGCAGCTAACTTTTATATAAAACAAAACGATACTGCGCCAGCACTTGAAGCGGTTCTTACTGATTCTACAGGCAGAGCAAAATCACTAATTGAAGCTTCACAAATAAGATTTAACATGTCGACAGACGAAGGTGTTAATGTAATTAATTTGGGTACTGGCGCTATAGTCAATGCTACTAAAGGAATTGTATCATACACTTGGCAAACTGGTAATACTTCAAATACTGGTATTCATAACGCGGAATTTCAGGTTACATACAACAACGGTCAGATCGAGAGTTTTCCAAACTCTGGTTACATTAAAGTAATCATTAAAGAAGAGCTGGCGTAAGGAGAAACCAATGGCGCAACCACAGTCAAAAGAAGAATTCCAAGACTATATCTTACGAAAAATCGGCGCACCGGTTATTCAAATCAACGTGTCAGAAGAACAGATAGAAGATCGTGTAGACGAGGCGGTTTCTTTTTGGAGAGATTATCACTATAACGGTTCTCAATTAATTTATCTCAAACATCAACTTACTCAAGAAGATAAAGATAGAGGGTGGGTTCCGTTACCAGCTAAACTACTAGGTATCTCAAAGATTTTCTCTTTCGATACTTCTATTTCTACTGGTACAGGCATGTTTAATGTTAGTTATCAGTTTGTATTGAATAACGTCCAGGATATGACTAGTTATAGCATGCAGAACTATTACATGACTATGCAGCACATCGAATTTATGCAGGAAATACTTGTAGGTAAACCGCAAATACGTTACAACAAACACGTTAATAAACTGCATATTGATACAGATACAAAAAGCTGGGTAGTGGGTAATTATATAGTTATCGAAGCATACGATATTATTGATCCTGACGAATACGCAGACGTCTGGACAGATCGTTGGTTACAAAACTACGCTGCAGTTTTAGTAAGAGAACAATGGGGATTAAACCTAACTAAGTTCACAAACATGCAGTTAGTAGGCGGTGTATCGTTTAACGGAGAACAAATCTTATCTGAGGCTAGGGCGGAACGTCAGCAGATGGAAGAGGACGCAATACGCTCATTGCAACCACTCACCTATAACTTCATTGGATAAATCATGGCAACTAATGCATTCTTCAGAAATATTGATAACACATACGAACAGAACTTAATTGATGATTTAGTAATTGAATCAATTCAGATCTACGGTCTCGACGTCAAGTATGTTACGAGATTGCATTCTAATGTCGACCAGATTTTAAACGAAGACGATCTACCAGTATTCGATAACTACTATGACTTCGAGGTTTATATTAAGAACGTAGATGGATTTGAAGGTGAAGGTGACTTCTTAAGTAAGTTTGGTCTTCAAATTCGTGACTCTATTACGTTTACAGTAGCAATAAGAACTTTTGAACGATTTGTGACACGAGAAAAAGACACTAGATTAAGACCATTGGAAGGTGAAATGATATTCTTGCCGTTAAATGGTAAGATGTACAAGATCCAACATGTTGAGCACGAAAGCATATTCTATCAATCTGGATCACTTCAAGTGTATGACATGCGTTGTGAACTTGCTGAATACTCTGGTGAAACGTTTAACACAGGTTATTACGAGATAGATAACTACTTCGCGGATATTGATACTTCAGCAAACACAGTTACTACTCTTACAGCATTGGCAAACACAGATCCAATTGCACAAAACGTATTCTTTGAAACTCAAGGAGACGATATCTTAGATTTCTCTGAAATGGACCCATTCAGCGAAAACATTTCAATACAGGATTCATAGCATGGCGATTGCAAATTACTTCTATAACTCAACTACGAGAAAATATGTTGCTTTGTTTGGAACTCTGTTTAATCAGATAAAAATTCAAAGACAAGACAATGCTGGAGTCGTGCAAAAAGACATGATCGTACCATTATCTTATGCACCATTTCAGAAAATACTCTCTCGTGTTAGGCAAGATCCCGACCTGATTAACAGTCGTCGCCCCGCTATGACTCTTCCAAGATTATCGTTTGAAATGACGAGCCTTGCTTACGATTCTACACGTAAAATCGGTTCAACACAAAAACTTCTTAAGCGAAATAAAGATGAAACAGATGACGGCAGAGATTTTATATATTCTCCAGTTCCATACAATTTAGAATTTTCTCTATACATTATGACTAAATATGCTGAAGATGCTACTAAAATCATGGAACAAATACTCCCATTCTTTACTCCAGATTTTACAGTTTCTGCACAAATGATACCAGACATAGATCCAATAGATATTCCAATCGTTATGACAAGTGTAACAACTGAAGATCTTTATGAAGGCACGTTTGAAGAACGTCAAGCTATATTATATACGCTCACATTTACTCTTAAAGGTTGGTTCTTTGGTCCGCAAAAAAGAAAACAAGTTATTAAGTTTATAGATGTTGACATGCACAACGGTACTCATCAAAATGCTCCTTTCTTAGAAGGTGTTAATATTAGACCTGGTCTAAGCGCTAACGGTGAACCACTTACAGTCGACGGTGCTCAAGCTACAGCAGTCGCAAGTCTCGTTAATGGTACTGTAAGTTCTATAAAAGTTACTAATTCTGGTGAACAGTACAACGCAAATACAACAGTAACAATTGCAGCTCCTGATGTAGCAAACGCTCAACTTACTGCAACTATAAGCAGTGGTATTATTACAAATATCGGTGTAACACAAGGAGGCGGTTATTTTTCAACTACTCCTACTATCTCAATACCTTTACCAGATGCAACTCCTGCAACGGCAACCGCCACAGCAAGTACTGCAAATGGAGCAATTACTGCTATAGCAGTAACAAACGGTGGTAACTTTTACGACAGTCCGACATTTACTATAAGTCCACCTCCTTCTAAATCGCCTTTGTTTAAGTTTGGAGATGATGCTTTAAACCATGACGATTATGAGGATGTTACACTTCTTCATACTTCAGCCGCTACATTTAATTCTGCAACTGGTTATAAAATACAGTTGTGGATTTATCCTACAGAGTTTCCTGGCGGTAATCCATTCTCTTTACTATTCGCACCTTTCATAAAATTACTCTATAATTCAGATGATGGTCAAGTAAAATATCAATACGGTGGTGGTGCTAGTGTAAACTCAAATAATAACCTAATGCTTAATATGTGGAATCATATTGAAGTTGAACATTCTGGCGCGCAGATTAGAATTAACATAAACGGAGTAAGAGGTACAACTACTACTAAAGGTTCTGGTAACGTGTTATTCCCAGGCCACCTTATTCGTGCGGGAGATGCGCAGGGTAATGAGTCTGTATTTGACGGAGCTAATCGTAGTTTCAGAGGTTATATAGACAACGTAACTTGGGATGTACAAGAAACATTTAACAGCGCTGAAGATGGTAATGTGTATACTGTTCCGACTACTCCTCAGACGGGTAGTATCTTCCAACAAGATTTTGATAAGTCATTACCTTCAGGAACTTTAGTTGTAACTGATGGTTCTGTGTCTGCCATTAATGTTATTGAAGGCGGAGCAGAATATGGAAATACTGTTCCAATTGTAACTATTGATGCTCCAGATAGTAGTGCTTCTGCATTTGCTGCAACCGCGACTCCAAACCTTGTCGCTGGTATTATAGATAGTGTAACTATAGTAAACGGCGGAAGATTTTATGCAAATACACCTGCAGTAAATGTTTCTGCACCAACCGCTACAACTGCTACAGCAACGGCTAACATACTTGCAAACGGAGATGTTTCTTCAATCACCGTAACTAATTCGGGCCTTGGTTATAGAACAAAGCCTTCAATCTTTATTACTTCGCCTGACTTCGGATCAGTACCATACACTGATATTGAATTCGACGACAACTGGGGTATTATTAAAACAATAGTGAGCGAATAAATGAATAATGATAAAATAGCTGAAAATTTGGGCATGAGACCTCTTTCTGAAGTTAGGGAAGAAAAATTAGAACCGCCTTTAATTGAGGATTATAAATTAGAAATAGAAGATCTACCAGTTGAAACTGTAGATGAAGTATCCCAACTTCCTGCTGAAGTCTTAGAGCACGATGATGAAAACCTGCGAGACTTAGAAACTGTAAGATCTAATATTCAAGATATTATGGTTACTGGTCAGGAAGCAGTAAAAGAGATGCTTGAGATTGCAAAACAATCAGAACAACCTAGAGCATTTGAGGTCGTGTCAACTCTTATGAAAACTCTACTGGATGCTAACAAAGATTTTGGAGATGTATCCACGAAGAAAAAGTTTGCAAAAGAAGAAATTAATGCTCCTAAAGAAGCTGCCCAAAACAATGTTACTAACAATAATTTGATAGTATCAACAGCCGATTTATTGAAAATGTTAAAAGAGAATTCTAATGAGTGAAGGCTATCTAGGTAATATTAATCTTAAAAATAGTGGTCAAGAAATTGAGTGGACACCTGAACTATTAAAAGAATATATGAAGTGCGCAAATGATCCAGTATATTTTGCTAAAACATATATCAAGATTGTTCACGTCGACAAAGGCCTTGTTCCTTTCGAAATGTATCCTTATCAAGAAAGTATTACAAAAAAGATTACAGACAACCGTAGAGTTGCTGTACTAACTGCTCGTCAGTCTGGTAAAACGACAACAGCTATGGCTATTATTCTTCACTATGTATTGTTCAATGAATTTAAGACTGTTGCTATTCTTGCTAACAAAGGCGATGCTGCGCGAGAAGTTATGGCTCGAGTTAAACTTGCTTTTGAATCATTACCAAAATGGCTACAGCAAGGTGTTGAAGAATGGAACAAAGGTAATATCGCGCTTGAGAACGGTTGTCAAGTACTTGCTGGTACTACATCGTCTAGCGCTATTCGTGGTAAATCAGTTAACTTCTTGTACCTTGACGAGGTTGCATTCATCGAAGGTTACGACGAATTCTTCGCATCAGTTTATCCTACAATCTCGTCTGGTGATTCAACAAAATTGCTTATGACTTCTACTCCTAACGGTTTAAACCACTTTTGGAAAACTTGTAAAGGTGCTAAAGAAGGTACTAATGGTTACGAATATGAAGAAGTTATGTGGGATGATGTACCTGGTAGAGATGAAAGGTGGCGCAAAGAAACTATTGAAGCTCTCGACCATGACGAGGAAAAGTTCAACCAAGAATATTGTTGTCAGTTTTTAGGTTCTTCTGGTACTCTAATTAGCGGCAAGAAACTTAAAGAACTGGCTCCTTCGATACCAATTCGCCAATCTGAAGGTTTCATACAATACGAAGCTCCTATTCCAGAACGTCAGTATGCTATGTGCGTAGACGTTGCGCGTGGTAAAGGATTGGATTATTCGTGCTTTAGCATAATAGATATAACAGAGATGCCTTACAAACAGGTTGCGGTATATAGAGATAATTTAGCAGGACCTATTGATTTTGCATCAGTTGTTTTTAGAGTTGGAAAATTATATAACGAAGCTGGAATTCTAATAGAAATTAACGATATTGGGGAACAGGTTGCAGATGTTCTTTTGATGGATTATGGTTATGAAAATATACTGTACACTGCAAATAATGGTAGAGCTGGAAAGATGCTCACAGGTGGTTTCGGTAAAAGAGTAGATAACGGCATAAGAACAACAAAAATAGTAAAAGCTACTGGTTGTTCTATGCTTAAAATGCTCATAGAACAAAACCAACTAATAATTCAAGATCAGGATACTATTGAAGAATTAAGTAGATTTTCTAAGAAAAAGAATTCTTATGAAGCTGAGTCTGGATTTCATGACGATTTAGTTATGAATCTAGTACTGTTTGCCTGGATGACAGAACAACCTTATTTCAAAGATATGACAGACATAAATACACTAGTTAAGCTCAGAGAAAAGACAGAGGAGCAGATTGAGGAAGAGCTATTACCATTCGGTTTTGTCGACGTGGGTGACGAGTTTTATTATGAAGACGACGGACTAAGACTGTAGCTATTTAACAGAGTTGAAAATTTTATAAATAGAAATAGTAAGAATAGATAAAACAAGATTAACGCGTTTTCAATACACAAAGGAGAAAAATATGGCTTTTTCCGTAAGTCCTTCTGTTATCGTTCGAGAAGTGGACGCCTCACAGGCAGTGCCAGCCATTGCGAATCCACCAGCCGCTATGGCCGGTGTTTTTAGATGGGGTCCAACTAACGAACCGATACTAATATCATCGGAAAACCAACTCGTAGATCGATTTGGTGCACCAAACAACAACAATTACGAAACTTTTTTTGTAGCTTCAGATTTTCTGTCATACTCGAACGCATTATACGTTGTTCGCGCAGATGACGGTTCTGCTATAGCAGACTCTACAGAAATTGTAAGAGACGGAAACAACGAGATTATCGCTGAATCCTCTACTTACGGAGCTTTCGCGGCTAAGTATCCTGGAGATTTAGGTAACGCTTTAGAAGTTACTTGGGTATCTTCAACTGGTTATGAAAATGACTGGAGGGATGTAGCAGAAATTCCGCAAAATAAAATTTCAAACAGCTCAATAGCTCAAACAGTATCGTTTAATGCGTCTGCTATCTCCTTTGAAGTTGGTAATACCGCACAACTTTCAGCTCTCACAGTGGGAGACGTATTGGTAGTAGGTAACGAGTCTATAGGTTATCAAGAATTAAAAGTTGCTACTTTTACAGAAACAGCAGGCACAGTAACAGAAGGTGTTGGTAACTCAGCTATTACTTATGTTGCTTTGTATGATTATAACATTACTTTCTCAAATAGATACACACTAGCTGAAACATCGTTAAACAAATTAGCTCTTACGAGAAAATGGCAACACAACGCTTCTTTCTCTAGAAAACCAGACGCTAACCACATTCACATATCAGTTATAGATAAAACCGGTGTTATTAGTGGTACTAAAGGATTTATGTTAGAGAAATTTGAAAATCTTTCTACAACTGTTGGCGCTGTATCACCACAAGGCTTAACTAATTACTACGGAACGGTAATCGAAAACTTCTCAGAGTGGGTAAAAGTTGCCAACTCAACAGTTATCGGTACTGCTGCCTCTGCACTTTCAAAATACGAAGTAATGGAAGGTGGAACAGATGCTACTACTGAAACCACAGCTACTTTAGCACACATCGGTTTTGCATTAGATACTCTTAAGAATTCTAATGAAATCGATATTGCTTTCGTTCTTCAAGGTAAAGGCGATGATGCCGCAACAAGAGCAAACTATATTGTTTCTAACATATGCGAAACAAGAAAAGATTGTGTTGCTTTCATCTCACCATCCAAAGAAGCAGTCGTAGATGAACTGAAAATGAATGCTAAGCTTACAAATGCAATTGCATATCGTAATAAAGTTCAAAATTCATCTTACATGTTTGTTGATAGCGGTTACAAATATCGTTACGACAAATATAATGACATGTATCGCTGGACACCATTGAATGGTGATATGGCAGGTCTTGCAGCTAGAGTTGAAGCATGGGAATCACCAGCTGGCTTTAGAAAAGGCGTAATTAAAAATGTTGTTAAACTAGCATTTAACCCGAATAAAACAATGAGAGATGCACTATACGGCGCAGACATTAACCCTGTTATGTCGCAAGTAGGTCAAGGAATTGTATTATTTGGTGATAAGACTGGTCTAGGAATGACGTCTGCTTTCGATCGTTTGAATGTTCGTAGGTTGTTTATCGCAGTAGAAAAAGCTATTGCAACTGCAGCTCAGGGCTTCTTATTCGAATTAAACGATGAGTTTACTCAAACACAGTTTAAAAACATCGTTGATCCATTCTTACGTGACATTCAAGGAAGACGAGGAATTATTGATTACAGAGTAATTAGTGATACCACAGTTAATACTCCTGAAGTTGTTGACCAAAACAAATTCCGCGCAAGCATCTTTATCAAACCAGCTCGTTCTATTAATGTTATCGAATTAACTTTCGTAGCAACTAGAACAGGTATTGAATTTGATGAAATTGTTGGTCAGTTAACGTAATAAATAGAATAAGATAAAGGAGAAACAACATGGCATTCAATATCAACCAGTTCAAGTCAGAACTCGTCGGTGGCGGTGCACGTCCAACGCTCTTCCAATGTCAGATCACAAACCCAATTGCTCCAGAAGCCGATATTAAAGTACCATTTATGATACGAGCGGCAGGCATACCAGAGTCAGTTCTGGGGCAATTTACGGTTCCATATTTCGGCCGTCAGGTCAAATATGCAGGTGATAGGGTGTTTGCAGATTGGAACGTGACTGTTATCAATGACGAAGACTTTGCTATCCGTAACGCAATGGAAGCATGGTCAAATGCAATAAACTCGCATGACTCTAATACTAGAGCCTTGCCACAAACATATAAGTCAACGGGCCAGATTACACAATTCGGTAAAGACGGTTCAATTCTTAGAACGTATATCTTTGAAGGTATGTATCCTATCAATATCGACGGTATTGCTATGGATTGGTCACAAAGTGATACAATCGAAGAATTCGGAATGACATTCCAATATGACTTATGGCGCGTTGAGGGTAATACCGGCGTTCCAACTACATAATTATATAATTAGAAAGTGATAAAATGAAAATTTTTGGTTTTGATATCAAGAGAGAAGGCGACGGGGAGGAGCAATTTGTTCCATCCTCGTTTGCCGAACCTCAAAACGACGATGGAGCTATTACTGTTGGTAACGCAATGGGTGGCTTTTATAGTACGTTATTGGACATGGAAGGTTCAGCTAAAACTGAATCTGAACTAGTAACTAAATACAGAGGTCTTTCCTCTCAACCAGAAATATCTCAAGCTGTTGATGAAATAGTTAACGAAGCTATTAGTGTTGACACAGACGAAAAAACAGTCGAGGTTGTTCTTGACGATACAGATCTTCCATCTAAAGTAAAAACTAGAATAATAGCTGAGTTCGACGAGGTTCTTTCTCTATTAGAATTTAGTAGTAAGGCTTATGATGTATTTTCAAAGTTTTATGTAGACGGAAGAATTAATTATCACATAATCATTGATCCTGACAATGTTGACGAAGGTATCAAAGAGCTACGTTACGTAGATCCTAGAAAACTAAAACTTATTCGTGAAGTTGATAAAAGAGAAAAAGATTTACATTCCGGCATTCCTGTCAAAAAAGTTAAAAGCGAATACTACATGTATTCTGAAAACGGATTTGGTTCTGATAAGAGCGGTGCTCAAGGCGGAACACAAGGATATAGAATTGCAAAAGATTCTATAGCAAGGATTACTTCAGGCCAAATGAACGAAAATAATTCGTTAGTTTTATCATATCTTCATCCTTCTATTAAACCTTTAAACCAGTTGAGGATGTTAGAAGATGCTACAGTCATTTATACTCTTACAAGAGCTCCTGAAAGACGAGTTTTTTACATTGACGTTGGCAACTTACCTAAATCAAAAGCTGAACAGTATCTAAGAGATATGATGGTTCGTCATAAGAACAAACTTCAATATAATTCATCGACCGGTGAAATATCTGATTCTCGTAAAATGATGACCATGACTGAAGACTTTTGGTTCCCACGTCGTGGTGGTGAGCGCTCAACTGAAGTTGATACAATTGCAGGCGGCAATGCTGGTGGTTTAACAGATGATACCAATATGCAATACTTCCAACGTAAACTATATAAATCGTTAAAAGTTCCTATCTCAAGACTTGAGCCAGAGTCAATGGCTACTTTTGGTAGATCGTCAGAAATTACTCGTGACGAGTTAAAATTCAGTAAGTTTGTTCAAAGATTAAGATCTAGATTTTCTGTTTTGTTCACTCAGATATTAGAAAAGCAGCTTGTTCTTAAAGGTATTTTAACACCTGAAGAATTCGCTGAAGTTAAGAATTTAATTCGTTATGACTTCGTTGTAGACAACTACTTTACCGAGCTTAAAGAAGCTGAGATTGTAAGAGAAAGACTTACAACTCTTCGTGAAGTAGAAGAGCACGTTGGCACATACTACTCAAGAGAGTGGGTTCTTAAAAATGTTCTTAGAATGTCTGAAGAAGAAATGGAAGACATGAAAGAACAGATTGAGCAAGAGCTCAAGGAAAATCCACCAGAAGAAGCAGAAGCTTCTGACGAAGAATAACGATAAACAAACGATAATAATGTATAAATATATAAAAGATTAATCAGGAGAAAAATGATGAAGTCATTTAGAACTATTATGGCTGAGGTTGCACAACCTAGATCGCCAGAAGAAAAGAAGTTTAAAGATATGCACTCTTATGAGACAAAGTCTCATCCTGTAGCTCCTGATGCAGTGTTTACAGGTGCAATCGGTGCTGATGATTTGCCAAGAGAAAAAGCTAAACGTAAAGCTGACCAAGATGGTGATGCTAATTACGACAAGCAATTCAAAGAAGGTAAAGCATATGGCCCGACTGGAGTTTCTTATTATGTTCCAGACGGACACGAAGACGAAGTAGATCCTGCAACTGGTAAAAAGAAAAACTCTAAAAAAGAAGGTCTAGATTATAATCCTGCAAAAGGTGAATATAACCAAAAGCCCGGTAAAGAAGTCGGTAAAAGAGTCGGCACGCGTGAAGCAGCTGATCCTGACAAAGAAGAATTAGACGAAATCAGCAAAACAAAGATAGGTCAATATATCAATCGCGCTCATTCTGATAAAGACACTCAGACTAAACGTGCAGGTATCTTTGATAAAAAAGGCATGGATGCTGATAAAGACAAAGATATGTACAAGCAATTTGATAACGCTGATAAGGCTCGTAAGAAAGCTGCAAACAGAACGGCTGGTATTGGTAAAGCGGTTGATAAGTTGACTAGAGAAGAATTAGAGTTAGAAATCAGTGAAGATTTAAAAATGGTTTCTCGTCAAGAACATCCAAAAGGTGGTCACATCGTAACTTTACAAGATAAGAACGGCAAGAAAATTGTTCGTCACCTCAACAAGGGTAAAGTTACTGATATGAAATCAGAAGAGGTTGAACTTGATGAAGCCATGACCAGCAGCAGTAAAATTAAGTTTGACCACAAGCCAGTGAAAAAAGTCAGTAAAGGTTTTTCTGGTCGTAAAGAAGCGGAGCGTCATAATGATCAGTTGGTTGGATCTAGTAAAGCTTCCCAAAAAAGCTACGTTCATAAACATACAGATAATAAATTTTATGTTGTTGATGAAGGTTCAATCAAAGGTTCAGGTACAGATCGTAAATCTGTTTTAAAGAAAGCTTTTCGTTCTGGTGAACAAGATACTCGCCAATTCAATACTCCAGGTGGCGCAGCTACTAATAAACCTAAGCGTGGATCTGATGCTACTGTTAAAAAAGCTTATCAAGCTGGTAGAGATTCTGAACAAGGTGATAGTGCTTACAAAGGTACTCGTCGTTCAAAGCCACAAGATACATTGGGTTATAAGAAAAATGAAGCTGTTTATGAAGGTATCTTGGATAACATCAAGAAAAAAGTTAATGACGTTAGACGTAAAGTTGTAGGTCCAAACCAAGCAGAAAAAGATGCTGCTCGAAAGAAAATGATGGCTAGACAACATGCTAGTACAATGAAGAACATTGGTTCAGCTATGGGTGCCGTTGCTAAAAAAGATAAAGCTGCAGAAGTAGCTAGACTTAAGCAAGGCCTAAAAAATGTTGAAAATCAAAGGAAAGAATCTGTAGATCTTGATGAGACTACTAATTCTGCACTTATGAAGCCAGTGACTACAACTACTCCTGACGGAAAGAAACGTACTGTTATGAAAACAATAAAGAATAACAGTACTGACGACCACGGTCAAGATATTATCAAATCAGAAAGCGGTGTTAATCCATTAATTAAAGCTGTAACCGGTGGTAAACAGAAAATTAAAGAAGCGCTTAAAGCTAATATTCTTGAATCTTTGGCTCAAGCTGATGTTAAAGAGACTGAATAATGGCTTGGGTAGATGTTCCAGGATCAAATGCTATTTGGCAATATGATAATGCTCCTACCCTAGCTACTTTAGTAACTGGTGCAAAAGCTCATGCTGATGACCAATACTATAGAGCAAACGGAACAGTAACTGCTGGTGTTAGAACTTTTACACCAACTGGTGGTAACGCACAATTAACGTACGTTAGAACCAGGAAAAAGGGCGAAACCGCAGTACGCGGCGAGCTAAACAAGAATTACTATGATGCTAAGATATAATACTACGTTCAAAGGAAACCTGACATGATTTTAATTACTGAAGTAACAGAAGATACAGCGGTATCTACAGAGATCAACGAAGAAACTGGGAAGAAAACTCATTTCATCGAAGGCATTTTCATGCAAGGCGATCTTAAAAACCGTAACGGTCGTATTTACCCCGCTGAAATCTTAGAAAAAGAAATGACACGTTATCAAACAGACTTTATTGATACAAAAAGAGCTTTAGGTGAATTAGGACATCCTGATGGACCAGCGATTAACGGTGATAGAGTGTCACACCTTATTACAGAAATGAAAAGAGAAGGATCTAACTTCACAGGTAAAGCTAAAATTCTTAGTACACCTATGGGTGAGATTGTTAAAACTTTCATGGATGAAGGTGTTAAAATTGGCGTATCTACAAGAGGTCTTGGTTCTGTTAAACCAACGGCCCAAGGAATTATGGAAGTTCAAAAGGATTTCCATCTTGCAACAGTTGATATCGTTACAGATCCTTCGGGACCTAACTGTTTCGTAAACGGTATCATGGAAAACACCGAGTATTTTTATAATATAGCTTCAGGTAATTGGGTCGCTAAAGAACCAGTTGAACAAGTTATTGAAGAAATCCAAGCCGTTGTGGAAAAAGAAGTCAGAAAAATCGTTCATAAAATTGATGAGAGCGTTGCTTCTGAACTATTTCAACGGTTCGTAAACGGATTGAAAAAATAAAACACCGTAAAGTAAAAATATTATAAATAATACTCATATAATAAGAGATCCAATAAAGGAGTAGAACATATGTCAAATGAATTAGACGAAAAGTTCGTAGCTGACGACGGCGTTTCTTCAGTAGAAGAACCGGCGACACCAGCAGGCGGCACACCACCGAAAAAGAAAGCGGATGTTAAGAAAGCAGTTGATCCAACTGCAGACAAACTAACCGTTAAAACACCAGGCATGAAAGAAGACGCTGTTGACGCAGAGTCTGATGAGATTGTTGAAGAAGTTATCGATATCCAAGAGTCTATTGCGACTATGTTTGAAGGCATGGATTTGTCTGAAGAGTTTACAAGCAAAGTAACTATGGTATTCGAAGCTGCAGTTAACGAAGCCGCTACTACTAAGGCGAACAAAGTAATTGCCGAAGAAGTAGAAAGAATTGCTGGCGAAATGCACGAAGCTGCAGATGAGTCAGTAAGTAAAATTGTCGAAAATCTCGACTCATACCTTGACTACGTTGTAGAAGAGTGGATGACAGAGAATGAAGTAGCTATCGAAGCTGGTATCAAGGTTGAAGTAGCTGAGTCCTTAATGATAGGTCTCAAAGGTTTGTTTGAAGAGCACAACATCGACGTAAACGAGGAAACTCTTGACGTAGTTGCAGCGCTTGAAGAAGAAGCCGCTGAAGCAAAAGAATTTGCGAATAAAGCAATTACAGAGAATGCAGAACTTAAAGCTGCAATCGCTGAAGCTAAAGCGCATGACGTATTCTTGGAAATGGCAGAAGGTCTTACTCTTGTTGAGCAAGAAAGATTTAAAGTACTTTCAGAGAAACTTTCTTTCGCTGATGTCGACACATACAAATCAGATCTCGAAACACTAAAAGAGTCTTTCTTCAAGAAAGCAAAAACTGTAGTGGAAGAGGTATCTGATGAAGAAGAAATCATTACTGAAGATACAGAAGTAAAGAAAACACTTTCTGAGCACTCTTCTATTAATGCTCTTTTATCGGCTTTAAACACGAAGCAATCATAATCGCAACCAGATGAAATACTTAACTTTTATAAATACATCTAGTAAAATAAACTCACAAGGAGATAGAATCACATGACTCAGTCAAACTATCAGATGCTCGTGGAAAAATGGGGCCCAATTCTTGAGCACTCTTCTTTCGCGCCAATCGATTCACAACACAAGAAAAGCGTAA
>Ga0307488_10000125_pt1 | contig 54054 bp, 48 predicted proteins | sample SB02metaG_FD_202248 | JGI IMG/M metagenome (GOLD analysis project Ga0307488, IMG submission 202248) | Sea-ice brine microbial communities from Beaufort Sea near Barrow, Alaska, United States - SB 0.2 | ecosystem: Environmental > Aquatic > Marine > Coastal | place: USA: Alaska | collected... | reverse complement strand
GAGCCATCAGCGAGTAAAGAGCCATCAGCGAGTAAAGAGCCATCAGCTATATTTTGTATTCAACACAAGCAGGACTGGGAATGCTTGCGATCATGTCTGCAGAAACAAGACGAAGATGCGCAACTGCATAACTATGTTGGTAATGTGCTCATTTGCTTAATGGGAGAATATAAATCCTCATGGTTGGAGCAAGTCGCTGGCTACTCACATCTAGTGGTTTCCTTTCAGGTTTTACCGCAAGTGCTAGAGTTGAGTAGTGCCGCAGATTATAAGCAGGGTAGGATCCCTTATTCACCGCTAAGCTTGCATCTAGAATCAGCAATCAAACATCTAAACGATACCGCGGACTACGCCATTTTCATTGAAAAGCTTGATTTTTCAGATATTGGCTTAAAAAATGCATCCAAAATGAATGAAGCAGCTGAATTTAGCAAGACTGAAAATTTAGCCGGTGTTCTAAGCGAAAGTGATGCATCTAAAAAATCATCTAGTGAAGATACCAAGATAAGTGATGTATCGACGTCCGCTCTGAAGATTTCTGTAGAGAATGAACTAGAGGCGCACAAATATATTGAACGCAACATTGTAGAGCGTATCTCTGCACCCGTGTTCATTGATTATAAGACGTATATTGGAATACCTCGAAACGCTCAACAGCTAACGGCTAATGCCACTGTTTGTGATTCTGCTAACTCTCGTGGTCTTAAGGTGAATAGACCATTTGACGTAGTAGAACTATTCCAAATATGGCAAACACAAAGCGTTGTAGAATCTAATATTAGTGTCTACACAAAGGCAAAGTAATAATGTTTGATAACAAAACTATATTAATAACGGGTGGAACGGGATCTTTCGGACATCGTTATGTATCGCATATTTTAGCAAGCTACAAACCTAAAAAAGTGATTATTTACAGCCGAGATGAACTCAAGCAATATGAAATGCAGCAACTATTTTTTGACCCTTGTATGCGTTATTTTATTGGCGATGTCCGCGATGCAAGTCGCTTACTTACTGCCATGCGCGGTGTGGACTACGTTATTCATGCTGCAGCATTAAAGCAAGTTCCAGCTGCAGAATACAATCCAAACGAATGCATAAAAACGAATATCAATGGTGCGCAAAACGTCATTGAAGCTTGTATAGAAGCTAAGGTACATCGCGTTATTGCGTTGTCCACAGACAAAGCGGCTAACCCGGTCAATTTGTACGGGGCCACAAAATTAGCGTCCGATAAACTGTTTGTTGCCGCGAATAATATAGCCGGTGCAGATGGCCCTAGATTTGCGGTAGTAAGATATGGCAATGTGGTGGCGTCAAGAGGCTCAGTTGTGCCGTTTTATCGTAATTTATTGGCGCAGGGTAAAAAAATCTTACCAGTAACGCATCAAGAAATGACACGATTTTGGATTACATTAGATGAAGGCGTCAAATTCGTCCTGACTAATTTTGAAAGAATGCAGGGTGGAGAAATTTTTGTTCCTAAAATACCTTCCGTTCACATTTTGGATTTGGTTGAAGCAATGAGTGGCACGAGGGAACATGAGCTTATTGGTATTAGACCTGGCGAAAAATTACATGAAGTAATGGTACCTGAGGAAATGGCCCATCACTCTTTAGAGTTCGATGATCACTTTGTTATTACCCCTTCAATCAAATTTTTTGATAAGACCATTGATTACTCAAAAAACAAGTTGGGTGAAATTGGTAACAAGGTCAGTGAAAAGTTTGAGTATCATTCGGGCACAAATCAAGCGTTTCTGAGCGTAAACGACTTAAAAGAGATGGACAAACAGACGTTATGATCCCCTATGGTAAACACGACATCAGCGGTGATGATATAGACGCGGTTGTAGACGTGTTGGAGAACCATTTTTTAACTCAGGGAAGTAAAGTTCCTGAGTTTGAAAAAGCCTTGTGCAACTATACCAGTGCGCAGTTTTGCACCGCGGTAAACAGTGCAACTTCAGGTCTACATGTAGCTTGTTTAGCCGCAGGCGTTACTCAGGGTGACATCGTTTGGACGACTCCAAACTCATTCGTCGCATCCGCAAATTGTGCACTTTATTGCTCTGCTAAAGTTGATTTTGTGGACATGGATGAGCACACGCGCAACATCGATATTACAAAATTAGGCGCAAAGCTAACGCTTGCAAAACAGCAAGGGCATTTACCTAAAGCACTAGTCGTTGTTCATTTCGCCGGTTTCAGCTGCGACATGCAAGCAATTGCCGATTTACTCAGTGGTCTGGGTATTGTGTTAATTGAAGATGCTGCCCATGGTCTCGGTGGTTCTTACAATGGCAGTAAAATTGGTAATTGTGACTATTCTGATATGACGGTGTTGAGCTTCCATCCAGTCAAGTCTATAACAACCGCTGAAGGTGGTGCGGTGTTAACCAATAATCCTGAATTAGCACAAAAAATCTTATTGTTTGCGAAGCATGGTGTAACGCGCAATCAAAGTATGTTTGACGCACAGACGACAAACATATCGTTAACTGGCGATTGGTATTATCAGCAACTCACCTTAGGCTACAATTATAGGTTGAGTGATATGCAAGCTGCTCTGGGTATATCGCAGTTAAAAAAATTAGATGACTTCATCGAAGCTCGTCAACAAAAAGCGAATTTTTATTTTCAGGCACTTGCTAATCTACCACTTATTTTGCCTCAGCAAACAAACACAGATAATCAAAGCGGTTGGCATATATTCGTTATTGAGCTAAAAACACAAGAGGATGATGGTAATCGAGGCCAAACAAGAAAAGCCGTTTATGATCAATTAGTCGGGAAGGGGATTGGCGTAAATGTGCATTATATTCCAATTCATTTGCACCCGTTCTATCAGCAACTCGGTTTTGAGTACGGCGATTTTCCATGTGCTGAACGTTATTACGAACGTGCAATTACACTTCCTTTGTATCCGAGTCTGACGCAACAGCAGCAACAAGCTGTGGTGGATGCGTTGACTGAGATATTAGTATGAACGTTGCCATTATTCCTGCTCGTGGCGGAAGTAAACGTATCCCTAAGAAAAACATTAAAGAGTTTGCAGGTCTGCCACTGATCGCATACTCAATTGAGGTGGCAAAGAAATCTGGCATTTTTGAACATATTATCGTTTCAACGGATGACGCGACTATTGCTGATATAGCCAAACAGTATGGTGCTCAAGTGCCATTTGTTCGCCCCAGGTCATTATCAGACGACATAACCGGTACGCGAGATGTGACTAATCATGCTATTGAATGGGTCAAACAAAATATAGGTGAGCCTCAATTTTGCTGCGCCATTTATGCAACAGCACCTTTTTTACAAGCTGAATATCTGCAGCAAGGATTGCAAGCACTCATTGAGCATGATGATAAAGGTTTTGCCTATTCTGTTACCAGCTTTGCATTTCCAATTCAAAGAGCGTTGTTGATAAAAGAAGATTATGCACTGCCTGCTTTTGAGAGCGATATCGCTAAGCGCTCGCAAGATTTACCTGAGGCATATCACGATGCTGGACAGTTTTATTGGGGGAGAACCGAAGACTATCTGTCCGCAAAGCCGTTTTTTTCTGAATACGGTATTCCCATTATATTACCGCGGCACTTAGTGCAAGATATTGATACGCCAGAAGATTGGTATCGAGCCGAACTAATGTATCAAGCTTATATGGTAAAACAACAAGACAATTCGAGGTAAGTAGCATGGTAATGACTACTGAAACCAACTCTGTAAAAGAAAAAATACTCATTATCCGTATGCTAGGTTTAGGTGATGTTACGTGTATTGGAGTGCCAAGTGTCAGGCATATTAAACGCAAACATCCTGGTGCAGAAGTGCATTTTTTAACCTACGCCGCTGGATTTGAGGTAATGGCACTAGCAGAGCCGCACGTAAAAACCTTCGGACTGAAAAATGGTGAATGGCCACAAGACATCATAAAAGCGATGGAAGTATTTTTGGGTCTAGCTGAAATCATTATTGGTGAAGCCTATACCAAAATAATTAATCTCGACACGTGGTTTATGCCAAGCTTTTTATCACGTTTCTTGAAAGACGCAGGTGAGCCGATTGAAGGAAATTATATTGGTATGTCCATTGCCGATTTAATTACCCAATTTCAAAATCAAACACTTCCCCCTACGTTTGTGAATGACCCGGGTCATTACCTTCAGAGCACTTGGTTTAGTATGATGAGATGGCACACAACGTGGTGGCAATCCGACGATTTACCAGAACGTGGTTATCCTGAATTTTATTTGAGAACCTGCTGCGGGTGGCAAGATATCGATTTAGATATGCAAATACAAATAACACGAGATAAGCAGATAGCTAAAAAAGCAAAAAGTACAAAGGTAATTGCATTAGCAACTCAAGCACGCACAGCAGAGCGCAGTTACGAGTTAACAGCGCAATTACAAAAAGCACTTGAAGATGCTGGGTTCGAGGTTTGGTCAAAATTTGACGGTAGTCAATCCATGCGTCAAACCCTAGCCATGTTAAAATCAAGTGACTTGCTCATATCCGTTCCATCAGCACCACAATGGCTGGCAACAGCGGTCGGCTGCCCAGTAATGATCATCAGTGGTAATATCGATCCGCGCACCTTAATGCCTGATTATGCAACCGATATGTCGGATCATCCGGCGCAGGTGCAAAGTTTAGTTGAAGGTGTGCAAAGTATTTTTGATGGCAGTGTTGATATGGGTGAAGAAAATCACTTTTAGCGTTTGTTTAAATGTATTCCCGTTTATTTCACCATTTTGAAAAGCTTATAAGGTCAAAATTATGTCCAGTAACACCACAATTCGAATAGGCAATGATGACCTTTTCTTCGATATCGGCCCAAATCAAAAGCCATTTATCATTGCTGAATTAAGCGGTAACCATGGGCAAAATTTAACGCTCGCTAAACAAATGGTTGAGGAAGCAGCAAGAGCTGGGGCGCACGCTATTAAGTTGCAAACCTACACAGCTGAAAGTATGACACTTGACGTGGACTCGCCCGATTTTGTGATTAAGGAAAGTGACAGTTTGTGGGCGGGTGAAAAGCTGTTTAATTTATACGCCAAGGCGTCAACCCCATATGAATGGCATAGTGAATTATTCACCCTTGCTAACAGCCTTGGAATGCTTGCTTTTAGTTCACCATTTGACGAGGATGCGGTCGACTTTTTAGCACAATTAAATGTGCCTTGCTATAAAATTGCCTCGTTTGAACTGACTGATATTCCGCTAATTAAAAAAGCAGCGGCGCAAGGTAAGCCGCTGATCATGTCGACCGGTATGGCTAGTATAAGCGATATTGAAGAAGCGCTAACAGCGGCCAGAGATCAAGGTTGCGAAAATATTATACTGCTCAAATGCACAAGCACTTATCCTGCCTTACCTGAAAATACAAACCTGGTAACCATCCCCAATATGCGCGCTACATTTAATTGTCAAGTTGGTTTATCAGACCACACGGCGGGCATTGGTGTGTCAGTCGCCAGTGTTGTTTACGGTGCTAGTGTGATTGAAAAACATTTTGTTTTATGCAGAGATGATGGCGGTGTTGATGCGGCTTTTTCACTTGAACCAGATGAATTAGCCCAGCTCGTTATTGAGACAGCAAGAGTATCTGAAGCCATTGGGACAGTGACTTACGGCGGCACTAACGCTGAGGAGAAGTCTAAACAATATCGTCGCTCGATATACATTTGCAAGGATATCAATGCTGGTGAAGTATTGACTACTGAACATGTAAAAATAGTGCGACCTGCGCATGGCTTAGCACCCAAACATTTAACCACCGTTGTGGGTAGTGTTGCCTCTATCTCTATGCCAAAAGGCACGCCCCTGAGTTGGGCGAAAATTAATTCAGTGCAGTAAATAAAAATAATGCAGCTATTTTTCAGAGTAGAAGGTAATGAGCATATTGGGTTAGGGCACTTAATGCGTTGTTTTGCGCTCTCACAAGCAGCGCAACAGGCTCAGGTTGATGTTGTATTCATATGCAACCAAACCAGTAAAAACTTTTTATTAAGTCGACAAAAATGGCATGGTGAAATTGTTGTTATTGAGGATAGCCATTGGAATAACAGCGTTGCAGTGGACGCCACTAATGAGCGAAACAAGACCGACATTGAATTTATTACAACGTGCCTGTCGCGCTATGGCTCAAAAGAGTCATTTCAATATGGTCAAATTGTAGTGCTTGATGGCTATCAATTTGGTCATTCTTATCAACATGCCTTAGCTTCAGCTGGTATTTGCTTTGCCTATCTTGATGATATCAATACGTTTCTAGAAAAAAATGAGCATCATATAGCAGATATCGTGATCAATGGTGCTGCAGCTGCACAGCAACTGGGTTATGAAAAGAATGCGTCAAATAGTCGTCTTTGTTTAGGTCCTCAGTATCTATTATTACGTCCTGAATTTATAGACTTACCATTAATACCGATAGCAGATAGGCATTCATTACTTATCTGTTTTGGCGGTGGCGATGCTCAAAATCATACGCTAAGTATGCTTGGCGCATTGAGTCAGTTGAATTTTCAATTTCCAGTGACGGTGATTACAGGCGCAGCTTATAAATGGCAAAAGCAGCTTACGCAAACTATTCAAGATGGCTGGCTATACTACGATAATGCAAAGCATAAAATAAGCATGCCAATACACTATATTCATGATGCTCAGGAGATAGCTGAGGTTATGCTGCATAGTCGTTTAAGCATCAGCGCTGCGGGAGGGACGCAGTTCGAATTGATGCGTTGCTATACACCTAGTTATCTTGTGGTGGTCGCCGATAACCAAATGCCTGCTGCAACGGAGTCTTCTCAGCAAGGCTGGTGTAATGCGGCAGACTGGCGCCAGCGAGTTGACTATATCGGATTAGCAAAACAAGTAATTGCTGACTACTCTGATACGGAGTCATTAATTGTAAAACAGAAAAATGCTTATGATTGTGTAAAAAAAGAGGCCTATTCTGGCGCTGGTAATATGTTAAATGTATTCAGTGACGTCCTCAATTTGCGTCGTTAACTATATATCACGCTAACCATACTGTATCTGTGCAACTCAGAGTTCGCTAAAATGGGAAACTGTTTTTTACTTTAAGAGACTATTGATTCGCTGCAAAGAGGAAAATAATTTGTTCACTAAATTACATATAAGGCAAGCGAAACTGACTGATGTTGATCTTATTTTTGAATGGTCTAATGATCAGCTAGTCAGGGAACAATCGTTCTATTCTGATGTTATATCTTATGTTTCTCATTGCGAATGGTTCAAGAATAAGTTAAGTGATGAAAGTGCTTTAATTTATATTCTTGAAGCTGATGGTAAACCTGCATGTATACTGCGGATTGATGAAAAAACTGATAATGCGGTAATAGGTGTCGTAATAGGTAAAGAATTCAGAGGGAAAGGCTTAGCCAGTATCTCTATTAGCAGAGGAGTTACAGAATATTTTAAGACAAATAGTTTACCAATTTTAGCGTCAATAAAAAAACAAAATATCGCTTCAATAAAATCATTCCAAAAGGCAGGTTTCCGCTATTTAAGAGATGAAAAAATCAACCAAATAGATAGTGTCGTATATCAAATTATTAAAGCATAACGATCTAGTTGCGTGATGATAGTAAAGTTTACAACCGAACATACTCTTGATGCCACATAGCTTCTATCAACTATATATTTGTCGACACCGCTACTAGGGCTTAAATGTTTGTAAAAAATATCTAATGACGTTATGCCATAGTGTATTAATTGCCCTGATTAGCTTAACTTTATGCTAGCTGATATTATCAATTAACGCAGTTTTTCATACAGGGAAATAGAGATATGAAAATATTTACCATCATCATAGTAGCAATGCTCACCAGTGGTTGTGTAAGCAATGGTAAGCATCAACTCGGCAAGACTGCTGAATTGACGCCAGGTGCAGAATTATTAACGCCGCCAGCAATTCAATATTCCTTATTCGAGAAGCAAAAAGGTAAGGTGCAAGATATATTTGGCTTAACACCTTTACAAAAGGCCCATTTCTTAAGTTACTTTAATGCCGAGAACAATGAACATATTAGAGCTCATGTTAGAGTGGCAAATTATATTCAAGAATTCAGTGCTGATTTTAGTTATCAAGGTGAAACGCTTTCAGCGGCCGATGCCTTTGCGCAAAAAACGGGAAATTGCTTATCGTTGGCTATTTTGTCAACTGCGTTGATTAAAGAAACGGACTTACGTTATCAATATAACAAAGTTCACAGTGACCCTACTTACCAACGATATGACAATATTGAATTAGTCTCGTCACATGTGAATGTAACTATATTGAGTCCCCTTAATACTACTGGAGCTCTTTGGATAAGTGGCTCGGTCACTATTGACTATTTTCGCGGCAATAACTCTTTTAATTCAGTGGTTGTTTCTTCTGAAGAAGTTGAAGTCATGTTTTGGAATAATCTTTCAAGTGAAGCGCTTATTGCTGGTAATTTAGATCTCGCTTTTTCCTACGCCTTGAAAGCCAACAGCATTGACCCGCTTTATCCTGAAACCTTGAATTTATTCGCTATTTTATATAATCGCAAAGGACATAGTGAATACGCTTATTCTGTTTACGATTTTATGGATAAAAACGAAATAGTGTCATTTTCGGCAATTGATAATTTCGTTTCATTGTTAGTCCATATGGGAGATACGAAGCGAGCATCAGTACTAAGCAATAAAATTCAGCATATTAATGATGATAATCCTTACACGTGGTTATATCGTGGTATAGCCCATTTGGAAAAAGATGAGTATGTTTTAGCAGAACGTTACCTGTTAAAAAGCGAAAACTATGGGCCTTACCTCGATGAGCCTCTATTTAATTTAGCTAAATTATATGCGCAACAAAATCGAGTGAAAGAAGCTAAAGAAGCATTACTAAAAGCAAAAGAGCTAGCTTATACATCTGATGATAAAAGACGCTATCAAGCTAAAATATATAGTTTGCGCGATTAACCAGCGACGCAGCGGCAGCCCAAGTCAAATCGCAAGCATCTTTAACGGTAAAAGCTCAAGCCAACCAACAGCAAAACCAAGTTTTGGCATTGCTGGGATAAATACGTCGTAAGTTGTTGCTCAATTTGCGCCATTTTTTGAGTGATTTAGTTCGTTAGACTCGCAAAAAAATGGCATGGCCGCTTTTTTTTATGGCTTTCCTTCGGTTATCAGATAACATGTATAGAACGTAGTATATTTTCATTAGACTTAATACTGTTTTTATACCTATCAAGATACAAACTCCACTGAGGTAGCAATGAACGAAATTCTGATTATCAGCGATAATGAAGTTCGTAAGAATAATCTGAATGTAATACTGACTTTTATGGGTGCGGCATGCAGCCATAGCGATTATAGTCAATGCATTAGGACTATTGAGGTCAAAAACGACTTGGTTGCTATTCTTCTCGACGGCGAACATCCTGAGTTGGCCGAGGACATCATCGAAAAATTCACTTTAATTCCATTCATTAATATTGGGTTTCAATTAAGTGGTGATCAAAATTATCAGAATATGATGGGCTCACTATTTGAACCTATTATGCAGCCATCATTGACTGAATTGCTGAATAAATGTCAAGATTTTCACCGTTTAAATACCTCTGATTTGGACACGACTGCAGGTAAGACTCGCTTATTTAGAAGTTTGGTAGGTAATAGCAGCGGCATAAAAGAAGTTCGCGCGCTTATTGAGCAAGTGGCGCCATCCGATGCAACCGTGCTGATATTAGGCGAATCAGGCACAGGTAAAGAGGTTATCGCACGTAATATTCATTATATGTCGAGTCGTCAAAAGGGCCCGTTTATTCCACTAAATTGTGGTGCGATACCAGGCGAGCTATTAGAAAGTGAATTATTTGGTCATGAAAAGGGAGCGTTTACAGGTGCTATTGGTTCGCGCAAGGGACGTTTCGAACTAGCTGAAGGCGGTACGTTATTTTTAGATGAAATTGGCGACATGCCATTGCAAATGCAAGTGAAATTACTTCGAGTTTTGCAGGAACGCATCTTTGAAAGAGTTGGCGGCACAAAAACAATTAATTGTGATGTTCGTATTGTTGCTGCAACACACCGCAACTTAGACGACATGATAATGGCAAATACGTTTAGAGAAGACTTATATTATCGTTTGAATGTTTTCCCTATCGAAAGCCCCGCATTGCGCGAACGTGCTGCGGATATCCCATTATTATTGCAGGAATTGGCGCATCGTTTAGACAATAACAACGAAAATATGGTTAAGTTTAATGATGACGCAATGCATTCGTTAATGTCACATGCGTGGCCAGGTAATGTAAGAGAGTTATCCAACTTAGTCGAACGTCTAGCAATATTATATCCAAAGAAGTTAGTCGGGATTGAAGAATTACCTGTAAAGTACCAATATGGTAATGCATCTCTTCCTGTTAGTAATATTTCTGAAGAACAACAAGAACGTGAGGCCTTAAACGAACTTTTCTTAGGTCAAGGTGAAGAGACATCAGAAGCGACTCAAGTCGGTGTATTAAGTACAGCTTTACCCTCTGATGGCGTTAACCTGAAAGAATACTTATCAGATTTAGAAATAAATTTGATTTCTCAAGCATTGGAGCAGCAAGAATGGATTGTCGCAAGAGCGGCTGATCAGTTAGGTATGCGCAGAACAACGTTGGTTGAAAAAATGCGTAAATACGAAATAAGCCGTCAATAACTCCTCAATATTTACCACCTGAGTCATTTTATTGACACTGACTAAGATGCTGTAAATAACTAAAAAACCATTAAAATCAAACATATAAATTTTGGCACGGCTCATGCATTCCCTCAGTACACCCAGTAGTTTAGGTAGTTAGAGGATTATGTCGCAGTTGAACCACAATTTTTTCGTTATTGATCCACAAAATCAATATTCATTTGGTGCACGTAAAAGTGCCGTTTTTCAGCCGATTAGTTTAGAAGAGCCAATATCGATTGTGAGCGTTTGTGCGCAAGCTATTGCACAACCGCAAATAGTGGAAAGCGATGACACGGTTGAAGAACTTAAAAACAAAGCCAAACGACTTAATCATTTATTAGAGGTAATGCCAGCTGGCGTAATTGTGCTTGACCAGAACGGTCATATAAAACAAGCGAATCAACAAGCGGTTGAATTACTTGGTGAGCCACTTGAAAAAGAACTATGGCGAGAAATTATTCTACGCTCATTTAAGCCACAAGCAGATGATGGACATGAAGTTTCATTGCGTGATGGCCGTAAAGTAAAAATTTCTATTAGCCCATTAGTTGAAGAAAAAGGTCAGCTCATTGTGTTGACTGACCTAACCGAAACTCGCGAATTACAGAGCCGCATAAGCCATTTACAGCGTTTATCATCATTAGGCAAAATGGTTGCATCATTAGCTCATCAAGTCAGAACGCCCTTATCCTCGGCTATGTTATATGCAGCTAATCTGCGTTCATTGAATTTAAAAAATGAGATGGCTGACCGTTTCACTGCGAATCTACAAAATCGTTTAAAAGATTTGGAAAGCACAGTGAATGATATGTTGCTGTTTGCCAAAAGCGGGGAGCAACAAATCGTAGCGCCTCTGACGATTACGCAAGTAATACTGAGCAGTGCAGAAGCCGTTGATGCCTTATTAGTGACAAAGTCAATTGACTTACAAATGGACAACAAACCGTTACAGCATCAATTGATGGGCAATGAAACAGCATTGACCGGCGCTATTAGCAATCTACTTCACAATGCGATTGAAGTATCTAGTGAAGGTGATGTGATTGAAGTGATTACCGACATTGTTGAAGAAAACGGTGCCCCTTTCATTCGTATTCAAATTAAAGATCAAGGTTGTGGGTTATCCATAGGTCAAATTGATAATATTTTTGAACCCTTTTTCACCACAAAAACACAAGGTACAGGCTTAGGCTTAGCCGTCGTTAAATCGGTTGCAAAGTCGCATCAGGGTTTTGTTAAAGCAATTAATAACCCAGAAGGCAAGGGTTCATGCTTTACATTATTACTGCCATGCATAGAGCATAAAAGCCACTTTCAAACATACTCAAATGACTTACACCAAGGGGTAGCAATATGAGTAAAACCAAAATACTAATAGTTGAAGACGATGACGGGCTTAGAGAAGCTCTTGTCGACACCTTACTATTGGGTGGTTATCAAGTTACTCCGGTTGATTGTGCTGAAAATGCGATGATCAAACTTGCCGATAATAATCAATTTGATTTGGTTGTTAGTGATATCCAAATGGGCGCAATGAGTGGACTCTCATTACTCAAAAGTGTCAAAGCCAAATATCCAAAGCTGCCTGTTTTGTTGATGACAGCATTCGCCAATATTGATGATGCTATTCAAGCCATGCGTGATGGGGCAACTGATTATTTATCAAAACCATTTGCGCCAGAAGTATTGCTAAATTTAGTGGGGCGCTATGCACCATCACAAAAAGTAGAATCAAAGACTCCTATTGTTGCCGATCCATCAAGTATTCGTATGCTTGAATTAGCCAGAAAAGTGGCTAAATCGGAAGCGACAGTCATGGTGTTAGGCCCAAGTGGTTCTGGCAAGGAAGTCTTGTCACGCTACATTCACGACCAAAGTTCTCGCAGTCAATCTGCTTTTGTTGCTATTAACTGTGCGGCAATTCCTGAAAATATGTTGGAAGCCACATTATTCGGTTACGAAAAAGGAGCTTTCACTGGGGCAGTTCAAGCTTGCCCTGGCAAGTTTGAGCAGGCTCAAGGCGGGACTTTGTTGTTAGACGAAATAACCGAGATGGATTTGGGGTTGCAAGCTAAAATCTTGCGCGTACTGCAAGAAAGAGAAGTTGAGAGACTGGGTGGACGTAAAACTATTTCGTTAAATGTCAGAGTCATTGCGACCAGTAACCGTGATTTAAAGTTAGCGGTCGACGATGGCAAATTTAGAGAAGATTTATATTACCGACTTAATGTGTTTCCAATAACATGGCAGCCACTTGCGCATCGTATTGGCGATATTATTCCTTTGGCTAAACATATGGTTCAGCGGCACGCTATGGCGCAGGGTATCCCTGTTCCTGATATTACAATGGCTGCTCAGCACAAATTGATGCAGCACACTTGGCCAGGTAACGTAAGAGAGCTGGAAAACGTAATCCAACGCGCGTTGATTTTGAGTGACAATGGTAAAATCGACAACGAAGATTTGATGATTGAAGCTGCGCATAATGTTGAAAGAACAACATCAACCATGTTTGCCTCCGTTTCTCTTGATATGTCAAATGATACCTTAGAGTCAGATAATACCGGAGATAACAATTTATTAGGTTCGGAACTTCGATTCCAAGAACATCAAATCATTTTGGATGCATTACAAGCGTTTAATGGCAAACGCAAAGACGTTGCTGAAAAACTTGGAATAAGCCCTAGAACGCTGCGTTATAAACTTGCTCGCATGCGTGAATCAGGTATCGAATTACCCAACTAACCCTTTCTCAGAGCGCTTCTTATAAGCACGATAGACAAAGTCTGAATCCCTGTTTGCCGCTATTTATTAGCGGCATTTTTTTGTCACCTCAAAATAAATCTTATAATGAGAATTTTAAGTATATGAATTAATTGAAATAAATAAAGTGGCACTGTATTTGCTAAATTGTATTTATACGAAGTAATTCATTCAAAATAATGACACTAGAGGTTGTGTGATGGACATCAAAGCGAATTCTATCTATCAGGAAATGCAAGCGATGGTTGGTGATATCAAGCCAATCAAAATGGATGTACCTGCAATTCAAGGCAATTCATCTGCCAGCGACTTTTCTGACATGCTTAGTCAGGCAGTTAACAATGTGAACGGGATGCAAAAACAGTCGCGAGAAATGCAAACGTCATTTGATATGGGCGACCCCAATTTAAGCTTAGCGGACGTGATGATCGCTAAAGAGAAAGCGGGTATTGCTTTTGAAGCAACAATGCAAGTGCGTAATAAAGTACTTGAAGCCTACAAAACTATAATGAACATGCCAGTTTAAGGAAGTAACTCGTGGCTGAAGCAGCAAGCACAGAATTAACACTATCCAATAGCCTTGATGGTATCGACGATTCGATTGACGCGAGTCCGACTCTGATGGATCAGTTAGGTACGACGGAAATGGTGCGTCAAATTACCTTGGTAGTTACGTTGGTTATTTGTATCGTGATAGCCATTTTTGTTTTTCTTTGGTCAAAAGAACCTTCTTATCGTCCATTGGCACAAATGCCGACACAAGAACTAATCGAAACTCTAGATTTTCTTGATCAAGGTGAAATTGAATACAAGTTGGAGGGTAATACTGTTTACGTTGTTGAATCCCAATTTAACGATGCAAAATTTGGTATGGCTCGTCAAGGCATAAGTAATGAAGGCTCACAAGGCGCTGACATTATAATGCAAGATATGGGTTTTGGTGTAAGTCAGCGTGTTGAAATGGAACGATTGAAACATGCTCGCGAGCAACAGATTGCGCGAACTATTGAAGATATGAACTCCATAGGTAAAGCACGTGTCCTTTTAGCCTTACCCAAGGAAAACGTATTTGCACGGCGTGAAAAGAAAGGCAGTGCCACGGTTGTTGTTACTGCTCGGCGAGGCAATGTTGTTTCAGCTGAAGAAGTAAACTCAATTGTTGATATCGTTGCTTCTGCGGTTCAAGGGATGGAGCCCAACCGAGTCACGGTAACGGATAATAATGGTCGTCTATTAAATTCGGGCTCACAAGATGCAGGAGCGTCTGCTGCGCGCAAAGAATACGAATTGGAAAAAAGACGTGAAGCGGAATACATGGATAAGATTGACTCTATCTTAATCCCAGTTCTAGGTTTAGGAAATTACACTGCGCAAACTGACGTGACGATGGACTTTACCGCCGTTGAACAGACTCAACGTCGCTACAACCCAGATCTTCCGGCGGTTAGAAGTGAGATGATTTCGGAACAAAATAATGTGGGTAATGTTATTGCGGGAATACCCGGAGCACTATCCAATCAACCTCCTATGGATGCCAGTATTCCTGAAAATGCAACGGGTGGCGGCAATAACTCGCCTTTACCTGGAAGTAACAGTAAAGAGCAAACTCGTAACTATGAATTAGATACAACAATTAGCCATACTAAACAGCAAACGGGTGTTATTCGACGTTTGAGTGTTTCGGTCGCTGTAGACTATACATCGGAAACAGCAGCTGATGGCACTGTTTCAAGTATGCCTTTAAGTCAGCAGCAATTACTAAATATTCGTCGCCTACTGCAAGGTGGTATTGGTTTTGACGTGACCAGAGGAGATTCACTTGAAGTAGTGAGTATTCCTTTCAACAGAATTGAAATGGGTGAGATTAAAGAAACGCCGATCTGGGAACAAGAGCGCTTTATGCCTATACTGAAGTTGGTGCTGGGCGCATTGGTTATCATTATTTTGATATTCTTCGTAGTTCGCCCTATGTTGATGAAGCTTATTTTTCCCGAAAATAATGTTTCAGATGACGAATTTGACGAATCAGATTTAGACTTAGGTGATGATCCTTTGGCAATGCTCAACGACGAATTTGATGAAACTAAAATTGGTTTTGCTGCTGATGGTTCATTGATGTTACCTAACTTACGTAAAGACGAAGATGTGTTAAAAGCCGTGCGTGCTCTCGTAGCCAATGAGCCTGAATTATCAGCGCAAGTGGTTCGTGGTTGGCTATTACAGGACGAATAAGGAATAAAATTATGGCTGAAGAAGATAATGCAAAACCAGCGGTTGCCAAGTATGACGTCAATAAATTAGACGGCGTAGAAAAAGCGTCTATATTATTACTGAGTTTGTCTGAAGATGATGCGGCACAAATCCTCAAGTTTATGGAGCCAAAGCAAGTTCAGACATTAGGTGCAGCTATGGCTGCAATGGATGACATGACTCAGGACAAAATTACATCTGTACATACCCATTTCATTGAAGAAATTCAAAACTATTCGACCATTGGATTCAAGAGCCAGGACTTTGTGCGCGGCGCATTAATTTCGGCGCTTGGCGAGGATAAAGCGGCTCATTTGCTTGATCAAATACTGACTGGTAGCAGCGCAAAAGGTCTAGAATCACTAAAGTGGATGGATTCGAAGCAAGTTGCAACAATCATTCGTAACGAACATCCGCAAATTCAGACTATTGTGATGTCTTATCTTGAGCCTGAACAATCGGCAGAAATTTTGGCGCAGTTTCCTGAAAAAGTAAGATTAGACATATTAATGCGAGTGGCAAATCTTGAGGAAGTGCAGCCAGCCGCATTGCAAGAGCTAAACGAAATAATGGAGAAACAGTTTGCTGGCCAGGCGGGCGCCCAAGCTGCGAAGATGGGTGGACTTAAGTCGGCTGCTAATATAATGAATTACCTCGATACTAATATTGAAGGGCAGTTGATGGACGCTATTCGTGAAACTGATGAAGAAATGAGTCAGCAAATTCAGGATCTGATGTTCGTATTCGATAATCTTATTGATGTTGACGATCGAGGTATTCAAGCTATATTGCGTGAAACTCAGCAAGAAAGTCTGATGAAAGCGATCAAAGGTGCAGATGAAGAATTGCGTAATAAAATTACCGGTAATATGTCTAAACGTGCCGCTGAAATGTTACTTGATGATCTTGAAGCCATGGGACCAGTGCGCTTAAGTGAAGTTGAAATTGCACAAAAAGAAATGCTGGCTATTGCTCGTCGTTTGGCAGATGCCGGCGAAGTCATTTTAGGCGGTGGTGGTGGCGATGAATTCATATAATGACTATTTCTAGTAGTAAGCCAAAAGCACAATCACGTAAAGTGACTTCAAGCGAGTCTTTCGATGATGCCAAAACTTGGGATTTACCGACGGTTAACGCAGACGTGCAAAATAATGCGACCAATGCCCTCAACAAAACGCGCACTTGGAAATACGAACCACCGGAGGTTGAAGAAGACATTACACCTCTGACTGCCGCAGATATCGAAGCGATCCGCGTAGCGGCCTACGATGAAGGTTTAGCATTGGGCAAACAAGAAGGCTATGACATTGGTTTGGAGCAAGGTAAGCAAGAAGGTTTGGAACAGGGTATTAGCGAGGGTAAAGAACAAGGTTTAGCGGATGGAATGCTAGCAGGCCAAGAGCAAATGGACGAGTTAGCACGGAGCTGGCAATGCATTATCGAGCAAGCTGCTAATCCGTTATCCCAAGTGAATGAAGAGCTCGAGAAAGAATTAGTTATTTTAGCGACTAAATTAGCCAAAGCGGTTATTAACGTTGAAGTAACGACGCAAAATGATGTACTTCTCAGTGCTATCAGCGAAGGAATAAAAGTGCTTCCAATACAAGAAAGTCAATATCAATTTCAAATGAACCCCATCGATGTTGCTATGATTAAAGGTCATTTTGGTGATGAAGTCATTGTTGAAAATAACTGGAGACTCATCGAAAATCCTGCTATTGAGCGCGGTGGCTGTGAACTCACTACGCAAAATAATGCGGTTGATATGTCAATTGAGCGCAGAAGCGCGGACGTTTTTACTCAATTTCTAAATGCTCAAGGATTACACCATGACCCTCGCAATAGCTGATAAAATTAAGCAATTGCAGAGTCAGATCCCTAATGCACCAGCTATCTCTTCGGGCAAGCTTATTAGAGGAGTTGGTTTGACTCTAGAGGCGGTCGGTTGCCAAGTACCTATAGGTGGCCGCTGTTTAGTCCAAACAAGCCACGGCCAAATTGAAGCGGAAGTAGTCGGTTTTTCTGGTGATGTCACTTATTTAATGCCAGCTGAATCAGTCAAAGGCATTGTCCCTGGTTCCCGTGTTCAGCCTTTATCACACGAAAACGGACTCGCTGTGGGAGACGAGTTATTGGGTCGTGTTATTGACGCAAATGGCGAGCCGCTGGACGGCAAAGGTCCCATAAAATGCAAACAAAAAGCGTCTTTAACACCTCCTCCAATTAATCCGTTAACAAGGAAACCTGTGAACCAACCACTTGATGTTGGCGTTAGAGCTATCAACACTGTACTAACCGTAGGTAAAGGTCAGCGCATGGGATTATTTGCTGGCAGTGGTGTCGGTAAAAGTGTGTTGATGGGGATGATGACCAGAGGTACAACCGCCGATGTTGTTGTGGTCGGCCTCATTGGTGAACGTGGACGTGAAGTAAAAGAATTTATTCAAGATATTTTGACTGAAGAGGATCGAGAAAAAGCAGTCGTAGTTGCCGCTCCAGCTGATACATCACCTTTAATGCGTTTAAAAGGATGCGAAGCCGCAGTGACGATCGCCGAGTACTTTAGAGACCAAGGTAAAGACGTGTTGCTGTTAGTTGATTCCCTGACAAGATACGCAATGGCACAACGTGAAATAGCGTTAGCAATAGGGGAACCGCCAGCAACTAAAGGCTATCCACCTTCAGTTTTTGCAAAATTACCGGCCTTAGTTGAACGAGCTGGTAACGGCACCGAACAACAAGGATCTATTACCGCATTTTATACGGTATTGACTGAAGGCGATGATTTACAAGATCCGATTGCGGATTCAGCGCGCGCAATATTAGATGGTCATATAGTGTTGTCGCGTCGCTTAGCTGAATCGGGTCATTATCCGGCTATTGATATCGAAGCATCTATTAGCCGTGTAATGCCTCAAGTTGTTAACGAAGAGCATGTTCTTCAAGCGCGCAACATTAAGCAAGTGTATTCAACTTATCAGCAAAATAAAGACCTTATTAGTATTGGTGCTTATTCGCGAGGGACCGACAATAGAATTGATTTATCGATCGCTGCAGAACCAGCAATAAATGCATTTTTACAGCAAACGATGGGGCAGGTTATTCAATTTGAACAATGTGTTGAGTCAATGGGAACGCTAAGTGGTGGTTTAAATGCAGCGTCCGCACATGGGCAGAACGCCCAGCAACCTAGATAATGTAAAAGATCAATGAAGATTCACAATGAGTAATTTAAAACAATTAAATATGGTTTCTGATGTTGAAACCAAAAAAGAACAAAAACTGGCTCAAAATTTTCAGGTTGCGGCCAAGCATCTGCAAGACAATCAGCAAAAATTGAGTGGACTTGAGCAATATCGCCTAGAGTACTTAAAACTCATTCAGCAGAAAGGACAACTTGGCGTTGAAGCCAAAAAACTGCATCAGCACCAATCCTTTGTTGCAAAGCTCGATAGGGCCTGTGAACAACAAATTCAATTTGTAAGCCAAGCTGTTTTAGTTGCGGATCAACGCAAACGCCAATGGCTCGAGCAACAAAAACGTCGTAAAGCCATCGAAATGTTGATTGCTAAAAAAACAAAGGAAGCGTTCGCGGTCGAAGCACGTATAGAACAAGAGTTGTTTGACGAACTTGCTATTCAAAAATATATACGCCGAGAGCGAGTTCTTCGCTAGTTGGTACAACCTTTGCAAAACATCCTATAAGCACTTATTTTAATAATATCAAGCTGTTGTTATTGTTGATTAAATTGAAATAATTCGGAACTAAACAGTCAGGATGAAATTAGTATTATGCAACAATTTGCCACTACTCAAACAAGTATTGCCGCTAATAAGCTACCATTTGACGATGTAAAACTGTCTTCATCGGCTCCTCGCAACACAAGTAGTTCGTCATTCGACGTTAACGCTCAAAATGATAGTACCCAGAAAAGCGCTTTTAAAGAAGCGCTTGCGAGACACGAAAAATCGAGTCAACCGACTGCTGAAAATCTCCTTGATGATAACTTAGCGCAACGAGCAGAGTTGACCAGAAAGCGTGAAGTGAAAGAAGCAAGACAAGACAGCGTTGATAGGGCGAATGAACAAAGTCAAATAAAGCGACGCAACAGAGATGTGGTCGATGAGCATCAGAATGTTGATTTTGATAAAAGTCCAGAAGACGCCGCGATCCCTAAAAGTTTGGTATCCGATAAAAAGCGACTAGCGGAAAATATTACGGATGATTTTGACTGGGTGGCTTACGTCAATAAAGTTAAAGATTTATCTGGGCCCTCAGATCCTGTTCCCATCGATTTATATATAGAAGATAAGTCTTCAACACACGCTATTTTTGCACAAACAATAGCCTCATTAGATTCAGACGGTGATGCCCTCGACAATGCGAAATCAGTTGATGTAAATATCGTAAATACTGACTCCTATCCTGAATTTCTAGAAATCAATTTGACTCAAAAAGAACTCGCCACTTTAGTTAACGCAGCGGGTGGTAATTCTGAAGAGCCTATGAGTGTTAATAGTGAAACGATGAAAGAGCTCGACAATGCAATCGCCAAATTATTAAATCAGCTAGTCTCAAAAGAAGATAGCGATGTTAACAAAAACGCAGAACTTGAAATTACCGACATAGCAAAAGACGCTGATTTGTTAAAGAATTTATTGCAAGCAGAAACACTTGAAGTTAGTGACGGAAAAAAGCTATTAATGACTTCTGAAGACGACATCGAAGAGCTAGGAGTGGTTATAAAGTCTAATGATGAGTTTGAGCAAGCTAACAAACAGATTGATGACCTCATATTGATTGAGAATCATAAAGCAGTAGAAATTGAAAAATCTGTTCTAAGCGCACTGAAAATAGACGATAATTTGACACTGAAATCACTCGAAGCGACACAAAGCAAGCAAGCTGTCGTAGCTGAAGTAGAGACGGAAGTTGTTAATGCCACATTATCTCAAACAGAAAAACCGTTGGTTGAAAAAAATGACAAAGTGGTCGAATCCCCTTTGTTTGTGTCAGTCGATAAAGCGCCGACCAAAAAGCAAGCACAGTTATTAGCAACATTACCCCCTGAAGCAACAAACAGTGCGATTGACAATATCGCTACACGAGTAGAGTCAGCAATATCTGAACTAAAAACAGAAGGTAAATCAACTGAGTTCATCGCGGCGTTGCAGTCAGGTGTCAAAGAAATGAAAGAACAATTAAAGCAGGGCCGAGAGCCTGGTATTGATTTAAAAAGTTTGGTCACTGACGCTCTTGCTGCCGCCAATGTTAAAGTCACGGGTAATACTGAAATTGCCTTGGATAAACAGCTAAATCAAATCAGTAATATTTTGGCCGCTGCTACTTCGTTGAATCAAACTAATCAACAGCAAAACTATTTGAATACCGGTCTGAATGAAGTTCAGGGTATTAAAGAAGTTGCGCAACAACAAATAGAAAGTACTCGACTTGTGCAACAAACGTCGGCTAACGATAAAGGAGTCAATATCTTTAAGCCTGAAGGGCAGCAACAGTTGACCGAAAAAGTACGCTGGATGGTTAATAGTCGAAATATCACAGCCGAGATTAGGCTCGACCCGCCAGATTTAGGTGGTATGAATATCAAGGTTAATTTGTCAGGTGATTCCGCCTCAGTCAGCTTTGTCGTGCAGTCGCAACATGCTCGTGATGCGCTAGATCAAGCAGTGCCAAGATTACGAGAGATGCTTGAAGAGCAAGGTATTGAACTTGGCCAGTCATCTGTTCAGCAAGAAAGTGCAGGCAGTGACGAACAAGCTGAAAAAGACAACCTAGCAAATAATTCAAATGACTCGGACAATTTGGCACAACAATCGCAAGATGGAATTCAAGACAGCAATGAAAATGGCCTTTTGGACCATAATGACATTATTGAACAACGTATTAGCGGTGGTAGAATAGGCGGCATCGATTATTATGTCTAAAAACGCCGAAAAAATGGCATAAGAGCAGCGTAAAAGAGGCGTATAGTAAGTTAACAGAGTATTGACGGTGAAGGGTTACAATTATGGCAGTGGCGTCAGTAACTTGTTCAATAGTCTAATTTATGCACGCACATATAAATACGAATATAAGAGAATAATGGCATGGCAAATGAAGAATTAGAAATTGAAAGCGGCAGCAAAAAGAAAAGCAAATTAATGCTTATTATTATTGCTGTTGTGGTCTTGATTGGCGTCGGTGTGGGGGCTTATTTCTTCTTATTTATGGGCGACACTCCTGGAATGACTGAAGACGAAGATGGTACTTCAGAAGTGGTGATTGAAAACCTTGAATCGAAATCTGGTCGGGCGTTATACGTTGCTATGCCTCGACCTTTTACTTTTAACGCGCCCGGTGTATCCCGTGAGCGTATTGTGCAAATTGAAGTGCAGCTTATGGTCAGAGGCACAGACAATGAAGAATTGGCAAAACGTCATATTCCAATGATTGAAGGAACTCTGCTGCAGGTTTTCAGCGCGTCAAACGCTGATGATCTGGTTACCGATGTTGGTAAAGTTGAGTTGAGAGGACGTGCTACCGCAGAAGTGCGGCAAGTGATGACGGAGCTTGAAAGTTCGCCTGTTGTCGAGCAAGTTTTATTTACAGGTTTTGTTATTCAGTAAATGCAGACTAACCTGCAAAACCGTTGTTATAGGCAGTGAAATTGCAGAACGAAATGCAGGCATTGCATAGACGGTTAGATAATTAAGTTACTCGTGGCCGAGTAACCCAATACGAGAATTAATGTGAGCGATTTATTATCACAAGACGAAATTGACGCGTTACTCCATGGCGTTGACGATGTTGAAGAAGAAAAAGTCGAAGAGATAGCAAATGATGGTTTTGCCATGGAATACGACTTTTCTTCCCAAGATCGTATTGTCCGTGGACGCATGCCAACGCTGGAAATCGTGAATGAGCGCTTTGCACGGCACATGCGTGTGAGTCTATTTAATATGATGCGCCGGTCTGCGGAAGTATCTATTAATGGTATCCAAATGATTAAGTTTGGTGAGTATATTCATACGTTATTTGTTCCTACCAGTTTGAACATGGTGCGTTTTCGCCCCCTAAAAGGAACCGGCTTAATTACGATGGAAGCAAGACTTGTTTTCATCATGGTTGATAATTTCTTTGGTGGTGATGGCCGTTATCACGCAAAAATTGAAGGTCGAGAATTTACGCCAACGGAGCGTCGCATTATTCAGATGCTACTAAAACTGATTTTTGAGGATTATAAAGAAGCTTGGGGGCCCATCATGGATGTGTCTTTTGAGTATTTAGATTCCGAAGTCAATCCTGCGATGGCGAATATTGTTAGCCCAACAGAGGTTGTTGTTATTAGTTCTTTTCACATTGAGCTGGATGGAGGAGGTGGCGATTTCCACATTTCACTGCCTTATTCAATGTTGGAGCCTATACGGGAACTGCTCGATGCGGGTGTTCAAAATGACAAAGAAGATACCGATTTTAGATGGAGTAAAGCGCTGCGTGATGAAATTATGGATGTGCATGTTGGCTTAACTACCCATTTACTTGATGTTACTTTGACACTAGAGCGCATCATGAACTTTGAAAAAGGCGATATTATTCCAATTGAAATGCCTGACACAGTAACTGTGTTGATTGAAGATTTGCCAACATTCAGGGCTAAACTAGGTAAGTCTCGAGATAATATTGCATTAAAAATTACAGAAAAAATTCCAAGGCCAACGTCGGTGAAATCTGAACTCCAGTTATTAACCCGATATGGCAAAGTGTTAGATAACGACGCTGAATTACAAGTGTTAGAAGACGATTTATAAAAGACAGGAAAATATTATGAGTGAAGATGGCGAAGGTTTGGATGATTGGGAAGCAGCTATGGCTGAACAAGCTGAGGCAGAAGCAGGCGACGGTAAGAGCGTTGATCCGCAAGATGATATCGACGCAATTATGAATGAACAAGCCGCAGGTGGAGTTGCTCAGCCCGCAGAACTAGACGAGTTGCGAGAAGATGCACCGATTTCGGTTGCAGAAAAGAAAAAACTCGACACCATATTAGATATTCCTGTCACGATTTCCATGGAAGTCGGTCGCAGTGAAATAAGTATCCGAAATTTACTGCAATTGAACCAAGGTTCAGTGGTCGAATTAGACAGAGTTGCAGGCGAACCTCTAGATGTTTTAGTAAATGGCACGTTGATTGCTCATGGAGAAGTAGTAGTCATCAACGATAAATTTGGGATTCGGTTAACGGATGTTATTAGTCAAGTCGAAAGAATTAAAAAACTCAGGTAGAAACCTATATAAAATAGGGGCTTACGTCCTATTCTTGTTTTTATTTTGTAGCGTGGTCAACGCGGAGGCTTCGGCCTCCACCCCTCAAACATTACAAAACCCCTCATCAATACTGTCAATTTTTCTTAGCCTTTTACTGGTAGTCGCCATTATTTTTGCGCTCGCAGCCATTGCGCGCCGGTTTAATGTCACTCAAGCAGGAAATGGTCAATTAAAAGTGGTTGCATCGATGACAGCGGGAGCCAAAGAAAAAATCATGGTTGTCGATGTTGGGGGCGAACAGTTCTTAATCGGAATTACAGCGCACAACATAAATCAGTTAGGCAAACTCGAAAGTCCGTTGCAAACCGCAAGCGCCAGCCAAAGCCCGGGACAAAAAACTAGTTTGGCATTCAAAGATAAGTTAGTAAAAGCGATGGCCGAGACGATGAGCGGTTCTAAAAAGGACAGAGCACATGATTAATAATATGTTTTCCTCATCGTTTATCGTCAAACTTGGGTTGTTGATAATCCTAAGTATCATTTTCAGTGGCAGTGCTATAGCTGAACAAGGTATTCAAGCGATTACAGTAACCACCACCGATGACGGTAATCAAGAATATTCGATGACTTTGCAAGCATTGTTTATTATGACGGCACTGAGTCTAATTCCTGCCTTTATTATGATGATGACGTCATTTACACGGATTATCGTTGTTCTGTCAATTTTACGTCAAGCAATTGGTCTTCAACAATCACCTTCAAATCAAATTTTGATTGGTGTGAGTTTATTTCTATCAATGTTTATTATGGCCCCTGTTTTTGAAGAAATTAATATAAACGCATTGCAGCCTTATTTAAGCGAAGAAATGACCTCAAAAGAAGCGTTCGATATTGCAAAAGAACCGATGCGCGCCTTTATGTTGTCACAAACGAGAGTAAAAGATTTAGAGACATTCGTACAAATTGGCGGCTACGAGGGCTTATATGATGATCCTGCTGATGTGCCATTGACGGTGCTAATTCCGGCATTTGTGACCAGTGAACTAAAAACGGCGTTCCAAATTGGCTTTATGTTATTTATCCCTTTTCTGATTCTAGATTTGGTCGTGGCATCAATATTGATGGCCATGGGGATGATGATGTTATCGCCGATGATTGTATCGTTGCCATTTAAGTTAATGCTATTTGTGTTGGTTGACGGCTGGAATCTGATATTTGGTACGTTAGCCACTAGTTTCGGCATGGGAGTCTGATCTTATGAGTCCAGAGGTTTTTGTCGAAATTTTACGAGAAGCTATGTTAGTGGTTATTATGCTTGTAGCTGCTGTTATTTTGCCTGGCTTGGTAGTAGGTTTAGTGGTTGCTGTTTTCCAAGCTGCGACCTCCATCAACGAGCAAACTATGAGTTTTCTACCACGCTTAATTGTGACGCTATTGGCGGTAAGTTACCTCGGTAGTTGGTTGGTGCAGAAGATGATGGATTTCTTCTTTGAGATGGTTTATCGCATTCCGATGGCGGTTGGCTAGACAGATGGACATACTTGAAGCAACAATGACTAATTTTCTTGCAGACTACCTTTTGCCCTTTATGCGCATATCGGGATTGTTTGCAGCAATGGTAGGGATTAGTGCGAAAACTATACCGACGCAAATTAGAACATTGTTAGCGGTATTGCTAACATTAATGATTGTACCAAATGTGCCTCCAGTCCCTGTTGATGACTTGGTGAATTTAGGGACTTTCTTGTTAGGTATTAAGCAATTAATTATTGGTATTGTGATTGGCTTTATTTCGATGATGGTATTGAACACATTTGTGTTAGCGGGCCAAATTATTGCCATGCAAACAGGCCTCGGTTTTGCCTCCATTGTCGACCCTATTAACGGTATTAGCGTACCAGCGGTCGGTCAGTTTTATCTTATTTTAGCGACACTTTTATTTTGGACTTTCGATGGTCACTTAGCCATGATCCAGATGATTGTGATGAGTTTTAAAGCGTTTCCTATCGATTCACCTTGGTGGACAGGAGAGCAGTTTCGTTTAGTTGCGCATTGGGCTGGGTGGATGTTTATTTCTGCGGTTACTATGTCGCTAGCACCCATTGTTTCCTTATTAATTGTTAACTTAGCATTTGGTGTTATGACGAAAGCAGCACCACAGTTGAATATATTTAGTTTGGGCTTTTCAATCGCCCAACTTACGGGGTTGGTTATTATCTATATTACGTTGAGTAACCAGGTTTATCACTTTGAGCAACAATGGCAGCGAGCACAGGAATTTATGTGCAAGCTATTGTTGACCTGTTAACGCTATTTAGGATGATAAAAAATGGCTGATGACTCTTACGAAAAGACCGAGGAACCCACCCCGAAAAAAATTGAAGATGCCAGAGAGAAAGGCCAGATTGCGCGCTCCAAAGAATTGGCTACTGCGTTAGTGTTGGTTACCAGTGCAATAGCCTTCTTTTTTGTTGGTAGTTACATCGCTAAAGCTATGTTCGACATTATGCAACGCTCTTTTACTCTTTCGCGCGATGAAACTTATGACAAAGTGCATATGTTTCAAATATTAGAGATGTCAGTCACTGAATCTAGTTTGCCAGTGTTGGCCTTCATGCTTATTTCATTGATAGGGGGTATCTACGGAAGTATCGCGCTTGGTGGGTATAACTTTACATGGAAATCGGCAGCACCCAAAGGTAATCGATTGAGTCCGCTCGAAGGTTTCAAAAGAATGTTTGGGGTGAATGCTTTGGTTGAGTTAATTAAAGGCGTTGCTAAAGTCATCGTTATTGGATTTATGGCTTACATCGCACTCTATATATTTAGAGATGAAGCACTGCATCTGGATATGGAACTCTTTCCGTTAAATTTATTTCACGCCTTGAATATGATTCAATGGGCTTTTTTTCTATTGTGCTGCGGCATGATCCCTATTGCATTAATTGATGTGCCGTATCAGAATTTTAAGCACAATAAAGAAATGAAAATGACGATGCAGGAAGTAAAAGACGAGCGCAAAAATTCTGAGGGCGATCCACAAGTTAAAGGGCGTATCAGAAGGCTACAATATCAGGCATCCGCTAATCGTATGATGCAAGCAGTTCCCGACGCTGATGTGATCGTCACTAACCCTACACACTTTTCTGTCGCAATAAAATATGAGCAAGATGGTGACCGTGCTCCCATAATGGTAGCAAAAGGTGCTGATGAACTTGCAATGCATATTCGTAAGATCGCCAAAGCACATGATATTCCTATCATTGAATCTCCCATGTTAGCTCGTGCTATTTTTTACAGTACAGAACCGGATAATGAAATTCCGTCAAAACTGTTTATGGCTGTCGCTCAAGTACTTGCTTATGTTTATCAGTTAAAAGCATACAAAAAAGGCAAGGCAACTCGTCCTAAAGCACTCAAAAAGAACCTGCCGATACCACCAGAACTGCGTCGTTAACATGACTCAAGTATGCAATCGTCGTGGCTTTAATGATGTTGTTAGTAAAGCGTTATCAAAGTATAAGAGAAGTAAGGAACTGTTCTCTATTATTCTGATAGTTATTGATTTCTTTAAACGGATTAATCACAAGCATGGCCATAAAGCCGGTAACTAGATTTTTTTCATACACTTGGACGAATTGGCACGGTAGTTGTAATAGAACCTGTATTATTACTTAGCCGTCAAAAATCCGTTCTATGCAATTAACTTCCGCTTTTCAAAGTGTAGATAAAACGCAATTAAAGAGTATCGCTGCTGGTATGGGCGCTCCGATTGTGGTTTTAGCTATTATGGGCATGGTCATCCTGCCTATGCCGGCCATCTTATTAGATGTGCTTTTTAGTTTTAACATCGCACTCTCACTCGTCATTATTTTGGTCTCAGTATTAACTAAGCGGCCTATCGATTTTGGTATATTTCCATTAGTTCTTTTAGTCGCTACCGTTTTGCGTTTGGCGCTCAACGTAGCCTCTACGCGAATTGTATTGCTGGAAGGGCATGAGGGTGGTGACGCTGCGGGTAAAGTCATACAGTCTTTTGGTGAAGTCGTTATTGGCGGCAATTACGTCGTCGGTGTCGTGGTATTTGCCATCTTGCTTATCATCAACTTTAAGGTGGTTACCGCAGGTGCGGGTCGTATTTCTGAAGTAAGTGCTAGATTTACGCTGGATGCAATGCCGGGCAAACAAATGGCGATTGATGCTGATTTGAATGCGGGTTACATCGATCAAGACCAAGCAAGAACACGAAGAGAAGAAATTACGTCTGAAGCTGACTTCTATGGTTCGATGGACGGTGCGTCAAAATTTGTTAAAGGGGACGCGATCGCGGGCCTTTTCATTATGCTAATCAACATTGTTGGTGGCCTGTTTGTTGGTATGTTTCAACATGACTTAGATTTTTCTACGGCAATGGAAGTTTATACTATTCTTACTATTGGTGACGGCTTAGTGGCACAAATTCCATCACTACTACTTTCTGTTGCTACTGCAATTATCGTAACTCGAGAAAATGATTCGCAAGAAATGGGACATGAAATTCGAGAGCAATTAGCTAACCGCAAAGCACTTTATATTACATCAGGAATATTATTCGTAATGGGTATTGTACCTGGAATGCCACATATGGCCTTCCTCGGATTTTCTGCGGCTGTTTTTGCGTATGCTTATTTTAGAGACAGAATAAAAGCCAAGGAAGCGCAAGAAAAATCACTTGTAGAAACAATGCCAGATGCCAGCAAAGGCCCAAGTGAAACCAAGGATCTAGGTTGGGACGATGTTCAACATGTTGATACTATTGGTTTAGAAGTTGGATACCGTCTTATTCCGCTTGTAGATAAATCACAAGGTGGTGAATTATTGACCCGAATTAAAGGTGTACGTAAAAAACTGTCGCAAGAACTTGGTTTTCTTATTCCTCCTGTACATATTCGCGATAATTTGGACTTTGCACCTAATGCTTACTCTATTTCAATGATGGGGGTTTCGATCGGTGATGCTGAGATTAGTCATGATAATGAGCTAGCGATCAATCCAGGACAAGTATTTGGTGAGCTTTCAGGTACTAAAACCAAGGATCCTGCTTTTGGCCTTGACGCTGTGTGGATTAAAGCTAATCAGCGCGAACATGCACAAACTCTTGGTTATACGGTTGTTGATTCAGCTACTGTAGTGGCTACGCATTTAAGTCAGTTATTAACAACCAATGCTTATCAACTATTGGGCCATGAAGAAGTGCAACAGCTTTTAGATATGTTGGAGAAAACGAATCCGAAGTTAGTTGAAGGACTGGTACCTGATATTTTGTCACTGAGCACCATGGTGAAAGTGTTACAAACATTATTGTATGAGGGTGTGCCAATTAGAGACATGCGGACTATTTGCCAAACGCTTTGTGAGTATGGTCCTAAGAGCCAAGATCCAGATGTGTTAGTGTCTGCACTGCGTATTGCGTTGAAGCGTTTGATCGTCCAAGACATTACTTCAGGAGGTGATGAAATACCTGTTATTACATTAGCGCCAGACTTGGAACAGATGTTGCATCAGTCTCTACAGGCAGGTGGTGAAGATGGTGCTGGCATAGAGCCAGGACTAGCAGAGAAGATTCAGCAATCACTAACTGAGGCAAGTCAGCAACAAGAACTCGCTGGCGAACCATCAGTGTTATTAACGTCGGGCATGTTACGCCCAGTGTTATCAAGATTTTTAAAACACGCTGTGTCGGGTTTACATGTGTTGTCTTATCAAGAGATACCGGACGACAAACAAATAAAAATAGTGTCATCAGTCGGTCAATAAACTGACGCATTAAAAACACTAACGGGGACATCATGAAAATTAGACGTTTTTTTGGCAAAGATATGCGTGAAGCGCTCAAACAAGTGAAAGACGAACTTGGCGGCGATGCTGTTATTATGTCTAACAAAAAGGTTGCGAATGGCGTCGAGCTAGTCGCAGCTGTTGATAAAGAGACCGAAATGACACAACCGGCACCGACTATTAGCTTAGGTAGAAAATCAAAAAATACGCCAACGTTAAGTGAAATAATCGGCGATGATGGACCTGATAGTCTCAAAGCGCTTTTAGAAAAACAGCATGCGGGTAAACTTGTTGATGAAAGTAGCGTTGGTTTTGATAAGACAATCCCGGCCAATGCTGCGCATAGACAACAGACAAGCGCAGAATCAACTTACTCCTCAAATACGATGAACAGAAATCACCCCCCTGTTAGTCAAGCATATGCTGACTCACAGCAAGCAGAAAAACGTCTTCGTGAAGCTGAACTCACTCATCAATATGCGAGAACGCCGGTAACTAAAGCGGTTGAAGATTTTGCAATAAATGAAGATTTCGCAGATAGCCAAGCGTCTGATTTATTCAGTCATGACAGCAGCATTGCATCTAATGATGACCTTGAATCGATTAAATCAGAACTAGCGTCTATTCGTAATGTTTTACAATATCAAGTTAATGGCTTGAGCGACGAGAAAAGCAAACGTAAAAACCCAACTCACTATTTTTTAGGCAATAAGCTACTAGGTATGGGTATTAGCGAAAAGCTAGTTGCGCAACTTGTTAGTTTTCTTCCACCGCAAGCAGATGAGACTCAAGGTTGGGATTATTTACTTAACCTCATTTCAAACCGTCTGCATATAGGCGGTAATGATATATTGCAACAGTCGGGTATTGTTGCATTAGTCGGTGCAACAGGCACCGGTAAAACCACAACCGTGGCTAAACTGGCTGCAAAATACGCACAAAAGTATGGTGCAAATGAAGTTGCCATGATTACTGTTGATACATATAGAATCGCGGCTTTTGAGCAATTAGCGACATATGGTAAGATTATTGGCTGCACTGTGAAGAAAGCACAGACTTCTGAAGAGTTAGCCCATATACTTTATCAGCTAAGGCATAAAAAATTAGTCCTAATTGATACTGCCGGTTTTAGTCAGCGGGATGCTCGATTAGTGACTCAGTTAAACGACTATGAGAAAGAAACAACGGCGAATATTAAAAAATATTTAGTGCTGCCGGCTGGTGCTCAGTATCAAGTGTTACACCAAACCATACAAGCGTATAAGAATATAAGCCTAACAGGCTGTATTTTCAGTAAATTAGACGAGTGTTACAGCCTTGGAGAGGCACTTAGCGTCGTGATTGAAAACGACCTTAGGCTAAGCTATGTAACGGATGGACAAAGAGTGCCAGAAGATATCAAACTTGCAGATGCAAAAAATTTAATAATGGTGGCGTCAAAACTTTATAAAAAGTATGCTTTGGCGCATAATAACCATACAAACTCTGACACGCGCGCCAGAGCGATATGATAGAAGACCAAGCGAGTAGCTTAAGAAAAATGAATCAATCCAAATTAATTAAAGTCATGGCCGTGACCGGTGGTAAAGGTGGTGTGGGCAAAACTAACGTGTCTTTAAATTTAGCCATCTCATTGGCGAAACAAGGTAGACGTGTCTTGGTGCTTGATGCCGATTTAGGCCTTGCGAATTGTGACGTTTTACTTGGTTTACGTGTCGATAAAAATTTATCACATGTATTACGAGGTGAATGCACCTTGGACGATATCTTAGTAACCGGGCCACATGGCGTTAAAATTGCGCCTGCGACATCAGGTTCGCAGTCAATGGCAGAACTAGGTACAACAGAACATGCAGGCCTCATTCGAGCCTTTAGTGAATTGCGTACTGAAATAGATACGCTTATTGTTGATACGGCAGCGGGAATTTCTGACATGGTCATGAGCTTTTCTCGCGCAGCGCAAGACGTTCTTGTCGTTGTGTGTGACGAGCCTACATCGTTGACCGATGCTTATGCATTGATAAAAATTCTGAATCGTGAACATGGCGTTTTTAAGTTTAAAATTATAGCCAATATGGTTCGTAGTGAAAGGGAAGGGAAAGAACTTTTTAGTAAGCTTTCCAAAGTGACAGGGCGATTTTTGGATGTTGCATTAGAGTTGGTGGGTATTATTCCATTCGACGAAAACATACGTAAATCTGTGCGCAAACAGGCTGCGATCGTTGATGCATATCCATCTTCGCCTGCGGCATTGGCGATTACTAACCTAGCTCAAAAATCCATGACTTGGCCCATACCGGCACAACCGGGCGGGCATTTGGAATTTTTTATTGAGCAGTTAGTGTCAAGAAACGAGTAGGTAACTAATCAGTGAGTAACAAAGTGGCAGTCTATCAACAACAAATTGATAAAAACCAATTGGTCGAGCGACATGCGCCGTTGGTGAAGAGAATTGCTCATCATCTAGTGGCAAGGTTGCCGGCAAGTGTCCTTGTGGACGACTTAATTCAGGCAGGTATGATTGGTTTGCTTGAAGCCGCAAAAAACTTTGATGGCTCAAAGGGTGCAAGTTTTGAGACATTTGCAGGTATTCGTATCCGCGGTTCTATGCTCGATGAAATTCGAAAAGGTGACTGGACTCCGCGTTCAGTTCACAAGAATAGTAGGGCAATAACGCAGGCTATTTCTCAAGTAGAAAAAGCCACAGGGCGGGATGCACGCGACATAGACGTTGCTGAAAGGCTTCAAGTGTCAGTCCAAGAATACCACACAATGTTGAATGAAGTGAATGCGGGCAAGCTTGTCGGAATTGAAGATCTTGGCGTGAGTGAAGATGTTCTAACTACCGATGCGACAAGAGGGCAAGACAGTCCTTTTGAAAATATGCTGCAAGGATCATTTCAGAAAGCGCTAGCACAGGCGATAACAACACTACCTGAGAGAGAGGCAATCGTGCTCTCACTTTATTACGATGAAGAATTAAACTTGCGTGAAATTGGCGAAGTTCTAGAGGTAAGTGAATCTCGAGTGAGTCAAATTCATAGTCAAGCGATGTTAAAGTTAAAGTCGAAAATGCAGTCCTGGCGCACAGCTGACTAAGTTTTCTCCGTTTTATTTTTTTTAGTTAATTTGTATTTCAACGGAGGCAGTTTTGAATAAGAATATGAAAATCTTAGTTGTTGATGATTTTTCAACGATGCGACGTATCCTTAAGAATTTATTAAAGGACCTAGGCTTTACTAACGTTCAAGAAGCCGATGACGGCACTACGGCTTTGCCAATGCTTGTGCAAGGTGATTTCGATTTCGTTGTGACCGATTGGAATATGCCGGGTATGCAGGGTATCGATCTTTTACGTGCTATTCGTGCAGATAATAATTTGAAGCACTTGCCTGTTTTAATGGTAACTGCAGAAGCGAAAAAAGAGCAAATTGTCGCCGCAGCGCAAGCGGGTGTGAATGGTTATGTAGTTAAACCATTCACAGCAGCGACGTTAAAAGAGAAACTTGAAAAGATTTTTCAACGTCTGGGTTAACAGCGGTATTTCTTAATGGGGTAACGTTGAATGATAACGACCGATAGAGACCTAGTTTCGCTAGATGAAGCGAAGCTACTAGTTGAGTACCTTGAGAAGGGTGAACGCGAACAAGCAAATGCCCTTGTCGACACAATCATACTGCGAGAGTCAACAGAACTTTTTTTTGAAGTAGGAAAGTTGACTCGCCAGCTACACGACTCACTAAACAATTTTCAATTAGACGAACGCATTGCGAACTTAACGCAAGATGAAATTCCGGATGCTCGGGCGCGATTAACCTATGTAATAGAAGAGACAGAAAAAGCAGCGAATACCACTATGGACGCTGTCGAAGAATGCATGCCGATTGCCGAGGGTTTGAATCAACGATTTATTAGTATTATGCCGGAATGGCGGAAATTGATGAATCGTCAAATCGATGTGGGCGAGTTTAAACATCTGTGCCTGACACTCGACAAGCTTTTATCTGATGCAGCCAATGATTCCGTTCGACTCAATGGCTTGCTTACAGAAGTATTGGTTGCTCAGGGCTATCAGGATCTTACTGGTCAGGTAATTCGTCGCGCCATTGAGCTAGTTAAAGAGGTTGAAGACAGCCTTGTTTCAATGCTAACCGCATTTGGTGATGTTGGAGAATTAACCCTAGTTGAAGATAATCCTCAAACTTCTAAGAAACAGACCGATATAGTAAAAGCCGAAGGGCCAATTATCGATGCAGATAGTCGCGACGACGTAGTAAGTGGACAAGACGACGTTGATGATTTGCTGTCAAGTTTAGGGTTTTAGGGGAGTCGACGAATGTCGTTTGAAGTTGACGAGGAAATAATGCAAGATTTTCTGGTGGAAGCCGGAGAATTACTTGAACAACTCCAAGTACAACTTGTTGATCTAGAAAATAAGCCTGAAGATGGAGAGTTACTCAACGCAATTTTCAGGGGTTATCATACGGTCAAAGGGGGTGCTGGATTTTTAGCGTTAACAGAGCTGGTTAATATCTGCCATGGTGCAGAAAACGTCTTTGATACTGTGCGAAATGGACAACGCACACTAACACCCGAGTTAATGGATGTAATTCTTCAAGCCACTGACGTTGTTGTTGATATGTTTGAGAAGGTGAAGTTAAGAAAGCCTCTTGAACCGGCGCCAGCTGAACTTATCGCCGTTCTGCATAAATTAAGCAAACCCGAAACAGCCGACGAGAGTATCTTTGTTGAAGAGACTGCGGTGACTGCTGCCAAAGTGGTCAATGAAGCCGTAATTGATCAAGGTGAAACGCTAAGTATAGAAGACGATAATTCTGCTGGTATTGATGAGATTACAGATGCTGAATTTGAAGCCTTATTAGATGAATTGCACGGCACTGCAGTGGCTCCTAAAGTCCCAGAACCAATAATAGTCGAGTCCGATGTTGATGATATTAGTGACGATGAATTCGAAGCGTTGTTAGATGATTTGCATGGTAGAGGTCAATTTAAGACAAAAGAAATTCCCTCAGACTCAAACGCCGCAGACTCAAATACATCGGCACCAGGGAGCAGCAATTCCGATGAAATTACAGATGATGAGTTTGAAGCATTACTTGACCAGTTGCATGGGGAAGGTAAATCACCGATAGAATCTTCAGATACAAAACCTACTGCAACAATGGCAGACACGCCGAAGGTTGAAAAACCAAAACCTGCTGGAAAAACAGTGCCTGCACCCGCAGCTAAAGCACCTATTCCAGTAGTCGCCAAGAAAGAAGATAAAAAGCCAAGTGCAGTGGCATCGCAAGCTGAAACAACGGTGCGTGTAGATACAAAAAGACTCGATCAAATTATGAATATGGTGGGCGAGCTTGTACTCGTGCGTAATCGCTTATTGAGTCTCTGCATAAACAATCCCGATGAGAGCATGGCAAAAGCAGTCGCTAATTTAGACGTGGTGACAGGCGATTTGCAAGGCGCGGTGATGAAAACTCGCATGCAACCAATTAAGAAAGTGTTTGGTCGTTTTCCTCGCGTTGTTCGCGATTTAGCGAGAACACTTAAAAAAGAAATTACACTTGAACTAGTCGGTGAAGAAACTGATTTAGATAAAAATCTAGTCGAGGCGCTTGCTGATCCGTTGGTGCATTTGGTAAGAAATTCGGTTGACCATGGCATTGAAATGCCAGATGAGCGTGAAGCTCAAGGTAAACCGAGAATGGGTATTGTGAAACTGTCAGCGTCTCAAGAAGGTGACCATATTCTTCTTACGATAGATGATGATGGTAAGGGAATGGACCCTGAAATACTAAAACAAATTGCGATTAGTCGCGGTGTTTTGGATGCCGATTCAGCAGCCAGAATGTCAGATTCTGACGCGTTCAATTTAATCTTCGCTCCAGGTTTTTCTACTAAAGTGGAAATTAGTGATATATCAGGTCGTGGCGTTGGTATGGACGTGGTGAAAACTAAAATCAATCAACTTAACGGTTCAGTTAGTATTACTTCAGAGCTCGGTAAAGGGACTCGGTTGGCAATTAAAGTACCATTAACACTTGCGATATTGCCAACATTAATGATTATTGTCGGAGCACAAACATTTGCGCTATCGCTAAGCGCCGTCAGTGAAATTATTAATATGGATATTAATAAAACGCATAAAGTCGATGGTCAATTGACGATGATTGTCAGGTCTAAAGCAATTCCATTGTTTTATCTTGGTGATTGGTTAAATCGTATTCCAGTAACGGTTGACCGTTCACATGGGCATGTTGTTGTTATGCAAATAGGTACTCAGCACGTTGGCCTAGTCGTGGACTCATTAATTGGTCAAGAAGAAGTTGTCATAAAGCCCCTAGATGCCTTATTACAGGGCACGCCGGGTATGGCGGGCGCAACAATTACTTCTGACGGTGGTATAGCACTCATACTAGATGTTCCAGGTTTATTGAAAAGGTACGCTTAGTTTAACAATTCGACAAACTAAGCGAGGATGTCTAATCAGGGAAAAGGTTCCACAAAAACGATGCAATATCGAGTGTTGATTGTTGATGATTCGACGTTTTATAGAAGACGTTTAACATCTGTTTTAGAAAAAGATCGAAGTATTCAAGTTGTTGGTTACGCTGCTAATGGTTTAGAAGCCATTCAAAAAGCCATTGAATTGAAACCTGATGTGATCACGATGGATGTTGAAATGCCTGTTATGGGCGGTATAGAGGCCGTTACTAAAATCATGCAGACGGCGCCTACCGCCATTTTGATGTTTTCTTCGTTGACTCAAGCTGGGGCGCAAGTGACGCTTGATGCCCTAGAAGCCGGTGCAATAGACTTTATTCCCAAAAACTTTGACGATATAAGCACCGAACGGCTCGAAGCCATCTTGATTATTCAACGCCGTGTTAAGGCCCTTGCGCGCGGGAATGCACTTAGGCTGTATGGCAATACAAAAGCCAAAATTGCTCCTCATTCTTTGATAAGAAGTACTCAGTCATCAACTCAGCTGCCAATCCAACAAAAATTACCAGCTAAGCTTGAAACTTCTTTGTCACCTTTACCAGCCTCTGGCAAAGGTTATAAATTGTTGTTTATTGCCGCTAGCACGGGTGGCCCTGTTGCTTTGCAAAAAGTAGTTAGCGAATTACCTAGTGATTTTCCTTATCCGATTATCTTAGTTCAGCACATGCCGGGTACGTTTACCGCCGCTTTTGCAGAACGTCTTGATAAACACTCTAAATTAAAAGTGAAGTTGGCACTGGACAACGAGCGACTTGAAAGAGGAACTGCATATTTAGCCGAGGGTGGAAAGCAAATGCAAGTCGCAGGCAGAGGTGCGTTTGCTAAATTAAATATTGTAGATACTCCCAAAGACAGTACTTTTGTTTATCACCCTTGTATCGACTTCACAATGGCGTCCCTGGTGTCTGCATTCTCGGGCGATATATTGAGTGTGATATTAACGGGAATGGGCTCAGATGGGGCCGCTGGATCGAGATTGTTGAAATCTAAAGGTGCGACAATTTGGGCGCAAGATGAGAAGACGAGCGTGGTCTACGGTATGCCTAAAGCGGTCGCTGAATCAGGAATTTGTGATAGAGTGATTTCATTAGAGAATATTGCACAGCACATTATTACTGAAATGAGCGTGTGAACTAACAAAGCATGTATGAGTTTGTATAAAATTGAATATTTGGACAGTCGCTAATCAGAAAGGTGGTGTGGGTAAAACAACCACTGCAGTAACACTTGGTGGGCTTTTAGCTCAGCAGGGCAAGCGAGTTTTGCTTGTTGATACTGATCCACATGCAAGTCTCAGTTACTATTTCGGTATTGATTCAGAAGCGCTTGATATCAGTATTTATGATGTTTTTTCTCAACCAGAAAAATACATAGGCCAAGCTTTACTTGACTCCTTATGTATCACTAAAGTGCAAAATCTTGTGGTATTGCCTGCAACTATGGCGTTAGCCACGCTAGACCGTAAAATGGGCATGGAAAGCGGGAAAGGGTTAATATTAAAAAAGGCGCTGGCGTCTATTCAAAACCAATTTGATTATGTGATCATTGATTGCCCACCTATATTGGGTGTGTCGATGGTTAACGCGCTTGCCTGTAGCAACAGGATAATCGTGCCGGTTCAAACGGAGCACTTAGCGCTCAAAGGTTTAGATCGAATGATGCGCACGCTTAAAATAATGCGTAAAACGATGCCAGTAAACATTCCTATTAGTATTGTTGCCACCATGTTTGATAGGCGCGTAAATGCAACAATTCAGGCTTACACTAAGCTTAATCAAGAGTATCCCGAACAGTTATGGCGAGGATTTATTCCTACCGACACCAAGTTCAGAGACGCGAGCGTAGCGCAAATGCCAGCATCTTTCTTTGCTCCAAAATGCAGAGGGGTCTTTGCATACGATAAGTTTTTAAAGGATATAGCGAATGAAGGATAAAAATAAATTCGCTAAGGAGAACGTCGTAGAGGACTATTTGACTGATTTACTTACCGAATCACAGTCAGAATTGAATTTTAATAAAGCCTCTACGCAAAGATTATTAGAACAATCTGTTCACAATTTTTTGACGCCTATGCCTGAACCAGAAGAAACAAATGTAGATAGTCAGCAGCAGGTAATTGAACAAGATGATAAAGAAATTCAAGTTGAGGTCGAAACAGAGACAAGTAAGGTAGAAGTTTCTGCGCCAATAATTTTGCAAGACTTGCTCGATGAGCGCTTTCAGGCATTATTTTTTGAAGTTGCTGGGTTAACTTTAGCCGTTCCGCTCATTGAGTTGGGGGGAATACATGAAATAACTAAAATCGCGCCTATAATAGGAAAGCCGGACTGGTTCATGGGTGTTATGTTAAAAAATGAAGATAAGTTTAACGTCGTTGACTCAGCCCGCTGGGTAATGCCAGAAAAATATGATGATGAAATGGCAGAAAATTTAAATTATCAATTTATAATTAACTTGGGTAAAACCCCTTGGGGCCTAACTTGTGAGAGGTTGATTAATACCGTTGAACTGAATAAGTCTGATGTAAAATGGCGGACTAATACAGGTAAGCGACCCTGGTTAGCTGGCATGGTTAAAGAAAAAATGTGTGCTTTAATTAATGTTGCGGAACTTGTTAAAATGCTAAAAGCAGGCCTAAGCAGCAAGTGACAGTGAACAAATATCAAAATATGTTGTGTGACGGAGTAAAGTAAATGAATCAAGATAGAACAAGGGTTACCGCGAGCGATCCAAATGACGAGGTACTGCAGTGGGTGACTTATCGCTTAGATGAGGAAACTTACGGTATCAATGTTATGCAAGTTCAGGAAGTCTTGCGTTACACCGAGATAGCGCCTGTGCCGGGTGCACCAGATTATGTCCTTGGCATTATCAATTTACGCGGTAACGTTGTAACTGTCATTGATACTAGATCACGCTTTGGTTTGCCACCAGCGGAGACTACCGATAATTCACGTATTGTTATCATTGAATCAGAAGAGCAAGTCGTGGGTATTTTAGTCGACAGCGTTGCGGAGGTTGTGTACCTGCGTTCATCTGAAATCGACAGTGCACCTAACGTAGGTACAGAAGAAAGCACGAAGTTTATCCAAGGTGTGAGTAATCAAAAGGGGGAACTACTCATTTTGGTCGACCTTAATAAGTTATTAAGTGACGATGAATGGGACGAAATGAGCAGTCTATAACTAATTTTTATAGCATCGGGCATCATTTTAGCTAACGTAAATACAAAAATACCGTGACATGACACGGTATTTTTGTATTTATTGTTATGAATGCGTTACATTTGAACACAACAGTCAAAAATAATAAGTAAGCGTATCAATGCAAGAAATTTCGGTAATAAATATGATCCTTCTGAGTATTTCCTTTCTTGGCTTAGGCATTGCCATTATTGCGATACAGTCTAATAGAAAGCTTAGTGTGCGACTCAATAAAGCCCTAGAGCTGATTAATAGTCTACACAAATTCAATGAAACCCATCAAACTAAATTCACTGCGCTTGAGAAGAACCAAGACAGGTTACATGAAAAAAATAAACAAGCCTTAACATCAGAGCTAGAGGATATGCTTTTTAGCTTGAAAAAAAGTACTTCACAAGCACATGCGTCTGACATTGAAATGATTAAAATTGATATTGATAAGTTAATGGCACAAATTGATGAGCTGTCACAGCAAGACCCTACTGCTAAAATGTATGCTCGAGCGCACAGCCTTGTCGAATCAGGTGCAACAATCAGTGAAATTATGGATGCTTGTGACTTACCGAAGGCTGAAGTTGAAGTGTTAATTGGGTTTCAGAAAAAAGCACGTAAATAAAGCTCAAAGCATTAACGCGAGGGCATTACGACGTACTGAAGCAAATTAGTTAATTTACCATAAATAGGCTTTATTTAGACGTCTAGACGTAAAGATGTTGACTTTTTGCCTGATGTAGCCACAATGATAGCCACATTGATAAAAAAATTCATTCGCACTTAGTCTGTATTTAAAGAAAGGTGGTAATAATGCCAATTAAAATTCCGTCTGACTTACCCGCATTGGATGTATTGTTGCAAGAAAACATCTTTGCAATGGATAGTAACCGCGCTGCTAGCCAAAATATTCGTCCGCTAGAAGTTGGGATATTGAATTTAATGCCTAATAAAATTGAAACAGAAATTCAAATTTTGAGACTATTATCCAATACACCCATTCAAATTAATGTCGACTTAATCCGGTTTGATGAAACTACGCCAAAAAATACACCTAAGTCACACATGGACGCCTTCTATCATGAGTTTAGTGAAGTGTCTGATAAAAATTATGATGGCTGGATTGTGACGGGTGCACCATTAGGTATGTTGGAATATGAAGACGTTAAATACTGGGACAAAATGACCGAATTGTTAGATTGGGCAGAAGAAAACGTGCAATCAACTATTTTTCTTTGTTGGGCAGCCCATGCCGCAATGTATCATTTTTACGGTGTTCCGCGTCAATTACGAACAAACAAGTTATCTGGAGTATTCGAACACGATGTAGTGCAACCGAATGACGAATTAATGCGCGGTTTCGATCCTAGTTTTTGGGCTCCTCATAGTCGCATTGGCGAAATTCTTAATCAGGATTATGATAACGTGCCAGGCTTAACGGTATTGGCTCAATCAGCGGCGGCTGGAACCTATATTAGTGCCACTGATGATCGTCGGCTAGTATTTGTGACAGGCCATCCAGAGTATGACTCGAATACGCTAGCGCAAGAATATGAGCGTGATCTGGGGTCTGGGCTTGAGCCTGCTGTTCCAGAAAACTATTTTATAGCTAACGACCCGAGCAAAGAACCAATAGTGCGTTGGAAGTCACACGGCAATTTACTACTGACTAATTGGCTCAATTATTACGTATATCAAAACACTCCGTATGATTTAAGCACACTCAGACGCCGTGAATGTTAAGTTCATTCGCCACAGCTAAAACAATAACCTGATTAGAACGGTAACATAAAAGAGAGACATAGTGAGCAAGACCTCAAACAGCCTAAAACGCTTAACTGACATAGTAAAACAGCGCATATTAATACTAGATGGTGCAATGGGAACAATGATCCAGGAGCAACAACTGGATGAAGCTGATTATCGGGGTGAACAATATAAAAACTGGCATTGTGATGTAAAAGGTAACAATGACTTATTGGCCATTACCCAACCTGATATTATCAAGAATATTCATCGTGAATATCTCGCGGCAGGTGCAGACATTATTGAAACTAATACATTTAATGCGACTACCATTTCAATGTCAGATTACGACATGCAAGATGAGGCTCGCCAAATTAACTTAAGCGCAGCCAAATTAGCGCGTGAAGCGGCGGATGAATTTAGCGCCAAAACACCGGATAAACCACGTTTTGTCGCTGGCGTTATTGGTCCAACTAGTCGTACAGCTTCTATCTCGCCCGATGTTAACGATCCAGGTAAGCGTAATGTGCATTTCGATGAGTTGGTTGAAGCGTACAAAGAATCGACGCATGCACTTATTGAAGGTAACGTGGATTTAATATTAATCGAAACTATTTTCGATACGCTAAACGCAAAAGCAGCAGTCTATGCAGTTGAAGAGGTGTTTGAGGAGTCTGGTATCACTTTACCTGTGATGATTTCAGGCACAATTACTGACGCATCTGGACGCACACTGTCAGGTCAAACCGCAGAAGCATTTTATTATTCAATGCGCCACGTTAACCCATTCTCAGTAGGCTTGAATTGCGCGCTAGGGCCCGATCTTTTGCGTCAATACGTCGCTGAAATTTCGCGTATTGCGCAGTGTAACGTGTCTGCTCATCCCAATGCAGGTTTGCCGAATGAGTTCGGTGAATACGACATGGAGGCCGAAGAGCTTTCAGCGCATTTAAAAGAATGGGCCGAAACAGGATTAGTCAATATTTTGGGTGGTTGCTGTGGAAGCACACCTGAACATATTAGACAACTTGCCCAAGCTGTTGCTGGGATATCCCCTCGTCAGTTGCCTGACATTGAAATTAAAATGCGTTTATCTGGCTTAGAGCCTTTCGTTCATTAGGATTTTTTGTGATTACTGATTTTTCAAGTTTTATCAACGTAGGCGAACGAACTAACGTCACCGGTTCAGCTATGTTCAAGCGCCTGATCATGGACGATGATTTCGAGGCAGCCCTAGACGTTGCGCGTCATCAAGTCGCCAATGGTGCACAAATTATTGATATCAACATGGATGAAGCCATGTTGGACTCGGAAGCCGCAATGGTGCGCTTTCTTAATCTAATTGCATCTGAACCAGATATTTCGCGTGTTCCGATCATGATTGACTCATCCAAATGGTCAATTATTGAAGCAGGTTTAAAATGCGTTCAAGGTAAAGCGATTGTTAACTCTATAAGTTTAAAAGAGGGCGAAGCACTCTTTTTAGCGCAAGCAAAAAAAATTAAACGCTACGGTGCGGCTGCAGTCGTTATGGCGTTTGATGAAAGCGGTCAAGCTGATACGCAAGTGCGTAAGTTCGAAATATGCAAACGTAGCTATAAACTCTTGGTTGAAAAGCTCGATTTCCCGCCCGAAGATATTATTTTTGATCCGAATATATTTGCTGTTGCTACTGGTATCGAGGAGCACAACAATTATGCGGTCGACTTCATAGAGGCAACCCGACAAATTCGTGCGCATTTACCGCATTGTCATGTATCAGGAGGGTTGTCCAATATATCCTTCTCATTTCGCGGTAACAACCCTGTGCGTGAAGCTATGCATAGTGTCTTTTTGTACTATGCAATTCGTGCTGGTATGGATATGGGAATTGTCAATGCGGGTCAGCTAGAAGTTTATGATCAGATACCAACTGAGCTTAGAGATGCGGTTGAAGATGTCATACTCAATCGGCACCCGGATGCCACCGACAAATTACTCGAATTAGCACCAAAGTATCAAGGCGACGGTAAAGCTGCCGCAAAAGAAGATTTAACCTGGCGCGAGTGGCCAGTCAGTAAACGCCTAGAGCATGCATTAGTTAAAGGTATTACTGATTACATTATTGATGATACTGAAGAAGCTCGACTTGCGGCTGAACGTCCTTTGCACGTCATAGAAGGTCCATTAATGGACGGTATGAACGTGGTCGGCGATTTGTTTGGCGAAGGGAAAATGTTTTTACCGCAAGTGGTTAAATCGGCGCGTGTGATGAAAAAAGCAGTGGCACATTTACAGCCTTACATTGAAGCAGAAAAGTCTGGTGTGCGCAGTTCAAATGGTAAAATCATCATGGCAACCGTGAAAGGCGATGTGCATGATATTGGTAAAAATATTGTGGGTGTTGTGCTGCAATGTAACAATTTTGAAGTAATCGATTTAGGTGTCATGGTGCCTGCGGCTAAAATTTTGCAGGTAGCCAAAGATGAAAATGCTGACATGATTGGGTTGTCAGGGCTTATCACTCCTTCATTGGATGAAATGGTTCAAGTTGCCAAGGAAATGCAACGTTTAAAGATGAATTTGCCGCTACTAATTGGTGGTGCAACGACATCAAAAGCGCATACCGCAGTAAAAATAGAGCAAAATTACGACCATCCGGTTATTTATGTTCCTAATGCGAGTCGCGCTGTTGGTGTTTGTCAGAAATTAATTTCACTCGAACATCGCGATGCTTATGCTCAAGAAATTTCGGCGGAATATGAAAAAGTGCGCATCGCGCATGCGAAAAAAACGCCACGAACCAAAGCGATTAATTTTAGCGATGCAAAAACCAATAAATTCAGCTGTGACTGGGCCAATTATATGCCAGTTAAACCCGCATTTCTTGGCACTAAAACCGTTGAGGCAGATTTAAGTACGCTAAGAAAGTATATCGATTGGACTCCCTTTTTCTTAACTTGGTCGCTCGCTGGCAAATACCCGCGCATTCTGAATGATGAGGTCGTCGGGGATGAAGCCAAGAGTGTATTCAAAGACGCAAATGAAATGCTCGACAGTTTATGTGCAAATAAAAAGCTCAAAGCGAGAGGCCGAGTGGGTATCTTTCCTGCTAATTCTCAAGGTGAAGATGTATTAGTCTTTAATCCGGATGCGCACGAAGATGTCGATGGTACCGATGTTCAGAATCTAACAGGATCTCATATAGGCGTTGCACATCATTTACGTCAACAAACGCATAAGCCCAAAGGACCAAATTACTGTTTAAGTGATTTTGTTATGCCTTTGTCACAACATCGAACTGATTACATGGGGGCTTTTGCTGTTACCGCAGGTATCGGCGAGGACGAACTCGCTAAGGCTTATGAAGCCGATGGTGACGACTACAATTCTATTATGAGTAAAGCTATTGCAGACCGACTTGCAGAGGCCTTTGCTGAATACTTGCATGAACAAGTGCGTAAAGAATTATGGGGTTACGGTAAAGATGAGCAGCTAGATAACGAGGCGCTTATTGGTGAGAAATATCAAGGTATTCGTCCTGCACCGGGCTACTCGGCTTGCCCTGAACACACTGAAAAACAGTTAATTTGGGACTTATTGGATGTTGAAGCAACTATTGGTATGCAGCTAACTTCTAGTTACGCTATGTGGCCTGGGGCATCTGTTTCAGGCTGGTATTTTGCGCACCCAGATGCGCGCTATTTTGCTGTAGCAAAAATTCAACAGGATCAGCTTAAAGACTACGCTATGCGCAAAGATTGGCCAATTTCAGAAGCTGAAAAGTGGTTAACACCTAATTTGAATAATTAAGCTTTATTCGTTTACGTTAGGTTGTGCTATGCACGGCTCTGTGTTGCAAGGCAGTGTATAGCAATGGCTTTTTTAAATCTGTTTTTGATATCATAAGTGATGACCGAATTAGCTATGAGATATTGATACAAAGCACTAAAGTAAGCCGCTTTTTTGTTTTTAACCAGGATAAATAATGGAACAGAAGCCGTTTAGCCAAGCTTGCGAAAATAATAAGAAGCCGATTTTACAACAGCTTAAGAAAGCATTTTCTAACGTTCATAATGTGCTTGAGATTGGCTCGGGGACTGGGCAACACGCTGTATACTTTGCGCATAAATTACCTCATGTGCAATGGCACTGTTCCGATGTTGAAGAATACCATGATGGTATTAATCAGTGGATTGATGCCTTTCCAAGTAAGAATTTACATCGTCCATTCGCTTTAAAACTAGCTCGAGATGAGTGGGTAAGTACTCCAGTACTCTCAAAGCAGCCATTTGACGGAATATATACGGCCAATACTGCTCATATTATGCTTGAGCATGAAATTAAATCACTCATGCAGTCAGTTGCTACTAATTTGCCAAAGAACGGCGTATTTTGCCAATATGGGCCTTTTATCGTCGATGGTAAATTTACCAGCCAAAGTAACCAGGAGTTTCATGAAAAGTTACTGTTAAGTGGTCGCGGAGGTTACCGCGATATTGATCAACTCGCGGCTTGGGCTCCGCAACTAACATTGAACGCAAAAGTTGATATGCCTGCAAATAACATGATGTTGGTATGGCAAGCTAAATAGTATTTATAAGGTTTTTTAATAGTGTAATAAAAAAGCCCCACATTTTCTTGGGGCTTTTTGCTTTTAGATCGTCAAACTACCAAATACGTACTCTATCCTCTGGTGCAAGATACAGCGCGTCACCCGGTTGTACGTTAAACGCGGTATACCATGCATCATGATTACGCGGTGCTTGGGCTCTGTATCGACCAGGAGCATGCGTGCCGGCACGAAGTTGATTGAGCATGCTTTGTTCAGTGCGTTTTTCGCGCCAAACTTGTGCCCAAGCCAAAAAGAAACGTTGGTCACCAGTTAAACCTTCAATAATCGGCGCTTCTTTGCCTTTTAAAGATAACTGATATGCGTGGTAAGCCATAGAAAGTCCACCTACATCACCAATGTTCTCTCCCAAACTGTTGCGCCCATTCACAAAGTTACCTTCGATAGGTTCATATTCACTGTATTGGGCGGCAAGTTTGTCGGTTTTAACATCAAATGCAGCGCGATCTTCTGCAGTCCACCAGTTACGTTGAATACCATTGGCATCAGATTTTGAACCTTGGTCATCAAAGCCATGTCCCATTTCATGCCCAATAACAGCGCCTATTGCGCCATAGTTAACCGCGTCATCAGCGTTTGGATCAAAGAAAGGGGCTTCTAAAATAGCGGCAGGAAATACAATTTCATTAAACGAACTATTATAATAGGCATTCACTCGCTGTGGTGCCATACCCCAGCGTTCTCTATCTGTTTTTAATAGTTCTCGTTCAACACTTTGTGATTGGAAAAATTGACGTAAGTTTTTGACATTACCGATGAGGTCATCAGTACCAATGGATAAGCCTTCAAACGATTGCCATTCATCTGGGTAGCCAATTTTTGGGCGAAAAGCCATCAACTTCTCTTTGGCGTTCACTTTTGTTTCACTACCCATCCAATCAAGATTGTCGATACGTTCGCCAAGGGCTTTACGTAAATTCTCAACTAAGCTTGCCATCTTTTCTTTAGAGCTTTCTGGAAAATATTTTTCTACATAAACTTTACCAATGGCAAAACCTAATGATTGCGTTCCTGACATCTCAGAAATAGCTCTCTTCCAACGTGGTCTAGGTTCTTTTTGTCCGTTTAACATCGTCCCATAAAACGCAAAGTTGTTCAGATAAACTTCGTCTGACAGCGTGTCAGAGTTATTGCTAATAGTATGGTAACGCAGGTAGTCTTTCCAAACTGAGAGTGGTTGACTATTAACTAGTTTGATCATTTCCCTCACTGGTTCTGGTTGGGTAATGTTCAAATCTGGAATTTTATAACCAGAAGATGCAAAGTAGGTATCCCAGTCAAAGCCGGCATATTCCTTAAGCAAATCGGCACGACCAATTTGGTTGAGCGTTAGGTCACGGTTTCTGCGCTTTTCACGAGGCCATTGTGCCTCTGCAATTTTCGTCTCCAATGCAATAATTTGATCCGCTTTGTTTGCTGCATCTTCAACGCCGATAAAAGACAGGGTCTTGACGATGTTTTCTTTATAGGCGGCTAGAATGTCATTGAAACGCTGGGTATCTGTTAAATAGTAACTGCGGTCAGGCAGACCAAGACCGCCTGCACCTACAGACATTTGATATGCATTTGGATCTATCCGGTTAAAGCCAAGTCCCGAGTTTATCGGGCTTGTCACCCCAGAAATCCATGCGTTACCAAAAACTGAGGTTAAATCGATAACAGAGTCAATATCATCGATTTGATCCAATACTGGCTGGATTGGCTTTAAACCTTTCGCATTTATGCTATCAATATCCATAAATGCATTGTAGAAGTTAGCAATCAGTTGCTCTTCAAACGATAAGTCTTTTGCCTTACTAATATCATCAATAATTTGTTTAACGCGCTCCTCACTGCGATCAGCTAATAATGAAAAAGCACCATAACGTGTTTTGTCCGACGGCATCTCAAAATTATCATACCAAGTGCCACTTGCATGCATGAAAAAATCGTCACCTGGCTTAATCTCTAAATTGCGTGCAGCTAGCTCAACACCGAAAATACCTAACTCAGGTTTGGTGTTTAATTGCTCTAGTTTAGTTTGAACATCTTGCGCTTTTTGAGTAGCAATTATGCTGTCTGTTTTGGTTGAATCACAAGCACCAAGCAGCAAGCTGCTGAATATAGCCATGGATAAAATTGATCTTTTCATTGTTTACCTTTAGTCGTTTATTTTGATCTTATTATAGGTTTGGAATTTTTTGTCAACTCGTTGTTTATAAAATAAATTAGCGTATCACGGATGCTGTGCCAACATAATAATGATGTTGACGCTGATAGTCCGTAATTAAATCGTTACTTTTTGTTTCAGAAGTGACTGTTGATGTGAGGAATTTGCTTTATTTTTCAATCGTTCGTAGAAATGCAAGCAAGCCTATTTTTAGGCTTGCTTAAAGGGCAGTACTTTTTCACCTTGTTGCTTATACTGCTCGATGCCTATTTTTTCTCGTTGCAAAAAATCCTGCACGGCGGCTTGAAAGTCGGGGTGTTGTAAATAATGGTTTGAATAGCAAAAAGTGGGTTCAAAGCCTCTTAGTATTTTATGTTCGCCCTGTGTGCCGGGGTTAAACTGACGTAACTGATGTTCTATTGCGAATTCTATTCCCTGATAGTAGCAACATTCAAAATGCAGGCCTGATACTTCTTGTAAAGCGCCCCAATAGCGTCCGAATAATTGCTGGTCATTGTAGAAAAATAGGGCTGCAGCAATACATTTTTCTGCATGATAAGCCATAACAATCATTATATTACCTTGCATATTGTTTTGCAGATAATCAAAAAACTCGCTGGTTAAATAGCCGTTGTGCCCACTTCGTTTCAAATAAGTTTGTTGGTAACACAAATAAAAATCGTCTAACACTTCCTGAGTTAACATCTCTCCAGTTAATCTTTTAATAACAAGCGTGTCTGTCTCCGATATGCACAACGCTGAGGCTCGCTCTTTGCGAATAGAGCGACGCTTTCTCGACGTCATTTGCTGCATGAAGTCATCGAAATTACTATATCCTCTGTTATGCCAAACAAATTGCACGCTAAGGCGCTGTAATAGTTTGTCCTGCGCTAGCTGGTTACTCTGGTGTTCAGGCAAAAATAAATAATGGAAAGATGAGGCGCGCGCTTCTCTCAAAAGATTGTCTGTGTTTGCCATAATAAACACAGTGATGGCTGTCAAAGAATAGTCGCACTTAGTATCAACAAGCATGCGGCTGCCAGTTACCGGTGTAAAAGGAATGCAGGCAACCAGCTTTGGATAATAAGGGATTTGATGATGCTGATATGCATTAGCCCAAGCGTGGTCAAAAATATATTCACCGTAGGAATGGGTTTTTAAGTAGCAGGGAATAAAGCCAATGAGTTTATTGATTGGACCGTTGCTTTGAACTGCATTCGGTATGACTTCAATTGCATCTTTTACAGCTTCAGCTCGGTCTGGTAAGACCGCAATCGCATCCTGACCGGCTTCAATCACATCTTGTTTTTCGACGTCTCCTTCGATACCATTTTGTTCAGGGTGGTCGTAAATCCCGATATGGTAACTGTGCCAGCCAGTTTCTCCATTCACACATTCAGCCACTTCTAGTCCTTTAAGGAAAACATAGCTTAAAAAAGGCGTTGAATATTGGGTATCATGATCGGATAGTTGTTGCCATTGTTCTTGAGTAATATCATCTACACTGAGAATGGGTTGCCAGCTTAACGCCATATTATAAATTTACTTATTAGGAAGTATGTTAGTCACTATGTCAGATAACGATGCAAAGATCATTAGACACAAATTAACTCGACTATTGTCTCGTCGAGAGCATAGTCAAACAGAACTGCGGAAAAAGCTAGCTGATTTGGAGTTGGATAGAGACTTAGTTGACGACACCATTGCACAGTTTGCTAAAAAAGACATTCAAAGTGATGTTCGCTATGCAGAGGCTGTTGTTCGAGGGGCTTATCGAAAGGGTAAGGGACCTGTATTTATTGAACGCACATTGCACAATCATGATATTGATTTTCAGCTGGTGAGAGCACTCACAAAGGACGATAGTTTTGATTGGTTCGAGTCATCTAAAGCAGTCAGAGTGAAACGATTTGGTGATGAGTTACCTGATGATTGGACTTATAAACAAAAGCAAATGCGCTTTTTGCAATACCGAGGTTTTACTCAAGAACAAATTAAATACGCATTTGAGTGAAACTTTAGACAAATAGGGCGCTTAAGAGGCTTAACAAACTGCTCATTAACATGATATCTTCTACTAATATAAAAACAGCGATTTATATTTTGGTTTTTAATACACGTTGACATACCAACTTTGAACATTATTTGTGTATAACTAATTATTTATGATTAACAGTGATGCAGAATCGTAATAGCTATAAAAATGCATAAAACGAATGCTTGAAGACACGTGAAATCAATATAAAAGCTGTTTCAACATCATTCCCACATAGAACGATTTAGGAACATTAATGGTACGCTCTACAGCCGATTTACGACGCACTTTCTTTGACTATTTTCAACAACATCAACATCACCTTGTCTCAAGTTCATCGCTTGTTCCGCATGATGACCCTACGTTGCTGTTTACAAATGCGGGAATGAATCAGTTTAAAGACGTTTTTTTAGGTGCTGAACAACGTAACTACACCCGTGCAGTTTCATCACAACGCTGCGTTCGCGCTGGCGGTAAACATAATGATTTAGAAAACGTTGGTTACACCGCAAGGCATCATACGTTTTTTGAAATGTTAGGGAACTTTAGTTTTGGTGACTATTTCAAAGAAGATGCAATTAAATTTGCGTGGCATTTCTTAACGGGTGAACTCGGCCTAGACAAAGACAAGTTGCTAGTAACAATCTATCACGAAGATGATGAAGCCTTCGATATTTGGGAACAGCAAATAGGTATACCTGCTGAGCGTATTATTCGAATTTCCACGTCTGATAATTTTTGGTCAATGGGTGACACAGGGCCTTGTGGCCCTTGTTCTGAAATTTTTTATGATCACGGCGCAGATATTTGGGGCGGACCTCCAGGTTCACCTGAAGAGGATGGTGACCGTTTTATTGAAATTTGGAATTTGGTTTTCATGCAGTTCAATCGTCAGCAAAATGGCGATATGTTGCCATTGCCTAAACCTTCGATCGACACTGGAATGGGCTTAGAACGAATTTCGGCCATACTTCAAGGTGTTCACAGTAATTATGAAATTGATTTATTTCAAAGCTTAATTGCAGCCGCCGCAAAAATTGTTGGTACACAAGATTTAGAAAATAAATCATTGCGCGTTATCGCCGACCACATTCGTTCATGTAGTTTCTTAATCTGTGATGGCGTAATGCCCTCCAATGAAGGTCGTGGCTATGTGCTGCGTCGTATTATTCGTCGAGCTGTTCGTCATGGTTACAAGATGGGCGCAGATGATATTTTCTTCTGCAAGTTAGTTAAAACCCTCGTAGCGGAAATGGGAGATGCTTATCCTGAACTTAAACAGCAGCAAGCCGTTGTTGAAAAAGTACTAAGAGTAGAAGAAGAACAGTTCTCAAAAACCCTTGAACGCGGCATGGCTATCTTAAATGACGCACTGGCTCAATTGTCAGGTAAGCAAGTTCCTGGCGAACTGGTATTTAAATTATACGACACCTATGGTTTCCCAGCCGATTTAACCAATGATGTTGCGCGTGAACAGGGTTTGACTATTGATGAAGCCGGATTTGAAACGGCTATGGCACAACAAAAATCACAGTCACAATCGGCGAGTAAATTCGGTGCTGATTATGCAAACGTATTGAGTGTCGAACATAAAACTGAATTTACCGGTTACAGCGAAGTGGGCGGCTCATCTATCGTTCTGGATATTATTGTTGATAATGCTGCCGTTGCTGAGGCTAGCAATGAAGCATTAATATTACTCAAAGAAACCCCTTTTTATGCAGAATCGGGCGGTCAGGTTGGCGATACAGGTTTCATTTCATCAAGCACCGGTAAAGCGCAAGTTGTTGATACTGTTAAGTTGGGTCAAGCCTTTGCGCACAAAGTGATAATTGAAGGTGTCATTAAAGTTGGTGATAAAGTCGAGCTTGTTGTAGACCGAGCAAGACGCGATCGCATCAAAGCCAATCACAGTGCGACGCATTTATTGCATGCGGCCTTACGTCAACTATTGGGCGATCATATTGCGCAGAAAGGTTCCTTAGTCGACGCAGAGAAATTGCGTTTCGATTTTTCACATTTTGAATCTATTTCTGCCCACCAACTGACTGAAATTGAAAACCTAGTCAATGCTGAAATTCGTTTGAACAATGCATTAAGCACTCAATTGATGGAACTAGATGAGGCGAAAGCGTCAGGCGCAATGGCGCTGTTTGGCGAAAAATATGATGAAAAAGTTCGCGTGGTAAAAATGGGTGAATTTTCGACTGAGCTTTGCGGTGGCACTCATGTCTCTCGTACAGGTGATATTGGTTTATTAAAAATAACGTCTGAAGGTGGGATTGCATCCGGAGTTCGTCGCATCGAAGCAACAACTGGACAGACGGCACAGGATTTTGTTAACGATGAATCTGAAAAACTTCATGCTATTACTCGTTTGCTAAAATCAGATAAAACCTCTGTTGTTGAAAAAGTGTCAGTTGGTTTACAGCAAGTTAAACAACTTGAAAAGGAGCTTAATCAACTCAAACAGTCAATGGCGGGTCAGAAAACCAAGGACATCATGTCTAATGTGATTGACGTGCATGGTGTCAAGCTCCTAGTAGCCAATATGCAAGGTGTTGAAGCCAGAGCGTTGCGAGGTATAATGGATGACCTTAAAAACCAACTCCAGTCCGGTGTTATTGCCCTAGGCTTAGCCAGTGACGGCAAAGTTAATTTAATTGCAGGGGTAACCAAAGATCTTGTCGGGAAATTTAAAGCAGGAGACCTGGTAAATCACATGGCAAGCCAAGTTGGCGGAAAAGGTGGCGGTAGACCCGATATGGCGCAAGCGGGCGGGACTGAACCTGAAAATCTTGAGCAAGCTCTAGGGTCAGTGAAAAGTTGGCTTGAAAATAGCGTTTAATTTGTGCAGAGAAGCTTTACTAGATAAATTAATTGATTATTTATTTCATAAATAATCAATTAATTGTGGTTTTTTTTTGGATAAAAATTCATAATTGACGTATTATTAAGGGGTATTTGGTCAATATCGTATTAAGCAGTGTCTGATAACAGATTCAGGACTATTGGCCGGATCTAAACTAAAAGGAGCTACAACATGCTTATCTTGACTAGACGCGTAGGGGAAACTTTAATGGTAGGTGATAATGTCACTGTGACTGTTTTAGGCGTTAAAGGAAATCAAGTGCGAATTGGTGTAAATGCACCAAAGGAAGTTTCAGTTCATAGGGAAGAGATTTATATGAGAATACAGGCAGAAAAAGGTAATGAATCTGCTGTTGAAGACGAAGGTTAGTTTTCGCATTCTCGCAAGTGCCACGAGGTTATGGCGCAGGAAAACTCAGGTCATTCTGAGTTTTTTGCTTTTTGCAGGTTGAAAATAGAGCGTGTTGGTTAAAAAACTAACAAACGATCAAAAGCGGAGAATAAGTTGCTAAAAAAGCATTGACTTATATTACTTAGATAGTAAACTCTCGCCCCACATTTAGGAGAGGTGGCCGAGTGGCTGAAGGCGCTCCCCTGCTAAGGGAGTATAGGGTTTATAGCCCTATCGAGGGTTCGAATCCCTCCTTCTCCGCCATTTTAAAATGGTTTAAATGTGTCGTTATCGGGGTAAAGCTAAAACGCTTTATCGCAGTAACAAATAGTTAGTAAAAAATTTTGCGCATGTAGCTCAGCTGGATAGAGTACCTGGCTACGAACCAGGCGGTCGGAGGTTCGAATCCTTCCATGCGCACCATACATTGTAAGAAGAAAGTTTTGCGCATGTAGCTCAGCTGGATAGAGTACCTGGCTACGAACCAGGCGGTCGGAGGTTCGAATCCTTCCATGCGCACCATATCTGAGCCCTTAGGGGCTTAAAAAAGCCTTAGTTTTTACTAGGGTTTTTTTTTGCTTTCAAATAAGTAAATTTAAGCGGTCGGTTGCTCCTTTGCATTAGTAAGGTAGCTGTTCGCCATCCAGACCGAGCACGGAATAGGTTGTTTATTATAACAATTTGCCAACATTAACAGCTA
>Ga0307488_10000124_pt1 | contig 54341 bp, 41 predicted proteins | sample SB02metaG_FD_202248 | JGI IMG/M metagenome (GOLD analysis project Ga0307488, IMG submission 202248) | Sea-ice brine microbial communities from Beaufort Sea near Barrow, Alaska, United States - SB 0.2 | ecosystem: Environmental > Aquatic > Marine > Coastal | place: USA: Alaska | collected... | reverse complement strand
AGTAGAAAAGAGCACATAAATTACTGCCATAAAGTAGCACTTAAAATCTAATAAATAAAGCATTTAAAAAAAAAACGTATTATTTTATTCATATCCATTTCCTTCGTTTTATTAGTTGTAGTAAAACGGATGATGATGGCATCGCATCCATAATGAACCTAAGGAGAAGCATTTCAATATTTTAACATCGGTAATATGAAAGATTCAGAAGTATTTGGAACTGCTAAATTTATTGAAAAAAGTGATGTTTCAATAACTATTAAATTCAAAATTGAAGGAGATGCACACCCAGCACATCTGTTGTTAACACTGCGGTAGAAGATGAAGTTATTCATTTATTTTTAGAGACTTTCCTTGTTGCAACAGGCAATAGTAGAACTAATTTTAGAAAAACTAATTAGGGCACTGCACGCACATATACAGCATTACTTGATTTTAATGGGTACATATATTCATTTTAAGCGGTATGCAGTTTGTATCTATACTTGCTAAAGGCAGTGCAGGTATAAATGAACTAACGAGTAAAAACTAGTAAAAATGTGTTAAGCATGCCGGTAGAAAAGTACTTTTAAACTTGTTAGTGTACAGCATATGAAAATGTATGTACAGCAAAATTGTAACGAAAATATAAAGAGTTTTAAAGGGAGCTCTTTATTTATGTGTTCTATTTATATAGTTCTTTTTGATGGGATATTTAGAAAATATTTGAAGGTTTAAATGAATTAAAAAGAGATAGGGAGTGCTAAACTTTATGAAGAATCAACGAAATAGTCATTCATAACTTTTTAGCCATTTCCATGCTATTCTGTAAGTTTCTGAGTATTCATAAATTGATATGATATTTTCTTAAAGAAGTCTCCTGCAGCATTCATTTCTTTGGATGATGCTACTTTAAGCACTGTAATTTTTTATCCAATAGATGGCATTGTTTCTCCAAATAAAAGATCTTCTTAAAGAAAGTGATGCATGTGATAGCATTAGATCGCGCACATAAACTCTAAATAGTCGAAAGTAAGTAAACTTTAATCTTGTTTTCTGCTACTGAATAAATTTCTTTAATGAAGTAGGCTGTTACTAATGCTACCAAAGTATTAGTTTAAAATAAAGTGTTTAACTTGTAGTTTTAAGTTACTGTTTTTATTAAAGATCTGTAGTGAATCATTAGTATTAGCCACCAAAATAAAGTTTTCATGCAATCCTTTTAAACTTTTGATTTTTTTAGCATCTTTATTGGCAAAAAAACCGCTTTTAGAGTTTGCTAGCGATTTAAAAGTGTTGTCATTAGAACCTAATAAAACAACTTCTACGCCTGCATCATTTCGGGGTGTTTCTATTTCTGAAACAAACAAATTACCAACTAATAAGGCGTCTAGGTTTCCGTCTGCGTTAAAGTCATCAATTAAAATATCATTGATACTTGAAAGTTGGGCTTCTATTGGTAAGTTTGAAATTTGAAATTTCCCATTTCCTAGGTTCTCAAGATAAGAGTTAGCAAAAGTATCTGCTTGGTAATGCAATGCATCAGATAAATTATCTTCTCCGTATACATCGTTAATCTCCATACTTGCAAAAAGATCGTATTTTTCTATATTGTTTTTAAGAATAGGAACCTGATTTGAGGAGCAAGAGAAACCACGAAGAGGATAATGTTTGTTTGCATTGTAATACCCTAATACAATATCTTTTTTTCCATTCGCATCAAAATCTTTATAGTAAATATCAAAGGGTTCTTCTATTGAGGTTTTATATTTATAGTTGAGGCCTAAATACCCAGCGATGTAATCCATATCTCCGTCACTATCAAAATCTCCTTGCTCAATACTAAACCACCAACCCGTTGTGTTTTTTAAATTCGGAATTGATTTTTTTGTAAAACGACTATCGTTGTTTTCTAGAATAGTAATAGACATCCACTCTCCAACAATCATTAAATCATCATCATTGTCATTGTCATAATCGGTCCAAATTGCATCTGTAACCATATCAATATTGTTCAAGTCTTTTGCTTTGGTTGAAATAACATCAACTAATTGACCATTTCTGTTTTCTAATATTTTGCTACTTGCAGGCAATGGATATTAATGCGGAATATGTCTACCCCCAATAAATAGATCGATATCACCGTTATTATCAAAATCTGACGGTATAACTACACTGCCACTAGTTGTGAAATTTTCTATAGATTTTTCTGACTTTTTAAAACTTCCTTTTCCGTTATTTAAATAGATCCTATCTTGATAATTTAAATGGTTCTTTTTACTTGTATTCCCACCACTTACTGCATATAAATCTTGGTCTTCATAACCATCAATATCAAAAAAAATTGCAGCTACATCTTCATGTAATTTATCGAATTCAAAATCTTTTAGTAGGCTTGTTTTAAACCTACCAGAAGCATCTTGCATAAATAATTTTGAGGAGAAACCTGCCGCTCCTCCAACAAAAACATCTTCTCTTCCATCATTATTAACATCTGCAACGGCTAAAGATGGCCCAAATTGAGATAGTTTGTGAGGTAATAATAGTTGTGCATTATAATCGTTGTACTCGTTTTCAGTATGTTGATACTCAATTATGTTGTTTTGTGAAACATCCGTAAAAATAGTTGTATTTTCTTTTTTATTTTGAGGTTGAATAGGTATTCCGTCTTCTAAATAAACATCTATTTTTTGGTTCGCTTTTATGTTTTTTAAAACGCTTACCGTATTATTTGGCCAATTAATTTAATTTTTCCTACTTTTTTTTCATTACCTAATCCAAAGTGAACCTTAGCTTCGCTAGTTGAATAAATACCTCTAACATTAGTCGTTTCTATGACTTGTTTTGCTTCTTTATTATTGAGATTAATACGAGTTCCAAGCACAGGTTTGTTTTTCTTGCTTTTTAGAGCTACTCTAATATAATTTTTTTTGGTATTATTTTTATAAATAAAAGCTTCTTCATTTATATTATTTACGACTAAATCTAAATCTAAATCTAAATCTCCATCATCATCATCATCATCATCATCTGCATATGCAGCGCCATTGGAAAAATATTTTTTGTCTAATCCCCAATCTGATGTTACTTTTTTGAAACTATACGTATCTTTATTTTGATACATACGGTTTGCTATTTTTTCTGAAGGTAATAGGTTCAACGTTTTTTCTAAATCTAAAATATCCCAGATTAAAACATCGCCGCTATTCGGATTGTCTTTAACCCATTTATCTGCGGTTGCTATCACAAAATTTCCAACGGATGCAGAAGCATCTGTATTTCTAATATCTCTTAAAATTCCATTTGTTATGTAAATATCTTTCTTCCCATCATTGTCAAAGTCAGCTATTAGGTTAGACCAACTCCAATCTGTAGCAGCAACATTGGCTATTTGTGCAATATCACTAAAGGTATTATTTCCATTATTTAGATGAAGACTATTTTACATATATTGGTAATGACCACCATTATCAATTACCTTTTGAAAAGATGCTGGATTCATACCACTTATATTCGATTTCAATCTAAAGTTATCTGCGGCAATCATGTCTAGCACAAAAACATCTAAAAAACCATCATTATTAATATCAGAAACATCCACTCCCATGCCATAAAAAGACATATGATTCAGCGCTTTGTCGGCAATATTTGTAAATGTTCCGTCTTGATTATTGATATACAGAAAGTCGGGCGCATCAAAATCATTTCAAACATATAAATTGGTCCATCCATCATTATTTAAATCACTTGCTGAAACTGCATTCGGAAAACCAGCTTTATGAGGACCCGGGTACTTTGTAGTTCTAATGAACTTTTTTCCAGCAATATTTCTGTACAATACAGAAGCATATTTTGGTTTTAATAATGCTGTTCCAGTGTATTCTGAGTAACTTCTTGGATTAGGAGGTTGATTTAATATGAATAAATCTAAAAAACCATCTTTATCGTAATCAAAAAAAGTAGCATGTCTCGTTCGTTCAGAATTATCAATACCGTATTTAGCTGCCATTTCTTTAAATACAGCATTTCCTTGGTTTATGTATAATTTGTTTTTCCGGAACTCTGGTTGATGATCATATAATTCTTTGGTGATATAAATATCCAATTAACCGTCATTATTAATATCTGCAAGGGTTACTCCAGTTGACCAGCTTCCATCATTGATGATACCAGCAGCTTTTGTAACGTCTTTAAATTCAAAATCTCCTTGATTAAGATATAGTTTGTCATCGACTAAATTACCAGCAAAATAGATGTCTTCTAAACCTTGATTATTAAAATCGCCAATACCAACGCCAGCTCCTCCATAAAAGTTTGCGTATACTAAGATGTTTTTTTCTTTATCGTCTTTAATTTCATTGTTAAATACAACATTGGTTTTATCGGAAGGTAATAACGTAAATAATTTGCTTTCTTTTTTAGTCTCTTGGCATGATATAAATACTAGAAAGAATGCGCATAGAATAAATTGTTTTAATGTGAAATATTTTGTCATAATCATGCTATTAAATTACAAATAAAAAGAGTTGTTGGTTCTAGAGTTTTAACATCTTTATAAAAGTTATTATATCTTTTTGACAATCAAAAGGTTCATGAGTTTCTTTAAAATATGTCCTCATTAGAAAAGGCTTCTTTCGGTCTGTTTTTTTTATCTTGATAATAGATAAGCCATCACTATATCATTAAAAATCATTTTGTAAGCGTTTCATTTCGGTCATGAGTCGGACTTAAAGAGGTATCCCAATATCTTGCCTTACCATTTAAACTATTGTAATATTAAACCCCTTCGGTTCCTTTCTTAAATGCCATTTATCAATAAACATAGTTTTATAAGCTGTTCCTCAAACTCCCTTTGCGCGCTTTAAGGTTTCTTGGGTTTTACATCTGCCAATATGTACTGTTTTTTAGCACTTTATAGAACCCATTTGAATTACTGTGATCTCCTTATGATGCGCATCATATGACGCTATGAAAACGTCCAAATCAGGAAAACGGTTTGTGCTTTTTTGCATTACAATTTGTTGCTTTTAAATGGCGGGTGATCAGTATTCCATCCGAAGTTAAAATTCGAAAGAATAAATCCTTTTAAAGTAGCCTTATTATTTGTATTTGACATATTTTCCATTGATAAATTTGGAAGTACCACTGTTTCTGATGCCACAATTATCGCTTGATTAAGAAATTCACGTTTAAACCTTTTTTTTATTCTATTCAATCCTCTAAAATTAGTTCCAGTTTTCCCTAAATATTTCCTGCATTTTGGGACGCTGTTTATCTGTATCTTCAGCTATTTCACGTTGCTTTTGCAGCGTAATCTTCATCTCTTTTATAATGGATTTGTACGCAACATCGTTATAGGCATTATGAAGTTCTTTAGGGTCTTTTTGAAGGTCAAAAAACTCACAAGCAGGCGGGGTTGCTTCTTTTGAATCATAAATATTACCTACTGATATTCCATAAAAAAAGGCCAGTTTATATCGCTTGTCTCTAATCCCAAAATGACTTGGTCTATCGTGCGAATGCTCCCAATATCTAAAATAGGCTGATTTCCTACAGTCTTCCGATGTATTCCCTTTTAAGTTTTCCCTAAAGCTTCTTCCTTGGAATGATTTGGGAGTATCCATGCCCGCATAATCTGCTATTAATGAAGGGAAACCAATGTTTAAAAGAATGTCATCAATTCGCTGTCCTCCTTTTATTTCTTTTGGATATCGAATTACAAATGGCACGCGTAAAGATTCCTCATAAATCATTCTTTTATCGAAAAAACTGTGTTCTCCTAAAAAATACCCTTGATCAGCTGTTTAAATAACCACCGTGTTTTCTGCAATTCCTGATGCTTCCAGATAATCTAATAATTTTCCAATATTATCGTCAATTGCTGCCCCTGAACGCATAAAATATTTGACTAGTTTCTGATATGCTTTTTTACGAGCGGCAATAGCATCTAGGCCTTGAGTTGAAAATGGTAATTCTGGATAATCACACCACCATGCTTGTGGGTCTGCTGAGGCAGTTTCCCATCTCAAACTCAATTTTTCTAGTTTTTGACCTATAAAACTTCTTCCTGTGGTTTCAGGACCAAAATCGAAAAGAGAGGCTGGTTCTGGAATTTCAACATCCTTATAAAGGGTATTGTATCTCTCTGGAAAATCAAAAGGCTCATGTGTTGCTTTAAAATTTGTCATCAACATAAAAGGCTTCTTTGGATCTCTTTTGCCATCCATTTAATGGATAAATCAGTAATAATATCTGTGGAAAACCCTTTGTGAATATCCCATTCTTTTGGTGTTTTATAAAAATTATCAGCAGTCTTTAAAATGGGGTTCCAATAGCTTCCCTGCCCATCTAAAATATTGTAGTGGTCAAAACCTGTAGGTTCCTTTTTTAAATGCCATTTGCCAATAACTGCTGTTTGATACCCTGCTTTTGCGATGTTTAAGCTACTTGGTTGCAGAGCATCTGCCAATGTGTATACGCTATTTTTATTACTGTATTGCCCGTTTAGGATCGCTGCTCTGCTTGGTACACAGATTGAATTTGTACAAAAAGAATTATCTAAAACGATACCTTCATCAGCTAATTTTGAGATATTTGAATTCTGAACATAATCTTTTAAGATTCCACCATAGATTCCCTAAGCCTGTGATGTGTGATCATCCGACATTATAAAGAGAATGTTTGGCTTCTTTGTCTCATTTTTTTTTGTGCCGTTTTTCCACTATATATCGCAAGTAAAGAAAACAAGGCAATCAGATATTTTAAGGAGTTTAATTTCAAATTTTCAAATTTTATTTAATACTAATTTCATCAATAAAAAACCAGGCTGGGTTGCCAGCACCCGGATAATTGGCAGGACAATTACCAATACTTTTTACAAACCTACTATTTCGTTGAGTTGTTATTATTGAAGTGTCCATATAATTTTCGTTTTTTTTGAATGACTAAATATTTTATCATCATTTGAAAAACGAACTTCAAAAGAGGCCGGAGGAAAAATCCAATTCTGAGTTGATGAAAGATAATTTAATTCAACTTGAGAAATATTTTCAGCTTTTTTTAAGTCTATAATAAATTCTAAGTTATCACCTTCTTGGCCTATCCATTGTCCTGCACTGTAATCAGAATGTCTTTTTTTCCATCAATTAGTGCCGGTATATTCTTATATTTTGGATGTAATTTTTTTGTGGCAAGAATTTTGCCATTTCGAGCCAAATGGTTTCTCGCTTTTTGTTTTTTGGGAATATCATTTTCAGAGCCATGCTCCCAGGCAATAAAAGCAGCAATAAGCTCTTCTACAATTTCTGGATATTGCTTTGCCAGGTTATTCATCTCAGAGACATCTGTATTTAAATTAGAACGAAATAAAGCATCCTCTTCTAGATCTAACTTTCCTTTATGTGAAGTTTCTTTTGGGTATCCTATTAGCTTCCATTTCCCCTTCCTTACTCCATTGGTTGCCATATTTCTAAAATGCGCTTGTTCTTGGCGATTGGTTCTTTGGGTTTTGAATCATTAAAGAAAGATCTAATCCATCAATATTATCTGGAATATTTTTTAAATCACATAATTTGGCCAAAGTTGGCATCCAATCTATATTTACTAAAAACTGATCACTTACAATATTACTAGGCAGGTTGTTTTTCCAGTTTATGATAGTGGGTAGCCTAATTCCGCCCTCAAAAAGCTGCTTTTTGCGCCTCTATATGGACCTGAATTGCCACCCCCACCAAAAGCACGTACTTCAGTTGAATGTCCATTATCCGATTGATATACAATAATTGTGTTTTCACGAATTCCTAAGGCATCTAATTTATTCATTAGAAAGCCTATCCTTTCATCAATTGTCGAAATAAATGCGGCAGAATCACCTCTTGGCTTTTCTGTATCTTTATAGTATTCCCTCCATTTTTGTGTTGGTTGATATGGGTAATGTGGCATATTAATGGCATAATACATAAAAAAAGGCGCTTCTTTATTCTCTTCAACGTATTCCAATGCTTTGTTTGATGCCAAGTCAGGAAAGTATTGTCCTTCATAAAACACTTCTTTTCGGTTTTCGTATAAATCATGAATATTAGGGCCTTCCCAATAAAAAAAAATGGGAATAATTATCGGTACAACCCCGTAAATGCCCAAATGAATAATTGAAGCCTTGAGCGTGAGGACTACTTTCTTCACTCATCCCTAAATGCCATTTACCAATATGACCGGTATGATATCCATTTTCTTTGAAGAGCTTGGCAATTGTAAGCTGACCTTTCTTTAAACCGTGTGAATCAGGACTTGCAGAAGTATTTCCAGTTACACCTGCATTTTAAGGGTATTTTCCTGTGAGTAGTGGAGCTCTTTATGGATCGTAGACGGGTGCAGCAACGTAAGACTGGGTAAATCTTGTGCCCTCTTTTGCAAGTTGGTCTAAACTTGGACTGTAAATATCTTTTGCGTCATAAGCACCTAAATCAAATGCTCCTTGATCATCGGTATAAATAATAATTACATTTGGTTTGCTGTTAGTTTGAGCAAGAATAGTTGGCATATATAGTAATGCGCAAAAGCCTAATACGAGAAGAACACGTTAGTGATGTAACTTTTGGTTCATTTTTAATAAAATTTAATAAAAACAAAAAGAAGTGTTTTTAAAATTAGATTCCATTTAATTTTTTATGAAATAATAAAAAAAAAATACGAAGGATTAAGATAAATCATCTGAAAGTATTTTTTGTATTTATCGTTCAAAGGTTTTATTTGGATTTTATCAAAATACCCTAAATTTATTAGGGCTACAGCAGTGAACACTTTACTTTCTTTTGCTTCGTATGAAAACAACATTAGAATGTATGTGAACAGAATAACTTGTTTTAATGTAAAATATGTTGTCATAATTATGATTATAAATTACAAATAAAAAGTGAAGCTTTTACACTTCACTTTTATCAAATTAAAACAAAAAATCAACACTATTTATTTATCCCACCACATTCTGGTTGTAAGAACATCGGGTCCTTGCGCTGCAATTGCAGCTGCATAATTATCAGGATTTACAACTTCTTCACTGCTAGAATATGTTAATCTTCTTGGAATAGTTCCATTGGTCTCATTCCCGGGATAATTAACAGGAGTTAAGTTAGGAAAGCCTGTTCTTCTCCAGTTAGCAAAAGTTTCATATTCATTTAAAAAGGTTGCCGCCCAATACTGGTTTCCAATCATTTCTAATGCATTGGCATCATTAAAAGGGTTGTTCGCTAAGTAAGTTGCAATATCAGCAGCATCAATAGTAGCGCTTGCACCATATAGTTCTAAATATTTCATTGCTGCAGTAACACCTGCTTTATAATGGCCTTCAACATCTCCATCTGTTATTCCCCATCTTTTCGCACATTCAGCCAACATTAGCTCAACTTCTGCGTACGTTTGGAAAAACATCGGTGCATCTTCACCTGTAATAATAGCTCTATTTGGTTCAGCATAAGCGTCGCTATTTTCTTCACCGGTATTCGCTTTCAGCATATCAGAGTCTAAACCATTCGGCAATCCTTTTAAATCTGCTGGATTTGTGCTATTATCGCTTCTACGAGCGCCTAATATTGGTAATCTTGGATCTCCATTTAAAAAATCAACAAATGTTTTGCTCAATCGTGGATTTCCATCCACAGAAAACACTTCACCGTTTCCATTTTTATTGATTCCTTCTGGTCCAGGAGTATGTTTAATGTATGCAATATCTGCATTTGAAGTCATAACTCCACCTGCAATTGCTTTTGTTGCCCAACTTTTAGCAGCGGCAGCATCCACTTTTATCATACGTAACCCTAAACGCAACATCATAGAGTTTGCATATCTTTTCCATTTTCCTTGATCTCCTTGGAAAATTAAATCTGCATCACCCCATTTAGAGGTTCCGCTACTTAAAGCTGCTGCAGATTCTTCTAGTTCTTTTAACATATCTGCATAGATATCGCTTTGCGCGTCATATTTAGGGGTTAATTTTTTTTCTAAATATCCTTTTCCGGCCTCACTGTATGGAACGTCTCCGTATACATCTGTAAGTCTCGAATAAATTACAACTCTTTGAATTCTTGCAATTGCAATCATTTCTTGTGGTTGTTCTTCTTCCTTTAATTGAAATAAAATGTCTTCAATTCCTTTAATGGGTCCTGTATAATATCGATCCCACAAAGAAGATGCATAGCCTCTATTCCAACTATATTTATCTCCTGACCAATATCCTGCTGTTGCAGAAAGATGTTGCATCATCGTAGATTGATATATCAAATTTGTTCTCCAGTTTTCATATCTTTCGCCTGAAGTTTTTAATAACGTAGCTGTAAATTTACTTTTTGCATCAATTTGTGCAGATTTTGTTGGATCCACATTTAATTCTTCAAATCCATCATCACAGGAAGTAAATACAACTAATAATAGTAATACCGTATAAATTGCTTTTTTCATAATTCTAACTTCTAAAATTTAACATTTAAACTAACACCATAATTTCTAGTAGCTGGTAATCCGTAATACTCTAGTCCTTGAGCATTCCCGGTGTTATAAGCTGCTTCAGGATCAATGTTGTCAACGGTTCTATTTATGTAGAATAAATTTCTTCCAATAACAGAAACAGTTGCACTTTTTACGCGCATTTTATCTAGAAAACTTTTTGGTAGTTTATATCCAAAACTTATTTGTCTAAATTTAATATAATCCGCATCTTCTACAAATTCTTCGGCAATACCAGAAATTCGACCCCAGTAAGTTGCCAAATACTTTGGTTCAACAATTGTGGTAAATGCTTGCCCAGTGGCATCATCTATTCCTGAGACTGTTAATCCATTCTCACGGCCTTCTAATGTCATTTTATGTTGACCTCTGCTAACTGCACCTGCATTTGTTCCTGAATATATTTGCCCCCCAAATTTAGCATCTATTAAGAATGATAAATTAAAATTTTTATAATTAAACGAATTACTGAAACCCATAGAATAAGGAGGGACTCCTTCGCCTAACTGTTTGTTATCACCTTCTTTTGCTCTTGGTACACCCTCAGAATCGATTTGATAAACAATTGTTCCATTTTCATCACGTTCATAAGATCTACCATAAATAAGTCCGTAAGGTTGACCAACGATATGACTTATTTGAACATTTCCACTTCGTGCTTCACCTATATTAATATCTGAATCGGTGTCATTTGTGCCCACTACTTCACTATTATTAAGGGCAAAGTTAAAACTTGTATCCCATCTAAAGTTTTCGTTTTTAATTGGTGTACCAGAAAGTAACATTTCAAAACCTTTATTTGAAATTTCTCCAATGTTTGCAGTGGAACTTCCGTATCCAGAAGTTTGAGAAGCACTTACATTAACGATGTCTTTTGTTGTTGATTTGTCATAATAAGCTAAATCTATTGATAATCTGCTATCTAAAAATCTAGCGTCTATTCCAAATTCAAGCTCTTCAACATTATATGGCACTAAATTACCGTTAGGAATACTTCCATTTGAAATTCCTCCTAAAGGTTGCCCATTATGTCCTTGTCCAAAAATTCCATAAGTTAGTCCTAAAGAATATGGATTTGGAGCACCCCCTGCTAATTGCGAATATCCTGCTCTAAATTTGGCGAAATTAACCCATAGTGGCATTTCAATTGCTTCAGAAAGAATAATACTTGTATTTAAAGAGGTGTATAACTCATTATTAGTACTCTCTTTTTCGGGCGCTGATAATGAAGAGAACCAGTCGTTTCTTGCTGTGAAAGTTACATAAGCTATCTCGTTATAAGAGAGTCCAAGTGAACCGTAAATTGAACTCATTTGTTGCTCATTAAAATCGTATTCTGTGCTTTGATCTTGTGTATTTTTCACAGTTTCTAGATCAGGAACAATAAATCGACCTCCGTTTAATTTTAACAACTCTCTAACTCGTGTATTTTTATTGACGCCAATGAAAGAATTTACTGCAAATTTGTTAGATATTTTTTTATCTATTCCAATCATAACATCAGAATCTGTTTGCTTGTATCTCCTTTCTTCTTCGTTCATTCCTCCTAGAGGCTTGTAAGCAGTTCCGTATGGTTCAATAGAAGTTGCTTTTCTAGTATAATCATCTATACCTGTTCTACCTGTCACAAACAGCCAATCTAAAATATCATATCGTAAAGATACTGCGGCTATAATTCTATTTCTTTGATCTTTATTTTTAAAGTTATTAGAGGCCCAATAAGGGTTTGTAGCATAAATATTATTTGAAGTTCCTTGTTCGGTTCCATCTTCGTTTGCTCCAGGATTCATGGTGGTAACATCTACGTTAGCCGGTAATACAGCAACTGAATAATTTGCATTTCCTGGCGAATCAGAAAGTCTTGGTCTGTTGTTTGCGTTTTCTCTAACGTACTTTATATTTGTATTAAAAGATAATTTGTCGGATAATTTAGCGCCTAAATTTAAAGAATAAGAATTTCTGTTAATTCCCGAATTAGGAACGATATCTTTGTTGGATAAATCAGATGCAGAAAATCTAAAATTCATGGTTTCATTTCCACTCGAAAGTGCAACAGTATTGATAAATGTAGTTCCTACATTGTAGAATTTATTTAAATTATTTCCGACATAAGAATAAGGTCTAGAAACACCATCCCAATTTACAACACTAGAACCATCTAATCTTGCACCCCAGGAAGAATTGGGATTGTCAAAAGCCATTCCTTCAGAACTTGGTTTAAGGCCTAAGTTTCCTTGTCCATATTCTCTCTGAAAATTTTGAAGAGAAGTATTAACTTCATTAAAAGTAGCTTGAGAACTAATCTCGACCCCTAATCCTTTTTGATTTTCACCACTTTTTGTAGTAATAATAATAACACCATTAGCAGCTCGAGATCCATAAAGTGCAGCCGCAGCACCACCTTTTAAAACACTAACAGATTTCACATCATCTGAGTTAATGCTAGAGATTCCATCGCCACCATCATTACCACCATATCTCCCTGAAGAGCCATTGTTGTCATTTCCCATTGGAATACCATCTATGATATATAATGGTTGATTGTCTCCAGTTAATGAGGTGTTACCACGAATAATAACTCTACTTGAGCCACCAGCTCCTGTTGCATTGCCTGTTATATTTACACCTGCAACTTTTCCTTGTAATGCATTAATAGCATTTGTTTCTTTTACTGAAGACATCGCATCTCCACCTACTTCTGTAATAGAATAACCAAGTGATTTGGTCTTTTTTTGGATACCCAAAGCAGTTATTACAACCTCGTTAAGAGATTCCGCGCTTTGTTTCAACGTCACATTTAGTATCGTTTCTCCTTTCAAAGAGATTTCTTGGGAAATGTAACCCATGTAAGAAAACTGTACAATGACATTGTCATTATTTACTTCAAGACTGTACATTCCATCAAAATCAGATGAAACACCAATTACGGTACCTTTTATAGTTATACTAACACCAGGTAGCGGAGAACCGTCTAGAGCGTCTGTAATTTTCCCATTTACTGTTTGGGCTTGAATACCAGAAAAACCTAGTAGACAGACTAAGGAAAAAATTTTTAGTATTTTTTGTAACATAGATTAAAAATTTAAATTAATATTATTAATATTTCTTAATATTACTCAACAACTTTTGGTTTAAATAATAATTTCGACAAGTAACATTTTTAAACCGCTCTAGGTTAGATTTTAAAAATTAAGTAAGTAAGGGAATTAATTAGCTAGAAAATTAATTTTGGTATTAACTTTTTAAAATACAGACTACTTCATTTAATATTTCAAATTCATTTATAATTTTAGCAGCTACAATCCCATATATTTTGTGAGGAAGTTTGAGCAATTTACCCTACTTTAAAATGCACTTGATTTTTTGTTATAATTTCTTACTTAAAGAAGTGTTTTTGGTTGTATTGTAGTAAATAATTATATTTTAAAAGATTTTTTTTTGTTGAATGACATTTTAATCACCCCAATTAGGTGCGAGATCGTTTGACTTTGTGTAAACTTTATAGTGTATTTTTTATAAAAAGCATTCTTTTTCTTTTCAATCACATAGGTGTCTTTAAAATTTTTGCTTTAACATTTTCAATGTAAGATCTTCCAATAATATACCTAATGCCGTCAATTTCCACACTGTTACCCTCAACAGCATCAATTTTATCCATTGCAATAGTAAAAGATCTATGGATTCTTATGAAATTTTTAGAAGGTAATAATTCGGTAAAATCAGATAGTGTGCTGTGAGTTATAAATCGACCACTTATGGTGTTGATTTTTAAATAATCTTTAAGACATTCGATAACCAATATTTCGTCTAAAAAAATCTTTTTCATTTTTTTCTTATCAATTTTAATGAAAAGATAAGGTCGTACGTTGTTACTCTCTGCTGAATTTTGATGAATATTTAAAACATTATACACCTTATTAAATGCTTTCATAAACCTATGAAATTCAAAAGGTTTTACTAAATAATCTAAAACATCTAACTCATAAGTTTCGATAGCAAATTTGGTGTAAGCGCTTGTAATAATAATTAAAGGAGGGTTTTTTAGGATTTTTATAAAATTAAGTCCATCAAGAACCGGCATATTAATGTCAAGAAAAATAACATCAACGGTGTTGTTTTTTAAAAAATTTAAAGCGTCGATTGTATTCGTAAAAGAATTTATCAGCTCTGCGTCTACAATTTGTTCTAGATAGTTTTTTACAACACTAACCGCAAGGGGTTCATCATCAATAATCAAACATTTAATTTTCATACATTTTTTTTAGAAAAGTTTTACTTAAAAATTTCAAGTATCCTTTAGGCTACTTTAAGTTTTAGTCTTACCGTAAACTTTTTATTTTCATTAATTAATAGTTCATAATCACTTTGATTATAGCCTAAAGTTAACCTTTTTTTTACATTCTCTAAGCCGATACCATTGGAATGTGCTATCGTACTTTTAACATTGGCTTTTGCAGGTAAGGGATTGGTCACGGTAAAATAGAGAAAATCTCCTTTTACAGTAAAGTCTATATCAATTTTTATCTTACCTCTATTTTTATGAACACCGTGTTTAAAAGCATTTTCAATAAAGGTGAGCAATAAGATAGGAGCAATTTCTTTATTTTCGATATCTCCAGAAATAGACATATTGATTTCTAACAAATCGTCATGTCTAATTTTTTCTAAATCTAAATAATTTTGAATACAACTTATTTCATTGGATAAAGATTGTCGTTTAGATTTTGTTTCATAAAGCAGGTAGCGCATTAACTCTGAAAGCCTCATAATAATTCTTGGTGTTTTTTCAGATTTTTCTAAAGCAAGAGAATGGATGTTATTTAAGGTGTTGAAAAAAAAGTGCGGAGATACTTGAGCTTTTAAGAATAATAATTCTGTTTCTAATTGTATCTTTTCAAGATCGGTAACGCGTTTTTGTTTCTTTAAAAAATCTAACGTAATTTTAATTGCGGTAACAAATGTAATTACATATACCTCTCCGATCATCATATCGATACTGTAGTTAAGGGATAGTGAGTTTATTGGTTCTGGGCCTTCTGGCCAAACTTGGTTACTGATTAAAAAATAGGTTAAGTTAAACTTTGCTAGTACCATTAAAAATATGGTTGCAAAAAATAAAACTATGTAGAGCGTATATTTTCTTTTGAACAGGAATTTAGTCATCAAAAAATAAATATTAAAATAACAGAGTACTATATGAATAGGAAAACCCAATAAATTGGTTTTTAAGGAATATAAATAATCATTAAAATAACTACCCCAGCGAAATGTATTAAACAAAAAATAGACCAGCCAAAAAATAATGTGATGTCGAAATGATATTTTGTAAAGATGATTCGATTTAAAATCCATTAAATATTTTTTTTGATGTTTAGGAGAGTTGTAGTGTTGTACGTCTAAATTTCTTTTAGTTGTGCTTAAATTTATGAATTTTTATACTTTAATTACCTCTCAAGTTTTTATTCTTGGTCTCATATGCATTCAATTGTGGTTATTTATCAATTAAAATTCTATTTTTCGGTGATTGAAATAGTAGAACTAGAAAAAACAAATATGAGTTTAATATTTTGAATTAAAACATATCTATGAAAAAAAAACAGCTACTCATTCTTTGCACTATTCTAATAATCAGTTGCAGTAAGCAAGCAGACACTTCAAAGAATAAAGAAAAACTTGCAATTAGTTACGTAGATCCTTTTATAGGGACTGGTGGTCATGGGCATACATATCCTGGAGCAACAGTTCCTTTTGGCATGCTGCAAGTAAGCCCAGTGAATGGTATAAATAGTTGGGATTGGTGTTCTGGATATCATTATTCAGATTCTGTTGCTGTCGGTTTTAGTCATCTAAACTTAAGCGGCACAGGTATTGGCGATTTGGCTGATATTATTTTTATGCCTGTAAACAAAGAGGTGAATTTAGCGGTAAATCCTCAATCCCGAGATAGTATTTCATATAAATCATCATACAGTCATCAAAACGAAAAAGCTTCTCCTGGCTATTATCAAGTTTTTTTAGAAGATCATAATATAAATGTTGAGTTGACAACCTCTAAAAGAACAGCAAATCATAAATACACGTTTAAAAAGGGTGGTAAAAATTCTGTAGTAATCGATTTAGGTTTTGCCATTAATTGGGATAAACCGCTCGAAACCTCCTTAAAAATTGAAGATGAGTATACCATTAGCGGAACTCGATTTAGCAAAGGTTGGGCTCAAAATCAAAAAGTTTTTTTTGTTGCTAAATTCTCAAAACCAATAACACGCTACAAATTATATGCAGATGAAAATGTAATAGACAAAAAATTAACTAGCGGAACTAAAACATCCACGCAACTATTTTTTGATGCTGATGATACAAATGAATTGCAAGTAAAAGTAGCTTTGTCCTCAGTAAGTGTAGAAAATGCGAAAGGTAATTTAGACAGCGCTAATTTTAATTTTGACGAGGTAAAAATAGACGCAGAAAAATCTTGGGAAAAAGCATTGTCAAGTTTTGATGTTGAAACCAAAACAGATTCTTTAAAAACTATTTTTTATACGGCATTATATCATGCGCAATTAGCGCCAGTAACTTTTAGCGATAAAAACGGAGAGTTTAGATTAGAAAATGACGAAATCGCAACCGCAGAAAAGTACACAGTATATTCTACGCTTTCTCTTTGGGATACTTTTAGAGCAGAGCATCCTTTATTAACACTTGTTGCTCCTGATAAAGTTTCTGATATTGTCAACTCGATGTTAGCATATTATGAAACAAAAAAAATATTACCAGTTTGGACGCTTTATGGCAATGAAACAAATACCATGACTGGCTATCACTCTATTTCTGTTATTGTCGAGGCGTATAAAAAAGGTATTCGTGGTTTTGATGCGGAAAAAGCATATGAAGCTATGAAAAACACCATGATGCAGGATGAACGGGGGCTAAATCATTATAAAAAATACGGTTACATTCCGTATAGCTTGTTAGACGAATCGGTTACAATCACGCTAGAATATGCTTATGATGATTGGTGTGTTGCTGAAATGGCAAAAGCACTAGGAAAAGAGGATGATTATCAGTTTTTCTTAAATCGTTCAAAAGCGTATCAGCATTTATTTGATTCAGAAAGCGGATTTATGCGTGGAAAATCTATAGATGGTACATCATGGAACGAACCTTTTGATCCTAAATATTCTAACCACAGAGAGCAAACAGATTACACCGAAGGAAACGCTTGGCAACACAGTTGGTTTGTGCCACATGACGTAGATAATTTAATAGAAACTCATGGTAGTAACAACGTATTTGCAAATCGTTTAGAGCAGTTATTTACAGAAAGTTCTGAAATTACAGGGGATAATGTTTCTGCCGACATTTCAGGTCTTATCGGTCAGTATGCGCACGGTAACGAACCGAGTCATCATATTGCATATATGTTTAATCGTGCTAAACAACCTTGGCGAACCCAATATTGGGCGCGTCATATTCTAGACACACAATACAATACCACACCAAATGGATTGAGCGGAAATGAAGATTGCGGACAAATGAGTGCATGGTATGTGTTGAGCTCTGTCGGTTTATATCCCATGAATCCGGCCTCTGGCGAGTATGAAATTAGTTCTCCAGTTTTTGAAAAAACACAAATGAACCTTCCAAATGGCAAAACCTTTCATATTGAAGCAGAAAATGTATCAGATAAAAATAGATACATACAATCTGCAACGCTCAATGGTAAGGTTTTTAATACAACGACTATAGCACATGAAGATATTTTAAAAGGAGGCAGCTTGCATTTTATAATGGGTTCTAAACCAAATAAGCAATGGGGTTTTTATAAAAACAGCCAAGAATAATGGACATTATTGATGCTTCAATCATAGCAATTTACATTATTTTAACATTGGGTGTAGGAATTTGGATTTCCAAAAGAGCTTCTAAAGGATTGGATTCTTATTTTTTAGGTGGTAAATCTATAAAATGGTATTATTTAGGATTAAGTAACGGTTCTGGAATGTTTGATATTTCAGGAACTGCCTTAATGGTAGGTTGGCTTTTTCTATACGGTACTAAGAGTTTTATGTTGATGTGGCTTTGGCCAATATGGAACCAGATTTTTATTATGATGTTCCTCGCAGTTTGGATTCGGCGTTCGAATATTATGACAGGTTCTGAATGGATTTTAACCCGTTTTGGCGACGATAAAGCAGGAAGAGCCTCGCATAAAATTGTCGCAATTTTTGCAGTTATTGCAGCAATCGGATTTATCGCCTACTTTTTTGAAGGTGTTGGTAAATTTTTGACGGTTATTCTACCATGGGATTTAGCGCTGGTTTTAGGCAGCTCAGAAATAGTTTCTTCAGAACAATCTTACGCCTTAATGATTATTATTTTAACCACTATTTATACCATAAAAGGCGGCATGTTTTCTGTGGTTGCTACAGAGGTTTTGCAGTACGGTATTATGGTTGTTGCTGGTGTTCTCGTTGCAGGGTATACATTTTTTGCCTTTAGCGATATAGAAATTACAAGTGTGATTTCAGAGCAATGGAAAAATGTTTTTTTTAGCTGGGAATTAGACACACATTGGGATTCGGGTTTTCAAAAATTTAATGACTTGATAGATTCTGAAGGGTATAAAATGTTCGGTGCTTTAATTGGTATGAGTCTTTTTAAAGGGTTTTTTGCAAGTATTGCCGGGCCAACTCCTAGTTTTGATATGCAACGAATCTTATCAACAAAAACAGTAAAAGAAGCTGCTTATATGAGTGGTTTTACAAATTTAGTCTTGTTTATTCCAAGATATTTATTGATTGGTGGTATTGTTGTAATTGCTTTGGTGGTTTTAGCACCTCAAATGGCTGCTAATGCAAATCTTACTGGTGCAGATTTAGAAATTTTATTACCGCAAGTCATTAATTTTCATGTTCCTGTGGGAATCAAAGGATTACTTCTAGCAGGTTTATTAGCCGCTTTTATGTCTACATTTTCTGCTTTTGTAAATGCAGGGCCAGCCTATATTGTAAACGATATTTATAAAAAGTATTTTAAGCCAGAAGCAACCGATAAACACTATATAAAAGCAAGTCATATTGCCTCATTTGCGGTGGTTGGTTTGGGAGTTTTTATGGGCTTTTTTGCAGACTCTATTAATTCATTAACCTTATGGATTACCAGCTCTTTGTTTGGGGGTTACGTGGCAGCAAATTTCCTGAAATGGATTTGGTGGCGCTTTAATGGTTGGGGATATTTTTGGGGAATGTTATCAGGTTTAATCATTGCGAGTTTTCAATTTTTAGTAGGACAAAATAAAGCAAATTTCCCAGAGGATACCCTACTTTACGATTTGTCACACGTTTCAGCCATCTATTTGTTTCCAGTTATATTTGGGGTCTCATTATTAGGTTCGTTTTTAGGAACCTATTTAAGTAAACCTACAGATATGAAAGTTTTAAAAGCATTCTATACTAATGTTCGTCCTTGGGGATTTTGGAAACCAGTTTTAAAAGAATTACAGAAAGACAATCATAAAATTGAAAGGAATTCAGCATTTTGGTCAGATATGTTAAATTGTGCCATTGGTATTGTTTGGCAATCTAGTATGATTGTGCTTCCAATTTATTTTATCATCAGAGATTATCCGAAGGCATTTATTGCTTTAGGCATATTTTTAGTAACTTCTGTTATTCTGAAGTTTACATGGTTAGATAAAGTGCGAAAATTGCCAAATTAAGATTTAAGAAATCAGAGTAAAGAAGTTAGGAAACAGGATAAAAGGGAGACAAGAAACAATAGGATGTTATAATAATTAAATAACATAGTTAGTTTTATTTATAACCAACAACCAACAACCAACAACCAAAACAAATAACAAAAAAAATATGAATACAATTCCTTGGCAAGATAAACCTGAAGGCTGCAATGATGTAATTTGGAGATATTCTGAAAACCCAGTTATTAATAGGTATGATATTCCGTCATCAAACAGTATTTTTAACAGTGCTGTTGTTCCTTTTAAAGATGGTTTTGCAGGTGTTTTTAGATGTGATAACAAAGCAGTACAAATGAATATTTTTGCGGGCTTTAGTAAAAACGGAATTGATTGGGACATCAACCACGATCCTATCGAAATGAAAGCGGGCAATACAGAAATGATTGAATCAGCTTATAAATATGACCCTCGTGTCGTATTTATTGAAGATCGCTATTGGATTACTTGGTGCAATGGTTATCATGGCCCCACCATAGGAATTGGATATACTTTCGATTTTAAGGAGTTCTTTCAATGTGAAAATGCATTTTTGCCTTTTAATAGAAATGGGGTCTTATTTCCGCAGAAAATAAATGGAAAATATGCGATGTTAAGTCGCCCAAGTGATAACGGTCACACAGCTTTTGGCGATATTTATATTAGCTACAGTCCGGATATGAAATACTGGGGAGAGCATCGTTGTGTAATGAAGGTGGCTCCTTTTGAGTATAGTGCGTGGCAATGCACAAAAATTGGTGCAGGTCCAATTCCTGTTTTAACAGATGAAGGTTGGCTGATGATTTATCATGGAGTTATCAATACTTGCAACGGTTTTCGGTACGCAATGGGCTCTGCAATTCTTGATGAAAACGAACCAGACAAGGTAAAATACAGAACGCAACCCTATTTATTGGGGCCAGCAGAATTGTATGAAACTACGGGTGATGTTCCTAATGTGTTATTTCCTTGCGCAGCATTGCATGACATAGAAGAAGATAAATTAGCAATTTATTATGGAGCAGCAGATACTGTGGTGGCTATGGCATTTGGGAAATTGAGTGAAGTAGTGCAGTACACAAAAGATAATAGTTTATAAAATAGGAAGCATGTATTTAAAATGTAATTACGTAGGGTTTTTATTTTGTTTGATGTCAATCGTTGCTTTTGCGCAATCATCAGAAACTATTATACCTGAAAACTATTTGGCATATCATACTTCTGAAGCGATTAATATTGATGGAAGTGATGCTGATGTTTCATGGAACAAAGTAAACTGGTCAAATCCTTTTATTGATATTCAGGGTGTTAAAAAGCCTGCGTATAAAACTCAGGTTAAAATGCTTTGGGACGATACGTATTTTTATATTTTAGCTAAAATGGAAGAGCCTCACGTATGGGCAGATATTACTAAGAATGATGCAATTATTTTTCATAATAATGATTTTGAGGTTTTTATAGATCCTGATGGGGACACACATAATTACTACGAATTAGAGATTAATGCGATCAATACAATCTGGGATTTATTCATTACAAAACCTTATCGAGAACAAGGCAATGTTGCTTTAAATGATTGGAGGGCAACTGGAATGAAATCGGCCATATCTATTGATGGAACCTTAAATAACCCTGACGATACAGACAAAGGTTGGATGGTTGAAATGGCAATTCCTTGGAGTGTTTACAAGAAATCTTATTTTGAAAAAAATGTTCCTAAAGATCAATTTTGGCGTGTAAATTTTTCAAGAGTAAATTGGGATTATCAAATTGTCAACGGTAAATACGAACGAAAAAAAGAGGCAAACGGAAAATATTTTCCTGAATACAATTGGGTTTGGTCGCCACAAGGAGTTGTTAATATGCACGAACCCGAAAAATGGGGATATGTTTATTTTTCCTCAAAAGAAGCGGGTAAAAAGGATACATTTGAAGTTCCCAATGATGAGAAAATTAAGTGGGAATTGTACAAACTATACCGCGCTCAAAAGAAGTACAGGAAAGACAATAAGAAGTGGGCTACTTCAATTAAAAAATTAGGAGTTTCTCCAATATTTATAGACGGAAAAAAAATCACTCCAATACTTGAAAACCATCGTTTTGGATGGAACATTTTAGTACAAAGCCCGTTTTCAAAGAATACATTGCTTATGAAAGAAGATGGTACTTTTTTAAAACAGAAAATAAAATGATAGTCATTAAATATTTTTCTATCACTTTTGTTTTTTGCAACGAGTAATTCAGCTTATTTTTTTGATAAATATCAAGAATTATTAAAAACATTTTTTAAAATTTAAACGAATATTTTACTATTAAATTCCACATCAATGAAAACGAAATCGATATTGTTTTTTATGTTTATTTTAAGTTTGCTAAGTTGCAATCAAAAACAAGAAATAAAAAACACGAATGCAGCGCTAGTTTCTGCAACAAAAGATGATTCCTTCACTTTTGGCACATGGATTACCTCTAATAAAGACAAAACGAATGCCAACTATAGTGCCGAGTTTAAAAGATACAAAGCAAATGGTATTGATGAGTTACTCATCAATACAGGTACAGATCCAAAAGAATTAAAGCGCTTGGTTCCGTTGGCAAAAGAAGAAGGTTTAAAAGTACATGCTTGGATTATGACAGTAAATAGACCTGGAGATACAATAGCACTAAAACATCCTGAATGGTATATGGTCAGTAGAGCTGGTAAATCTTGTTTTGATACTCGGCCTTACGTAGACTATTATCAATGGTTGTGCCCAACGAGAACCGGATCTAGAAACCATATTTTAGGTTTGGTAGAAGGTTTGGCTAAAGTTGATGGTATTGAAAGTGTGCATTTAGATTACATTCGTTTTCCAGATATTTTCTTACCAATTGGTTTGCTTCCCAAGTACGATTTAAAGCAAGAAACAGAAATGGCTGAATATGATTTTTGCTATTGTGAGGTTTGTATCAGTGAATTTGAAAAAATTCATCATAAAAACCCACTAGAAATCAAAAATGCAGCAATTGATATGGAATGGAAGAACTTCAGGTTAAACGCCATTCGAAATCTTGTGAACGATGCGTATGAGATTGTACATAAGAATAATAAAAACTTAACGGCTGCTGTTTTTCCATATCCAGAAATGGCAGATCATATGGTTCGCCAACGTTGGGATAAATGGAACATTGATGAGGTATACCCAATGATTTATCACGGATTTTACAACGAAGAAATCGACTGGATTGGCTATGCCACCAAACAAGGTGTTGCAGATTTAGGATCGAAAAGTGTTGATTTGAACACGGGTGTTTATTTACCTCCTTTTTCATCAAACGAGGAACTAGAACAAGCCATTCTCCTCGCTAAAGAAAATGGTGCAAAAGGAATTACTTTTTTTGATGGTGGGGGATTAACAGATGCCTATTTAAAAACAATTAAGAAAGTTAAAAAATCTTTGTGATCCAATATATAATTTTAAAGTTAAATTTTATAAGCAACCATACACAGCATGTCCAATAAAGAGTCCTATCGTTCCGCATTTATTTTATTAACTGTTTTATTTTTCCTTTGGGGATTTATTACAGTACTGGTAGATTCGTTAATTCCTCGTTTGCGAGAATTATTTACATTAACATATTTTCAAGCGGGTTTGGTGCAATTTGCATTTTTTGGAGCGTTTTTTTTACTGTCGATTCCGGCAAGTTATATTTTATCAAAAATAGGCTATAAGAAAGGTGTTATTTTAGGATTATTAACAATGGCTTTGGGATGTCTGCTTTTTTATCCGGCGGCGTCTTATCGCGAGTTCGGTCTTTTTATGCTAGCCTATTTTATTTTAGCGGCAGGTATTACTGTTTTACAGGTAGCTGCAAATCCTTTTGTGGCAGTTTTAGGATCTGAAGTTGGTGCTTCTAGTCGGTTAAATTTATCTCAAGCATTCAATTCTTTAGGAACAGCAGTAGCGCCAATAGTCGGTGCTATGTTTATTTTAAGTGATGTTATTAAAACTAAAGATGAGATTGCAGTACTTGATGGCACTGCCAAAGAAGCTTATTTAACCTCAGAAGCTGCTGCGGTTCAAGCACCTTTTTTAGGTTTGGCGGTATTTATTGGTTTAATTGCGTTAATATTTTTGTTTGCGAAACTACCAAATTTGATTTCTCAAACAGCTACAGGAACCTATCATGAAGCGTTTAAAAATAAAAAGTTAATGCAAGGTGTTTTGGGAATTCTTTTTTATGTGGGCGCAGAAGTTGCAATTGGAAGTTATTTAGTAAACTACTTTTTAGAGATGAACCTCGTCGCTGTTATAAAAGAAAATACGGTTATGAAATCTATTGCAGAAGGCATTCTAAATTCAGGATTAACAGGAAAAGATGACAAAGCAGTTGTTGGCGTTTTTGTTACTTTTTACTGGTCTGGTGCAATGATTGGTCGATTTGTTGGAGCCTATCTAACCAGAATTATAAAGCCAGGAAAAGTGTTGGCGATGTTTGCAGCTATTTCTATTGGTTTAATTATTTTATCTGTAAGCACGGTTGGTTTAGTAAGTATGTGGAGTATTTTGGCAGTTGGCTTGTTCAATTCTATTATGTTCCCAACTATTTTTACTTTGGCGATCGACGGTATTGGTCATTTAAAACCAAAAGCTTCAGGTTTATTGTGCACTGCTATTGTGGGTGGTGCTATTATTCCGCCATTGTTCGGATTTTTAACAGATTATATCAGGTTTAAAAATGCGTTGCTTTTAATCATCGTTTGTTATGGGTATATCGTTTGGTTTGGCTTCAAAAACGGAAAGTCTCAAGTTGAGATTACATAAGTATAAATAGAGAATTTTAGAATCAAAATTAATGAAAAAATACGGCTTGTTATATCTACTTTGCTCTTTACTTCTGCTTCACTGCAAAGAACCAGAAAAAGTATTAGTTCAAGAAAATCTAACGGATTTTGTGAATCCATTTATTGGGACAGATGGTCCCGGAAACACGTATCCAGGAGCAACAGTTCCTTTTGGAATGGTGCAATTAAGTCCGGATATTGGTATTCCTGGATGGGATAGAATTGCGGGATATTTTTATCAAGATTCTATCATTTCTGGATTTTCACACATGCATTTATCAGGCACAGGAGCTGGTGATTTGTACGATATTTTAGTAATGCCAACAAATAGCAGATTTTCAAAACGCATTGAAGCAAATAACTTTAAGCCTTTTTCAAGGTTTTCACATAAAAAAGAAACGGCTTCTCCGGGTTATTATTCGGTTGATTTATTGGACTACGGGATTAAAGCAGAGTTAACTGCTACTAAACGAACAGGAATTCATAAATATACCTTTCCAAAAGATAAAAATACACAAATACATATCGATTTAGGCTATGCTCTAAATTGGGACCACCCTACAGAAACTCATTTTAACGTTGTAAATAAGACGACTATCGAGGGCTACAGAAAATCTTCGGGTTGGGCAAAAGATCAACGGGTGTATTTTGTGATTAAAGTATCAAAGCCATTTGCAAAATATAAGTTATTTAAAAATGATACGCTTACAACCTCACCGGTTATCGGTAAAAACACCAAAATAATTCTAAATTACACAACATCTGAAGGCGAAGAAATTATTTTAAAAACAGGACTTTCAACAGCAAATATTGAGGGTGCTTATCAATCTTTAGAAAAAGAAGCTGCTAACTTTGATTTTGAATTGTTAATGAATCAAGCAAAATCGAAATGGGAAAAACAGCTGGGTAAAATAGTAATTGAGACAAAAGATGATCGTAAAAAGAAAATATTTTACACCATGTTGTATCAATCGATGTTGGCACCAACTTTATTAAGTGATCTCAGTGGTAATTATAAAGGAGCTAATGGTGCTGTCATGAATGCTAACGGGTTTGATAGATATGACACATTTTCGTTATGGGATACCTATCGTGCTGCACATCCATTATTCACTGTTTTACACCCTAGTCGGGTCTCTGACATGGTAAATTCTATGCTTGCACATTATAAAGAAACAGGTTTATTGCCCGTTTGGTCTATGCAAGGAAATGAAACCAATATGATGATTGGCTATCACGCAGTTCCTGTAATTGTGGATGCTTATTTTAAGGGAATAAAAAATTTTGATGCTGAATTAGCCTACAAAGCGTGTTTAGCAAGTGCTACAGATTCATCAAGACAAATTGATGAATATATGGATTTAGGATATGTACCAATTGATGATGAAAACGAAAATTGGTCGGTTTCTAAAACGCTAGAATATGCTTATGGAGATTGGTGTATTGCGCAATTTGCAAAAGTGTTAGGGAAAACAGAAGATTATAGCATCTTTTTAAAACGATCAGAAAACTGGAGAAATGTGTACGATTCTAAAAGTACATTTATGCGTCCTAAATCAAATAAAGGGATATTCTTAAAAGATTTTGTACCGAAAGAATATTCTCCTTTTTTCTGCGAAAGTAATGCTTGGCAATATTTCTGGTCGGTACAGCACAATATAGAAGGTTTAATAAATAGCATTGGAGGAAGCGGAATTTTTGAAAAAAAGTTGGATTCTATGTTTACCCTGCATCCACTTCAAGAAGATAAATTACCAATTTTTAGTACAGGAATGATCGGGCAATATGCCCACGGAAACGAACCAAGCCACCACGTAGCTTATTTGTATAATTATATTAAAAAACCATGGAAAACACAAAAATTAGTCCGTGATATTTTAGAAACACAATATAAAAATAAACCAGATGGACATTGCGGTAATGAAGATTGTGGTCAAATGTCATCTTGGTATGTTTTTAGTGCTTTGGGTTTTTACCCTGTAAATCCTGCACAAGGTATTTACGTTTTTGGATCACCGATAATTGATGCAGCTACCATTAATTTAGAAAATGGAAAAACTTTTACCGTAAAAGCATTAAATAATAATTCAGAGAACAAATACATCCAATCTATTACTTTAGATAATGAGCTAATAAAACGAAATTATATCACTCATAAAGAAATTATAGGAGGTGGAGAATTGGTTTTTACAATGGGAAATATTCCAAATAAAAAAACTGAAAATTTTATGGCACCAACATCAAAAATGTATTAATAAAAAAGAGATGGCAAACAGAAGAAATTTTATAAAGAATGCTGCTTTCGGAACAATCGGTATCTGTACCGTTGTAGCTTGTAATAATTCAGCAGAAAAAGAGCTAGTTATAGCGGCAGGTTCAATCAGTAAAAAAGGTGTTAAACCTGTAATAATTTCCACTTGGAATCACGGTTTACCGGCAAATATAGAAACGTGGAAACAGTTAAAGAACGGTAAATCTACTTTAGATGCTATTGAGGCAGGTATGAAAATTCCTGAAGCAGATCCAAAAGTAAGAAGTGTTGGTTATGGTGGTTTTCCGGATAGAGAAGGAAAAGTTACTCTAGATGCTTGTATTATGGATCATAACAGTGATTGTGGATCCGTTTCTTTTTTACAAGGCATCAAACATCCTATTTCTGTTGCTAAAAAAGTATTGCAAAATACGCCACACATCATGTTATCTGGTCAAGGCGCTCTTCAATTTGCTTTATCCGAGGGATTTAAAGAAGAAAATTTATTAACAGCAGCAGCTGAAAAAGATTGGAAAAAATGGTTGGAAGCATCCAAATATAAACCTGTTATAAATATGGAAAATCATGATACGATTTCCATGTTAGTGCTTGATGACGAGGGTAATATTTCTGGTGGATGCACTACAAGTGGTGCTGCTTGGAAAATGCATGGTAGAGTAGGAGATTCGCCAATAATTGGTGCTGGTTTGTTTTTAGATAATGAAGTGGGTGCAGCTGCAGCAACTGGTTTAGGAGAAGCTGTGATTCGAACTGCGGGAAGTGCTATGGTTGTTGAATTAATGCGACAAGGGAAATCGCCTTATGAGGCTTGCAAAGAAATTGTAGAACGTATTTACAAAAAACATAAAAACCACAAAGACATGGAATATTTGCAAGTTGGGTTTATAGCGCTTAATAAAAATGGCGAACACGCTGGTTATAGTTTGCGTTCTGGATTTAACTATGCTGCTACAGATGAAAAAAACGGTAATAGAATGGAAGATGCAACCTTCAAAATGTCTTGGGATAATTAATGATAATCATTGCTTAAAAACATCCATGAATGAGGGTATTTAAAAGGTTTTTTTTAGTAGTTTTCATAAGTTTTATGGCTTCATGCCAGCATAGTAATGAAGGTAAAGTATTTACTGAAAATGACATTGCCGTGATTCCTAAACCAGCAAAATTAGCGCTAAAAAAGGGAACTTTTCAGTTTGATGAAAACACTACATTTATAATAGCTGATGCATCTCAAAAAGAGATAGTATTTGTTTTAGGCGATAAATTTAAAAGTGTGTCTAATTGGGACTTGGAGATTTTAGAACAAGCTCCTCAAAAAAATTATGTTCAACTTTTGGTTGATGAAAATTTGAGAGACGAAGCCTATAAATTAGAAGTAAATTCTAATCGTATTTTGATTACTTCAAAAAGAAATGCAGGTTTTTTATATGGAATACAAACACTTCGACAGCTGCTTCCAGCAGCGATTGAGAGTTCAGATTTGGTTTCCAATGTAGCTTGGTTTATTCCAAATCTTATCATTGAAGATCAACCTCGCTATGCATACAGAGGTTTGATGTTGGATGTAACACGCCATTTTTTCGAAATAGATTACTTAAAGAAAACCATAGATCGTCTGGCAATGCTTAAAATGAATGTGCTGCATCTGCATTTAGTCGATGATCAAGGGTGGCGTATTGAAATAAAAAAATATCCAAAGTTAACGGAGGTTGGCGCTTTGAGAGTTGATCAAGAGGATAAACATTGGGATGGAAGATCTAAAACATCCGCAGATGAAAAAGGAACCTATGGAGGTTTCTATGCGCAAGATGAATTAAAAGATTTAGTCGCCTATGCAGCAACTAAAAATGTCGAAATTATTCCTGAAATAGAAATGCCTGCGCATGTATCTTCTGCAATTGCATCGTATCCAGAATTATCCTGTCATGAAAGACCAATAGGAGTGCCTTCGGGTGGTGTTTGGCCAATTACCGATATTTATTGTGCAGGAAAAGAACATACATTCGAGTTTTTACAAGACGTTTTAAAGGAAGTAATGGAAATTTTTCCATCAAAATATATTCATGTTGGTGGAGATGAAGCAACCAAAACTAATTGGGCTGTATGTGCTGATTGCAAAAAGAGGATGCGTTCAGAAAATTTAGAGAATGTGGAAGAACTACAAAGTTATTTCATCAAAAGAATGGAGCATTTTATCAATGCTAAAGGAAAAAAATTGATTGGCTGGGATGAAATTTTAGAGGGTGGTATTGCACCAGAAGCTACCGTAATGAGTTGGAGAGGAACGAAAGGAGGTGTTGAGGCAGCAAAGCTAGGTCATGATGTAATTATGACACCGGGTACTCATTGTTATTTTGATCATTATCAAGGGCCACAAAATAAAGAGCCATTAGCTTTTGGGGGTTATACACCATTAAGTAAAGTGTATACCTTTGACCCTCTTGTAGCGGGAATGACAAAAACGGAAGCGAAGCATGTTTTAGGCGGACAAGCGAACCTATGGTCTGAACAAATAAAAACAGAAGCACATTCAGAATATATGCTTTTTCCGAGATTAGCAGCTTTGTCTGAAACGCTTTGGTCGCCCATTGAATCTCGTAATTGGGAAGATTTCTCTTCGCGTATTTTAACGATGTTTGATCGATATGATTATTTGGATGTCAATTATGCAAAAAGTGCGTATTTGGTAATGCAAGACGTGCATATTGATATGGATAGCAAACAGGTTTCTTTAGCGTTAAAAAATGAATTTATGAATTCAGATATTCGCTACACTTTTAACAAGGACAAACTAACGGATAGTGCACTAAAATATACAGCACCTTTAATTCTTAATGAGTCTGCAGAAATTTACGCTTCACTTTTTAAAAATGACAAACCTGTTGGTGTTGCATTTAATACTTCTATAGAATTTCACAAAGCAGTAGGTAAAAAAGTAACTTTTAAGGAGATTTATGATGCTCGGTATCAAGGAGAAGGCGAATTCGGAATGGTTAATACTTTACGCGGAACTAAAAACTTTAGTGATGGTCATTGGCAAGCATGGTTAGGTAAAGACATGGAGGCTGTAATTGATTTAGGGGAAGAGACTTCAGTTCAAGAAGTGATTTTAGGTACTTTAGAAAATCAAGGTCCTGGAATCTATTTTCCAACATCGATAACCGTTTCTGTTTCTAAAGACGGAAAAAACTATAAAGAAGTTGGTTTAGAGAAAAGAGCATATGCTAAAAATCCGTCATTCGATTTAAAAGAGTTTAAAATTTCTTTTGAAAAACAAGCGGTTAGATATGTCAAAGTCTTAGCTAAAAACCTAACAAAAACTCCCGAAGGAGTCGGTGTTTGGTTATTTGTCGATGAAATTATAATTCATTAAAATATGAAGTGCATAAATATAATAATCGTCTTGTTTTTTGTCTGTCAATCAAATTTCAGCACAAGAAAAATTGACGAAAGAAAAGTGTTTAGAATGGTTTAAAGAAGCTAAACTAGGTGTTTTTATTCACTGGTAATAATATGGCGTAAAAGCAATTGGAGAGCTATGGTCTATGAATCACAAGCGTATTTCTTATAATAATTGCATAAAAGTCAGTGGAATGCAGTTGAATTGAATAAATAATAGCTTCGAGATTGTTGGGAATAAGAAATAAGAAACAGGAAACGAGACCTAAATATTGGGAGCTATGAAAAAGGTAACTTGAGCCAATAGTGTTGAATTAAATAAATAATAATATGTCAAAAATGATTTTTAAATATTCTTGGATTTTTATAATTCTTTTATTTTGTCTCAATTCAAAAATTGAAGCACAAATAAACACTTTTATAGAAAGCAAAGATTTAGTAGATTTTGTAAATCCATTAATGGGAACAGATTCTTCTTTCGACTTATCAAACGGAAATACCTATCCTGCCATTGCAACACCTTGGGCGATGAATTTTTGGACCCCAATGACTTCTAAAATGGGTGATGGTTGGACGTATAAATACGACGAAAATAAAATTAGAGGTATCAAACAAACACATCAACCGAGTCCGTGGGTAAATGATTATGCTGCCTTTTCGTTAATGGCAGTTACAGGAGATTTAAAGTTTCAGGAAGATAAACGAGAATCTTGGTTTTCTCATAAGGCCGAAACCGTAACACCTTACCATTACTCCGTTTATTTAGCAGATTATGACGTGGTAGCTGAAGTTACGCCTACTGAAAGAGCGGCACATTTTAAATTCACCTTTCCTAAATCTGACGAGTCTTATATTATTTTGGATGCTTTTAATGAGGGATCTATGGTTAAAATTATTCCCGAAGAACGTAAAATAATTGGCTATTGTAGAAATAATAGTGGTGGAGTTCCTGATAATTTTCACAACTATTTTGTGGCAGAGTTTGATGCTGATTTTGAGCTCAACCACACATGGACTGATGGATGGCAATTGGTCCAAAATTCAGTAAATAGCGAAGGCGAGCATGTTGGTGCTATTGTTGGTTTTAAGACGGAGAAAGGAAAAACAGTTCATGTAAAAGTTGCTTCTTCCTTTATCAGTTCAGAACAGGCAGCATTAAATCTATCAAGAGAAATAGGAGCTGATACTTTTGATGTTACAAAGAATAAAGCAAAAAAAGCTTGGGAAACAGAATTGAATAAAATTCAAATCGAAGATGATAATATTGATAATTTAAGAACTTTTTATTCTTCTTTATACCGAGTGTTATTATTCCCAAGAAAGTTTTATGAGTTTGATGCGAATAATGAAGTTATTCATTACAGTCCGTATAATGGCAAAGTGTTACCTGGCTATATGTTTACAGACAATGGTTTTTGGGATACATTTAGAGCGGTTTTTCCATTTTTTAATATGATGTATCCAGAACTTAATGGTAAAATAATGCAAGGTTTGGCAAATACCTATAAAGAATCCGGTTGGTTGCCAGAATGGGCAAGTCCAGGTCACCGAGATGTAATGATTGGTTCTAATTCCGCCGTTATTATTGCTGATGCCTTTTTAAAAGGTGTAAAAGGCATGGATAGCGAAATACTACTAGAGGCGATGCTTAAAAATGCGACAATTGCAGACGGAAGACCCGAAAATTCTGTTGGTAGAGCAGGTTTAGAATACTATAATAAACTAGGGTATGTGCCTTATGATGTTGATGTTAACGAAAATGCTGCGAGAACTTTAGAATATGCGTATGCCGATTTCACCATCGCACAAATGGCAGAAAAAATGGGCAAACCTAAAATTGCCAAAAAATATTTTGAGAAATCGATGAACTATAAAAATTTATTCGATCCATCTACCAATTGGATGCGTGGAAAAAATGAGGACGGGAGTTTCCAAAGTCCGTTTAACCCGTTAAAATGGGGAGATGCTTTTACAGAAGGGAATAGTTTGCATTATACCTGGTCTGTTTTTCATGATATTGAAGGTTTGATTGGTTTAATGGGTGGCAAAGAACAATTTGGGATAAAATTAGATGAAGTTTTTGAAATGCCTCCAAAATTTGACGCTTCTTACTATGGTTTTACAATTCACGAAATTCGAGAAATGCAAATTGTAAATATGGGCAATTATGCGCACGGAAATCAACCAATTCAGCACATGATTTATTTGTATAATTATGTAAATCAATCTTATAAAGCACAAGAAAAAGTCAGAGAAGTTATAAAGAAGTTATATTCGGCAACACCAGATGGTTATTGTGGTGATGAAGATAACGGTCAAACCTCGGCTTGGTATGTGTTTAGTGCTTTAGGGTTTTATCCCGTAACTCCAGGAGTTGATCAATATGTTATAGGAAGTCCGTTATTTAAAAAAGCAACATTGCATTTAGAAAACGGAAATACGTTTAAAATCAGCTCTGAAAACAATTCGGAGACGAATGTTTATATTCAAGATGCCCAGTTAAATGGAAAAGATTATCAGAACACTTATCTAAAATTTGAGGCACTTCAAAACGGTGGAACACTAAATTTTACTATGGGAAATACGCCAAATAAAGATTGGGGAACTGCCGCTGAAAACAAACCTTATTCTTTAAGTACTTCAAAAAAATAAATAGAAAATGAAACAAATGAGGTTAATTATATTATTTATAGCTTTTTTCATTCAGTTTACTGTTGTAGCGCAAGAGCCGGTAGCTCATGTAAATCCTTTTATAGGGACCTCTAATTTTGGTGCTACAAACCCTGGAGCAATTGCGCCAAGAGGCATGGCTAGTGTATCGCCATTTAATGTGTCAGGAGTGCAAAACTTGCCCTTAGAAAAAGATAGTAGATGGCTGTCAACTCCTTATGTGAATGAAAATACTTTTTTAACAGGATTTTCTCATGTGAATTTAAGTGGCGTTGGTTGCCCCGATTTGGGTGTTATTTTGGCGATGCCAACCACTGGGAAATTGGAAACAAACCATTTGATTTATGGGACTACATATGCAAATGAAGTTGCAAAACCGGGTTATTATAGTGTTCAACTTTTAAAGTATAATGTAAAAGCTGAACTAACCGCAACAACAAGAGTTGGGATCAGTAACTATTCATTTCCGAAAGGAAAATCTAATATTTTAATCAATTTAGGATTGGGATTAACAAATGAGGAGGGTGCTATGATTAAAGTAGTGTCGCCAACCGAAATAGAAGGGATGCGCAATGTGGGTTCGTTTTGTTATTACAAACCAGAAGAATCTTATCCTGTTTATTTTGTTGCAAAATTTAGTAAACCTGCGGACGAGTTTGGAGTTTGGAAAAAAACTAAAAAATACGATGGTGTAGAAGGACAATGGATGGGGTACAATGGAAAAAAACGCTTTTATAAAAACTATAAGAAAGAAATTATTGGGGATAGTATTGGAAGTTATTTTACGTATAATTTTGATACACCAACACAAGTTGAACTAAAAATAGGTGTGTCTTATGTGAGTATTCAAAATGCTCGAGAAAATTTAGAAAAGGAAACTCAAAGTTTATCTTTTGATGCTATTTATAAAAATACTGCTTCACAATGGAATCAATTATTATCTAAAATAGAAGTTGAAGGCGGCACAAAAGATGATAAAACAATCTTCTATACGGCACTTTATCACACTTTAATTCACCCAAATACTTTAAATGATGTAAATGGCGAATACCCAACAATGGGAAAGCGTGCAACAGTAAAAACAGATGCAACCCGTTTTACCGTATTTTCTTTATGGGATACCTACAGAAATCTACATTCATTGATGTCTTTGGTCTATCCAAAGCAACAATCAGATATGATCAAAAGCATGTTAAATATTTATGACGAAAGCGGATGGTTGCCAAAATGGGAATTAAATGCAACCGAAACGACCACAATGGTTGGTGATCCTGCGGGGATTGTTTTAGCGGATACCTATTTGAGAGGCATACAAGATTTTGATATCGAAAAAGCGTATAAAGCGATGCGGAAAAGTGCGACACAGTTAGAAAATAATCCGTTACGACCTGGGATCAAAGATTATATCAAAAAAGGTTATTTAACAACAAAAACAACAAATAGCGGTTCGGTTTCAACAAGCCAAGAATATAATATTAGTGATTTTGCAATTGCACAATTGGCGAATAAATTGGGTAAAGAAGAGGATTATACCCTATTTTCTAAACGCGCTGTTTCCTATAGAAATTTATTTGACAAGGAATTTAATTTGTTGCGCCCAAAGAACGATGACGGCTCTTGGCATTCGCCTTTCAATCCGAATAAAGGAGCTAATTTCGAAAAGAATGTTGGGTTTATCGAGGGTAATTCTTGGCAATATACGTTTATGGTTTCGCATGATACTAAAGCGCTTATGAATTTAATGGGAGGTAAAAAAGAGTATGTTGCTCAATTAGATGAAGTTTTTGATAAAAAGCAATTTGATATGGCGAATGAACCAGATATTGCCTATCCATATTTATACAATTACGCAAAAGGTTATGAGTGGAAAACCCAGCAACGTGTTAGCAGTTTAATTACTGAATACTTTATTAACAAGCCTGCCGGTTTGCCAGGTAATGATGATACAGGAACCATGTCTGCGTGGTTAATTTATAGCATGATGGGAATTTATCCTGTTTCTCCCGCAGAACCTTTGTACACTATAACGGCTCCAAGATTTGATAAAATAACCATTCATTTAGATGCAAGATATTATAAGAACAAAGAAGTTATAATTGAAAGAGTTGGAACTGAAAGTGGAATTATTAATAAAATCTTATTAAACGGGAAAAAGCATAATAGCTATTTTATTAACCACAATAATTTGGTGAATGGAAAATTGCTTCAAGTGATTCAAAATTAGCTTATAATTCGTAAAACTATATTAAAATGAGAACAAGAATCTTAGCAATTATATTAATATTATTTTCTGTTACTTCAAGTATTGCACAGGAAGAATTAAGTTATAGTGTATTTAAAAATCAACCAATAAATTTTGGTGGTGAAAAAGGGATAGATAGTAAAGTTATTCGCTTACAAGATGGACGTATTATATATAAAAAAGTGACGGTTTTAGATTTTTCTAAAGGAACTGATGTTAAAATTAAAGTATCGCTACGTTCTAACGGAGACCGTTGGGATAAATCAGGTTCTTGTTTTATTGTTATGAATCCTGATGATATTTCAATAATCAATGTTACTGAAGGTGAAAATGAATTTACAGCTAAATCAACTATTAATGAAAAATTTAAAGGTGTAAAGGCAACTGATGCGTATAAACCTGCAGTTGAATTATTACGCTTTATGACTCCTTTTGGTGTAGGTTTTTATAGTAATGATAAAGGAAAACATCGAAAACCAGTTTATATCCCAGTATGGGAGAAACAGGTGGTTTGGGAACAAGATATTTCTCAATTAAAAACATATTCACAAATACTTTTTATATTATAGTTTGGGTTGATGCTTGGACCTCAGAAGTTTATGAGATGGATTTAGAGTTAATTTATTCTAACCGTTCACGAAAAACGCTTAAAGTTCAATCTTTAGTGAATACGATTGCTTATGTAAACGGACAATCATTGCCAGATTTTTTTGCAGATGGAGTTTTAGAGCAATCATTTAACTTACCCTAAAAAGCTAAAAATGTAAAATTGTATTACACTACAACAGGACATGGAGGGCATAGTGGAGGAGATGAGTTTACAAAAATTAAAAATAGTGTTTTTATAGATAAAGAATTGGTTTTAGATACCATTCCTTGGCGAGATGATTGTGCTTCTTTTAGGAGATTTAATCCAACTTCAGGAGTTTGGCTTAAAAAAGATTCAGCCTCATATATAGATTTTGAAGATAAAGTATACAAAGTAAAAGAAATTGAAGAGCGTATAGCCTCTTCAGATTTATCAAGATCTAATTGGTGTCCAGGTTCGCTTGTAAAGCCTTTAGTTGCAAAATTCGGCGATTTTAAAGCAGGTAAACATAGTTTAAAAATTTCAATACCTGCTACAGCAGCATATGAAGATAAATTAAATCATTGGTTGGTTTCAGCATATATTACTTACGAAGAATAGGTGCTGAAAAGATTAAAATAAAGATCGTTGAACAATTATAATAAAACATTGATTTAAAAATGAAAAATTTAATATTGTTTCTGAGTTTAATTGTGGGGTTTATTTGTGAAGTAAATGCTCAAAATATAGAATTCCCATATCAAAAAAATAACTTGTCCGTTGAAACTAGGGTTCAGGATTTACTAAGCAGAATGAGTTTAGAGGAGAAAGTGCGTCAGATGGATATGTATAGGGGAGAATATTTTAAAGAAGGTGAAGTATTTTCTAAATCTAAAACAAATAGTAGAATTGGAAATTTAGGAGTTGGAGGCATTCACGATATTTATCCGCGTTCTGCAAAAATGATAAATGAACTTCAAAAAAATGTTATTGAAAATAATAGATGGGGAATTCCGGCACTTATTATGTGTGAAATGCTTCACGGATATCTAGATGATGGAAGTACAGCTTTTCCAATGAATATTGGTCTAGGGGCTACTTGGGATACTGAATTAATGAAAAAGGTTGGCCGTGTTATAGGAACTGAAGCACGTGCACATGGAGTTCACTTTGGGTTAGGCCCCGTGCTTGGTATTGGGCGGGAACCTCGTTGGGGAAGAGTAGCAGAGACATTTAGTGAGGATTCTTATTTAGCAAGTGAAATAGGTCTTTCTATGATAACAGGAATGCAAGGAGATACATTAGCTTCAGATAGATCAATTATTGCAGAACCTAAACATTTTGCTGTTCATAGTTCTCCTCAAGCAGGAGGGAATTCATCTCCTGTATTAGTTGGTGAACGAACTGCAAGAGAAGATTTTTTATCTGTATTTGAAAAAGCATATATAAAAGGAGGAGCGTTGGGTGCTATGTGTGCCTATTCTGAATTGGACGGAATTCCTTGTGCAGCAAATGAATGGTTATTAACCGATGTCTTAAGGAAAGAATGGGGATTTAAAGGAATTGTTGTTTCTGATTTAGGAGCTATTAAATACATTCAAACCAATCATTATATCGCAGATTCCCCGAAAGAAAGTATAAAGAAAGCCGTAACCGCAGGTGTAGATATGCAATTTTATGATTTTTCAAATGAATATTGGCAACAAGCTATTATTGAGCTTGTTAAAGAGGGTGGATTGTCAATGAATCACATAGATAGGGCTGCTGGAGGAGTTTTAAGACTTAAATTTTTACTTGGATTATTTGAAAACCCTTATACAGCTAAAAACTTAATAAAGGACAGATTTCATTCTAAAGAACATCAGGAAATTGCACTGGAAGCCGCTCATAAATCAATTTGTTTATTAAAGAATCAAAATAATATTTTACCTCTAGGTAAGAATATAAAAAATATTGCCGTTATAGGCCCAAATGCTGATACTTCAAGATTAGGAGGGTATTCAGTAAAGAACAAAGTTGCAACAACTGTTTTAGAGGGTATAAAACAAGTTGTAGGTTCAAATACTAACATTTTATACGAAGAAGGAGTTTCATTAATAGTTAAAGGACAGGTGATTCCATCATCTTGTTTACTTACACCTGATGAATCTCAAAATGGGTTAAAAGGAGAGTATTTTAACAATAGAAAACTGGAAGGAAAACCAGCCTTAGTTCGTATTGACAAAAAGCTAGAATTTGATTGGCCTTGGTCTCCCGGTGATGGAGTAAATGACGATGAAATTTCCATTCGTTGGACAGGTTTTATAAAAGCAATAACTTCATTTGAAGGTTGGTTAGGATTAAGTTCTGACGATGGAATACGAATGTGGATTGATGATAAACTTGTTATTGATAATTGGCAAAAGGGAGGAACTAATATTATTACAACTCCTATGAAGATTGAAGTTGGAAGAAAATATAAAGTCCGCATTGAAATGTGGGAAGGAGGTTGGGGAGCCAGAGTTCATTTGCGTTGGAATCTGGAAAAAGTAAATTTTCAACCAGCTATAGATATTGCTAAAAAATCAGATGTTGCAATCGTAGTTCTAGGAGAATCGAGAGAATTAGTAGAAGAAAATAGAGATGTAGCTACGTTGAATTTACACGGAGAGCAAGAAAATCTTATTAAGGCAATTCAAAAAACCGGAACTCCGATAATATGTGTTTTATTAAATGGTCGCCCATTGTCTATAAATTGGGTAAATAATAATATTTCAGCTATTGTAGAAGCTTGGTTTCCGGGTGAAGCAGGTGGAAAAGCAGTTGCAGATGTTTTGTTTGGGGATTACAACCCGGCAGGAAGATTGCCAATTTCTTTCCCTAAATCTGTTGGTCAATTACCAATTTATTATAATCAAAAACCATCAGCAATTCATCGATATGTAAAAGAGAGTGAAAACCCGTTGTACACTTTTGGTTTTGGGTTGAGTTATACAGAATTTGAATATTCAAATCTTTCAATAAGTTCAAAAAAAATAGATGCTGGCGGTAAGTTAAAAGTTAATATCGATGTGAAAAATATAGGCAGTTTTGACGGAGATGAAGTTGTTCAATTGTATATTAATGATATTTATAGTAGTGTAACAACACCTTTTAAAACCCTTAAAGGGTTTAAAAGAGTTCATATTAAAAAGGGAGAAACAAAAAAAGTTGAGTTTGTATTAACCTCAGAAGAGCTAGCTATCTGGAATAATAAAATGGAAAGAGTTGTTGAGCCAGGAGAATTTGAAATAATGGTGGGAGGGAACTCCACCGATCTACAAAAAATAAGGTTTGAAGTATCAAATGCAGGTGGTTTTTAGAATTTTTGTTTGAACAAATTAATTGAATTCATAAAATAATTTAAGATATAGATATATGGATATAATTACAAAACAGTGTGTAAACTTTAATCAAATGATTAAATATGTATTTTTACTTTTAATAATTGGAATTATATCATGTGAATCCAATGATAAATTGGAGCTTACAAATAATGGTGCTTCAAATTATGAAATTGAAATTTTAGAAAATGCTTCTCCTGTTGTGAAAAATGCTTCTGAAGATTTACAAAACTATATTGAAAAAATATCAACAGTAAAACTACCTATAATTTCTGTTGAGGGAAAAGCAGTTGATAAACCTAGAATACTTATTAAAATTGAAGCGCTTGGTTCAAGTGAAATCTCGATTAGAACAAAAGGAGATAATATAATAATAAGCGGGGGATCAGTTGAAGCTGTTCAAAATGCAATTTACGAATTTATAGAAAAGTATTTAAACGTTAACTGGTATGCTCCAAATGTAGAGGTAGTTCCTTCAAATAAATCAATTGTACTAAATAGAGATTTTAATTATAGATATTCACCAGAAATTTTAACTAGAACAGTTCATTCGCGTTTGTTTTACCAAAACCCGCCTTTTGCCGCTAAGCATAAAGTAACAACAACAGCTTTTCCATTTTATGTTTCTTCTGCAAGAGTACATACATTTAATAAATTCTTACCAGAAGAAGAATATTATAAAAGTCATCCAGAGTATTTTGCTTTAAGAGGGGGTAAACGTTTACCAACGCAATTATGTTTAACTAATGAAAAAGTATATGAAATAGTTAAGGATGAGGTAGATAAATTGTTTTTAGCAAACCCCGAATCTTCGGTTATTTCTGTCAGTCAAAATGACAATCAACAATATTGTACCTGTGATAATTGTAAACAAGTTGATAGTGAAGAAGGAAGTCAAGCAGGTACAATGGTGAAGTTTGTAAATAAAATAGCAGCAGATTTTGCAGAAAAAACTATTTCTACCTTGGCATATCAGTACACTAGAAAACCTTGTAAAACGAAACCTTTAGAGAATGTTTTAATTACTTTATGCTCTATTGAATGTGATAGAAGTGCGTCAATTGAAGAAAAGTGTTCTGAATTTGCAGATGATATAAGAGGATGGAGAGAAATAACAACTAATATTAGAATCTGGGATTATACAACACAGTTTACTAATTTTTTAGCACCATTTCCAAACATTGAAACGCTTCAGCCAAATATTAAATTTTTCAGAGATAACAATGCAAAATGGATATTTGAACAACACAGTAATAAATCTAGTGAATTATTTGAATTGCGTTCTTACATAACAGCTAAATTATTATGGAATCCAGATAGAGATTTTAATGAGTTAGTAACTGACTTTACGAATGGTTATTATGAAGAAGCTGGTGTATTTGTTAAACAATATATTGATCTAGTTTATCAAAAAATTAAAGAAGATTCAGATTTCTTTTTGTTTCTTTATGGTGATCCAACACAAGCTTTTGATTCGTATTTAAATCCGGAATTACTTAAAAAATATGATATATTTTTTGATGATGCTGAAAAAGCTGTGAAAAACAAACCTGAAGTTTTAGAAAGAGTTAAAGTGGCAAGAATTAGTGTAGACTATGCAATTTTAGAAGCTTGTAAAAAGAGTCTTTCAAAAGAATTTTCTATGGTGTTAGAAGATGGTAATGGTCTAAAATCAATTAATAAATCGGTTATAGAAAGATTGGAAAAATTTTATTCAACGTGTTCTAAAGCAGACATTACTTTAATGAACGAAATGGGTTTCACTGTTGATGAGTACTACCAAAACTATAAAAAATCAATACAAGTAGCTACGCAACCAAATAAAGCTATCGGAAAAAAGGTAATCTTACTTACAAAACCCAAAAAGTATGCAAATGAAGATCCGAAAGTATTAACAGATGGTGCTTTAGCAGGTAATAGTTTTTATGCAAACTGGCTTGGATTTGAAGGGAACAATCTTGAAGCTGTGATCGCTTTGGGTTCTCAGCAGGATATTAGCTCAATTAGTAGCGCTTTTTTGCAAGTAACAAATCATGTGGTGTTTTTTCCAGAGGAAGTGAGTTATTACTATTCTAATGATAATGTGAAATTTATGAAGTTGAAGACTATTAAAAATGATAAACCTTTAATTAAAAAAAGTAAGGTGAATGATATAAAATATTTTCCTTCAAACTTCCCAACTATAAAAGCAAGGTATACAAAAATAGTTGGTAAAAATATAAAGCAACCACCATATTGGTATCATGCAGCATGAACTCCTGCTTGGATTTTTGTTGATGAGGTAATTATTAATTAGTAGGGTTTATAAAAAGTAAAAGCATTGTTTATTAAAAATATATTAAAATAATGAAAAAAATAATTTACACAGTAAGTGTGTTTCTATTATTAATTTCTTGCTCGCAAGAAGATTTGAAACCATTAACTAAGTATGTAGACCCAATAATTGGTACAGATGCTCATGGACATACATTTCCAGGAGCTACAACTCCTTTTGGGATGGTGCAATTAAGCCCTTCTAACGATTTTAAAAGCTGGGATTGGTGTTCGGGATATCATTATTCAGATTCAATAATTAAAGGATTTGCACATAATCATATTAGTGGAGCAGGACTATCTGGTTTAGGAGATATTTTAATTATGCCTACTATGGGTAAGAAAACGACTAAATCGGGTTCTGATGAATTAGTTGATAAGAGTTATCGATCTCGTTTTTCTCATAGTACTGAAAGTGCAAGAGCGGGCTATTATGCAGTAACTTTAGAAGATTATAATATTAATGTAGAATTAACAGCCACAACAAGAGTCGGTTTTCATAAATATACATTCAATACGGCCGGCGAAGTAGCTATTGTTATTGATCCAACTCACGCTGTTATGGAAAAAGCGGCAGAAACTTCAATTGAAATAATATCAGAGACTGAAATTAGAGGATTTAAACGCATTGCAATGGGATCAAATAAAAGCAGATACGCCTATTTTAGTGCAAAGTTTTCTAAACCCTTTTTAAGTGCAACCGTAACTAATAATGATATCGCTGTTGAAGCTGATAAACTAACAGCTGTAAAAGCGAAAGGTTTTGTAACTTTTAATGTTGAAAAGGGGGAGGTAATAGAAATTTCAGTAACCTTATCAGGAGTAGATTATACTGGTGTTGAAACAAATTATAATGCGGAAGCAAAAGGAAAAAGCTTTGCCGATGTTTTAAAAGAAACAACAAATACTTGGGATCAAGTTTTAAATAAAATTGTTATAAACGACTCGAGTTCAAAAGCGAAAAAAAGAACTTTTTATACTGCAATGTACCATTCCTTTATATCACCTAATATAATTTCTGATGCTGATGGTCGATATGTTGTTGAAGGGAAAACGTATCCTTCTAACATAGTTCAATATAGTAATTATTCTACCTGGGACACTTATAGAGCAGAACATCCTTTATTAACAATAATTGATCAAGAATCTACTTCTAAAATGGTGAATAGTTTAATATCTCGTGATACACAAGCGGGTATCGGACAGCCTGTTTGGGAACTTGTTGGGTATGATAACGCATGTATGATTGGTTATACGACATCTTCTGTAATTGGTGATGCAGTACTAAAAGGTATAAAAGGGATTAACAGTGAAAATGCTTTTAATTCTATGTATAAATCGGCTTTTGATCTTTCAAAGCATAGCGCTGTTTATGATGCAAGTGGGCTTCAAGATTATATTAATTATGGATATGTAACTGCCGAAACGGGGTGTTCTGTTTCAAAAACAACAGAATATAATTATCACGATTTTGTAATTGCTAGAGTAGCTCAAAAACTTGGTAAAACAGCCGAAGCAGTTGAATTTTATAATAGAAGTATTGGCTATCGTGGATTATTCAATAAAGACAACGGGTATTTATATCCTGTGTTTAGTAATGGAGATATGAGGTTATTAGATTTGACAACTTGGGATAATTTAATAACTAATTATATTTCAGGAAACATTTGGGCTTATTCGGCTTACACTCCTCATGATATGGTAGGTATAATTCAATTGCATGGTGGAAAAGAAAAATATGCAGCTTGGTTAGATAAAGTGTTTTTAGATACCACGGAATTAGGGGGCGCTCAGCACGTAGATATTTCTGGTTTTATAGGTAAATATGGTCATGGTGATGAACCAGGGCATCAAATGCCATATTTGTATAACTATGTTGGGCAGCCATGGAAAGGTCAAAAACATATCAATGAAGTTGTTAGTACCATGTATTCTGATAAACCAGATGGAATGATTAATAATGAAGATTTAGGTCAAATGTCTGCTTGGTATATTTTTAGTACACTTGGTTTTTACCCAGTATCACCGGCTAGTTTAAATTATCAATTAGGAGCGCCTTACTATGAATCAGCTACGCTAAATTTAGAAAATGGAAATACTTTTAAGATAAATGCTATAAATATTTCCGATGAGAATTTTTATGTACAGTCTGTAAAATTAAATGGAAAAGAATATGATAAAACGTTCATTAATCATGAAGATATAATGAATGGTGGTGCTATAGAATTTACAATGGGAAGTACTCCAAATAAAAATTATGGATCTAAAGATGCAAGTACTTCAATAGGTGAGGTTTCTGGAAAAGCTGAAATAATAACAAAAGCAACAGCAGCTCCTTATGATACAAATACTTCATTTTTTTTTGCCAATCATCATGACGCTAGATTAAAAAGTAATGATAAAGACGCTAGAATTTATTATACAACAGATGGGTCTAAACCTACAATAAAATCGACAAAATATGTAAACCCCATAATAGTAAAAGAAAACTATACTTTAAAAGCAATAGCAGTTAAAGAAGGATTGAATTATAGTAAAGTATATGAAAAGCCCATTTTTAAAAGTGTTTTTCCATTATTAAAAAAAGGATATCCTAAGGTAACTATGAATAGCTGGTCAGAACCTAATTATGGAAAAGCTGACGGAAGCTTGCTTTTTGATGAAATAACAGGATCTAGTAGTTATGGTGATGCAAAATGGACAGGATTAAAAGACAAAATTGATTTAGATTTAGATTTAGGAACAAATCAAACAATATCAAATGCTTCTATAGGGGTATTAAATGACATAGGAACATGGATTTTTCCGGCAGCATCTATTCAGATTTATGGAGGTTCTTCAAAAGAAAACTTGAAACTTATTGGAGAAAAATATTTTGAAGCTAAAAAAGGATTTGAGAAAGAGGTATTTCGTAGAATTTTACAATTAAAAAAAGGAAATTACAGATATCTTAAAACTGTTATAAAACCATTTGGTGCAGCTCCAGAATGGCACGCTGCTGCAGGTAACAAAGTTTGGTTATTTGTTGATGAGATTATTTTTTATTAGAACAACGAAGAAAAATCCACAAGAAATGGACAAAGTAGTAATAGTGTTTATAGGGATGTTAATTTTGTTTTCATGCAAAAAAAAAAGTGTTGAAGAAAAACAAAAAGTAAAAGATCTAGAATTAACTATTCTTCAAGAGGAAGTCAAATTAGAAACTTTACGTTCTTGGAATGATTATAAAAAATATGCTTGGGGGCATGATGTGTTATTGCCATTGTCAAAAAAATCTTTTGATTGGTATGAAGAGTCTCTAGGGATATCGCCAATTGATGCTTATAGTACTTTAAAAGTAATGGGTTTTGAAAAAGAAGCTAAAGAAATTGAAGAGTATGCTTTGGCAATGGATTGGGATAAAGACCTTTATATACAAACTTTTGAAGTGAATATTAGGATTTTGGGTGGTTTATTATCTATGTATCATTATTCTCAAAATGAAGCAATTTTAGCCAAAGCACAAGACTTTGGTGATCGTATTCTACTAGCTTTCAATACACCAACAGGTATTCCTGCACATTCTGTAAATTTAAGAACAGGAAAATTAGCGGGTAATCAAGGTATAGGAAAAGGTGATGTGGTTAATATAGCTCAAGCAGCAACTTATTTATTTGAGTTTCGAATATTGAGTTATTATACAAAAGATGCCAAATATTATCAAGTAGCAAAAAAAGCAACAAAGGTAATCTTTAGTAGAAAATCAAAAATTGGATTACCAGGAGAAAATATTAATGTTTATACAGGAAAATGGGAAGGCACTCAGTGGCATCATTTACAAGCCGGAGTAGATGCATATTATGAATATATGTATAAGAGTTGGATGATTTTTCCAGATCCTGAAATAAAGGAAATATGGGATTATAGCAAATCGAAAATTGATGAATATTTACTTGATGAATACGAAGGACATACTTTTATACCATTGTTGATATGCATACTGGTGAAATTTTAAAACGATCAGTTTCTCTATATGATGCATTTTGGCCTGCGATTCAAGCTGTTTCTGGTGATATTGAAGCAGCAGAAAAAAATCAAAAAACTTGGGATTGGTTGTGGAATAAAAATGGGCTATTACCAAGCCGATATAAATATGATGACAATACTTATGAGTATCCAAATTCAGAAATAAATCCTGAAATTATTGAATCCGCTTATTATTTACATGAAATTACAGGAAAAGAGGAATATTTAAATATGATTAAGACATACTGGAAGGATATAAAGATAAACTGTAAAAACGAAGTTGCATATGCTTCTATTAAAGATGTTAGAACAATGGAGAAAAAAGATTATTTAGCGACGTTCTTTTTTGCTGAAACTATGAAATATTTTTATATCGCATTTTCACAAGGAGAATTTGATTTTAATGAACATGTATTTAATACAGAAGCACACACTTTTAAAAAATCTGACTTTAATAAGGAAGAAGCCGAAAAAAGGCTTGAGTATTAGTATTTAGAGCATAATTCAAGGAATAAAATAATTATTAATTAAGTAGTTTTATGAAATTAAAGTATCGTATAATAGGTAGTATTTTTTTAATTTTTTTTAATAGTTGTAAAAATAAAAACTCACTAACTATTAATTCTCCGAATAATCAAATTAGTGTCATTTTTAATTCTAATAATGAGGGAATAAACTATGCAATAGAATACAAAGATTCTTTACTAATTAAGCCATCAAAATTAGGTTATCAGTTTAAGGATATGCAACCTTTTGAAAAGAATTTTATAATAAGTGAGTTTAAATTATCTAACTCAAACACAGCTTGGACCCAAGTATGGGGGGAAAACAAAGAAATAGTTGACAATTATAATAAATTAGCTATTTCACTTCAAGAGAAAGAAGGACTAAAACGTAAAATTAATATTATTTTTAAGTTGTATGATGATGGTGTTGGTTTTAGATATGAAATTCCTATTCAAAAAAATATTGACAGTATTTATATAACAAATGAATTAACTGAGTTCAATTTTATAAATAATCACAGTGCTTGGTTTATTCCTGCAAATTTTGATTCATATGAGACGTTGTACAAAAATAAACTTCTATCTGAAGTCTCTTCAGCAAATACTCCAATAACATTTGAAACGAAAGATGGAAATTTTATTAGTATTCACGAAGCAAACCTAACTAATTATGCAGGAATGACTTTGAATAAAACTTCAGATAACTTATCTTTTGAAGCTGATTTAGTGCCCTGGGCAAATGGTGTTAAAGTTAAAACTAAGACTCCGATGCAATCGCCCTGGCGTACGATTGAAATAACTGATAAAGCTGAAAAATTAGTAGAATCAAATTTAATTTTGAATCTGAATGAGCCAAATAAAATTAAAGATACTTCATGGATTGAACCAATGAAATATATTGGGATTTGGTGGGGAATGCATTTAGGAACACATACTTGGACCTTAGGCGAAAAACATGGTGCAAATACAGAAGACACCAAAAAATATATAGACTTTGCCGCAAAACATAATATTAAAGGTGTTTTAGTTGAAGGCTGGAATACTGGTTGGGAAAATTGGGGAAAGAGAGATGCTTTTGATTTTGTAACACCGTACGAAGATTTTGATTTAGAAGAAATTACTAAATACGCTATTTCAAAAAATATAGAATTTATTGGTCATGTAGAAACTGGTGGAGCGGCACAATCATTTGAAACGAATCTCGATAAGATTTTTTCATTATACAATGGTTTAGGTGTGAAAACTGTGAAAACTGGTTACGCTGGTGGGATTCAAACGAAAGGGCAATATCATCACGGACAATTTATGGTAAATCATTATAGAAATGTATTGGAACAAGCTGCGAAGTATCAAATAATGATTGATGCCCACGAACCGATAAAACCAACCGGAATTAGAAGAACCTATCCTAATATGATGACTCGTGAAGGTACAAGAGGAATGGAATGGAACGCTTGGAGTTCAGGAAATCCTCCAGAACATCATACTATTTTACCATTTACCAGAGGACTTGCAGGTCCAATAGATTATACACCTGGAACGTTCGATATTTTGTTTAAAAATGCAAAAAACAGAGTAAAATGGAATGGATTAGATGATGGAACTTCACGTGTAAATACAACTTTAGCTAAGCAGTTAGCGCTATTTGTAGTATTATATAGTCCGCTTCAAATGGCTTCGGATTTAATTAAGAATTATGAAAATCAGCCTGCGTTTAAATTTATTGAATATTTCGCAACTGATTGGGAAAAGTCTAAGGTGTTAAATGGAAAAATAGGAGATTATATAACCATTGTAAGAAAGGACAAAAAGAGTGAGGATTGGTTTTTAGGAAGTATTACAGATGAAAAGGATAGAAATTTTAAAATTGAATTGAAATTTTTAGATCAAAATAAAAAGTATAAAGCTGAAGTTTATGCAGATGGTGATTCGGCAGATTGGAAAACGAATCCGCAAGAAATGAAAATATTTTCTAAAGAGGTTGATTCAAAAACAATATTATCTTTAAAATTAGCTTCAGGTGGCGGTCAAGCGGTAAAATTTACTCCTATAAAGCAATACAAATGAAAAAAATTACTTGTTTAATCCTGTTATTAACATTTGTTTCTTGTTCTCCAGAAAAGGAGGTGTTTAAAATAATGACTTACAATATTCGTTATGACAATCCTAATGATGGTGAAAATCAATGGGCAAATAGAAAAGAGTTTTTAGTTAGCCAGATTAAGTATAATGAAGTTGCTGTTTTTGGAATTCAAGAAGGATTACATCATCAAGTTCAGCATTTAAATAAGGAGTTTACAGATTTTAATTACGTTGGAATTGGTAGAGACGATGGAAAAGAAAAAGGAGAATATAGTGCCATTTTTTACAATTCAAAAAAACTTAAGGTTTTAGAAAACAACACTTTTTGGTTGTCGGAAACACCAAATGAAATTTCTGTTGGTTGGGATGCTTCTATGGAACGTATTTGCACCTATGCTGTATTTGAAAGTATAAAAACAAAACAACAGTTTTTAGTTTTTAATACTCATTTTGACCATATTGGTTCTGCAGCTAGATTAGAAAGCTCTAAATTGATTAACAATAAAATTGAAGAAATTAACACAACTAATTTACCTCTTTTTATATTGGGTGATTTGAATCTATTACCAAAAAGTAACCCAATTAAATATTTATCTAAACATTTTAGTGATTGTAAGGAAATAACTTTGTTAGAACCATTTGGGCCAACAGGAACTTTTAACGGATTCAAATTTCACGAACCGGTTAAAGATAGAATTGATTATATTTTTACAAATAAAGAAAAAGTTCTAGTACATAAGTATGCAGTTCTTAGTGATTCTAAAGATTGTAAATATCCATCTGACCATTTACCAGTAGTTATAGAAATAGAATTTAAATAGTTGTTAATTATGAAAAGAAGAAGTTTTTTAGTTCAGAGTTCCTTCTTTACTGCGGGTGCCTTATCAATGCCTCAAAATATCGCTGTAACCGAACAAAATAAATTGATAAGCAAGCGACCCGCTTTAGCTGATCGAAAATTTACAAGTGTTGAGGTTGAGAAAACAATAAAATTAGTAAAATCGGTTATAAAGGATAAAGAAATCGCCTGGCTTTTTGAAAACTGTTTTCCGAATACTTTAGACACAACTATTGATTACGAAATTATTGATGGTAAACCAGATACATTTGTAATTACTGGTGATATTGACGCGATGTGGTTAAGAGATTCTACGGCGCAAGTTTGGCCCTACATGCCATTAATCTCTAAAGACGAAAAATTAAAAAAGCTTGTAAAAGGGTTAATTAATAGACAGGTTAAGTGTGTACTGCTTGATCCTTACGCAAATGCTTTTTTTAAAGATAAAACAAGAATTTCACATTGGGAAAGTGATGAAACTCAAATGCTTCCTGGGGTACATGAACGCAAATGGGAAATTGACTCGTTATGCTATGTTGTGCGATTGGCAAATGAGTATTACCAAATTACAAAGGATACGTCTATTTTTGACGAAGACTGGGATAAGGCAATGCGTCTAATTGTAAAAACTTTTAAAACGGAACAACGTAAAAATAACGCATCGGCGTATTATTTTAGTCGAAAAACAACAGCTGTTATAGATTCTCCATTATTTGGTGGAACGGGTAGACCAGCAAAACCAAATGGACTTATTTGTTCTATGTTTAGACCTTCTGATGATGCTACAATGTATCCATATTTAATTCCGTCAAATATTTTTGCTGTGCTATCTCTAAGACAACTAGCAGCAATTTATAGCACTATTTTGGATGAAAATGAATTTGCAACTATTTGTGAAGAAATGTCTATTGAAGTAGACAATGCTATAAAAAAATATGCACTTTCAGAACATTTAGATTTTGGTAAAATATATGCTTATGAAGTAGACGGTTTCGGAAATAGATTATTTATGGATGATGCCAATGTTCCTTCATTAATGTCTTTGGCATATTTAGGCGCACACAAATCAACAGATTCAATATATGCAAATACTAGAAATTTTTTATTAAGTGAAAATAATCCTTATTTCTTAAAAGGCAAGTATGCTGAAGGACAAGCTAGCCCGCATACTGGTAAAAATAAAATCTGGCCAATGGGAATTATCCTACGTGCTATGACGAGTATAGATATAGATGAGATTAAAAAGTGTTTAAAAATGTTAAAGGAAACACACGCTGGCAGTGGTTTTATGCATGAAGGGTTTGATAAGGATAATCCGAAAGAGTACGGAAGAGATTGGTTTGCTTGGGCAAATACATTATTTGGAGAGCTGATTGTGAAAATTTACAATGAAAATAGAAGTTTATTGAATGTGGAGTTTTAAATTCATAATAGAGCTTAAAAAAAAATATTCTGATTTAATATTTTTTGTAATCAGAATAAAAAAAATAAATGGGGAATACAGAAGGATATAGCGCTATTACTAATACTATTTATTTATAAGCTATTCCAATAAAAATATTTACAAAGAAAATTAATCAATTAAAATAATTTGACATAATGAAGAATAACAGATCATCAAAAAACTACGTTATACCCATTCTAATCATTGCAAGTTTATTTTTGGCTTTGTCACTTGGATAAATGGAGCGCTGATTCCGTTTATGAAAACCATAAACGAGCTTACCGATGTACAATCTTATTTCGTAGCATCTGCCTCTTATATTTCTTTTATTGTAATGGCATTACCAGCCTCTTACATTCTGAATAAAATAGGTTATAAGAAAGGAATGTATTTAGGATTAATCATCATGGCAATTGGTGCTTTAGTCTTTATTCCGGCAGTAGAGGCAAGAACCTATTGGGTGTTTTTAACTGGTATTTTTATTCAAGGAGTAGGAATGACTATTTTACAAACTGCTGTAAATCCATATATTACCATTCTAGGTCCCATATAAAGTGGCGCAAGGCGTATTGCAATTATGGGAATTGCAAATAAAACTGCAGGTGCTTTAGGTTCTCTAATTTTTGGAGCGTACCTGTTATCAGGAATTGATGAAACAAAAGAAAAATTAAATGGCGCAACTTTAGAAGAAAAGAACTTGTTATTAGATGCCATGGCAGATAGTGTTTTTTGTGCCGTATATTGTTATGGCAATTGTCTTATTTTTATTAGGAATTTAATTAGAAAAGCGCCATTACCAAATGTCGAACCAGATGAAATAGAAACAGTAGAAGAGGGCAAAACAGCAAAAACAAGCATTTTCCAATTCCCTAATTTATGGCTGGGTGTTTTAGCATTATTTGTTTACGTAGGTGCAGAAGTTATTGCAGGTGACACAATTATTTCCTACGGAATTTCACTTAGTTTTACGGGTGAAGAAGCCAAATATTTTACTACGTATACTTTATTAGCAATGGTTGTAACTTATGCTTTGGGAGTTTTCTTAATTCCGAAATATTTAAAACAAAAAACGGCGTTAATTGCAAGTGCTATTTAAGGATTGTATGCCGAATTGGTGCGGTTGCATAAAGGAGAAGGGTTAAGTTTTAAAAACGTAGTGTCTTTTAATTTAGATGAATATTATCCAATGGAGCCAGATGCTGTAAATAGTTATGTTCGCTTTATGCAAGAGCAATTATTTAATCATATCGATATTTTAAGAGGGAATTGTTGTGTGCCAGATGGAACATTAACAAAAGTAGCAATTAGAGATTATTGTAATCAATACGAAGCAAAAATTGACGCTTTAGGAGGAATCGATTTACAAGTTTTAGGTATTGGAGGCAATGGACACATTGGTTTTAACGAGTCTGGATCGCTTCAAAACTCAAAAACAAGACTAGTTGCATTAGATCATATTACAAAAGTAGCTGCAAGTGGAGACTTTTCTGGTTTAGATAACACTCCAAGAACATCGATTACATTAGGAATTAAACAAATAATGGAAGCCAAAAGAGTCATTTTAATGGCTTGGGGAGAAAGTAAGGCGAATATTATTAAAGCTTCTGTAGAGCACGAAGTTACGAGTTTAGTGCCAGCTTCTTATTTACAAGCACACAGAAATGCCACATTCATTTTAGATCGGGCAGCTTCATCAAAATTAACGAGAATCAATACACCTTGGTTGGTAGAAAAAATTATTTGGACAAATCAATTAATTAGAAAAGCCGTTTTAAGTTTAGTGCTCCATTTAAAGAAGCCAATTTTAATGCTAACAGATGCAGATTACATAGAAAACGGAATGAGTGATTTGTTAGCTGATTCTGGGCCTGCATACGATATTAATATTCTGATATTTAATAAATTAAAAAATACAATTACAGGTTGGCCTGGGGGTAAACCAAATGCAGATGATAGTAAAAGACCTGAAAGAGCTGAACCTGCAAAAAAACGTGTGTTAATTTTTAGTCCACATCCAGATGATGATATCATTAGATTGGGCGGAACTTTTAAAAGATTGCATGGGCAAGGCAATCAGGTACATGTTGGCTATCAAACTTCCGGTAATATTGCTGTGGCAGATGATGAAGCATTACGTTTTGCTCGTTTTGTTTGTGATTATAATGATAAGTTTGGTATTGATAACTTTGAAGCCCATGACATTTATAAGAAAGCCGTTCACTTTCTACAAAACAAAAAATCTAGTGAAATGGATACTCCTGAAGTTCGATACATAAAAGGATTAATTAGAAAAGGAGAAGCAAGGGCAACTTCTCATTTTATCGGTATTTTAGATGCTCAAATTCATTTCATGGAATTATCTTTTTATGAAACTGGCGCTATAAAAAAGAATCCTATTGGAATAGCAGATGTGCAAATTACCGCAGATTTAATTGAAAAAATTAAACCACATCAAATTTATGCAGCAGGAGATTTAGCAGATCCTCATGGCACACATAGAGTTTGTTTAGCTGCTGTTTTTGCAGCTGTAATAAAGTTGAAACCTAAAAAATTTATGAAAGACTGCTGGGTTTGCTTATATAGAGGTGCATGGCAAGAATGGGGAATTGATGAAATTGAAATGGCAGTGCCAATGGGTCCAGACCAAGTTTTAGAAAAACGAAAAGGAATTTTTAAATATCAATCTCAAAAAGATGGTGTTGTTTTTCAAGGAGCAGATAGTAGAGAGTTTTGGCAACGTGCAGAAGACCGAAATAAAGAAACAGCAGAGGTGTATGACCAGTTAGGGTTAGCTCATTATGCTGCAATGGAAGCTTTTGTGAGATGGGAATATTAAAAATAATATAATTTAAAAAAATATACTAGGAGCAAAAGGGCTGAAGCTGGGGTAAGCTATTTGAATTAGTTAAATATTTTATAGTAGAAAATTAAAGTATTAGCAATTAGGTGGTGTGTTGAATTTGAGTTATTTCTCTAGAATGAGCCAGAGAATTTTAAAGCAGATTTTTTTAATGGATAATTTATTATCAGGGGTGTAAAAATATAAATTAAGAGTTTATAATTAAAATAAGAATTAAAAGGAAGTTAAAAAAAACCATTGAAAATGCAATGAATGGATTTTAAGATATTTATGTGTTGGTCCTAAGTCTTTATAAAGGCAAAAATCATTTATTAAATATGACCTCGAAGGATACTTAATATGTAGTTCTTTTGTTGGGGAGCTCAGGCAGTATGCTATTCAATTTTTTATGCTTTTAACAGGGCTCATATAGATTAGATACCTTCAGCCCTTTTTCTTATTTTTTCTAAAAATAAAACGTCCTATTTTGAGACTATTTCTCTTTAAAAAATAAAATTTTAATCTTTAACGGCAAACCCGGTTTTCCTGCAAAGATGTTCTTTCTATCTTTCTTAAATATTATTGGAGGTAAATCTAATAGAATACTTTTGGAGTCCCGCACAAAAAAGAAGCGCACACGTAAATAGTTGTTATTGCATAAAAAAACTCTGAATATTTTATAAATATTCAGAGTTTTAGTCGGGGTGGCAGGATTCGAACCTGCGACCTCCTCGTCCCAAACGAGGCGCGATAACCGGGCTACGCTA
>Ga0307488_10000122_pt1 | contig 54459 bp, 53 predicted proteins | sample SB02metaG_FD_202248 | JGI IMG/M metagenome (GOLD analysis project Ga0307488, IMG submission 202248) | Sea-ice brine microbial communities from Beaufort Sea near Barrow, Alaska, United States - SB 0.2 | ecosystem: Environmental > Aquatic > Marine > Coastal | place: USA: Alaska | collected... | reverse complement strand
ACCATGCCTAATGATGGGGGTAAACCTTGACCTCCATGTGCAATAGGGTGAGATAAACTTTGCCATCCGCCTTCAACATATTTTGTATAAGCTTCTTTAAAACCTTTAGGAGTCGTCACGACACCATCATTAAATTTACAGCCTTCTTTATCACCACTTTGGTTTAATGGTAATAATTCATTTTCACAAAATTTTGCACATTCTTGTAATATCGCATCCACTAAATCAGGCGTTGCTTCAGCAAATTCTGGGTATTTCTTATAATGAGGGTAATAATTAAACACGTCTTCAATAAGAAACTTCATGTCCATAACAGGCGCTTTATACTGCAACATAGTAAACTCCAAGATGGTTGCTTTTGTTAAACTTTGATCCAGTATAGCAGATTTATATACTGGTCTAACCACTGATAAGGAAATAACAGACTTAAAGTCATGTTAAGTAGAACTTTCAATCATTTGAAATATCCGGTGTAATCTAGCAACTTATACATACCTGCCAAAATCTTACATTTACCTAATGATTGAGCCCTAAGATGACCTAACATCACTTATATCCATGGGTGGGAATGCCGTAATCGCGTCAGTTATGACGCTTTGGTTCTGATTTCAGTAATCGTTGGGCTGGGATTGGTATAAGCTTATTGATAGAATATGGCTAATCTATTTTAAATGAATCAGTCATGACCAATACCCAATTAAACGTAGAATCCCCTTGTGTCGGAAATTGCTGTCTTGATGACAAAGATATGTGTCTGGGATGTTTTAGAATGTTGGATGAAATATTGATTTGGAGCAACGCGAGTTCACAGCAGCAGGTTGATATTGTGCAGGCATGTGCCCTTCGTAAACAGCAAAAAATTCCAAGTGAGCTGCCTTAATGCATATTACTTTAGCCCCGATGGAAGGGGTAGTTGATCACCTTATGCGAGACATGTTGACACAAGTAGGGGGATTTGACTTATGCGTGACTGAGTTTGTCAGGATCGTTGATCAGTTAATGCCAAAACGTGTGTTTCATCGGATATGCCCAGAGTTAAACAATCAAGGTTTCACGCCTAATGGCGTACCAGTCAAAGTGCAATTATTAGGTCAACACGGAGATTGGTTGGCAGAAAATGCTTTTCGAGCGATTGAGTTAGGCTCCCATGGCGTTGATCTTAACTTTGGTTGTCCGGCTAAAACAGTTAATAAGAGCAAGGGGGGGGCGATATTGCTGCGGGAGCCTGAAACGATTTACAAAATTGTCAGTGCTGTGCGCCAAGCTGTCCCAAAAGAACACACTGTGAGTGCCAAAATGCGTTTGGGTTTTGATGATACTTCTTTGGCTATAGCCAATGCACAGGCTATTGCTGATGCAGGGGCTGATTCACTTGTCATTCATGCCCGCACCAAAGTCGATGGTTATAAGCCTCCTGCTTACTGGGACTGGATTGCGAAGATAAAAAATCATGTGGATATTCCTATCGTCGCTAATGGTGAAATTTGGAATAAGCAAGGCGCGGTAAATTGCCAACAACAATCTGATTGTGAAAATATCATGTTGGGCCGTGGTGCTTTGGCTATGCCTAATTTGGCTCAGGTGATTAAAAATACCGAGCTGCCTATGCCATGGGAGCAAGTTAAGGCTTTGTTGGTGCGATATTCTGGTTACGAACTGTTTGGTGATAAAGGTAAATATTACCCTAATCGGGTGAAACAATGGTTGGGGTATTTGAGTCGTCAATATCCAGAAGCTGAAGCGCTATTTATGGGTATTCGTGCCTTGAAAAGCGCGGATGAAATTTTGCAGCAGATTCAATCCTAGTAAAGTCTCGTTAATATGATTAGGATAATCTGAGTCAACAAAGATTGACTCATTGTGTCATCACAATTAACAAACACTTTCAGGAAAAAACATGACAATTTTAAATAAGAAACCACAGCTATGTAAACTAGCTGTGGTTGCAGGTTTATTTGCTTTGGTGGGGTGTTCAGATTCAGGCGCAGATAAATACCAAGAGCCAGCATTTCAAATTAATCAAAATCCTTTTCCAAGTACCTACAAACCCATTGCCAGCAGCAGTGTTTTAATTACTAATGCTACTGTTTTAGACGGTATAGGTGGGATTTTTAATGACAGTTCGGTGTTGTTACAAGAGGGTAAAATTGTTGCGATAGGCAAGGATTTATCTATACCTGATGATGGCGTGACTGTTGATGCTAAAGGTAAATGGGTCACTCCTGGTATTATCGACGTGCATAGCCATTTAGGGGTGTATCCCGCCCCCGGTGGTACCGCCCATTCTGACGGTAACGAGGCGACTAACCCCGTGACAGCAGAAGTTTGGGCTGAGCACTCTATTTGGCCTCAAGATGCAGGCTTTCAACGAGCCTTATCTGGTGGTGTCACTGTGATGCAAATTTTACCAGGCTCGGCTAATTTAGTCGGCGGGCGAGGCGTAACAGTCAAAAATTTTCCTAGTACAACCGTGCAAGATATGAAATTTCCTGATGCACCATACGGGATGAAAATGGCCTGCGGCGAAAACCCTAAAAGGGTATATGGCAAAAAAGGGGGGCCTTCTACACGTATGGGAAACGTGGCTGGTTACAGACAAGCCTGGGCTGATGCTCAAAACTACCAGCGCACATGGGACAAATACTATGTTGATCATGAAGCAGGTAAAAAAGACGTTAAAGTGCCTAAACGCGACCTAAAACTTGAAACCTTAGCCTTAGCACTAAAAGGCGAAATCCTAGTGCATATGCATTGTTATCGCGCTGACGATATGGGCACTATGCTGGATGTTATGAAAGAGTTTAATTACAAGATTGCAGCGTTTCATCATGCGGTTGAGTCATACAAAATAGCTGACCAACTAGCAGAAGCTGGGGTGTGTTCGGCAATGTGGGCTGATTGGTGGGGATTTAAGTTAGAAGCCTATGACGGCATTCAAGAAAACATACCTATGGTTCATGCAGCTAAAGCCTGTGCAATAGTGCATTCTGATAGTGATTTAGGTATTCAAAGATTAAATCAAGAAGCGGCTAAAGCTTGGGCCAATGGCCGCCGTGCAGGGCTCGACATTAGCCAGGCTGAGGCATGGCAATGGTTATCCGCTAACCCTGCTAAGTCTTTGGGAATATTTGAGCAAACAGGCTCTTTGGAAAAAGGTAAAAACGCTGATGTGGTGATTTGGTCGGCTGACCCATTCTCCACCTATGCTCAGGCAGAACACGTTTATTTAGATGGAGCATTAATATATGACCGCAATGATCCTGCATCATGGCCAGTGAGTGATTTTGAGCTAGGACAACCCGGCGAAGGAGACAGCAAATGAACAAATTAATTAAATTTTCATTACTCGGCAGTATGTTGTTGACGCAAGTTGTTGATGCTAAAAGTATCGCTATTGTGGGGGCTAAGGTACATACCATGTCGTCTCAAGGGACAGTTGATAATGCCACCGTGCTGATTAAAGACGGCAAGATCCTAAGCGTCAGTGAGGGTGAAACTGCTTTAGATGGATACGAAATCATTGACGCCAAAGGCAAAGTCGTGACACCAGGGTTAATAGGCGCAAGCACTAGTTTGGGTCTGGTCGATGTGGGTTTTTCTGCGGGTACCAATGACAGTAACTCGAGTTTGTCGAGCATTTCTAAAACCGGTGCAGCCTTTGATGTGTCATATGCTATCAACCCTGAATCATCGTTAATGGCCATTGCGCGGATTGAAGGTGTGACATCTGCGGCCACCTCAATGGGTCGCACTGGTCAATTATTTAACGGTCAAGGTGCTTTGATTTCTTTAGGCGACAGCAGCGACCCAGTGATCCAAGCAAGAGCATTTATCAGCACAAGATTGGGTAATAATGGCGCTGACACAGTTGGAGGCTCTCGAGGTGTAATTTGGGTTAGCCTTGAAACCGCCCTTGGAGAAGCCAAATTTGCGATGGGTAAATCACTGACACCAATCGATGAATGGCATGGCGAATTGAGCCGAGCTGATGTTGCAGCATTAATACCGGTTATTAAGGGCGAAATACCACTTTTAGTCGATGCCCGCAGAGCGGCCGATATTCGTCAGGTGATTGCTTTAAAACAACGCCAACCTAAATTGAATATTGTCATTACTTACGCCACTGAAGGTTGGCGAGTGGCTAAAGAGTTGGCAAATAGCAAAATCCCAGTGATCCTTGATCCTGAAGCAAACCTGCCTTTTGGTTTTGACCAGTTAGGTTCAACCCTGAAAAATGCGGGTAGATTAGCGTCTGCCGGTGTCGAAGTCAGCATTGGCATGGAAACCCATAATATTCGATTGGCAAGACAACATGCAGGTAATGCAGTCGCCAATGGATTAAGTTGGGATCAAGGCTTAGCTGCCTTGACCATTAACGTGGCTAAGCTTTATGGCATCGATGATAAGTTGGGTAGCCTCGACGCTGGGAAAATTGCAGACGTAGTCATTTGGTCTGGTGATCCCCTTGAGGTTACTGAGGCGGCCGAGTTGGTATTTATTTCAGGAGAGAAAGTCGATATGCATTCTAGGCAAAGTAAACTCAGAGACCGTTACTTAACATTACAAACTGAAAAACCCATGCAGTATGTTCGCCCTTAGATTAAGTGTGAACAACTAGGTTTACCAACTATAAAAAATCGAGTTAGTTAACTCGATTTTTATAGTTGGTGTTATTTAAATGCTAACATTTACCCTTGAGCCTACTCTCTGGGCTTGGTCTAGAGATGGCGACTGACTTTCTTGCACTGCAGGTGTTTCTAAGGTGGCCTTTTGTTCGGCAAGATTGACCTGCTTTACAGAGCCTGTCTGAGTGGGGGCAATCTGCCCGAGTGAACCAGCACCTGATGAACTTATTTCCATACTGTACTCCTATTCTTAAAAGAATGAATTCCTAGAAAGGCTTCTATTCTTAACAGAATGAATTCCTAGAAACGAGACTATTCTAGTTGGTTTTTTTTTTTTCTGCTAGGGGAAAATAATATCGCCTAATGTTTTTTGCATATCTTTCGCTATGATAAGTTGTGCATCGGCATTTGGATGGATACCATCTCGTTGCATTAAACTTTTATCTAAAGCTATGTTTTGTAAGAAAAAAGACAATAATGTGAGCTCGTGTTTTATTGCTAAATCGGTATAGGTATTAGTAAACATCTGTGTGTATCGTTTGCCATAATTAGTCGGTATTTGCATTTGTTGCAGTATGACTGTCACCTCATTTTTTTTAGACAATTGAATGATTTGTTCTAGGTTATCGCGCATTTTACTCACTGGGTGTCCTTGCAAACCATCGTTGCCACCTAGCTCAACAAAAATATGCGTAGGACTATGCTGCTCTAACAATCTTGGTAACCTAGCAAGGGCGCCGTCTGTGGTTTCTCCGCTGATGGCGGCGTTGATTATAATAACATCTTCGCTTTGCCACGCATTTTGTAACAAACTTACCCAGCCTTGCTCTTGCTTTAAACCATAAGCAGCACTTAGGCTATCACCTAAAATAAGCAATTTGGTTTCTTTAGCCTGTAACTGATCTGAAATCAGTAACAAGGGTGTAAGGATCAATAATATATATATTTTATTTCGTAACGAATTGGTATTAAGAAACAGCACTATGACTCCAACAACTATGATTAAGACAAACGGTATTAGCAAAACAGTTACTACGACTCAAGGTCAATTACAGATCCTCAAGCCAATTAGCTTTGAAGTCAAGGCGGGTGAGTCGATTGCCATAGTCGGTGCGTCAGGCTCAGGTAAATCTACTTTGCTTAGCTTATTGGCGGGACTAGATGAGGTGAGCGAAGGAGAAATATACATAGACAATCAAGCTATGCAAAACATGGATGAAGAACAGCGTGCTCAATTAAGAGGCGCGAAAGTGGGCTTTATTTTTCAAAGCTTTATGTTGGTGCAAAGCTTGACTGCCCTAGAAAATATTATGTTACCAGCAGAGATAGCTGGCCACCACGATGCGAAAAAAAGAGCCTTGGACATTCTAGAGCTGGTGGGGCTAGATCACAGGGCAAGTCATTACCCCAATCAATTATCTGGTGGTGAACAACAACGGGTGGCGATAGCACGAGCGTTTATTTGTGAGCCCAAAATCTTATTTGCAGATGAGCCCACTGGTAATTTGGATGCAGCCAACAGTGACAAAATTGAAAAGTTATTGTTCGAGTTAAATCAAAATTCTCATACTACTTTGGTATTGGTGACTCACGACCCTGTGTTGGCAGGCAAATGTCAGCGTCAATTACATATGCAAGCGGGTGAGTTAACAGAAGTTTTCACAAACCTTACTAGTGAGCAAGCTGCTCGAAAAGTGGGTTAGTAATATGACTAATTATACCTTTAGTTTAGCTTGGCGACTGTTTCGTCATGAAACTAAGCGAGGCGAGTTAACCATTATACTAATGGCGATAATTTTATCCGTTGCGTCTGTGTTATCACTGTCGTTATTCAGTGAACGGCTTAAATATGCTTTAACCGAAAAAAGTGCCGAGTTTATTGCTGCCGATAGAGTGCTTGAGTCCAATAAACCTGTTGACTCTGCTTGGATTGAAAAAGCCCAAGAGATGGGATTAAACACGGCCCACCAAACGTATGCCCGATCAATGGTGTTCGCCAACGAACACATGGACCTAGTGGATTTAAGAGCGGCAGATACAGGTTATCCCCTAAAAGGCACGGTCAAAGTAGCGGATGAGCCATTCACACAAGGTATTGCGATAAACCGTCTGCCAACGTCAGGAGAGGCGTGGATAGAATCTCAACTGTTTCAAACTCTAGCGATTAATCTTGGCGACAATATTGAAGTGGGTGACAAAATATTTAGGGTCAGTAAGGTGTTGACCGAAGTGCCTGACGCTGGTTTTAGCGTATTTGGTGGCGATCCTAAAGTATTGATTTCAAAAATGGATTTAGCTGCAACTAAGGTTGAAGGTCCCGGTAGTAGGATTGATTACAGTTATTTCTTTACCGGTGATAATGGTGATTTAGATGATTATTACGATTGGCTTGAGCCACAACTCGACAATGAAATCCATGATTGGGACTCAGTTGAAGACGACGAATCGGGTATTGGCCGAGCAGTGGGTAGGGCGGGGCAATACTTTCTATTAGCAAGTCTGTTAGCCATTGTTTTGGCTGCTGTTTCTATAGCCGTGGCAGCGCAGAGATACAGTATGCGACATTATGACCCTGTCGCGATTATGAAAACCCTAGGTGCACCCAAAAAAATGGTGCAACAAATTTATCTATTACAGATTTTGTTTATTACCGCATTGGGTATCACCATTGGTGTGATATTTGGCTTTATCATTCAGCAGTTGGTCGTCGCGGCTATTGCTGGCAAAGTCGACGTGTCGGTTGATGTGTGGCATTGGCGGCCACTTATTATCGCTATCTTTACCGGTACTGTGTGTGCGGTATTGTTTTCTTTATATCCTTTGATGAAACTATTTTCGGTATCGCCACTGCGGGTATTACGCCGTGACTTAGGTGCAAATTTAAGTTCTAGGTTGATCCAGTTTGTGGCTTCAGGTGGGGCTATATTTTTGTTGATGTGGGCCTATAGCCAAAATATTAAGGTCAGCGCTATCTTGTTTATCTCAGGCATTATTTTAGTCGTCAGTTTGTTCGGTGTGACCTACGGTTTGATTTGGGTGGGGCGTAAACTCGGCCAAGGTAAAATGGGGGCTTGGCAGTTGGCTTGGGCAAGAATTCATCGCCGAGCAATGGATAATAGTGTGCAGTTGATTAGTTTTGCCGTCACTATTATGTTGTTGTTGATTGTCTTGGTAATGCGTAACGACATGGTACAACAATGGCAAAACCAGTTACCTCAAGGTACTCCTAACTACTTCTTAGTGAATATTAGTCAAGCGCAGCAACCTAATCTGCAACAACATTTCGATACTAATCAAGTTGAGTTTGATAAATTTTATCCTGTTGTTCGCGGCCGATTTGTTGCCGTTAACGATGAAAAGGTGCGCACTGCGGTATCCAAAGAAGATCCAAACGAACAAAGTAGTGGCCGTGATGGCTTAGGCAGAGAAGCGAACTTAACCTGGAGCAATACTCTGCAAAAGGGCAGCGAGGTCATTGCGGGGAAATGGTTGGGTGAAAACAATAATACTGACACCGCAGCGCAAAGACCCTATGAAGTGTCGATTGAAGCAGGTATTGCTGACCGAATGCAACTGGGCTTAGGTGATAAATTAACCTTTAATATTGGCAGTGAAATTGTTGATCTTAACGTGACCAGCATCAGGAATGTTAACTGGCAATCTATGCAACCCAATTTTTTCTTTGTGATTGAACCTCGTGCGCTGAAGAACTTTATTCCAACATACATTTCTAGTTTCAATTTGCCCACTGAGCGCAAATCTGATATTACCCAATTGATGCAGCCTTTTGCTAACGTCACCTTGATTGATGTTGATGCGAGAATTAATCAACTGCGGAATATTGTCGACCAGGTCTCTATGGCTGTAGAGTTTATCCTGATATTGGTTTTAGCAGCGGGCGCGTTGGTGCTGATTGCTCAAGTACAAGCTAGTATGGATGAACGTCAACAAGAACTCGCTATTTTACGTACGCTTGGGGCTAAAGGTAGGCTAATAAGAGCCAGTGTGGTATTTGAATTTATCATCATTGGGGTGGTAGCTGGAGCCATGGCTGCGGCGGCCAATGAATTCAGTTTGTATATGCTGCAGACCCAGATATTCCAAATGCCTGCCAGTTTACATCTTGAGTATTGGATCATTGCGCCGGTAGCGGGTGCGCTGGTGGTGGGTATTCTGGGGGCTTTAGGGTGCTGGCGCTTGTTGTCACTTAACACCAGTCAATTGTTACGTCAGATGGTTTAAATATAAGAATAAGTTGATACCCAAAGGTATCAACTTTATGGTTTTTATCTTTTGCTTACATTCTTGGAAAAAATCTACTTTCGCAAACAATCAAAAGCTTGGGATATTTTAGGATAAATAAACTGATAACCGCTTTCTTCTAAGCGTTTAGGCACAACTCTTTGACCATATAATACTAAATCAGACATTTCTCCCATCATCATTCTGAGCACAAATTTAGGCACTTTAAATATACAAGGGCGAGATAGGGATGCAGCAAGTTCATGGCTAAATTCTGCATTGGTAACAGGATTGGGGGCTGTAAAATTATACACCCCTTCACAGCTTTCATTGGCAATTAAATGCGCAATACCTTGCAGCATGTCTTCTAGGTGTATCCATGACATATACTGACTTCCATCACCAATTGGCCCACCTAAACCTAGTTTAAATGGCATCAGCATCTTTTGTAATGCGCCGCCTCTTTTGGTGATAACCACTCCCGTTCGTAAAATGCATACCCGGGTTTTATCTGACTGGGCTTTTTTAGCTAAACTCTCCCAACGTTTACAAAGTTGGTGGCTGAATTCATCATGAGGAGATGAGAAGTTTTCATCGATAATTTGGTCTTTTTGACGGCCGTAAAAGCCTATTGCTGAACCACTTATGAGTAGCTTAGGTGGATTTTCACCCGCGTTGATAAGTGTCACTATGTCTTCTGTGATGGACCAACGACTATGTTCAATTTTACGTTTTTGTTCATCTGTCCATTTTTTGTCTGCAATGGGTTCTCCGGCGAGATTAATCACCACGTCATAGTCGTCTAAGTTGGAAAGATGTGTGAGTGTGGATAAAAAGTGAATTTTGTGTCCAAGTATTTGTTCAGCCATAGACACATTTCGGGTGTATACCGATACGTCGCAAGAACGCAGAATAGGAATAAGGCTTGAACCAATTAAGCCTGAGCCCCCAGTGATAAGTATTTTCATAACGTCCTTAGATTAATGTTTGTATCAGCCATGTTTGTCACATGACAAACATAAAGAAACAGAATCTGCGAAACGTAAGGCGTGGGGTTTATCCACTTCGGCTTCGGCGTAGTTGACCCTAGGATGTTCTGCAGCGATGGCAAGGACATCAGCTGTGAGTTTTTCTAGTAAAGAGAATCGATTGTTTTCAACCAATTTAATAATTCTTTTGGTGATGGTTTTGTAATTGAGGGCATCATCCATTTCATCTGAATCTGTTGCCTGATCTGCGCTGTACTGTATTTTCACGTTGATAACGACATCCTGCATATTCACAATTTCATCGTCGTTAATACCAATAAAAGTGCGCAAACGTAAATTTTTAATCCTAATGGTGGCGGGGTTTAGATTCATATCCTTCCTATAATATTTTACTATGCGCTATAAAACACCATACAGATCTGCTAGTTTGCTCACAAGTTATTCGTTCAGAAACTTCATATGCAAATCAAGTCACAAAGAACCGTCAATATATTACTAACAATGGCTTCAATAGTCATTATCTTAGCAGGTGTTAAAGCCGCTACTGCGATAGTCGTGCCATTTTTACTGTCAGTGTTTATCGCTATGGCTTGCAGCCCTATTATCACTTGGGCAAACCAATATAAACTGCCCAGAGTTATAGCCGTAATACTGGTTATACTGATCATAGTGATATTTGGATTGATTTTAGCTGCATTAGTTGGCCAATCGATGAATGAATTTACTCAAAACCTGCCTCAATATAGAGAACAATTGGTTGAAGAGTTTGCTTGGGTGATAGGTCAGCTTGATAAGGTCAATATTATAGTCAATCAGGATGCCTTGATTTCTTATCTGGACCCCGGTGCGGCAATGAACATGGCGACTAATTTATTATCGAGCTTAGGCGGTGTGTTGACCAATTTTTTACTGATCTTGCTGATAGTGGTGTTTATGTTGTTTGAGGCGGAATCCGTACCCAAGAAAATTCATATTGCGTTGGATGATCCCAGTATGAAGATGCAACAAGTTGACAAGTTTTTAGTTTCTGTTAAAAATTATTTGGCGATTAAAACTTTGGTCAGCCTAGGCACAGGTATAATCATTGGCCTGTGGTTATATTTTCTAGGTGTCGATCACTTTTTGTTATGGGCAGTATTGGCCTTTTTGTTTAACTATATCCCCAACATTGGCTCTATTATCGCCGCTGTACCCGCTGTGTTATTAGCTTTTGTTCAATTGGGCCCTGCCACTGCGGGGTTTACTGCATTGGGCTTTGTGGTGTCAAATATGGTAATGGGCAACATTATCGAGCCACGTTATATGGGACGTGGTTTAGGCTTGTCTACTTTAGTGGTGTTCTTATCTTTGATTTTCTGGGGGTGGTTGTTAGGGACAGTAGGCATGTTGTTATCGGTACCTTTAACTATGATAGTCAAAATAGCCTTAGAATCGAGCCCAGATACACGCTGGGTGGCGTTATTGTTAGCCAGTGATAACGATGAACCTGCGATTCAAAATGTTGAGGATTTGACTGAAGAGAAAGAGCTATAGCTTCGAGCTTAAAGCGATAGGAAAAGGCTCAGCTGTGCTGGTGAGCCTGTAACAAGTATGCGGCTAACTCACTCAACTGATGTTGAGTCCAAATTTGAGCGTTGCTTATGAGATAACATTGGCTGATTCAAACTGGTCTGACTCTGTTCAGTTCCAAAGTAGCTATATTATATGCCAAGTGGCCGTCTTAAGTTCTTTTTGACACATGTTCTGATGAATTTAACCTAGACGTTTAAAGAAAACCTCTGGTATTGCGCTGAAAATGGAACCTCTGTCGAAGTTAAGTAGAAATGGTTAGAGTGTATCGTCAGTAGAGTGGGTAGCACTCTCAGACTCAACTATGACTTCAATTTTTTGTTGAATGTCGATAATTTCATCTTCCTGGGACGCTATCATGAATGCACTTGGCAATACATTCACCCCTATTTTTTCTCCCAATTTGACAACAAAAGGTAAAGTGATGGGCGAAAAAGGTAAGACCGCAAGCACACCCAATCCTAACCCACGAATAACATCAATAAATTGTTTATTCGCTTCTTGCATTTCCAGCTTACTCGCTTGGCCCTTAGTAAATCGCTGATAGGTGATCAGCATGATCTTCGTCTCTCGGGTTTCTTGAGCTAACCCTCGTTTGACGGCCAATAAGCCATGTTTGAGTGGCATTAGTGCCTGGCGTTTTACAGCAGAATTTTGGCGCTTAATGGATTGGGTTATCCTAATAATATAGTGCTTCAAAACGAGCCACCTTTGCGATTGAATTGTGTGATTACGCGAGACTGGATTGTCAGAATTTTATCATTTCTATTTTTAATATTTATAAAGCATAAAGTGAGTTGAAACAATGAGAAAGTTATTGTTATTTTGAGTGCTTATAATTTGAATTAGCAAAAATCACTCCATGTAACAAATGGTCATTCTTACGGTAATCTTTTCACAAACTGCCACAAAGCAAAATCCTTTTTAAATCACAATGTCACTCACAGTGCTTGGCAACTTTTAGTCATAAAGGACAAGTGAGAGAACGCCTTGTTTTTCTTTACTCACAATCCACAGTTACTCTTAAGCACGGTCGTTAAACATCGTCTTCATCTGATTGGCGAAGGCGACAAATTTTTCTTTTATAGTGCGCTTTATCTTGATATCCAAACCACCAAATAATACTAATCCTTCAATCGTCAGGGTCGGGGCTTGTCGCGACGCAATGGAAGGAGCCTTATTATCTATGCCGCCTAAAATGCAAAACGCTTTTGAAACCACGTTAACGTTTTCTGGTACGTAAATATTATCACCACCAAACAGGCATAATATTTTTATGGTGACAGTGGGGGTGGTAAATATAGCGTCGGTGAAATCGATATCAGCCCCTCCAAAAATAGTAATAATTCTTATCTCACGTGGCACTGTCCATTGACCGCTGCGACCTGAACCACCAAAGATATTGACTATGGTATCTGTCTCGTCATCGTTACTCGCTGCATAGTTGATGTTGAACTGACGTTCTTTTTGCGTGCTAAATTCTGGATCGCTAGTGTGTTCTAAGTCTGCTACTAAGTTGACTATTTCTTGATGGTTTTGACTTGCCATGGCCTGATCGAGCCTGCGCTCAAATGCTTCATTAGAAATCACCCCATGACTGTAGTTATAAATCAGGGTATCGATCACTTCTTCACGTAAAGTTTCAATCGGTCTGTCTTCGAGTATTACGGCCATGTTGGTTCCCTACATTTTAGATATTGATATTTTTTTACAGAATTAGCAGATACCATGCCATTTTAAAACTCATTTAAATCAATGAGTTAAGTTTTTGTTATGAATCTCAACATGGAGCATTGGTCACTTTTTAGTGGTTTTCACACTCAAGGGCCTGTTAATCTTTCATATGTCGTCGATATATAAAAGATTAACCGACTCTGATAGGAAAAATTAACGTGAGTTTAGCGCCGCCTAAATCACTCTGTTTGATTTCGAGTTGACCTTGGTAAGCAGAGACTAAGTCTGCCACCACAGCCATACCTATGCCTTGGCCTTCTTTATAACTATCTAAACGGGTGCCTCTTTCTAACAACTGTTCGCGTTTGTCTTTTGGTATGCCAGGACCGTCGTCTTCAATATGTATCAGTAATGTATTGGGGCGAGTTAACACTGAAAGCTTGACTTGCTTGACGGCAGCTTTACAAGCGTTGTCTAACACATTCCCCAATATTTCCATCAAATCAGTCATATCACCGTGAAAGCCTAATGCTTGATGTGGAATATCATGGGAAAGCGTTAAGTGTTTGTCAGCGTAAACTTTGTCCATAGCGTTAAACAGTTTGTCGACTACAGGCTTAATAGAAACGGCTTGCTCGAATGTACTTGTAGTGACTGCTACGGCGCGTTTGAGTTGCCGCTGTATTTGAAGGTTAATTTGACTAATAGGCTCTTTAGCTTGCTCTGGTAAGCCTTCTGTTCCTGATAACACTGCTAAGGGGGTTTTAAGACTATGGGCCAAATCGCTTAGGCTATTTTTGTAGCGACTGCGCTGTTGTCGTTCGGTGTCCAGTAAATTATTAATGCTACTCTTGAGTTTTTCCAGTTCGGGGGGATAGTGCTGGTCTATGCGTTTGAGTTGGCCACTTTCAGCTTGGCGTATCTGCTTATTCAGTCTGCTTATGGGGAGCAAAGCCGCGTTAAGACTTACCAATAACAAGATAAGCAACAACAGCGCAATCAGCCCTAACCACTTCCATAAGGTATTGGCAAACTTACTCTTTTCGGTATTAAACACTTGTTTATCTTGTAGGATATAAAAGCTCACTGGCTGGTAACCCACTGACGATTCAAATTCAGCGGTATAAGCATATAAAAAGTAGCTATTGTGCATCGAAAAATTTTCAATAAATATTTCAGCGCCTATGTCTGGCGCAATAAATTCAGGTTGTTGCTGCCAATTGAGAGTAGACAGTGATTGCCATAACACGCCATTGTGGGATTGAATAAAAGCGTACAAGCCGGAGCCTGGAATATTGAATTGATCATTATATAGCTGTTCGGGCATCTGAGCTTGACTCGCTGTGTCATCTAATTCAAATTCAGAGATTAAGGTTAAGCTTTGAATCCGCAGCTGTTGCCACATTGATTGACTCAAACTGCCGTTGAAAGCTTGCTCTAAGGTTACCGCAGTAAGAGGAATAAAAATCAGCAACGCGAGCACTGCGGCAGCAAAACTCCTGACTCTAAGGGACAGATTATGCACTAGCGTTTCTAATTACGTTAGAGCTCACGATTGATTCTATATCCTCTGCCACGGAGTGTTTCAATAGGATTAATACTGGCATCAGGGTCAAGCTTTTTACGGAGGCGTCCTACAAATACTTCAATTACATTACTGTCTAGGTCGAAGTCTTGATCATAGATATGTTCGGTTAATTCGGTTTTAGAAATCACTTTTTGAGGATTGAGTAACAAATATTCTAATACTTTGTATTCGTATGCGGTCAGTTCAATGTATTGGCCGTTAACGGTTACTTCTTCACTCAGTGTATCGAGACTGATGGGGCCTTTTTCGATAGTGGGGTGCGCTTTACCCGCGGCGCGGCGTATTAGGGCATTAATGCGCGCCAACAGTTCTTCGCTATGAAAAGGTTTGGTCAGATAATCATCTGCCCCCACATCTAATCCTTCTACCTTTTCTTGCCATCTATCCCGGGCAGTCAGAATTAAAATGGGGCAACTGACATCATTTTTACGTGCTTTTTGGATCACTTCTAATCCATCTATCACAGGCAGTCCTATATCAATGATGGCCAAGTCATAGGTATGCTCTTGTAACAAAAATAACGCTTTTGCACCGTCATCTGCTAAGTCCACGCTGTAACCATTTTTTTGGAGTAATATGTCAAGTTGGGTGAGTAAACGGCTATCGTCTTCTACTATTAATATGCGCATTGGGAGCCTGTTTTTCCTTTATGTTTGTCTTTTCTGGAGACGATTTTTGATCCTAGGTTACAAAAACCTGTCTAATCCTTTTTCTTCTTTTGACTCACTTTCCCTGATTTTTTATCAACATCTACAGACACAACTCGTCCAGATTTTTGCAACACTTTGACTCGATATTTACTTTTGCTTTGATCCACTCTCAACACCCTGCCGCTTACTTTTTGTTGCGCCTTGTTTGCCGCTTCAGATTTGGTTTTTGGCGCGGCTTTAGTGTCTTGAGCAGCAACCGTTATGCTGCTTAACGATATAGCGGTTAAACAAATAATTAAAAATCTAATATAAGGATTCTGCTTCAAAGTTCTGCTCTTGTTAGTTGTTGTGCAATCTGTAGTTTACCCCAATCATCAATTGACTTAAAAGTAATTGCTATTGTTATCATTATATTTGGTGATAGGTTGAACATACATTTTACCTAGTCATCAATACGAAGATACTTTTTGGGTTTAGCTTGCCTAAACCTTTGTGTTGGTTGTTGCTAGCTGCATGACCAATCAGACCCCCTAAAATCCCTCCAACTAAGGCTGCACTTTTATCATGAGACCGATGAGCAGTTGCATCTATCACTGCTGGTTCGCAGTATGCTTGTGGATGACGGTCTGTTAAGTATTTATAGACAGGAGTTACATTCATTACCTTAGTGTTTAATGCGCCATGGCTATGTTCGCGATTTGATTGGTCACTACGATCGTGCTTAGCTTGCACTAAAGGAGAAAAAGCTAAAAATAGTAACGTACTTGTTATAATTAATTTCATGTCACCACGCCTGTTTAAATTGGTCACAACACTAATCTGTTGGGGCTGAATTTTAGCTGAATTGAATTTAAACGAAGCAACACCCTTAAGATGGATGGGGTTAAAGATTAGTCCATCTTTCTAGAACAAGGTTATCCAGCTCTAATAAAAGGGTCGATACAATTGACATGCAGACTATTCTTTTGTCTGTATATACATATATGAACACTCAGAGGAATACCACTTATTTCTTTCCACATACTAGAGTTTGCAGATGATGGGCAGATTGCTTTTTGTAGATTAGTGTTAAAAATCGATTTTTTTTCTTAACACTTTTGTCCTACCAGATTTCACTTTACTATCTACTCGTTTCTTTTGAGAATTTCTACTGGGTTTGGTTGCCCGGCGGGCTTTTTGCAGTTTACCCGCTTCCACGAGTACTTCAGTTAACCTGTCTATCGCATCCTGTTTGTTCATTTCTTGAGTGCGATAGCTTTGGGCTTTTATTATCAATATCCCTTCTTGGGTGATCCGTTTATCTTTGCCTGAAAGCAGTGTTTTTTTTACATATTCAGGCACAGCCGCCACTCGAATATCAAACCTTAAATGAATGGCACTAGACACTTTATTCACATTTTGCCCACCAGCACCCTGAGCGCGCATGGCGCTTAAATCGATGGCGGGCATAAGTGATTCAATATTCGGTGTGTAACTCATTGGAGGCTCGTTAACTATTTAAGGCAGTACTTTTTTATAAGGTTTTACTACTACCTTTTGATACACACCTGCTAGTGCATAAGGGTCGGTATCAGCCCATACTTGAGCTTCTTCTAAACTACTAAATTCAGCAATCACCAATGAACCGGTGAAGCCAGCTTCGCCTGGATCTTCACTGTCAATGGCGGGGCAAGGGCCGGCTAGCAATACTCGACCTTGATCAACCAACAGTTGAATACGCTCTAAATGTGCTGCTCTTGTTTGTTTGCGAAGAGCTAGGCTGTTTTCAACATCTTCTGAATAAATGACATACCACATAGTGACATCCTTTAAATTATAAAATATCAACGGCTACTTGTGAGTCGCCACTTTCATTGCTTTCACAAAGTTTTTAAGTTTTTCTAGCATGACATCTGGTTGGCTTAAGTTTTCAGCAATAATATTCACTGTTGCTGAGCCAGAAATAGCGCCTGCTGCACCAGATTGGATGGCATCTGCTACCTGTACGGGGGTGGATATACCAAATCCAAGCAGTGGTGGAGCGACTTTATATCGTGTGAGTTTGTCGATTAATTCACCGGCAGGGATAGTCACTGCTGTCTCGGCTCCCGTTACCCCGGCCCGCCCTAATAAATAGGTATAACCTTGAGACTTTTTGCCAATTTCAGCGAAAGTTTCGTCACTGGCATTGGGGGGAGCGATTAATATTTGTTTGATACCTGTTTGCCCAGCAATGGCAATAAAACGGTCTGCCTCACGAAGCGGTACGTCAGCAATCAAAATTGAATCGACACCTGCTTTGGCTGCGTCTTGGTAGAATTTTTCGATGCCGCGTTTAAGCACTAGGTTACTATACAGCAATAAACCAATAGGTATGCCGGCATAAGCTTCACGGATTTGGCGAATAATTTCAAAACAGTCATCGGTTTTGATTTTATTCGAGAGCGCACGAATGCTGGCTTTTTGAATGGTAGGGCCATCAGCAATAGGGTCAGAATAAGGGAAGCCCAATTCTAATCCGTCTGCGCCTCCCTCAACCAATGCTTTGATGATATTCACAGAGGTGTGGATATCGGGATCGCCGACCATAACAAAAGGCACAAACGCACCTTCATTCTTTGCGTCAAGCTGTTTAAACATGTTTGCGTAGCGGTCAACAGAATTAATCATGATTTTGATCTCCTAAAATGCTGCGGACATGCTCTAAATCTTTGTCTCCACGTCCAGATAAATTCACCACTATGATAGTGCCATCTGCTGCTTCATCAGCCATGTTTAAAGCATGAGCGAGGGCATGTGCAGGTTCTAGAGCAGGAATAATGCCTTCTTTTTGAGATAAAAGTTGAAATGCGTTTAGCGCCTCTTCATCCGTTACGGATTCATACTCCGCCCGACCAATATCATATAAATGGGCGTGTTGTGGGCCAACAGCTGGATAATCAAGTCCTGCAGAGACTGAATACGACTCTTCAATTTGGCCATCGTCATCTTGCATGATATAGCTGTAAGCACCATGAAGAACACCCGTGGTACCTTTACCTATAGCAGCACCATGCTCTTTGGTATGCACCCCTTTACCAGCAGGCTCGACACCTATTAAGCGTACACTAGGCGCATCGATAAAATCAGCAAACATACCAATTGCATTTGAACCGCCGCCTACACAAGCAACGAGTACATCCGGTAATCGACCTTCTTTCTCCATAATCTGTGCGCGGGTTTCTTCACCAATCATGCGATGAAATTCACGCACAATGGTTGGGAAAGGGTGAGGACCTGCCGCGGTTCCCAGTAAATAATGCGCCTTATCATAGTTAGCAGACCAGTCGCGCATGGCTTCGTTTACCGCGTCTTTTAAGGTACCAGAACCTGAATTAACTGGGATCACTTTAGCGCCCATTAGACGCATTCTAAATACGTTAGGCGCTTGGCGTTCCATGTCTTTGGCACCCATGTAAATCCGTGCTTTTAAACCCAACAAAGCACAAGCTAATGCTGTGGCCACGCCATGTTGCCCTGCACCTGTTTCGGCGATAACTTCGGTTTTCCCCATTCGCTTAGTTAACAGTGCTTGACCTAATACTTGATTGGTTTTGTGCGCGCCACCGTGCAATAAGTCTTCACGCTTGAGGTAAAGCTTGACCTTGGGGTTATTGACTAAGTTTCTTGACAATGTCATGGCTGTGGGGCGACCCGCATAATCTTTTAATAAACCCATAAATTCAGCTTGGAATTCTGGATCCTTCTGGGCATCGATAAAAACCTGCTCGAGTTGATCGAGTGCAGGGATCAGCAACTCGGGTACATACATACCACCATAGTCACCAAATTTACTGTCTAAATGATTCATCTTATTCTCACTTTTAAAACTGTTTTCGCTAGCTAACGTTAACTCGCAGCTGCTATTAATACTCTCTAAGCAGGCTAAAAGCCTGATTGATTTTATCTTGCTGCTTAATACCCGGTGCGCTTTCTACACCAGAATTCAAGTCAAGCATCGCGACTTTTATATTAGCCGCCTGTTTAACATTGTTTGGGGTGATGCCGCCGGCAAGAACAATGTTGGACTTGTCGGTTATCTCATCTAACAGTTGCCAACTAAAAGTCTGTCCTGTACCACCTGATTGTTCACCTACTTGGCAATCTAATAAAAAGTAGTCAACGCCAGATTCATCTAAAGTAGGTAAAACATCTGTCACACCTTTCGCTAACCAAATTTGACACCGATTTGTTAGCTTACTACGCAAATTGTCGATATAAGTTTGGTTTTCGTGACCGTGCAACTGGACAGCCGATAATGCCAAAACCTGTGCGTAATTCACTACTTGTTCAATAGGGGCGTTAACAAACACGCCTACATAGTAAAATGGTACGGCATACGTTATTTGTTTTGCTTGCTCTAAAGTCACAAAACGTTTGGATTTTTCGGCAAAGATCAGGCCCGCAAAACTAGCCGGGCTGTCTTTAACCAGTTTGGCGCCAGTTAAACTCGTTGTGCCACAAATTTTGACTTTGCCGTACACCAACTGTTTTGCCGCTAATTCGATATCATTTTCACCCATTAATGAACTGCCTACCAAAAATGCATTAACAAGTGGCGCTAATCTAAGCACGTCTTGATGGGTATAAATACCGGATTCAGAGATGATCACATGTTGATGTTTAGCATGTTGTTTGATCAGAGGTACCAGACGCTCCGTTGTGGCTAAGTCGGTACTCAGGTCACGCAAATTGCGATTATTAATACCAATGATTTTGGCTTGTAGCGCACAGGCTCTGAGTACTTCTTGTTCGTTACTGACTTCGGTTAATATGTCGAGTTGGTATTGCTCGGCAAGTGTGGCTAGTGCTGTATATTCTGTGTCATCTAACACCGACAACATCAGTAATACCGCATCAGCATTATGGTAGCGGGCTAAATGGATTTGATAAGGTTCAACAAAAAAATCTTTGTTAATAACAGGCTGAGTCATGCGACTTCGAATATATTCTAGGTATTCAAACTTACCTTGAAAATATTTCTCATCAGTTAAAACCGATATACAGGCAGCGTAAGGACTGTAAGCCTGAATAATTTCATCTAGGTCGAAGTTTTCACGAATTAACCCTTTAGACGGTGACGCCTTTTTACATTCTAGTATAAAGCCGGCATTGGGCTGTGCCAATGCATCATAAAAACTTCTATCTGAGAGGGTTAAATCATTAATAAAACTTGCTAACGGTAGAACCATTTTGCGTTGTGCTATTTCTTGTTTTTTGTCTAGGACTATTTGTTCTAATACATTGGCCATTTTTATTAACGTTGTCCTTTATTGATTTTGGCTGATAAAAGCCGACAATTTAATCGTGGCTAATGGAAGCTGTTGCTGCATAGCATTAATTGCCATTTCAGCCCCCTGAGCATAAGTTTGTACTTTGCCACATAGTTTTAATAATGCAGCTGTGTTCATCGCCACTGCAGCTTGATGGGCTGCTTGGCCTTTACCAATTAACACATTTTCAATTAGTATTTTATTTTCTTCTGGCTCGCCACCTTCAATGGCATATAACGGATAATTTTCAAGTCCAAAGTCAGTGGGAGAAACAGTGCTTTTAATCAATTCGTTGCCATTGACTTCCACTACTTGGGTATTACCATGTAAGGCAAACTCATCTAACCCACTGCCATGCACTACCATGGCTTTTTTGTAACCTAAAAGTCGCAACGTTTTTGCAAAAGGTATCAACAATTCTGGCGCATAAACACCAATAATTATATGACTGGGACGTGCTGGATTGACTAACGGGCCCAGTAAATTAAATAAGGTACGGGTTTTTAACGTGGTGCGCACCGGCATCGCGTGGCGAATACCCGAGTGATAATTTGGCGCGAACAAAAAACACAGGTTTGATTGGTCGAGACATTGGCGTGCGGTGTCAGGCGACATACTTAATTCTAAATCGAATGCTTTGAATAAATCTGCCGAGCCTGATTTACTGGATACACTTCGATTACCATGTTTAGCGACCTTCACACCGCAGCTTGCAGCAACTATGGCTGATGCAGATGAGATGTTAATCGTATTATGGCCATCTCCACCGGTACCCACAATATCCGCAAATTCATAATCTGGGCGAGGAAATGCTGCTGCGTTAGCTATAAGTGCAGCGGCGGCGCCGGCAATTTCTTCCGGTTGTTCACCTTTGATTTTTAATGCGGTGAGCAAAGACGATAAAACAATATCATCTACCTGACCGGTTACCACTTGTGAAAATATTTCGGTGACATCCTCAAGCTTTAAGTTTTGGCCTTGATAAAGTTGTTGAAGGATTGTTTGGATCATCTGGTTCATAGGGTCTAAACCTTGTCTTGGGTTAAGAATTTCATGCTTTGCATAAGCAACTGACTGCCATGAGATGTCAAAATAGATTCAGGATGAAATTGAAATCCCAACATTTTATCTTTCATATGTGCCACTGCCATAGGGATGCCCTCAAAGTTTGCCAATACAGTTAATTGCTCAGGCATATTACTGGCCATTAACGAATGGTAACGGGCTACTGGCAATGGTTGTGGCATGCAGTCAAACATCTTATCACCACAGTGCTGAATCAAAGAAGATTTACCATGCATCACTTTATCGGCACGGATTATTTTGCCACCGTAAGACTCAACAATCGCTTGATGACCTAAACAAATACCCAACACTGGGAATTGGCCTTTGACTAAGTTTAGTAGCGTAAGCATTGAGCCTGCCTGAGATGGATTGCCCGGTCCGGGTGATAACATTAGCATTACTTGTATAGTCTGACCGTTTACATCAGTTTGCTGTGCTTTATCACGCATTTTTTGTAAAATGACGTCGGCTGAAACACTATTGCGATAAACAATTAACTCCAGACCAAGAGTTCTAAGTTCATCTACTAAGTTGTAGGTAAATGAGTCAAAGTTATCTAACAAAAAAACACAAATTTGTTTATTTAATTGAGAGGCTTGTGAGTTCACGATAAGGCTCCCTTTGTTTGAGGACTAGGTGTTTGAGAACTAGAAATAATAGCGCCTATTACCGCTTGAGCTTTACCACGAGTTTCATCGGCTTCTGATTGCGGGTCAGAGTCAAATACCACGCCAGCCCCTGCTTGAATATAAGCCGTATCGTTTTTTACAAATGCTGAACGAATAACAATACACGTATCCATGTCACCTTGGCTGTTGATATAACCGACTGCTCCGCCATAACTGCCACGACGCTGTTTTTCTACTTGGCGAATTAGTGTAGCTGCACTGACTTTAGGTGCGCCTACTAAGGTGCCCATATTCATACAAGCTTGGTATGCATTAAGTGCATCTAAATCATCACGCAATTGCCCAACTACTCGAGACACTAAATGCATCACATGGGAATAGCGATCAACCTTGAGTAAGTCAGTGACATATCGCGTCCCTGGTCTACACACCTTAGCTACGTCGTTACGAGCTAAATCGACCAACATAATATGCTCGGCACGCTCTTTTTGATCTTCTTGTAGGTTGAGCTCTAAACGGGAGTCTAAGTCTAAGTCGATGCTACCGTCTGCCCTTTTGCCTCTTGGGCGTGTGCCGGCTATGGGATAAATTTCCACTTGATTAGTGTGTTTGGTGTACTTCAAGGCTGACTCAGGCGATGCGCCAAACATACAAAAGTTGTCGTCCTGCAAGAAAAACATATAAGGGCTGGGGTTCTGCTGTTTTAAGGCGCGGTAAGCATCGTGAGGATGGGGGCAGGGTAAGCTAAACGTGCGCGAGGGCACTACTTGAAAAATATCACCTGCTAGAATGTTTTCTTTGAGCCCAATCACATCATCTATGTATTCTTGATCGGATTTATTCACTTCTAGATCATCGCGTGTGATAGCCGTTTTAATCGTCTCCGATAAGGGTTTGATGGTGCCTAATTTGTGTTTAACTTGCTCTAAGCGTTGACTTACAGAAAAATAGTTATTCGCTACATTTTTACCGCTAAACACACTACCAATGATTTCACTTTGTTTGGTTTGATGATCGATTATCACTAAGGTTTCTGCCAGATAAAACACAAAATCTGGGCAGGTGTTGGCACTGTCCTCAACATCTGGGAGTGTTTCAAAAGTGGCCAATAAATCATAGGCCAATGCACCACCTAAAAATACTGCATGGGGGTGTGGGCGAATAGCGGTGATTTTATTGATAATAAGTCGTAAGGCATCAAATACCGCCGGAGCTTTCAAGCGACTGTCTTCATCAAGCTCTATATCAGGTGCGGGAAAGGCCAATGTGACCAACCCTTTTTCAGGGTCATATTCATGCCTTACGCCAACGGGACAATATTCATCAAACATAGGCAACACAGCATGGCCGTTGTCAGACAATGCACTGCAATATACTAGCAGACCATGACACTCTAATTTAATGGCTGCATCCACCAATAACAAACTTTTGAGATTATCCTTGCTGTCAATTTCGGCTGATTCTAATAATAAGTTATTGCTACGACCTTGGCATAGGTATTGATAGGCATGCAGAGGATCGGCGACATAATCAGCTGCTACCACTAAGGTTTCTACTTTGCCAAACTGCTCTGTTAACTGGGCTAAACTCATTTTTTGATTCTCTATAACAATTTATCTTGAAGAGCAGGCATAAAAAAACCCGCATTAAACGGGCTTTCTTTGAAATTTATTTGCAAAAATACAAACACTCACAGCCCATTAGTTCAGGTTGTGCCACCACCAAATAATGTGTGTTTGAATATTTTTCACTATTTATTTTACTCGTTATCAGTTTAAATCTGTTATTCGGCTGTTATTCAGGTGAGGATCAGTATAATAGTGCCAAGTAACATGAATTTGAGTGCATAGAAGAAAGCAAAAGCGCTACTATGTCAACACACAAATTAATCTTAATCATAAATAAAGACAATAAATACAAGTTATTACTGAATGAAAATCGACCTGCACAGCCATACACATTATTCTGATGGTCATCTCTCTCCCAAAGAGTTGATTGATCGCGCTCACAACATGCAAGTTAATGTGTTAGCCATTACTGACCATGACACAGTTGACGGTATTCAAGAGGCAATGGATTATCAGTCTGGGCAAAAGCGCGCTATGCAAATATTGGCTGGTGTGGAAATATCGACTTCTTGGCATAACTTCGATATTCATATTTTGGGCTTACATGTGGAACATAATCATCCACAGTTTTTAGCTCGCTTAAACCAACAAAGCAAAGAGCGTGATCGTCGTGCCCAGCAAATGTCTGATAAATTAGCCAAAGTGGGTATCAATAACGTGTTTGAAGATGCAAAAACGTTGGCAGGAAAAGGGCAGATTACGCGCGCTCACTTTGCCAGAGTATTGGTCGAACGCCGAGTGGTTAAAGACTTTAATGACGTCTTTAAAAAGTATTTAGGTAAAGGCAAAAAAGCCCATGTTAAACCTCAATGGATTGAGATGGCAGAAGCCATTATGTGGATTCAGGATGCGGGAGGTAAGGCAGTATTAGCACACCCAGGGCATTATGATATGACCACAAAATGGTTAAAGCGATTGGTTGAAGAGTTTGCCAATGCTGGTGGCGACGGGATGGAAGTGATTCATTCTCATCTTACTCCAGAACGCAAAAAGTTATTGGCAGATATAGCGGCTGAACACAATTTACAAGCCTCCAGTGGTTCTGATTTTCATTACCCTAATCGCTGGACTGAATTAGGCAAAAACCTTTCGCTTCCCGCACAGCTTGTGCCAATATGGCATGACTGGGAATTAGCGATATAATCTATTAAACAACTTAACAGGCAATACTGCTGCGATAGTAGAATAGGAATAAAGTCATGAGTCAGTTTTTTTATATTCACCCCGAGAACCCTCAAGTTCGCTTGATTAAACAAGCTTGTGAGTTAATTCATAAAGGTGCTGTGGTGGTGTATCCCACAGACTCTGGTTATTCCATTGGGTGTCATATGAATGATAAAGCTGCCCTTGAGCAAGTCTGTCGAGTAAGACAAATCGGTAAAGATCATAACTTTACTTTGATGTGTCGCGACGTGTCTGAGTTGTCTGAATATGCCAGAATAGACAATACTTCGTTTAGGTTGATTAAAAATAACACTCCTGGTCCTTATACTTTTATCCTCAAAGCCACCAAAGAAGTCCCTAAACGACTACAAAACCCTAAACGCAGAACGATTGGGATCCGAGTACCTGATAACAAAATTGCTTTAGCTCTGTTGGAAGAACTCGGTGAGCCATTGATGTCTTGTACCCTTATTTTACCTGGTGAATTAGTTGCAGAGTCTAATCCCGATGACATCCGCGATGAATTAGAAAAGCAAGTGGGCTTGATCATTCATGGCGGTTTTTTAGGGGAGCACCCCACCACTGTGATTGATATGTCAGAGGGTGAAAACATTATTCTTAGAAAGGGTAGTGGTGACACTAGCCCTTTCATTTAAATCTACTAGTCATTTTTTATGTCTGCGGATAATTCCTCTTTTTCAGCTTCAAAAGTAGCCAATGATCCAGTGCAGCAACCGTTGCCACTGGCATTTGTCAATGGCGAAGCGTTAATCGAAAAACCTGAAGACTTGTATATTCCTCCCGATGCCCTTGAGTTGATTTTAGACGCTTTTGAAGGCCCACTGGATTTACTCTTATATTTAATTCGAAAACAAAAATTCGATATAACAAACTTACCCGTGTATCAAGTCACCCAGCAGTACATGGAGTATGTCGAGCTGATGAAAGATATCAAACTAGAACTGGCAGCTGAATATTTATTGATGGCGGCTATTTTAGCCGAGGTGAAATCTCGCATGTTGCTGCCAAAACGACCTAATGCAGAAGAGGATGAAGACGATCCTCGTGCTGAACTGATCCGCCGTTTAAAAGAATATGAATTGATTAAATATGCGGCTCAGGAACTCGATAATATTCCTCGCCAAGAGCGAGATGTATTCCCGGCACAAGCACAAACTTCTGACACGGTAGCCCCGATCCGTGTTCTGCCCAGCGTCAGTTTGCAAGAAATAGTCCTAGGGTTTCAAGCGGCCATGCAAAGAGCACAAGCCTTTGAACACCATCATATTGAAAAAGAAACACTCTCGACTCGTGAGCGCATGAGTTTGATATTGCAGAAAATTTCTTCTGAACATTTCACCGGTTTTGACGAGTTGTTTCTCGCCAGCGAAGGCAAGGCGGGTGTGGTGGTGACCTTTTTAGCGATTTTAGAACTGGCCAAAGAAAGTCTCATTGAACTGGTTCAAGCTCAACCTTACGCTAATATTCATATTCGCGTTTCCCTTGGCGTTTCGTCTAGAGTTTCACAAGGCGTGCAGTCTTAATGGCTAAGATTTCTCGGGCTCAACTGAAACAATTAGTCGAAGCTGGCATTTTTGTCGCTGACCAGCCCCTTAGCCAAGAACAAATACAATTAACGGTATTAGACGGATTGGCTGTCAGTAAAAGCATGCTCAAAGAAACGTTGGTAGAGCTAAAACTGGAATACCAAGCCAGAGGCATTCAACTTGTTGAGGTCGCCTCGGGTTATCGCTTTCAATCTATGGATAGTTTGAGCCCTTGGTTAAGTAAACTGTGGCAAGAACAAGCGCCTCGTTATTCACGAGCCATGCTTGAAATCCTTTCTTTGATTGCTTACAGACAACCTATTACCCGCGGTGAAATTGAAGACGTGCGTGGTGTGTCTGTGAGTAGTCAAATTATGAAAACATTGAGTGAAAGAGGCTGGGTAAAAGTCATAGGACATAAAGAAGTACCCGGCAGACCGTCCTTATATGCCACCACTAAAACATTTCTTGATTATTTTTCTCTCAAAAGTTTGAGTGATTTACCCAGTAGTGATGACTTTTTGGGACCTGAAGACATAGACAATGAACTGAATATCCTATCGAGTGATGCTGACAACAAGCTGACGGAGGATAATCCCCCACAAAAATCTGAAGATAGGACTGATATTGAACCTAATATTGGTTTAAATGACGCAGATGAACCAGAGCAATTACATTAATGAGTGACAAATTACAAAAAGTACTAGCTAACGCTGGAATAGGTTCGCGCCGCGAAATGGAAAAATGGATAGAGGCCGCGCGTATTTCAGTCAATGGCAAACTGGCAACCTTAGGTGACAGGGTCGAACCCTCTGACAAAGTACGCGTGGATGGCAATCCCCTTAGTACCTCCAATGACGCCCCAGTGTGCCGAGTCTTAATGTACAACAAACCTGAAGGAGAGCTGTGTAGTCGTAAAGATCCTGAAGGCCGCGCAACTGTATTTGACCGTTTGCCCAGTATCAAAAATGGCCGCTGGATTGCAGTGGGCAGATTAGACATTAATACCAGTGGTTTATTATTGTTCACCAACGATGGCGAGCTGGCCAACCGCCTGATGCACCCTAAACACGAAGTGGAGCGGGAGTATTCTGTTCGGGTATTTGGTGAAGTGGAAGATAAAATGCTGAAACGTCTCACTGACGGTGTGCAACTAGAAGATGGCGAAGCCAAATTTACCCAGATTGTTAAAAAGCCCGGTGATGAAGAAAGTCAAAACACTTGGTATAACGTGAGTTTGTCTGAAGGCAGAAACCGTGAAGTGCGGCGTTTATGGGAATCTCAAGGGGTACAAGTAAGCCGCTTGATGCGAGTGCGTTACGGCACCTTAGAATTACAAAAACGTTTACCCCAAGGTGGCTGGGTGGAATTGGGATTACCTGATTTGAATACCCTTAGACAAAGCGTGCAATTGCCAGCTGAGACTGAGACCTTGATCAAGATTGACCCCGGTAAGTTGGATCATGTGAAGATTAGTCGGATGCGGCGCTCGGTTAAGAAGCATAGAGTGCGTCAAGCTAATAATAAGCGTGATTGATAGGCTTATTGATTGATGGTTTTGGGGTAGTCACTGAGGTTTGGTTTTGGTGGGTGCCTTTTGGTTCTATGCCCTAGCGGGCACCTGCGTCCTTGCGGGTTTTGACTCGAATCCCTTCGAGCCAGTCACTTTTTTTCTGCAGCTAAGCAATGTGATCCCTTTAATTTGGTTAATCACACATCCCTGATGATCGGCACTCTGTTACCGCGTAACAATCTCGACTTCTCGACTTCTCGACAACTGGAGCGCCAGCCCGCTACTCCTGTATTGTTCTACCTTCCGCCATCCATGGAGGTCACCTGTCGAGCTGTTCAACTGGGTGAAGCTGTGCTTCTAAATAATCCAGTTTCACCCTACGAAATTTCATAAATAATTGGCGAGCCTTGAGTCGAGGGTAGGTCAAAAGCTTTGGCTTTGCCAACTGGGAATTTTTGGTTGTTTTGTTTTTAATTAACATGGATGTCCTGTTAATTATTATGAAATGATAAAACCATTTCAATCAAGAGCCTGAATATATGTCAGAACTAAGCCACTTTTAGACTGCCTTCAACATAACAGACTAACGGTAAAATAAGATTAAAACGGTATTTGTGCTGAAAATCAGCACGAAGGGGCAAGTAGTACGTTGACATCACGGGAGCGTCCATATATGTCCTATTAATTATTAATTCACTGTTAATTTATGCTAAACCAGAGCAAACCTTTCGTTCTCAACGTTGATAGGTATTACGCGCAGTTTCTAACCCACATGGAGCAACAAGATAAAGATTTACCCCTTTATGTGCGGTCAGAATTTGTATGCGTTTTGTAAAAGACGCTCTGCAAGCCCTGACACAGTAATGGGGTAGCAACTTACTAGCACTACTATGGCAGGCTCGTGATGGGGTGATTAACTTCGTTACCTTATATTGCTACTTTAAAGAGGTCTTACGCAAGTATGGCAACACAGTTTCAAAATCGCCAAACTTAGCTGTCGCATCTTCATTGCTCACCGATGGTGGAATAATCACATCTTCACCAACTAACCAGTTAGCCGGTGTCGCAACACCATTTTTGGCGGCTGTTTGCAAACCATCTAAAGCTCGCATTATCTCGGCAAAGTTGCGGCCGACATTCATCGGATAGGTCATAGACAGTTTAAGCTGCTTATCCGGGCCAATAATAAATACAGCGCGCACGGTAGCACTATCTGCTGGCGTTCGTCCGTCGGGCAAATAAGCTTCTGCGGGCAACATGTCGAAAAGTTTAGAAACTTGCAGGCTTTCGTCCGCAATAATGGGGAAGCTGGCTTTAGCACCCGAAACCTGTTCGATATCTGTTTTCCACTTTTTATGATCTTCCACACCATCAACAGAAACGCCAATCACCTTAGTATTGCGTTTTGTCCACTCTGCACTAAGTTGTGCAACCGCACCAAACTCAGTTGTACATACCGGCGTAAAATCTTTAGGGTGAGAAAATAAAATAGTCCAGCTGTCACCAATCCATTCGTGAAAATTAATAGCACCTATATCGGTTTCAGCCGTAAAATTAGGGACAACATCATTGATACGAAACGACATTTTTTTCCTTTTTCTAGTAAATTATTGAGGTTAAAGAGTACATGAAAAAAATTGTCTTTGTAGTATTTCCTAAGCATTAATTCCATAGATATGCCAGTTTAGGGTTTATAGGCTAATTAATATAAATAATGTCGTTGGTTGCCGTTTTATCTTACGAACTAGATAAAAGGTTTCTGTTACTTTATGCCTATGGCATAGCATTCAATAAATGGCAAAGGGGTCAAGACCTGTGTTGACCTATGGGACAGGTTCGTTGAAAACAATTCCATTGGCTTCGCTTATTTAATTCATCCATGGTCCAAAGCTACCAGAAAACAAACTCAGTCATGGTGATATGTCTGTTTTCTGGTAGACCTAAAAGGCAAGCCTAATTAGGATTGTAAGCCGTTATGAACCAAGCGCTGGATGGTGCCCAGATGGTGCCGTCTTCGCGAGCAAATTGGCCGATCACATCCTGCAGTGCATCTACAACTATACTCTTTAGCCGTTCGCCATCGGATTCTGCAAGACGTATGATTTCACCTGCAGGTCCTATTTCAAGGGCAAACTGTATCGCCTCATCAATATTTCTGCCAATACATATCTCTGAATCAAATCGCTCAAACTGAATTCGCTCAAACCCAACGGACTGAAGCATATCGCTCACCATATCTGGACCTGCCATGGAAAAAGGACCGGGGCCACAATGGACCGCTTCAGTATCATCGTGAGAAATAACGGGAACGATTTCTCGCACACAAAGTTCGGCTGCATGAAGCCAAGGGTTATCTTCTCTTTTACGCCATACAACCTGGGTGAACTTACCGCCTGGTGCTAAGGATTGACGTATATTCTTCATGGCAAGACCGGGTAGGTTGAAAAACATTGTCCCAAAGCGAGCAAAAGCTTCATCATAAGGCCCACCGAGGTTATCAACTTCTACGTCGGCGATAATGAAATCAGCGTTTTTTACGTCTTCTTCAGCCGAAGATTTGTTGCACTCACGAATGAAGTTGCTGGCACAGTCTACTCCTGTAGCTCTACCCCCCTCACCAAGTGCTTTGGCAATATTAATGGTACAGTCACCAAAACCGCAGCCTACATCAAGAACCTTAGCCCCTTTTGGATATGACGTACGTTTGAGGGCTTCTTCGCTGATAGAGGCATAGCCTTCAACAAACAAGTATTTGAAACGGGTAAATTTGTCAAATAAGACAGTGTTCCAAGCCTCTATAACGATTTCATTGCTCATGAGGGTCTCCTTTTAGTGTCGATACTAGTATATATGATGTGTTCAGCTGGATATGGTCCCGTATGACAATGGCTACGCCAATAATTGCGCTCCACTGGCTAGAAAAGCCATAGTTTTAGGTGCGCCTGCGATCTCAACACCAGGCATAAGGTCTTCGTCAGTAATGCCTTTGGCCTTTGCGCAAGCGGGACAGAGCCAGATTTTGCCTCCATTGCTTATAAAATTTGAAATCAGGTGCTGTAAGGGCTCATAACCTTCTGCAGACAGATCATCGCAAAATCCTATCTTGCACAAATCACTTGCATCAGAAGAGATAAAGACGGCAGTTTCGCTGGTTTTTGATGCAGTCACGGCCAATATGAAAGATATGGTGGCGCGCTCAATGTTGTTGCTGCCATCTTGGCAATTGATTAAGATTTTTTGTTCAGTACTCATGTGTATTTTTCCTGTGTTAACGCTAAGGAAGTTAGAATAAAACTTGATGGTTGATAAAGTGCAACACCCTACTCTCTATCCACCACATTTACAAAAACACTAACAAATATTTTACATTCATAAGAACACCACTTTATTGATGTCAGCGGGCAGTCTTAATCAGGCCCGCTTGAGTAACATTTTGGTGTTGCCCATCCCCTCTTAGTATTTGAAAACAAGTATGAAAAACATAAGGTTTAATATTAAAATTATGAACTCATAATGGATGCCGAAATATGTCACACCGTGACAACGTTCCATTATGTGCGGTTTACCTCTTTGGCACTGCAACACATTTTTCAAAAGGTAGTCATTTATTCTTGTTCCATATCGCAGCTAGACCGTATATTCTTATGTTATTAGTCGCAATTATGGACAAGGAATTGGTCAAAATAGCTTCCCTTTTAAGACGTGCATTGCCCCTAGTTTCTATTTTTGCGGCTTTCATCATATTGGTTATTCTGTTTTTATCCATGACGTCTCGTTTGAATGATTTCGCGCAAACTCCAGGCGACAATCTAACACTGGGTCTATCCCAGGTAGAAGTCGACGTGTTGTTGCTCAGCAACGAAGCCATTATGCTTAATAATGATGAAACCCGTTCTACCAAAATGTTGAAACGCCGATTTGACAGCCTTTACAGTCATGTAAGCCACATTACCACCAGCGAATCCTTTGCAAATATGCACAAAGCCCCCGTTTTTGTTAAACAGCTTGTAAAATTGCGCACCTCTTTGGACAAAATCACACCTGTCTTCAATGGCAACGATGCCGGACTGCGCGCCGCGCTACCCGATGTTATTACCGAGCTGTCAATAATCCGTAATAAAGCCCATAAAATGACTTTAACAGGTATTGGATTGCAATTTGTTAAATCAAATTTTGAATGGGAAAACCTTACCCGTCGCCTGTTTATCGCACCGTTTACAACCATCGCTTGGGTTATTTCACTCGCAATCCTGGCTTTGATTCTGTTGCGCCAATATTGGTATCACAGAAACATTGCAGCTACCGTTGAACGTGCAAACACCCAGTTAAAATCAAGTTTTAATGTCTCCCTTGATGCCATTGTTATGGCAAATGACAAGGGTATAATCCTTGATATCAATAACGCTGCCGAAGATGTTTTTGGATATTCCAGAACTGAGGCAATCGGCGCTAAAATGGCCATCCTTATCATTCCAGAGCAATATCGCGATGCGCACTATGCTGGCATGAAACGATTTAACCGAACGAAAGATCCACGACTAGTGGGTCAAGGACGGATCGAAATCACCGCCCTTCGAAAATCGGGTGAAGAGTTTCCCGTTGAGCTTTCAATTGGCCTTTGCAACGACCAACGAGGAACGATTTTTATCGCTTATCTGCGTGACATCACTGCACGTGTTACCGCCGATAAAGAACTGAAATTGGCCCGCGACGATGCATTGACTGCTGAGAAGGCCAAATCAAACTTCTTAGCGGTAATGAGCCATGAGATGCGCACCCCCCTTAATGGTCTTTTTGGCACGATCGAGCTGTTGAACACAACCAAACTGACCAAAGTGCAAACCCAATATTTGGACATCGCCAAACGTTCCAGTGATATTTTACTGCACCATATAAATGACGTGCTGGATGTTTCGCGGATTGATGCGGACAAATTTGAATTGGTCGACAACGCCTTTGACTTGGAAACCTTCTTTAAAGATGTGGTGATCACAAACGAAACTACTGCTTATGCCCTAGGCAACCAGATTATTCTCAACCTGAAAAATATGCCTAAACACTATGTTTTGCTGGATGAGCACCGCTTGCGCCAAGTTGCCTATAACCTGATCAGCAATGCACTTAAATTTACAAAAAACGGCACGGTGACTATAACTGCTGATGTGACCGACACACCAAAAAACGCACAAACCCTTAGGTTTTCTGTTGCCGATACGGGTGTTGGTATTGCGCAAGATGAGCAAAAACGGGTATTTGAGCGTTTCTATACCCAAGAACAATCATATGATCGTATGGCCTCTGGCACCGGTTTGGGTCTGACGATCTGTAAGACTATTATTGACATGATGGATGGTGATATTTCGTTAGAAAGCGATGTTGGTAAAGGAGCCACCTTCCATGTGAATCTCCCCATAAAAACAACGGATAAACAGGCGTCACCCAAAAATACAGGCACCACATCCACAGATCGCACTCCCCTGAATGGTATCCATATCCTTTTGGTTGAAGACAACGAAATTAACCGCGTTATCGTCAAGGAAATGCTGTCCTGTGATGGGCTGGTCGTTTCTGAAGCAATCAATGGCAAAGAGGCTGTTGCAATGGCTTCCAAAACTAAATTTGCAGCTATTCTGATGGATGTGAGCATGCCTGTTATGAATGGTGTTGACGCAACCAAGGCCATTCGCGCAGGCAATGGGCCAAACAAAACCACCCCTATTGTTGGCCTAACTGCGCACGCCCTTGAAGAAGAACAAGCAAACTTCTTGTCTGCGGGCATGGAAGTCTGTCTGAACAAGCCTGTTTCGCACGAAACCTTGGCAGCCACTTTGGTTCAGACCGTCTCAGGCAAAGGTATATATGCGCCAATCCACAATAAAAACGGATGAAAATCATCATCTGTATAACGCCACTTTCATGGCGTTAACATTAATTTTTCCTCCTGAAAAACCAGATGAAGTCATCACTCGCCTCCCATCTGAAATTGATGCGTTTTTGAAAACGGCCCTGTCCTTTGAATGACAACAACCTAGGCGAATTGGCCAGACACGCACATAAATCGGTTGATGCTGCAGGTATGATAGATGCGTTGTCATCCCAGCAGAAATTCCACTATGTTGAAGGCCTAAGTAAGGCCAAAAACCCCAAAGGGGTGGCAGATGCAATACAAAATATCCTTATGCCATGGTCTGCTATCAGCGCAGCCTTAAATGTGGCAAAAAGCTAATGCTATACATCAGGATATACGCCGTACACTTATTCGATCATTGGCCTCGATTGTAAACCTCTATTTTGCTTGACCAGTTGCGACTTTAACCTAGGGAGGGATACTAGGTGACGGGTGTAAATGAAACGGGTGTGCGCAATCTGTATTCTCCATAAATCGCCGATGTTATACAAAAAGGTGTCGTAGCGAATTGTATTCTTATTCACTGCGGCACCTTTTTTATCGATTAATAGTAAAGCATAATTGATGACTTACTATTGATTGAAATTAAATTAAATGAGCAATAGCGTTAGTTTTTCTTGTTGCCAAGGTTCCATAATACATTTTGATCTGAGCCCATTATGGTGGTGGGCATTTGACCATTCCACTGTTGAGCCTTAACATATTCCACCATCATTTTGGAATTATTTAATGATTTAGCTTTTTCATTGATAGCTTTCGCTTCGGCAAAACCTTTTACCTTAATGGCTTCTGCTTCCGCTTGTGCTTCAGCACGTATAGCATAAGCTTTACCATCGGCTTGAGCTTTTGCTGCATCACGCTGAGCTAACGCCGTGTTAACTTCACGTTGTGCTTCAAGCTTTTGACGCTCTAATCTGTGCTGCTCTGCGGCGGCTAAGTTTTTTTCTGTTTGTTTGGTTTCTATCGATTGAATGTACTTTGCCGGTAAAACCAAGTTTTCAAGCTGAGCAGAGTCAAGCTTTACGGGGTAATCTTTCATTTCTTCAATCAGCAAGTCTTCAATTTGAGTAATGACTTGTGAACGATTTTGTATCAACTCCTCTGCTTTATAACGCGCTAAGGCACCTTTAGTTGCAGAGCGTAATTTGGGATCAAGAATACGTTCTTCAAATTGTATTAAGCCGCCATAACTTTTAAATAATTCAAATGCTTCTGCGCGTAATACTGTCCAGTTAATAGATACCTCAGCCGTTACCGGCATTTGCTCGTGCGTTGAAGCATTAAGCTTTTCAACATTCTTGCGGGTGCGTATTTCAAGTATTTCCACTGTGTCTACAAAGGGTATTTTGGTATGTAAACCTGGACTGACTTGCTCGGTCGCTTCACCGAAGCGCTTGATGATCCCCACATGGCCTTCATCAACAGTGTAGAGGGCTTGAGTGCCAACTAAAAGGATAACCCCGACAAGAATAACAGTAAATATAAGACCTTTCTTTTTACCAAACTCGCCTGCTAGATCAGGTAATTGGTTTTGTTCATTCGACATTTATATTCCTTTTATAATTAATTTTTTGTGACTTAAATCGTATTTATTTAAAATCAAACTTTTTGATTTTTTTTCTACATCGACTGACAAAAGTAACAGATTAATACGTGATTTGTAAGGAATGCTAAGTGACTACCGGCCTAGGTTCGGCCCAAAACGTGGTGGTTGATTAAATATCATTAACTTGCAGAGATAATTAATTGACAACTTAAATCTTTCACTTACGTCTGAAGAAATAAAACCAAGTACTTGTACAGTATTTGGTTTTAGGCTCGTAATAAGTGCACTCATAATGACGTTTTCTTGAAAGCCGTTATTGTGGCTGTACTGTTAATTAATGTGTCAAGAAAGACCTGAACCCGTCCAATTTCACATGAAAGTGATAATCTCTGATTAGAGACCATCACTAGAAGTGAAGATGAGAAACAAGGGTTACACCCCCATCTCGATGGCTTTTTTAGGCGTAAAACTGCTCCCTATTGAAGCGAAAATGACCAAACTGATGGCAGCCCACTGCAATAAGGTCAGTTGCTCACTTAAAATAACAAGACCAGCCAATGCTGCAATCGCTGGCTCTAAACTCATCAATACGCTAAAAGCCTGTGTAGGCATATTTCTAAGGGCTACCATTTCCAGAGAGTAAGGCAAGGCACTGGATAACACCCCTACCAATAACCCCAGGGGTAAAACTTCCCAGCTAATTAACGCCAAGCCTTGGCTCACTGCGCCAATTGGGACAAGCACTATGGCTGCCACTGTCATGCCTAGTGCCACTGTAATGCCACCGGATGCTTGCTTGCCAGTACGAGTACCAAACAAGATATAACCTGCCCAGCACGCACCAGCCCCTAACGCCATTAATGCGCCAGTAAGATCAAGACCTTGTGCGCCAGATAAATCAGGCAGCAGCAGAACAATCCCCGCTATGGCGCAAGCAACCCAGAAGAGATCGCTTTTTCGCTTAGAAGCAAATAAAGCCACAGCTAAAGGACCGGTAAACTCAAGGGCAACGGCTATCCCTAAAGGAATGCGCTCAATAGCCAAGTAAAACAGGATATTCATCCCGCCTAAACACAGGCCATAAATAATAATACTCTGCCAATCTCGCCCCTCAGGTAATGCTCGCCATGGTCGAAACACTAACCAAAGTACGGCAGCGGCAAAGCCTAAACGCAGTGCAGTAGTGCCCTCTGGGCCAACCAAAGGAAAAAGTTGTTTTGCTAAAGATGCACCGCATTGAATTGTCACCATAGCCAGCAAAACACTGCCGACGGCAGTCAGAAGTAGACGATTGATTTGCATCCGGAATACGTCCCAAAAAATGAATAACCTAATTGACCGCATTCTACCTGAGGCAAATCAAATCTTGCAGAAATTATTACTGCCAGGTGCACAAGTCATAACATTGAGGGGACGGAGTATAGGTAGAGTAAGATGTCATTTTTGCTGTTAACTCGAAAGCCATTATCATGGGTATTGTGTTAAATAATGTGGTAAAGAATGATCTGGCCTCATTCAATTTAACCCTATTTATAGTTGCTCATCTGTTGGATTCGGCAACGTATGAAGCGATTCAGTTGGACACACTATCTCCACATAACCATCAACGTAAAAAAATATCTCTTTGCCATGATGAACCTCCCTAAAAATCAGCAATTGTTGACAATGTCCATTAAACGTTAAAGTGCTAACGGCACAGGCGAAAGCTCAACTTGTATCAATTAAGATGTTGCAATTAATCTGGTACAAGTAAACATCCACAATGCTTGGCTATCATCCTGACAAACTCGATTTGTTATTAAACTATGTCGCATCACGATACAAACCCAAGCATAGTAATAGGTGTCATAATGTATAAATTCCTCACCTTTATTACACTAAAAGTCAGCGAAGTGCCCGATGGTATGCTTTGTACTTGTCCACCATATCCTGCATGAACAGCACAACATACCCATCACTATAATTCAGGTGAAAAGTCTGTTTCTTGCATAAAAACAACATCAATACTGTCTACCAAAGCCCCGTCTTTTATGGATGTTTGGTAAGCCGCTTTCCATGTTGGGTCATTGATAAATGTTTGCCATTTCTGTTTGGCATCTGCTTCGCTGTCATGCTCAATAATGTAGATAAGGGTATTGTTAGCTGCGGGGGCTGTGGTTGGGATCCAATAGGCAACCACTTTCATTCCAAGTCGTTCAAAAATATGATGCGTATGCTCACGAAATCTAGCTTGCAACGCGGGTAACTTAGCTTCATTGGTATGATAAGTGCGTAACTCATAGACTTTCTTTTGCTCGGCGGAGTCAGCACTAGTTGCCATTATGAAGGTGGACAATAAAAACAACTTAACTAAAAGAATAAACTGATTTTTTTTAAACATAGATTTGATGAGCATTTGTATTATCTGAATAATTTTAAGACATCGATACTACCTTGATTTAAGAAAAAACAGAATACCAGTGTCAGTAGGGTACAATCATTAGGCACCACGGGAGTATTACCCTTGCCGAAACAATAAAAATACACTACTGTATAAAAAAACATGTTAAGTTATTTTTATGCGCCTTTTTATTGCCGAAAAACCCAGTTTAGGTCGTGCTATTGCCGAGGTATTACCTAAGCCTCATAAGAAGGGGGATGGTTATATCACTGCCGCCAATGGCGATACCGTGAGTTGGTGTATTGGGCATTTACTCGAACAACAACAGCCTGAGGCTTATGACCCTGCTTTTAAAAAGTGGAGCCATGCACATCTGCCGATTATTCCAGAGCAATGGCAGCTTGGGGTTAAAAAGCAAACGGCTAAACAATTGGGTGTTTTACGTAAGTTAGTTAAACAAGCTGAGCATTTGGTACATGCGGGCGACCCCGACCGTGAAGGTCAGTTGCTGGTAGACGAAGTGATAAATTTTTTAGGGGTGACTGGGGCTAAAAAAAATAATATTCAACGCTGTTTAATCAGTGATTTAAACCCTAGTGCTGTGAAACAGTCTCTGAGTAAGTTGCGAAGTAACCGAGAGTTTATTCCTTTGTCTACCTCTGCTTTGGCAAGATCTCGCGCTGACTGGTTATATGGGATCAACTTAACCCGTGCTTATACCTTGCAAGGTCAAAAAGCCGGATACAATGGAGTGTTGTCGGTGGGGCGAGTGCAAACCCCTTTATTGGGCTTAGTGGTGCGCCGTGATAAAGCCATAGCCGATTTTGTGAGTAAGGCGTTTTATGAAGTCTGGGCTTGTTTAGAAACTGGTAATGGGGAGGGCTTTAAAGCAAAGTGGCAACCCAGTGAACAATGTGCAAAGTATCTCGATGAACAGGGACGCAATTTGTCTGAGGCGCTGGCGCAGAATGTGGCTCAGCGTGTTAGTCAGCAACCGGCTCAGGTGAAAAGTCTTAAACGTGAGCATAAAAAACAAGCACCACCACTGCCTTACAATTTGTCGTCTTTGCAAATTGATGCCAGTAAGGCTTTTGGCATGAGTGCCCAGCAGGTACTGGATATTTGCCAAGGGTTATATGAACGGCATAAGTTAATTACCTACCCCCGTTCTGATTGCCGATATTTACCTATGAGTCACTTCGAACAGGCTAAAAAGGTACATGCTGCTGTGATGGTCAATAGCCAACATTTGGGCCAGCAGGGCAAGTTGTTAAATCACACTCAATTTGATTTCAGCCGCCAATCAAAAGCGTGGAATGATAAAAAGGTGGATGCCCATCACGGTATTATTCCCACCCAAAAAGTCAGCAGCCATTTATCTGGCAACGATGCCAAAGTGTATAGCCTAATTTGCAGGAATTATTTGGCTCAATTTTTAGTCCATCATGAATTTTATGCCGTGCGGGTTGAGGTCGAAATTGCCTCTGGTTTATTTGCCGCAGTAGCAAAAGAACTGATTGCACAAGGCTGGAAGTGCTTATTTGTGAGCTCTGTAAAAAATGACGTCAAAAATAATCATCAAGACAATAACGGTGACGTGCAGCAACTGTTACCTCGTTTAGAAAAAGGGCAGGTTCTTAAATCATTACAGGCTGAGGTGTTAGCAAAAAGCACCTCAGCACCTAAAGCATATACAGATGCCACCTTATTAGCTGCCATGACGGGGATCAGTGCCCATGTGAGTGACCCACAATTACGTCAAATCCTCCGAGAAACCGACGGTTTGGGAACCGAGGCCACAAGAGCGGGGATCATAGAGTTACTCTTTACCCGAGGATTTTTGTCCCGTGCAGGTAAAACGATTACGTCAACTGTGACCGGTCGAGGTTTGGTGAATGCTTTGCCAGATGTGGCTACCTATCCAGACATGACTGCGCGCTGGGAAGCTGAGTTGTCGGCTATCAGTGAAGGCAAAAGTCAGTACAAAAAATTGATGGGCCCTTTGGAGGAACAACTTAAACACTTGGTCGCTCAGAGCCTTGATATATTACCTCAAGGTTTGTCTGGCTTAGGCAAAAAAACATTTACAAAAACACGTAAAAGTGGCGTAAAACGGAAGTTTGCAGCTAAGAAGCCGGTTAGTTAAATGTTGCACTGAATTTAGTATAGGCACCAGTTTCACAAGGAACCTTCTTTTACTTTGCTTACATAGATTCAAAATGGTTCCCAACCATATTGTCTGGATAGTCTATTTTTTGCTGTTGACCCTATTTACTAGGTATATATGACAGTGTTTCAGCTGGCCTTTAGGTAAAATTGTGGCCGAGCGCACTTTTCGTTTTTAAAGAGTGCGTTCAGCGTAGCTGCCAATATCCATCGAAAATAACACATAACTTCCTAATATTCCTAGTGTTTTTAAAAACCATCACGGATGACGTCGCGTACCCAGCATTTAGCTTTTGATGAGGTAAAAGTGTTACTCGCCTAGTTATGAGCTTATTCCAAATATCTGAAATCAGCTGGGCTGAACAATGATAAAATAGTTAGAGTCTCCCCTAGGTCATTATATATGCAACTGCTAAAAACTGCTTTCCACCCCGATGTGTCTCCAAACGATATTTATCCTACTAGTGTACTTAGGCTCATTGAGCGTCACGCGGCGAGAGCTATTGTGGTTAAGGGCGATGATATTTTATTACTTTATACTCAGCGCTATCATGATTACAGTCTTCCTGGTGGTGGCATTGACGAAGGAGAAGATGAAGTGGCGGGCTTAATTCGTGAGCTAAAGGAAGAAACTGGGGCGCTGGGTGTACGCAATGTAAAAGCCTTTGCACGTTATGATGAATATCGCCCATGGTATAAAGCTGATGGGGATATCATTCATATTATTTCGTATTGCTATGTCTGTGAGATTGATGATGAATTGGGCGACACCGCCTTTGAGTCACATGAAATTAATAATGGCATGAGACCACTATGGGTGAATATTCATGAGGCTATCGCGCACAACGAAGATGTGATAGCGAACAGTGATAAAAAAGGTCTTTCGATTGAACGTGAAACCTATTTGTTGAGGCAGATTGTTGAAAGATTGATGGGTGTCAGTGAATTTTTAGAGTTGGATTAGCTGGACAGTCATTATGGTTGCTTTTGTAAGAGCATTGGCTCTGACCCTGAGGGCTCCCGTCATTTTGAGATGGTATGGGTATATAAGAGCTAAATTAAGCAGTTATGATGTAAACCACACACATAACTGCCTCATTTAGCCTATTTTATTATTACCTTGTAATGACTATTCTTGATCTTTATAACGGCGTTCCACTTTTGCTAACAACGCCGGGTTGTTAATTTCCAAAATAACCACTTGGTGCAAGACGATTTTTCCTTTTACATCAGATGATTCATCAATCGTTAAGGTCGGTGGATTATGTTCAGGTGATTTGTCACTCCACCAACCACCGTCATTTTGAGATTCAAACACTATATCTGAGCCAACAACTGAACCCTTAACAAGGGTGATGCTGCCATTTTTGGTTTTGATATCATCGCTTACAAAGGTTTTGGTGAGGGAAATGTCGCCATTAACAGTCGTCACATCATTGCCCACCATTGAGTCAGTCCCAAGGGTAATATTGCCATTAACCGTGCTAACGTCACGTTTCACTGACAAGTAGGTTTGTGCCTGAATGTCACCATTGACGGTGGATAAATCATTTACCTGAACGTTATTGTCTATTTCGATATTGCCATTGACGGCATTAACATCACGAGCCCTAACATTATCTTCAATGGTGATATTGCCATTGACTGAGGAAAGATCACCCACCTGTTTGTTTTCGGAAATATCTACGCCACCAAATACACTACTATGATCGCTGTTATCGCTGTCGTTATTATCTTGACCGCCTACATGAATAATACAGCCTGATGTGCTTAAGGTTAATACGGTAAGTAGTGCCGCTGTTGTTAATGTAGAGAGTGTCATAGTTGCCCTTAGTGCGTAATGAAATAATTGTTCTTGTTTGTGTGCTGGCATCGGCTAAAGCAGAACCTGTGCCAAATATCTAAGTATATGATAATTATAGCTATGTTTGTTCTTTTAAATGGTTAGTTGCAAATAAACCACTAAAAATTAGTCAAAATAGCAAATTATTGGTGAGTTTTATTGTTTTGAGTTTGTTTAAGTACAGGTCCTCTGAGACTGTAACTAATAAGTTGCAACCTTAAGTATTCCTTATAAAAAATTATAAATTAGTAAGATGAAAAATACCTTATCGAAAGCGGCTTTGTGACAGTGATAACAAAAAATACTCCAATAATTGATGGTGTGAGTAAAAGCCTGAAGTAAATAGGCCGTTTAACCAATCGGGTTAAGTGGTATTGCCATCAAGTCGACACTGAAGTGCTTAAAGTCTAAGATTATTCGAAACTCAAGATGATTGTTATATCAGGGACTTGAAATTTTGTCGTATATGGGCCATCTTGCTAGCAATATTATGATCCCACTTATTAGCAGTTCGAGACTCTTAAATGCTGACAACAGAACAATTAAAATCTTACCAACTAAATGGATACTTGGTGCTTGAACAGTGCTTTTCAGCGCAGCAGATGAGTTCTTTAAAAGACTCTGCAAATGAAATAGTGGCCAATTTTGATCCCAATTCTACCCGGTCAGTATTTTCCACTGAAGATCAAAGTAAAACGCGGGATGACTATTTTTTATCCTCTGGCGATAAAGTGCGGTGCTTTTTTGAAGAAGGTGCGTTTGATGAAAAAGGAGCACTTAAGCAAGATAAGGCTCTCAGTATTAATAAAATTGGTCATGCTTTGCATCAACTCGTTCCCGAATTTAAGACATTCAGCCACAGTGAAACCATTAAGAGTATTGCACAGGACCTAGGATTGCAGCGGCCACAAATTCACCAATCTATGTATATTTTTAAACAACCTAAAATTGGTGGTGTTATTCGTTGGCATCAGGACGCAAGTTACTTTTTAACATCACCGCTTTCAGTGGTGACTTTTTGGCTGGCGGTAGAAGATGCAACCTTGTTAAACGGTTGTCTACAGGTGCAATCGGGTGGGGCAGCTATACCATTAAAAGAACAATTTTTACGTTATCCAGATGACAGTACTGAGTTAAAAACCCTAGATGATATGCCGTGGCCTGATGATGAGAGTGCGAAACCTTTAGAAGTTAAAAAAGGCACCCTAGTGGTATTTAATGGCTTGTTACCACACTTCAGTGCACCTAACTTATCGGAGAAGTCGCGCCATGCCTTTACCCTACATATTACCTGTGCTAATACTCAATATGCCACTGAAAACTGGCTGCAAGCTGAGCCAAGTTTACTATAGTCTTCTCTCATTGTTTAAAAACGGGTGTGCATGACAAAAAGGTAGAGCCTGTTGCGGTACTTTTCATCTCGGTGTTCTGAATGATGAGTCTTTTTTATGCCTGATATTGTGTTTTTGCAACTTTGATAATGATGAGATTTTTTTATTGGATAATGATTTTTTGCAAAGCATAAGAGCCTACGCTTAGCCTCAAAGCATATGAGATAATCACAGACCCTATTTTTTCTTTCAATTATTAGGATTATTTAAGGTAGTATTTATTTATAAGGATGCGCTGATAGGCGTTTTAATCAGGTAAATCAAAAAAAGGGGGCAAGGTGTTTCAACTCGAAAAATTTAGTCTAAAAGACAAGGTTTCGCAGCAGGAGTGGCAAACGCGAGTAGATTTAGCTGCATGTTACCGGTTGGTGGCTGCCCATGGTTGGGGAGACTTAATTTATACCCATTTGTCGGCAAGGGTGCCTAAGACAGAACATTATTTGGTGAATGCTTTTGGTTTAACCTTTGACGAAGTGACCGCGTCCAATTTAGTCAAAGTCGATTTGTCAGGCAATGTTTTAGATGGTTCGCCTTATGAGATTAACCCTGCTGGTTTTACTATTCATAGTGCCATTCACGAAGTGCGACATGATGCACAATGCGTGATCCATTTACATACCAAGGCCACTATTAGCGTGGCGACAGTGCAAGGTGGATTAAAACCTTGGAGCCAATATGCGATGTTTTCGTTATCTTCGTTAAGTTATCACGGTTATGAAGGATTAGCGGTGGATGAGGCTGAAAAAACGCGTTTGCAAGGTGATCTTGGACAGACCAATCATTTGCTACTGCACAATCATGGTGGATTAACTGTGGGTGCAACTGTCGGTGATGCGTTTATGCGTTTTTACGACTTACAAAGAGCCTGTGAGATTCAAATGGAGTTGATGCAAAGTGGTCAAGTTGTTATCGAAATCTCTCAAGAAATTGTTGATGGTATCTATGCACAAGCCAATATAGTGCATAGCGGGGAAACAGGTGGTCAGAAGGCTTGGCCAGCCATGTTAAGACGCGCTTATAAACTCGATCCCGCATTTTGCGAATAGTCGATAACGTTGGTCTTAACAGATATCTATAAAATTTAAAAACAGGAAAAACACATGAAAATTAACCGTGTCGAAATTTTCGATATTCATTGCCCTAAACGCACCATGTGGAATCCGATTTTTGTGCGAATACATACAGATGAAGGCCTGTCAGGCGTTGGCGAGGCAGGTTTAGCCTACGATTTAGGTCATAGCGCTGCTGCGCATATGATTAAAGAGATTGCAGAAGCTATGTTGATTGGTTTTAACCCTATGAATACCGAGTTATTGTGGTCGCGTATGTTGCGAGAAAGCTTTTGGGGACTAGGTGGAGGGCCGGTTTTATATGCTGCTATGAGTGCGATTGATACCGCATTGTGGGACATTAAAGGCAAAATCTTTGGCGTGCCGGTTTATCAACTTCTTGGCGGTAAAACCAACGGTAAATTACGCACTTATGCCAGCCAATTGCAGTTTGATTGGGACAAAGAAATCACAAAGTTAACTCATCCAGAGCAATATGCAGAAGCGGCACTGAAGGCGGTAGCAGAAGGTTATGATGCGGTTAAGGTTGATCCCATAGTGTACGATGCCCAGGGAAATGGTTCTTATGACCGCACTAAATTATTTACTAAACCGCAAATGCGCTTATTTGGTGATCGCTTACGGGCTATTCGCACGGCCGTAGGGCCAGATGTAGATATTATATTTGAGGCGCACTCGTTAATGGGCGCAGCCTCGGCGATTCAAATGGGTGAAGTGGTTGAAGAAGTAGGCTGCATGATGTACGAAGAGCCAGTGAACTACTTGAATTCTGCTGTGCATAAAAAAGTCGCTGAAAATGTTCGAGTACCTATTGCTGGGGGCGAACGACTTTATCACCGTTGGGATGTGCGCCCTTACTTTGAAGATCAAAGTATTGATGTTTTGCAACCCGATGTGGGGCTATGCGGCGGTTTTACCGAAACTAAAAAAGTCTGTGATTACGCTGATGTATACGATATTCGTGTGCAAGCCCATGTCTGTGGCGGCCCCGTGGCGACTGCTGCTAGTTTACATTTAGAAACAGCCATCCCTAATTTCTTAATTCATGAACATCATACTTATGCGATTAAAGACTGGAATAGAGAGTTATGTATTCAAGATCCTCAGCCGGTTAATGGATTTTTTGAAGTGTCAGAAGAGCCGGGCATTGGTATTGAACTAAACGATGAAGTGGTTTATCGCTCACCTAATATGGAAGTGAAGTAAGGTTATCCATGAAACTACAGGACAAAGTGGCTATTGTGACTGGTGGCTCTAGAGGTATCGGTGCGTGTGTTGCTCGAGGTTTTGCAGCACAAGGTGCGAAGGTTGTAGTGAATTACCTTAATAGCCAACAAAAAGCTGATGACATTGTTGCTGATATTATTAAGCAAGGTGGATTGGCAGTAGCCGTTCAGGCAGATGTCAGTCAACAAAGTGGTATTGATACGTTAGTTGAGCAGGCATGCACGGCATTTGGCGGGGTTGATATTTTAGTCAACAATGCCGGATGGGCGACACTTGAACGCTTGCACGATATTACCCTTGCTGACACTAAGAAACAGTTTGAACTAAACGTATTTGGACCAATATTTTTAACTCAAAAAGTATCAGCCATCATGCCAACTGGCAGTGTCATCATCAATATCAGCTCAATCGCTGCAAAAGGTGGGGCAGGGGGCAGTATCTACTCTGCTACCAAAGCTGCGATGAATACATTAACTAAGTGTTATGCGGCAGAGTTGGGTGACAAAGGGATTCGAGTTAATGCCATTGCCCCTGGTGCAGTTGAAACCGATTTGTACATTGAGGCAGGTTTATTTAAACGTGAGGACGAGATTATTGGGCAAACCCCATTAAAACGACTGGGTCAACCTCAAGACATTGCTAGCTTGGCTTTATTCTTAGCTTCTGAAGATTCGTCTTGGATTACAGGTGAAGTGATTCAAATCAGTGGTGGAAGGTTTATGTCCTAACAACACTTGTGCATTTAAGTGGTTAAAGGATTTATATTTAAAAACCGGGGTTGATATTTCAACTCCGGTTTTTGTTTTCAAATCACTCTGTCTTAGAGTTTACGCAGCGTTTGCCCTTGCTGAGTCTTTTTCGTTTACAAGCTCTAAGTTGCTATCTAACAAATCCATATCAAAAGTGAACTCGTCAACCCGTATAGCCAATTTACGTTTTTCATTGTATTCGATGACTAACGCGACTTCTTGTGCTGTTAGTTCACCGGCTTGTTGCAACTGACCTACGGCATGTTCAAAAGACACATAAGGTACCACTGGCGTTTTGCGTAAGGCTTTTTGGATTTTCTTAAGCTGTGGCATAACGGCATGTTTGGCTTTAAATGCCTGCTCGTTAATGTCGTTGCCATCCCCAGGGATGATTTTAACCAAATGGGTCAACTGTGCTTTGATGCGGGTGTCTTGCATCGCGGCTTCAGATAACTCACGTTTTAAGTCGTCTGATATACCTTTAACCGCAGTGGTATAGGTATTGGTTAATACACGCATCAAGCCGCGTACTACTGTGTTTGGGAAGTTAGCAATAAATTTGTTAAGTGCTGTTTCGCCTTTGTTCAAACACCACTGAATGGCATATTCAAAATAAGGTAATGCTTCACTGCGACTTTCAACACGTTGCTCGTAAAAACGAATAACAGCCATGGCTGCGTAAATGTAGCTCATTACGTCGCCAAGGCGAGCTGATAACATTTCAGCTTTCTTCAAATCACCGCCTAATACCAACAAGGATAAATCAGCCATAGGGGCTAGTTTCGCAGAAAGCGCATTCATACGTTTTTCATATTTACGCACTTCTGACAAGGGTGACTCTGCGCCACGGGTGAAAGGAGCATAACTCTTCGACACACTGCGCAAGGCGTTTTTCACACTAAAAATAACGGTTTTACCGAGCACTTTGTTAAAGCGTGCATCGGCGTCTTTTTCGGTACTGTGAATGAGATCCACCATTTCTTTCAAATGTGGATGACAGCGCATGGTACCTTGACCAAAAATCATCAAACTACGTGTCAGGATATTCGCACCTTCCACTGTAATCGCGATAGGTAAAGCCACATATCCACCTGCTAGCGTGTTCTGTGGACCACGTTGAATGGCTTTACCTGCTTGGATATCCATAGCAGCGTTCACTACTTCACGGCCTAGTTCGGTCATATGATATTTAGCAATTGCTGATATCACGCCCGGCTTAAGACCTAAGTTAAGCCCTTCTGTGGTCAATACTCGCATGGCCTCAAGAACAAAGGTTTTACCAGCTATGTCAGCCATTTCTTCTTGAATGCCTTCGAAACGCCCAATAGGCACACCAAACTGCTCACGCACAAAAGAATATTCAACTGTAGACTTAAAGGATGTTTGTGCCGATGCTACGCCCATTGCTGGAAGAGATATTCCACGGCCAGCGCCTAAGCAAGCAACTAGCATCTGCCAACCACGACCGATGTTATCTTGTCCGCCAATAACAAAATCCATAGGGATAAATACGTCTTGTCCACGTGTGGTGCCGTTATAAAACGTCACGCCCATGGGATCATGACGATTACCCAGCTCAACACCAGGGTGTGACTTAGGGATCAGCGCACAGGTAATACCTAATTCGACTTGATTACCCAATAAGCCATCAACATCGTATACTTTAAAGGCTAAGCCTAAGACAGTCGCAATGGGCGCAAGGGTAATATACCGTTTGTCCCATGAGACTTTAAGGCCAATCACTTCTTTACCTTCCCACATGCCTTTAGTGACGATACCTGCGTCTGGAATAGCGCCAGCATCAGAACCTGCTTCTGGGCTAGTTAAAGCAAAACACGGGATATCTTGGCCCACAGCTAAGCGTGGTAGGTAGTGGCTTTGTTGTGCTGGTGTACCATAATGCATCAATAACTCACCCGGACCTAAAGAGTTTGGCACCATAACAGTGACGGCTAATGCACCGCTTTTGGCGGCTAGTGTCGCTACTATGGTTGAGTTGGCATAAGGAGAAAACTCTAGGCCGCCAAATTTCTTAGGAATGATCAAGGCAAAAAATTGGTTGATAGACAAAAAATCTAAAATCTCTTTTGGAAGATGTTTCGCACTTTGTAAAGCAAAGTCATCTACCATTGCTAGCACTTGATGAACAGGACCGTCTAAAAACGCCTGTTCTTGTGCACTTAGCTTAGCTGTAGGGATAGTTCGCAAAGTATGCATGTCTGGTTTACCCTGATAAATAGACGCTTCTAACCATACATCACCCGCTTCTAATGCTTCTTGTTCGGTAATTGAAATTGGAGGTAATACGTTTTTAAGACTTGTTCTAATACTCATTTTATCTCATCCACTCATCTGACCAGTTGCCATTTATAATACGAGTTTCTATAAAAAGATCAAAATTCTTTGGTATGTTTGTTAATAATTTAGCTGTTAAATACATGTTTAAAACATAAAATATAGATATTTTTCAATGGTATGGTAAAAAAATACTGGATGTTAATAGAATTTAATAAACAATGATTTTTCAATGGAATAAGACGGTTTTGATTTATATTTGTGATCTTTATTTAGACTTTTTTAACTGTATGTAAATCTTTTTGGGAAATAAAAACGCTCTTGGCGTGATCTGAAAACGATGTTCGAAAAATTTACTATAAGTAAAAAAGATGTAATCGGTTATTACTTCTTTTAATAGATAATAAGAATATAAAATAGGTCCTATACTTGTGTAGCCCGATTTGTGTTTATTAATCCCCCTTACAAACAACAAATTTTAACACTTGGAGAGCTAAGTGAATAATTCTTGGTTACACTTTTCAGTTAATCGTCCTATGACGGTCCTTATTATTGGGTTTTTGCTCATCATTGCGACTGCTTTGGGTGCTAAGAACCTTTATTTTCGCGGCGATTATAAAGTGTTTTTTGAGGATTCAAATCCCCAAAGAATAGCATTTGAGGAGATGCAAAGGACCTTTAGTCAGAATGATAGCGCTAGCATTATTATTGCGCCAAAATCAGGGGATGTTTTTACCTTGCAAACTTTGTCTTTGATTCATGAAATGACTGAGGATGCCCAACAAACACCTTTCTCCATTCGTATAGACTCCCTCACTAACTTTCAGCATACCTGGGCTGAAAACGACGACATGATTGTTGAAGATCTCGTCTACGATTTGGCTAATCTTGAGCAGAAAAGGTTAGCTTATATTCGTAACGTCGCTTTGACCGAACCTAATCTGCTCAACCGACTTATCTCGGCCAAGGGCGATGTCACCGTTATAAACGTTTCGGTTAATTTACCCGATGGAGACCTAACCGCTGAAGTTAAGAGGATCACCGAATCCATAAAAGCTTTAACAGACAAATATAAGGCAAAATACCCCGAACATGATTTTTATCATACTGGCGTAGTATTCATTAACTATTCATTCGCTTCATTTGCCGAGCGAGATTTCACTACTATTGTTCCCCTCATGTTTTTAACCATTATAATCATAATGTGGTTACTGTTAAAAACGGCTGTAGGCACATTTTCAACTGTTGTGGTTATTACCTCAAGTATTGCTGCGACTATGGGTATTGCGGGGTGGTTTGGTATGTTTATGAGTACCGCAACAGTGAATGTGCCCACTATGGTAATGACATTGGCTGTCGCCGATTGTATTCATGTGATATCGACTATGTTGTATGGAATGCGCCTGGGTAAAGATAAAAAGGAAGCCCTAATATACAGCCTTTCCCTTAACAAAGTTCCTATCTTTATTACTAGCGCAACTACAGGTGTGGGTTTTTTAACCCTTAATTTCTCAGCTGTTCCAATTTTAGCTGATTTGGGTAACTTAACTGCAGTAGGTGTCATGTTTGCTTGTATTTTGTCGCTGACTATTTTACCCGCACTTATAATGGTTTTACCGATCAAACCATTACTTAAACAAATATCGAGCACTAAGTTGGGTTATACCGAGAGGTTTGGAGAGTGGGTTATTACTCACCACTCGCGTATTTTACCCTTCACTCTTGTGGTCACTGTCATAGCCATTGGTTTCTCGTTCAAAAATCAATTAAATGATGTGCCTACTGCCTATTTTGATAAAAGTACTGATTTTAGGCAGTCAACAGATTTTCAACAACAACATATAAGTGGCATGACAAACTTGGATTTTGCGATTTTTACCGACGAAGATTCTGGCATTAATAAACCACAAACGCTGCAAAAAATTGCAGCCTTTAGTCAGTGGCTCAAAACACAACCTGAAATAGATCACGTTTCTACTATTACCCACACCTTTAAACGCTTGAACAAAAACATGCATGGCGACGACCCTGACTACTATTTGTTGCCAGACGACAGAGAGCTTGCTGCTCAGTATCTACTTTTATATGAAATGTCGTTGCCATATGGATTGGATTTAACCAATCAATTGGACATGAATAAATCGGCTACGCGTGTCATGACTATGCTCAAAAATGTCGGTAGCAAAGAAATAAACGCACTTGAAAGCAAAGCGCAACAATGGTTTGCAACTAACGCACCTAATTTAAGACTCACCGTGGCGAGTATGGGGCTAATGTTTGCCCACATAGGTGAAGCGAATATGGCGAGTATGTTAAAGGGCAGTTTGGTTGCTCTTATACTCATATCGGGCCTTTTGGTATTTGCACTTAAGTCTTTCAAAATCGGGGTGATTAGCCTGCTACCAAATTTATTACCCGCTGGTATCGGTTTTGGCATTTGGGGTATTTACTCTGGGGAAGTTAATCTTGGCCTATCTGTCGTACTCAGTATGACACTGGGTATTATTGTGGATGATACAGTGCATTTCCTAAGCAAATATCGCCATGCTCGGATGAGTGGCAATGATGCTGAACAAAGTGTACGTTATGCCTTTGCCAGTGTGGGTAGAGCACTATGGATAACCACCTTAGTGCTTGCAACTGGATTTTCAATACTGATGCTGTCACCTTTCGCTTTAAACTCAGATATGGGCATGTTAACCAGTATTATTATCGTGGTTGCTTTAGCTGTCGATTTCTTATTCTTGCCACCATTTTTAATGACCTTTGATAGAAAAAATATTAAGCAGGAGTTTATCCATGAATAAATATCACCTTTCATCAGTGCCAAAAGTCGTCCTAGTTTTTATACTGTTGACATGCTCTTTGGGTAGTTATGCACAGTCTGCTCAAGAAAAAGGTCTCGCTATCGCTAAAGAGCGCAAGCTAAGAGATTCGGGCTGGGGAGACAGTACCGGCGATATGAGTATGATTTTACGTAATGCTCAAGGGGATAAAGTTGAACGTAAAATGCGCTTGAAATCGTTGGAAATGGTTGATGACGGAGACAAAGGTTTAACTATTTTTGATCAACCCTTAGATATAAAAGGCACGGCATTTTTGAGTTTTTCCCATCCAATTGAGCCTGATGATCAATGGATGTATCTGCCTAAGTTAAGCAAAGTAAAACGCATACGTTCTCGCAATAAGTCTGGCCCCTTTATGGGCAGTGAGTTTGCATTCGAAGATATGAGTTCTTTCGAAATAGAAAAATATAATTTTAGGTACTTGCGCGACGAAACCTTTGATGGACAAAGTAGTTTTGTGCTGGAACAAGTGCCTACTGATAAAGATTCAGGTTATTCAAAACAAATTATCTGGGTTGATAAAAAGCACTACCGATTATTAAAAGCTGAGTTTTATGATCGTAAAGGTAGTTTGCTAAAAGAATTAGTGAACTATGATTTTACCTTGTACTTAGACAAATATTGGCGTCCAAAGCGAGCTGAAATGTATAATGAGCAAAATGGTAAAAGTACTGAGCTAGTTATCCATCACATAAATTTTAATACCGGTTTATCGGACAATGATTTTAATCAGGGTACTTTGAAGAATGTTCGATAAATCTGACTTTGCTAATAAAGCGTACTATCCGCTTTTAAAGGATGCACTTTGAAGACACTGATCTCACTTATCGCTTTTCTACCTACAATAGTGTGTGCTGAAATCAAATACACCGGCAGCGCAGCCGCAGAACAACGCTATTTTTTCCAAGATGCGCTTAATCCTCAGCAGGAGAGAGCCAATTTCTCGGTATATTTTGCCCCCGAACTATACACCTCGTTTAATGAAGGTAATGACAGTTTATTATTTAAAGGTTTTTACCGTTTTGACCAACAAGATACAGAACGAACCCATGCAGATATCCGCGAGTTGAAGTGGGTACACAGTGGTGAGGAATGGGATATCCAAACAGGTATCAGTAAAGTATTTTGGGGGCAAACTGAGTCGTTACATTTAGTTGATATCATTAATCAAACTGATGGCGTTGAAGCCATTGATGGCGAAGATAAGTTAGGCCAGCCAATGGTGGCGTTTTCTCTGTATAAAGACTGGGGTAATACCACTGTGTTTGTGTTGCCATATTTTCGAGAGCGCACCTTTTCTGGCGATGATGGCCGCTTAAGGCCCCCGCTATCAGTGGATACCGACAATCCAATTTATGAGTCTGAAGATGAGGAAAAAAACCTTGATTGGGCTATCAGATGGCAACATACATTAGGAGACTGGGAAGTGGGTCTATCATATTTTGACGGTACCTCCAGAGAGCCAGATTTTGTTCTTGGTACTGATGAATTATTAGAACCAAGTTTACGTCCATTTTATCCGCAGATCCAACAAACAGGTATCGATGTTTTGGCCTTTTTGGGCGGCTGGACAATCAAGTTCGAAGGCATTCAACGTAAGGTCTTGGAACAAGACTTCACTGCTTTTGTGGGGGGCTTTGAATATTCTTTTGTAGGCTTATTTAATAGTGTCTACGATGTCAGTTGGCTCATGGAATATCAATACGATGATCGCGAAAATGTGACGAATGTGGTTGCACAAAACGATTTAATGCTAGGTAGTCGGCTAGTGTTTAATGATATTGATGGCACTCAAATATTGGCAGGTGTGGTACAAGATCTTGACTACTCAAATGTGAGTTCGGGGTTTATTGAAGCGTCTAGTCGCATAAACGATCATTGGAAGTGGCGAGTCGATGCGTGGATGTTTTCCAGCGACGAGCCGGCAGAACCTAGCTATCTAGTGCGCAGAGACGATTATATCCAACTTAGTTTAGAATATTATTTTTAAGGTAATGTTGTCTGAAAGCACTTGATCCACACGAAGGTCACTAGGTTATTCCAATATTGGTATTACTCTAGGTTTTATATCTGAAACAACACCAAAGTAGTCGATTTTTAAGGGTAGTTATTTTTACATATAAGTCACGAGAATGTTATGCTTGAGCTATGTCAGCCCACAAGACACTGATCTTTTCGTGAGTAATAGACAAAACCAATGGAAAAAAATGGCAAAAATTGACCCACAGCAACACACCAATTTGGACACTCTTTTAAAACTATTGCCTGTGGTGATAGCTGCCTTGGCAATTTATTGGGGGTTTGCGTCACTTTTGCCTTCAGCAGACGCTTATACTGATGGCGATGATAAGCAGTTTTCTCAACAAAAGGCACTGAGCCATCTAAAAATAATTAGCGAAAAACCACATTTTTTGGGTAGTCAAGCCCACGGCAATGTACGTCAATATCTGGTCGATGAAATAAAAGAAATGGGTCTTGAAGTCAACATATTCGAACATATGGCTACCCACTCTCGGTATTATTACAATGCGGGCAATAGCAAAAATATTACATGCTTCTCCATTTAACTCAGGTCGATTTTAAAGGAGTATGAATAATTGCCAAGTTTAATAATCGATTAGGTATTTGTTTTTCCACAAAACGGCGATTATACCGATAACAAAACTCATTCAAGTATTCTTGTAAGTAATTACCCGTAACGCCATGAAACGTGCCCAACAAAAACGTTTTCAAATTACCTATCGCGATATGAACCCAAGGCAACCATTCGTCAACCTTTTCACTTGGCGTGACTCTTGGCTCATGTTGCTGTGTTTTATCTATAATATTTAACGCAGGATAAGCATCCGTTCTGACATGCTGAT